>Ga0160468_100083_pt1 | contig 120536 bp, 116 predicted proteins | sample HID1972K_E11MG_FD_108234 | JGI IMG/M metagenome (GOLD analysis project Ga0160468, IMG submission 108234) | Enriched pill bug-associated microbial communities from UW Madison campus, WI, USA - HID1972K_E11 MG | ecosystem: Host-associated > Arthropoda: Insects > Digestive system > Unclassified ... | reverse complement strand
GTTTGTTTGCTGCCAAAAAAGCCTGAATCTTTGCATCCGGTTTTGGATTTATTCGTTCTTTGAAATTTTGGCATTGAGAATTTTTATCAATAAGCAGTTCTTTGCGGATTTCTTTTTCAGAAAATTCGTGCGAAGCGAATGGTAAAAACTGAACAGGAACGTGATGTAGGGACTTTTATAGACCATGAAAGCCATATCGTCTGGAACGGTTCGCAATTGGGAAAAAATCTTTCTGCTAATGTCTTTAACGATTGGTAGAAAGAGGAGGCTACCAGTCAGCGGCAGAAAGACGCACAAAGTTCGGCCAATGCTTTACCCGACACAGGCAAAAGTATTTTGGAAGAAAAAAGAAGAAACCCACAAGCTTTTTGATTTTCTATATAAGGACCTACCTGTTTATCCCAATGACGATTCCGGATGGATAGATGCGCTTGGTGGATTACTGCCTGAACTCCTGGGCGAAGAAGCGTTTGCCAACCGGATGAAGAAAAAGAGGAGAAAGCGAAGAAAAATTAAAATCTATTAAAGAATACTTTTATTTGAACTTGGATTTGAATCTGGATGTATTGGCATATTTTATAGCATAACCACAAGCGGTACATGAAAAGCGAACACCGCCCTCGTAGTCCCGTATATTTTTGTAAGGCTGCCCGCCTAAAACCACTGCCCTTGCTTTGCATTTTGGGCAGGCAACGTAAACAGTAGCTATAAAAATCTTCATTCCTGAATATATAGGCTGACTGTGACATTTGTTACGTTATAAAACCTTAACTCTTTCACCGTATATAATGGCTTTTTTATTGATCAGGTCAACGAAAACTGCAATGCGGTTCGTATCTCCCGAATATTTGCCATGAACACCGGTCTGCCCGTTGCTTCCGAATTTTGCAATCAGCACAATGGCGTAATTGGGATTGCCTTCTCCTTTTTGGATTAGGGGTTCCCCCTTTTCATCTGTTTCTATCCAATATTCGACGGGATAAGGTTCTGTTCCGTGCATCTGTACAAATCCGGTATTATCTTCTTTCAGCTCTACAAAAGGCTTGCCGTCACTATTGTCAATATTCCGATAATATCCAACAATCGTGTTTTTGATATCCGCTGGTATTACTTTTGTGCCGAACCGTTCAGATTCGTCGGTTAACTTGAATTTTTCTATTTCCTGTGCATTCGATGGAATCGCCATACTCAAAAATGCCATTATGCATACTAACTTTTTCATAATTATCGGTTTTGTAAACTACTTTCTGGTAATATTTTTCCAATACTTCGCTTTTTCCTTGTCTTTTTCCATCCCGTGACCACCCCGATTATAAATTTCGATCAGGTTGTCCAAATACCCTTCGTTTTTCTTTTCACTTTTGTAATAACTTTCGTAATACTTGGCTGCTTTCGTATAATTTTTTGTGATACCGCCTTTACCGGAAAAATACAGGTTGGCGGTTTCTAATATCCCTTGTAGATATCCAGCCTCGGCTGCTTTACCCAGACCTGTTTCGGCTTTTTTAAGAAAGTCCAAAGCTTCATCATATCTTTCGGCGTCAAATTTTTCTTCTGCCATTTGGTAAGCCATTTTGGCTTCAGTAGCGTTTTGTGCCTGCGCAAACGTAAAAGCGAATAATAAAATTAAAATTGTGTATAGTTTTTCCATAGTATTATTTGTTCCAAAAATCGTTTTGTTTTGTGGTTTCCGAATGTTTAGATTCGGCTTTCTGATCTTTCACAGGGACAGCCCAAAAATCAGTTTCTGTTTGTTTGTTGTTCGTGTTTTGGGTTTTGCTGTCGGTTATTTTTGTTCCCCAAAAGTCCACACTGGATGATCGAACCGCATTGGTATTAAGAGCTTGTTCTTTTACCTTTACTGCTACATCATTTATCGCAAATTTGGCATTTGGAGCTATTTCCAATAATGAGCTGCGGTATTTCTCGGCTTCGTTTTTATCGGTAAAATAGCCGACAAGTACCGGATTGCTGATACCGGCATTTTCAAACGTGCGCTTTACATTGGATGTGTACGGATAGGTACCGTCGCTGTAACGGTAAACCGGAATAACGTTGCTTAACGCCATCGCCACGCTTTGGTTTTTGTACCAATCGGCTTTATTGCTCCCATGCGCAAACAGATATAACACCGGTGCGGTTATCTTGTCCGAACTAACCGGCATTCCGCCTTCGGCAAAGATTTCACCTATTTCATCACGGATAGCAACCAATGCTTTTAATTGACGTTCCTTAATGGAGGCTTCCTGTTCAGCTCGTTGAGCACGAAGTTCTTCCCTAGCTTTTTTTTCGGCATTATTTGCTGAAATGGCTGATCCAATAGCACCAATGGCATTTGTGACCCCAGAATAATCATAACCCGATGAAGCAGAACTCAGCGCACCGGAGTATGCCTGGATCCCTTGTGTGGATGCTTGCTGCATTGCATTTCCTATTTCGGATATTTCACGCATCTTCTGCGAAAAAGAAGCATTCAGTTCCTCGATACTCTCGAAGTGGCCGCTCAGATCGGAAGCGTCCTGCATACCTTGCTTGGTAGCAGACATAACATAAAAGCTGGTACTGATATTATCCCAGTTTTGTTTAAATGCAGCATCGCGCTGTTGTCTATCCGCTTCCCGGCGTTCCATCTGTGCATAGATTTTATTAGCGGCATGTCTATCATAGGTTGCTTTATCTACCTTCTTGGCCCCGCCCAGTTTTTTTTGATAATGATTACCCGCTTCGTCTGTGAAATATTCGCCGTCTTTAACACCATTCAAGTTATTTTTAAATTTTGAATCAGCCACAAAACTTTCATCCCTCTCGTATACATCTCCATCGCTTACGGTATTTGTCTTTGTTTTTTGGTTGGATCCGTTTGTGCCGTCTGACCAGAAATCGTCGTTGACCGTATTTTTAGATTCATTACTTTTTGACGGTGTATTGCCAGAGCCGCTTTCTTGCGGGCTATTGCCACTCACAACGAGGGTTGATGATCCCTGCTTCTTTTCCAATCGCTCTAATTCGCCCGCAAAATGTTCACGTTGACTCACCAGCTTCTCGATATATCCATCGGCATTTTCTCTATTACTGAATTTCGACGACACCTGAAAACTAGTAGACTTGCTCTTTATCTCGGCTATTTTGCTATCAATCTCTTTCAATACCTTGTTCAGCGCATCCTTACTACCTCGATCCACATTGCCTGTCAACGTTGTAATCTCATCGCCTAAACCGCTCATGTAGTTCTTATAAGCCATATAATTAGCTACGGGGAAACCATCCAACATGACTTCACTGTCGCTTAATGTAAAATCGGAAGGAACGGGATATTCTTTTCTGGAGAAGCGCTTCTCGGAAACCTTTCCGCTGGGAATCTGTATATGATGACCTTTATAGGAAAACGAAACGTCAAAACCGGGAACAAGACTTCGAAACCCCCAATCCCCTCCGCCTTCAAGTGTGAACAAATCAACTCTGACAGACAGCGGACCATTTCGGTAAACCTGGCTCCACGCTTGGTGAGAAAACAGCAAGCATATCACCCCGAGAATGCCTGCTAAGCTTTTTGTAATTGTGCTCATATTATTTAAATTAATTAGTTTGCCAATCTTTGTACGTTTGGAAATGCTAAAGATGGTGTTCTCTATTTCTAAAAAAACAAAGTTCAGTAAACAGGCCAAAAGAAAAAATCACTACTTGTAGTGACTTTTTGATTTTATTCCTAAATTAGGATAACTTAAATTCTGAGTTGATGGAAATCATTTATTTTGATAAAGCAAAGGAAATATGGCACCGAATAGCGAAATCTTCGGATAATCAATCGTTATATTTCGAATTGGAGGTACATAAAAGGTTGCTGGATTTTTTCCATGTCGGCCCGCATTATTATTATATTTTTAATTGTTTCACCGCAGAAATGGAATTCGTGGACCCAAAAGTAATCGCAGTTTTGGGATACACTGAACAAGAGCTCACGACACAAAAGATTTTCGAAAGCATACACCCGGAAGATGTTTCCTACTTTCTTAACTTCGAAAATGAGGTAACAAGCTTTTTTAGTCAGCTACCGGTAAACAAGGTGCTCAAGTATAAAGTTTCCTATGATTATAGGGTAAAGAAGGCAAATGGGCAGTATATACGTTTACTGCAGCAAGTGACAACGATCCAGAGCGATGAGGACGGAGCTGTAATCCGTACCTTGGGCGTGCATACCGATATTTCCCATCTAAAACCGGAAGGTAAACCGTTGTTGAGTTTCATCGGCCTGGACGGAGAACCCTCTTATTTAAATGTAAAACCCAGTACCCTTTTCATTGCACAAAAACCTCTTTTATCCAAGCGTGAAAAGGAGATCCTAAAAATGATTGTTGAAGGAAAAAGTAGCGATATGATTGCCGCGGACCTTTTTATCAGTCGACATACAGTCAATACGCATAGAAGAAATATACTCGTAAAAACAAAATCTAACGGCACAGCTGATCTCGTGAAAAAAGCAATTTTTGAAGGGTTTATATGAATAAAATGTGCGGTCTCCTATGTTTGTGACCTATCCATCGTGTGATTCGAAACGACCTGTTGCTTTTTTGATCTTAATCCGATAAACTATCAGAGCATCTCGACGCGCTGGATCTATCCCATGAGAAGGATTCCGGCCAGGATCATTCGTGTTTGGCATAATACGCAGAATTAAACCCTGCATTACCTGCTGGCGCTCTATGCCTTCTAATTCCTCAAAAGTTCCCACAGAATTACGCTCTTCCATTTGAACATGTTATCAATTTCATCAAGCTGAAAACATACTTCTGGATTGGCGCGAAGCATTTCTATTTTTTTCCCTTCACCTGAATGCGCATATATGGCATTGTTTTGGTATACGTAATTCACCGGCACGACGTAGGTTTCGCCATTTAAATGACATCCCAAACGGCCAATAAATTGTCTTTCTAATAAGTCTATGATTTCTCTTTTATTTAGTTCTCCAAGCATGGGCATCAATCATTTTTTTTCATTAAAATTACATAAACTCCCTGTGTTATTTTTCATTTTTTTAGACGTTATTCAGTTACTCGACCTTAAATTCTGCATATACATCGTGGCTTTCTCTGGTCTCCTGATAATCAGTTTTTAAAAAATACTTGACTACCCTGTATTTTCCAGGCGGATAATTGACCCTTTCTTTAAAAAGACGCACAACAAAATCCTTGGAATCCGTTGGCCGTAGCCGAAAACCTAAATCTTCAAAAAAAATGTCTTTGGGAGAAAATTCTGTCCATTGCCCATCTTTTAACAGCTCAATTCTATAATGCCATCCGGTAGTGATCGTGTCTTTGGTATGATTTACCATTTTTATGTTCAATGAATCGGGTAGCGTTGCTAATTGGAAGGAGTCTGGTTGCACCGACAAGGTAACCTGGTTAATTACCTCACCCGTTTTCTGTGTGCTTTTTATTTCTGAAGAAATATTGGTTGACTTGTTTTTCGATTGGTTACAGCCTATAAAAAGCACTATCGTCATTAAAATCAAAATATTTTTCATAATTATCTTATCCTTTGGGTTTATACATCCAAATTTATAAAAAAGTTTAGTGATGTCCCCCTTGACATTCCAATTGACAAAAGGTATTGTTTTGAAATGATAACTCCTTATGGAAAGGCAATCCTTGCCGAAAGACATCTGCCGATGAGCGGTGGGTTTAATTTCCGTGACCTGGACATAGCGCCCATTGATTGCCTATCCGTTATGTTCTGTTTTCCAAGGTCGTCTTTTTAGCTTATTTTTTTTATCTTTAGCTAGAGAGTTATAAATTATCGGCAAAACCAACGGTCACTGACGAGTTTGCCTCCATATCCTTTGACCGTAGTAACGGCCGATTTCCTGTAATAGGCTTTCATATGGACCCGCGTACAAAAATACGGAACATTGAATTGGTACGGACATCAGATCCCGATTACCGTACCTTTGTGGAGGATGTGCGCTTATACAAAATGCGTCTCAGGGTAGAACAGATGGAAAGGTCCTATTCCGACCTTGTAGCCCAACAGTTTGAAATTGCAGTACGCGGGTGGCTTATACCCGTTGGCGGGCGGGAAGAACGGGTGATTTCCTATGAGCAGCGCGGAAGGAACAAGCGCTACACAAGACGTTTCCGAGAACTGGATTTTATCATCGATGGCGGGGACTGCCTCTATATTGGTGAGCTGAAAGTCTCCTCATCCTCCAAACGATTGGGCAGGGCGTACCGGCAACTGTCCGAGAGCATCGACATTCTGAAACGCACCGGAAGGAAGGTACGGCCCATACTCATCTATATTAATCTTTCCTATATGCAGGCAGGAACAATGGTAGACAAGTTTGCACCCGACGTGAGGGAAATGCACTTCCAGCGTAGGTCCGTTAATGGCAGGGACTACGATTTCCTACACTTGAGCCCCATCGAGATTTTTGACTGGGCAATTGAGAATACGCTAATTAAAGACAAAAACCTTTTGCAACTGGCGCTCGAAGAAGCTGCGGAAAGGTACGGTTTCAGGCAGGAACGCCGGAAACTGCGCGACGGCAATGTTCCCGAATCAGAATGGCCGGACGAATTAAGTGCTCCCAAAGCACACCCAAATGTCGTCTATAGTTATGGAGAACCAAAGAAGGAAACCCATAAGACCCAATTGGGGATTCGACTAAAGGAGGCATTCGGCAGGCGGGATGCCCAAAGGACAAAGTTTGGAACCGTTATCTTTTTTGATCCCAATATGGAAAGCGGTGAAGTAGGAACGCTCTCCTCGGGCAGGATGCCGTTCCACCTAGAAAGTTTCAGCAAAAAATCTTCCTCTTCCCTTAAGCAAGGCCAGGTAATAACCTTTAAGAGAAAGGCAACCTCCGAAGACGGACATTTTCGTCTGGCAGGTTGCAGGGTACTTGAAACACCAGCCGATTTTACCCTGCTGATGTCGCTCCTTGGGGAAGAAATAGGAACAGGTTCCCCATTTGGAGAAAGCAAGGGAATGGGATTTGGCAATAACGAAATTGTGAAGATCCTAAAACAAGGCACCTCACAGATATTTGGTGGAAAACCAGACCAATATTTTATCGATACCATCCTTCACCACTACGATAAGGAGCTCAGGGATGATGATTTTGTACCGTTCTGTTCCTACCTCGAAAACATAGCGGTTCCACTGATAGAGACGGACGATCGGGATATGCTGGAACAGACGCTCTATTGCCATTTCTTCGAGAACTTGAGGGCGGGAGTACTCTTTCATGCATGGAAGCAGGCAGCTTTTCGCTACATAGCCTATACGGACGGGATGGATTATGAAATACCCAGAGAGATTATCCTACAACACAGCAATTACCTGACCGATTCGGATTGGAAGCGGATAGAACAGTACAGCTATGCTGCCTCAACTCGTAAAACAAAACAAAAGTGATCGCCTCCAGGCAGGCTTACCCAATGCCTTAATAAAGCAAGACACTTTACAAGTAATTGTGCCTCGATTGCTTTGCCGTAAACCGTAAATCTGCATATTGCATTAAGCTTCATTTCAACATAAAACAAGATATGATGGATGCAAAATTCAATGGAATTTAAAATGGGACAATACAAATTTCGAATATTCAAGGGGAATAAAACCCAAGTTGGGGAACAGCACTTATAATCTATTATTATAAGTGATAAATTTGGTTTTTAGAATATTCATGTTAAATTAGGACTTTCTTTTAGAAATTCAAAAGTATAACCGATATCGAATACATGAATTACAAACATTTACTACTAATACCAATTTCGTTAATTAGCTTTCTTTCAATAGCCCAGCAAAAAACATCAACACCTAATCATCAGAACTATAGTCAGAAAATAGATGGGACCAATCTGTCTTTTACAATGCAAGCGATACCAGGTGGAACTTTCAAAATGGGAAGTGATACTGGGAATCCTGATGAAACACCTATACATGACGTAAAATTGGATCCATTTTGGATGAGTACATTCGAGGTAACCTGGGATATTTTTGAACCATTTTTATACAAAGATTATGAGGTAACTCAAAGTATAGGGTCCATACCTGCAGAGGTGGATGCAATAACCAGACCTACGAAACCTTATTTGGATATGACTTTCGGCATGGGCAAGGAAAATCATCCGGCTCTGGCAATGACTCAATACAATGCTATTCAATTTTGTAAATGGTTATATATTAGAACAGGCATTTTCTATCGGCTACCTACCGAAGCAGAATGGGAATATGCAGCAAGAGCTGGTAAACAGTCTGCTTATTTTTTTGGAGATGACCCTGTGAAATTAGATCAATTTGCGTGGTTTAAAGATAATAGCGACGATAAAACCCATGAAGTGGGAAAGAAAGAACCAAATCCATGGGGCCTATATGATATCTATGGTAATGTAGCAGAGTGGACCTACGATCAGTATGTTGATAATTACTCGGTTTTTGCCGGAAAAGTTAGTGACAATCCGGTAGTTACACCTGAAACGCTTTATCCACATAGCATTCGGGGAGGTTCGTTTGTCGACGAAGCAGTGGATTTGCGTTCGGCTGCCCGCCTTGCTTCTGATCCGGCATGGAAACAAATTGACCCTCAAATCCCTAAAAGTAATTGGTGGATGCCTGAAGCCCCTTTTATAGGTATTCGCCTCGTAAGACCGGCTATCGCGCCTTCAAAAGAAGAGATTGAAGCTTATTATGATAAAAAACCTATCGAAGATTATTAATTATAAAACAAACATATATGAAAAATAAACACGATCGTCGTGACTTTCTAAAGTCGACAGCTATGATTGCGGGCGCTACAGCTATAGGCACAGCACCAATTTCCGGAGTTTTTGCTTCAAATGATGACACTATCAAAATTGCATTGATAGGTTGTGGCGGCCGGGGTACGGGTGCTGCGTTTCAAGCATTGAGCACAAAACAAAATATCAAGATTGTAGCATTGGCAGATGCTTTTAGAGATCCCTTAGACGAGTGCTATACAAAACTTGCAGACCGCTTTAAAGATAAAGTTGACGTACCCGAAGAACACAAATTTGTAGGCTTTGATGCCTATAAAAAGGCAATTGCGCTTGCGGATGTTGTATTGTGCGTTACTCCTCCTGGTTTTAGACCTGCACATTTTGCAGAAGCTATTAAACAGAACAAACATGTATTTATAGAAAAACCTGTAGCTGTAGATGCACCAGGTATTCGTCAGGTATTAGCGACAGCCGAAGAAGCGAAAAATAAAAAGTTAAACGTTGTCGTAGGTTTGCAACGCCGTTATCAGAATAATTATCGTGAAACAATAAAGCAAATTCAAAATGGCGCAATTGGTAAAATTCAATCCGGGCAAGTTTACTGGAATAGCGGTGGGGTATGGGTAAGACCTCGCACAGCTAATCAAACTGAAATGGAATATCAAATGAGGAACTGGTATTATTTCAATTGGTTATGTGGTGACCATATTGTTGAACAACATGTTCATCAATTAGATGTAGCAAATTGGGTATTAGGCGGATACCCTGTATCAGCCCAAGGAACGGGAAGTAGAGCATGGCGAACCGGAAAAGATTATGGTGAAATCTATGATAACCATGCGGTCGAATTTACGTACGCGGATGGGTCAGTGATTTATAGTCAGTGCCGGCATTTTGAAGGTACTTCCAACCGCGTGGATGAAACTTTTCAAGGTACTGGCGGAAAAGTTTATCTTTCTGCTTCCAACACTGGAATACTTTGGGATAAGGATGGTAAAGAAATTTTTAGTCACAAAGGGAAAGGTGATCCCAATCCATATCAGACAGAGCATGATGAACTTTTTGATGCGATTGCAAAAGGTGAATATAAGTTTGCTGATGCAGAGCGTGGGGCAAAAAGTACATTCACCGGAATATTAGGTCGGTTAGCTACTTATTCTGGAAAAGTTTTGAAATGGGATGAAGCATTAGCATCCGATATTAGCTTAATGCCTGAGAAATTAAGCTGGGATGCTTTGCCTAAGGTTTTACCGGATTCAGATGGTTTATATCCTTATGCGCAACCCGGAAAAACAAAAGTTATATAAAACAGGAATTGAGAAGCGTTTTTAAAATAACTTTGATTTTAAGTGTTTGTTTTTGTTCACTGGCGTTCCTGGAACAAAAACAAACACATTTTGCTATAAGTGGACAAGCACAAGGTACCACCTACTCCATATCATACTATCATGAAACAGAAAAGATTACAAAAAGGCAGGTAGATAGTATTTTATCTGTGATTGATACTTCAATGTCCTTGTATAATCCTCATTCATTAATATCTGAAATTAACCAGTCGCCTATCGGTGGCTTCTTAGATCCGCATTTCTTAAAAGTAATGCAGAAATCTATTCAGGTTAATAAAGAAACAGATGGCCTATTTGACGTTACGGTAGCTCCCTTAGTTTCTGTCTGGGGTTTTTCAACAGAAAAAATAAAAGAACTTCCTGATAGCAACCTCATTTCAAATATTTTGCCAATGGTGGGTATGCAAAATATCCGATTGAAAGGAAACTACTTAGAAAAATTAAAAGCCGGTGTGAAAATTGATTTAAATGGGATAGCTCCGGGTTATACCGTTGAGGTGTTAGCCGATTATTTTATTAGCAAAGGGGTGAAAAATTTTATAATCGAAGTCGGTGGGGAATTAAGGGCAGAGGGAAAAAAGCCAAATGGTGAAAGTTTTAGTGTGGGTATTGAAGGCCCGATAAACGCTACAGATACTCAGGTAAAAATAAAACATATTGCACTAATAAATGGAAAGGCATTAGCTACTTCAGGAAGCTATCGCCATTACCTGCAATATGGTAAAGAGCGACTAACCCATATCATCAATCCAAAAACAGGCTATCCGATTCAATCAGAGATCTTGTCTGCAACTGTGCTTTCAGATGATGCCACACTTGCGGATGGTTATGCTAGCGCACTTATGGTAATGGGCGTGGATGATGCCTTTCAGTTTCTTAATAAGCAACCGGATTTGGAAGCTTATTTTGTATATAAGGATAGACAAGACAATGTAGTTGATACCATGTCAAACGGTTTCAAAGCTTTTTTAAAAAACTAATCAATTAAGTGAAAAATCATGAAAAGAGGAAAATTTATCCAGAATAGTCTGATGGCTGCAGGAGCTGTAGTTTCGGGAAGTACTTTAACTGGATTTTCATCGGAGCAGGCATCTAGAGAACTAAAAGAAACACCATTCCGTATGAATTATGCACCTCATGAAGGACAGTTCGTAAATCATGCAGGAAAATCGTTTATTGATCAAATACAGTTTATGTATGATCAAGGCTTCAGAGCGATTGAAGATAATGGTTATTTAAATCGTTCCCTTCAGGAACAGGAGGCTATAGGAAATACATTAGCAAAATTGGGAATGACAATGGGAGTCTTTGTTGTTGACGGAGGAGACAACTGGAAAACTTCATTAACGACCGGTAAAAAAGAATTCCATGATAATTTTATCAAAACCTGCAGGCAAAGTGTAGAAGCTGCTAAACGCTGTAATGCAAAGTGGCTAACCGTTGTTCCCGGCTTTTTTGACCGCTCTCAACCACTTGGAATTCAAACTGCAAATGTGATAAATTCTCTGCGTTATGGAACTGAAATTCTTGAGAAGGAAGGATTAGTCATGGTCATTGAGACTTTAAGTGATACTCCGGATCTGCTGCTTCAAAAAACGAATGAAACCTATTTGGTTTGTAAGGCAGTAAATAGTCCTTCTTGTAAAATATTATATGATATTTATCACATGCAACGCACGGAAGGTGATTTAATCAAGACGATGGATCGTTGTTGGGATGAAATCGCCTATATACAGATTGGAGATAACCCCGGCAGAAATGAACCTGGTACAGGAGAAATCAATTATAAAAATTGCATGAAACACTTATTCAATAAAGGATATAAAGGGGTTCTGGGGATGGAACACGGTTTGTCATCTTCAGGAAAGGAAGGTGAAATAAAGCTTGTTAACGCTTATCGGGAAATTGATTCATTTTAATAAGATGTTTCACTTTCACTCAAAAAAAACAATATGAAGTAGGTTTTAATCAAATAATCTCCTACATTTATTAATCAATATTTTTTTATAAAAAAAACTAACTAGAACTATATGACCACGGGTATTCGCTTTAAATTATCATTTATGATGTTCCTCGAATTTTTTGTTTGGGGAGCATGGTTTGTAACATTGGGAACATTTTTATTTGGCACGTACAAGGCTACGGGTACCCAGGTTGGAACCGCATTTTTAACACAATCATTTGGAGCTATTCTTGCACCTTTTATTGTCGGAATCATTGCAGATCGTTATTTTCCTGCACAGCGAATTTTTGCAGTACTGCATATTGTAGGCGCCGTTTTGCTTTGGTTTGCTGGCCAGGCTCAAAGTTTTGAAGGCTTTTTCCCTCTTATATTGGTTTATATGATCCTGTTTATGCCAACTTTGGCATTAGCTAACTCGATAGCGTTCAGGCAAATGACCGATACGGAGAAGCAATTTCCTCCGATCCGTATCTTAGGGACAGCGGGATGGATTATTGCCGGTTTATTAATCAGTTATTTAGCCTGGGATAAGCATGATTCGGGCTTATTGGATAATACCTTTAAAATGGCTGCTGCCGCATCGTTAATCCTGGGATTGTTTTCTTTTACTTTGCCTAACACTCCTCCAATGAAAAAAGGAGAACGGATATCAGTAGGAGAAATATTAGGATTAGATGCAATACGCTTACTTAAAAACAGATCGTACTTAATCTTTTTTTTATCATCAATCGCTATCTGTATTCCGTTGGCCTTTTATTATAATTTCACCAATGCTTTTTTATCTGAAGTAGGAGTAGCTGCGCCAACAGCAATTCAGTCCTTGGGCCAGGTATCCGAATTTTTATTTATGCTGGTAATGCCAATTCTTTTTATTCGTTTTGGTGTTAAAAAGATGCTTGCTTTTGGAATGCTAGCCTGGGTATTACGTTATGTGTTTTTTGCATACGGCGACGCTAATGCTGGTTATTGGATGTTGATCGGTGGTATTGTACTTCATGGTATTTGCTATGATTTCTTTTTTGTTACCGGACAGATCTATACTGATAATCTAGCAGGAGAACGCTTTAAATCAGCAGCTCAGGGAATGATCACATTGGCAACATATGGAGTGGGAATGTTAATTGGTTCAATTATTTCGGGACCAATTGTTGATAATTATTTAAATAGTGACGGTACTCATGACTGGCAAAGTATATGGTTAATACCAGCAGCTATTGCTGCGGTTGTGATCGTCATGTTTATTATCTTCTTCCGGGATAATAACAAAAAGCAGGTTGTGATGGAAAATGAATTTATAACACCAAATAATAATATTAATTAGTTATGGCAGATAATACATATGATGCAATAGTAATTGGTTCTGGAATTAGCGGAGGTTGGGCTGCTAAAGAGCTAACTGAAAAAGGATTAAAAACAATCGTTTTAGAAAGAGGTTGGAATGTTGAACACATAAAGGATTATCAAAATAATACAAAAGATCCATGGGAGTTTCCACATCGTGGAGGTCGCACGCAGGAAATGATCAAAGACTATCCTGTATTACAACGTGACTATCCTTTAAATGAGAAGAACTTAAAGTTCTGGGTAAATGAGAAAGATAGTCCTTACACAGAGACAAAGCGTTTTGATTGGTATCGCGGCTATCAGGTAGGAGGGCGCTCATTGACCTGGGGGCGTCAGAGCTATCGGTGGAGCGATCTAGATTTCGAAGCAAATGCTAAAGATGGTATTGCAATCGATTGGCCAATTCGCTATAAAGATATCGCTCCTTGGTATAGTTATGCTGAAAGATTTGCCGGTATTAGCGGAAATAAAGATGGATTAGCTGTATTGCCTGATGGTGATTATATGCCTCCAATGGAAATGAACGTTGTTGAGAAAGATATAGCAGGAAGAATAAATAAACACTATAACAATAACCGTCACATGATTATTGGGCGGACTGCAAACATAACCCAACCCCATCATGATCGGACTAATTGTCAATATCAGAATAAATGTTGGCTAGGGTGCAACTTCGGTGCTTATTTTAGTTCTCAATCTGCTACTTTGCCAGCAGCTGCGAAAACGGGAAATTTAACAATCCGTCCATATTCCATTGTTACTCAAATTCTATATGATAAGGATACCAAAAAAGCGACAGGCGTAGAAATACTTGACGCAGAAACGAATCAGACGTATCAATATTTCTCTAAAATTGTATTTGTTTGTGCTTCAACGTTTAATTCTGCCTGGGTTTTAATGAATTCTGCAACAGATGTTTGGGATGGCGGATTGGGAAGCAGTAGTGGTGAACTGGGGCATAATGTAATGGATCATCATTTCCGTTTGGGTGCGGGAGGACGAGTAGAAGGTTTTGACGATCGCTATTATTATGGATCAAGGCCTAACGGTGTTTATATACCACGTTACCGTAATGTTGGAAATGATAAAAGAGATTATTTAAGAGGTTTTGGTTATCAGGGTGGCGCTGGAAGGAGCGGTTGGTCCAGGTATGTCGCTGAAATGAATATTGGAGGTGACCTGAAAGATACATTGGCTGAACCAGGTGAATGGACCATTGGTATTACTGCATTTGGAGAAATACTTCCTAACCATGACAATAAAATCACACTTGATAAAGAAAAAAAGGATAAGTGGGGTTTACCGGTGTTAGCAATGGATTGCGAACTGAAGGAAAATGAGTTGAAAATGCGGAAGGACATGATGGATGATGGCAAGGAAATGTTAGAAGCTGCTGGCGTGAAGGATGTTTATACCTATGACTCTGGATATTTCTTTGGTCAAGGTATTCATGAGATGGGAACAGCGAGAATGGGCCTTGATCCTAAAACTTCTGTTCTTAATAAGCACAATCAAGTTTGGGATGCGTTAAATGTATTTGTAACCGATGGTTCTTGCATGGCTTCAGCTGCCGCAGTGAACCCTTCGCTTACCTATATGGCTTTGACAGCACGAGCTGTTGATTATGCAGTAAGTGAATTGAAAAAACAAAATCTCTAATTAAAAAAATACATATTAAAATGAATAGAAGAGAAGCAATTAATCGTGTAGCGCTGCTTTTTGGTGGTACAATTATAGGTGGCCAGTTATTTATAGAAGGGTGTACCCGGCCTGCAACAAAAGATGTTGCTAGCTTGTTTGAAAAAACTCAAACAGATTTTTTAGGTGATATTGCTGATACGATCCTTCCAGCTACAAAAACTCCCGGAGCTAAAGAAGCAGGAGTAGGAGAGTTTATTCCGGTAATGGTTCGGGATACTTATACCGAAGAGGATCAAAAGGTATTTGTTGAAGGTTTAACTAAACTTGAAGAAGCTGCTAATAAAAAATATAAAAAGAATTTTCAACAATTGAGTCCTGAAGAGCGTACTGCATTTTTAATTGAATTGGATAATGAGCAGAATGAATATCATAAAAATAAAAAAGATGAAGATCCCAACCATTATTTCCGGATGATTAAGCAACTAACCATGTTAGGTTATTTTACTTCGGAATTGGGATCTACGAAAGCTTTAAGATACAACCCTATTCCCGGAAGATATGATGGCAACATCCCTTACGAAAAAGGAGACAGGGCTTGGGCCTAATTTAATTTTTTAATTTTCAGACGGAGTGAGTTACCGATAACCACTACGTCTGAAGATGCCATTGCCAGCGCTGCTAACATAGGGCCTAAAAATCCTAAAGCAGCCAGTGGAATTGCAAAGATATTATAGAAAAATGCCCAAAAGAGATTTTGTTTGATAGTGATTAAGGTATGTTTCCCTACCTTTAACAAGGTGGTTACAGATTTTAAATCATTATTAAGCAAAATCACTTTTGCTGATTGTATTGCTATCTGACTGGCATTTCCTAATGATATCCCTACATTGGCAGTGGTGAGCGCCGGAGCATCGTTTATCCCGTCCCCAACCATTGCAGTTGTACCCTTTTCCTTATAAGAATTAATAATTTCTAATTTTTCCTGCGGTAGTTTCTCTGAGAAAACTACGTCGATACCTAATTTTTGAGCAACAGCATCACATTTTTCTTTTCGATCACCTGATAGAAGGATGGGAGTGATCTTTTGCTTTTTTAATATATCAATTAATTCTTTTGCATCCGGTTTGAGTTGATCTTCAATGGAGATTTTTGTGATAATTAAATCATTCCTTTTCAGATAAATATCATAGTTCTCTTCGTTTTTGCTTAAGGACTGCGGCTCAATGACTTTATTGGATCCTATTTCATAGGTATTCCCATCTTTGTCAATAGCCTTTATACCCATGCCTTTAATTTCATTTACCTCTGTAAAGATAAACTTCTGTACAGCTCGTGATTGTAGCTCCTGTATCAATGATCTTGCAATAGGGTGATTTGAATAGCTCTCTAATCCCACAATGATGGATGCTGCTTCCTCTTTGTCAATTCCGATAACATCCATTGTTTTAATATTGAAATCACCAGTTGTCAGCGTTCCGGTCTTATCAAAAACCATATATTTTAAATTAGCCATTTCTTCAACAGTTGCTCCTCCCTTGATGAATACCCCTTTTTTTGCTGCTCTTCCCAAGCCTACCATTACGGCAGTTGGCGTAGCCAGGCCCATAGCGCAGGGGCAAGAAATAACGAGTACTGCTATTGAACGCATGATTGCTTCCCCTAAGTCAATGTTGAAAGCAAAATAGGAAAGAATAAATGTAATCAAGGAAATTGCGATTACAACAGGAACAAATATGCTCGCAACTTTGTCTCCCAATCGTTGTATGGGTGGCTTCGATGATTGCGCTCTTTTCATGATTTCAATAATTTGAGAAAGAACGGAATGTTTTCCAACCTTTGTTGCGGTGATTTTAATACTCCCTTGTTCTACAATCGTACCGCCTATTACGGAATCATATTTCGTTTTTTCTACCGGAATACTTTCACCTGTTATTAACGATTCATTAACAGAAGCATCCCCCCAGATAATATCCCCGTCTGAAGGAATTTTGTCTCCGGTATTTACTAATAAGGTATCACCACTCTGAATCAATCTTGAATCAATGGTTTCGTGTATGCCATTATTGATGCGGGTAGCTTTGATATTTTGATACTTTAAAAGATCTTTAATAGCGGAAGTCGTCTGGGAAACTGATCTCTTTTCAAAAACATTCCCTAGCAATACCAATGTTATAATAACGGCTGTAGTTTCATAGAACATATAACTAGGTCCTAAATCGAGAAAGGTACCGATCAGACTGTAAATAAATGCTGATGTAAAACCAACAAAAACCAGTACGTCCATATTAGGTACTCCACTTTTAACGGAATTGAAAGCACTTTTCCCAAAATGGATAAAACCTAAGATGAAAACCGGAAGGCAAAGAACCAACTGTATATAAGGATTATGTAGCCAATGAAATGGCAAAAACATATGTGAGAATAACGGGACAGCAAAAATTAAACTGAAATAGAAACGGTTTTCTATTTTATCATAAAATTTTTCTTTGGGAATATCATCAGTTTCATAAACTTTAAAGCCAAGGTTTTCAATATCTTTTATAATTGACGGCAAAGAGACATCCTGATTACCGGAGAATTTAACTTCTTCATTTGCAAAATCAACGTTGATATCCTTAAGACCTTTTTTTTCTAGCATTTTATGAACTGAAAGTGCACAGTTATTACAATGCATTCCTGTAACATTTAATTCTACCAAGTCATTTTGTATATTCATAACTTATCTATTCTTATTGTATAGCAAATTTACAATTGAAGTTAGCCATATAAGATAATAAAGTCAGGAAAAAATGGTACTTTTCACGGAAATGAAATATTGATCATGGAAAACGAATCTATCCCTATTTATAAGAGTTCGTCGAATGCCTGGGACGAGCAAGATTTTTTTAATATGCAGTGGCTTGATCTGAATATTGACTCATTGGAAAAAATAAAAAAGCCGCATCGTCACGATTATTTTAGTATTTATTTCTTGGTGGCGGGCGAAACGATTCAGTTTATTGATTTTCATGAACATACAGTTCAATCAAATGCTTTAATCATGATGCGTCCGGAACAGATACATTTTCATGTAAAAGCAAAGAACGCAAAACTGCTTCGTATAAAATTTAAAGAACAGTTTTTAATATCCTTACAGAGCAGAAACAACTGGCACGATATCTTCAATAACGATGTTATTGAATTGGAGGCAGCGAAAATGGAGGATTTTATGAAATTTATTAACTTGATGATAATAGAGTATGATACAGATCTCCAAAATAAAGAAGTGCTTTCCAAATTATTCAGCGCACTGTTGGATAAAATATCACTTTATCTAAAGCAAAATGACACGTCTGAAAGAAAGAAATATAAGTCGATCTATAAGAACTTTAAACAACTGGTCGTTAACCACGTGCTGGAAGAAGTAAAAGTAAGCGATTATGCCAAACGGCTATTTGTATCTGCTGGCCATTTAAATGATGTAGTCAAAGAGATTACCGGAAAGAACGCTAAAAACATTATAAATGAACAACGAATTCTTGAAGCAAAGCGTTTGTTGTTTTGGACCAATACTCCAATCAGGGAGGTTGCCTATAAGACTGGCTTTGATGATCCTGCTTACTTTACACGTTTTTTTAAGAAATATACCGGTATGCTTCCAAGTGATTTCCAGAACAAAGATTAACCTACGTTTTACGAACGCTAACACGCTTAATTAAATGGTTAGGTCCTTTTTCCAATATAAGATTAGCCCGGTAGCGTGTGGGTAATATATTTTTTATAAGATTCGGCTTGTTAATCTCATTCCAGATTCCTTTCGCTGTATCAACTGATTCTTCAGGACTTAGGTTTGCGAACTTATGAAAATAGGAATCTGTTTTTTGAAAGGCTGTTTTTTGAAGGGACAGAAACCGATCTACATACCAATTTAAAAGGTTCTTCTCATTAGAATGAACATAAATCGAGAAATCGAAAAAATCTGAAACAAATATTCTTGGTCCGCGGTGCTGTCTTTTTAAATTTACTTGTAATACATTGATACCTTCAATAATAACAATATCAGGGGAGCTTACCAACTGATTTTCTTCTTCAAGAATATCATATTCCAGATGCGAGTAAGTAGGTGCTATCACCTCAGTTTTACCTGATTTGATGTCAGCAAGAAAGCGGATTAACCGTCTGGTATCATAGCTCTCGGGAAATCCTTTTCTGTTCAGGATACCTTTGCCTTCCAAAACTTTATTCGGATATAAAAAGCCATCGGTCGTAACCAGATCTACCCTGGGTTTGTTTGGAGCAAGCGAAAGGACTTTCTGTAAAACCCGGGCAGTCGTGCTTTTACCAGCTGCCACACTGCCCGCAATTCCAATAATAAATGGCAGGTTATTGCTATCGTCTTTTAAAAAACCGCTTGCATCCATATGGAGTTGTCTTGCCTTTTCAATGTGGATATTGAGCAGATGGCTCAAAGGAAAATAGATCTCTCGAATTTCTTCGAGCGTTAAGGGTTCATTTAATGCATTTAGAGAACCGATATCTTCATTGGATAGGTTATAGGATATTGATCCATTTAATTCTTTCCATCGATCCCGTTCAAACCCTATGTAAGGAGAATACTGTTCGTTGTTGTTAAATTGGATCATTATTCTATTGTTATTTTATTTCGTAACCAGGTTTGAATTTATTGCAATTGGGTGTTGCATAAGTTTGTGTATCGGGCACTTATCTGCAATGGCCAAAATGCGTTGTTTTTGCTCGTTATCTAAATCTCCGATCAACTCGATATTTGCATTAATATAGGTTGTTTGTTGTTGATTGCTTAGCTTCACTTCTAATGTTAAATCGATGTTTATTTTTTCCAGAGGCCATTGTTTACGATCGGCGTACATACGCATCGTCATTGCTTTACAAGCAGCAAGCGAGGATAAAAACAATTCAAAAGGTGCAAATCCTAAATCTTTACCACCAAGGGATTCCGGTTCATCTGCAATCAGTATATGCCGATCATTGGAAATCTCTGTCGTGAAAGATTCCTTGCCAATATGTGCACTTAAGTAATAGATCATGTTTTTATTTTAAACTTTGTTCTAAGCCAAGTAAGATGAGTTCGGCTGTATGTGGGTTGGTAGCTAAAGGAACGTTATGGACATCACAAATACGCATTAACATTTGAATATCCGGTTCATGGGGATGTTTTCCAAGGGGGTCGCGGAAAAAAAGCACGGCTGATAGCATTCCTTCTGCAGCCATGGCTGCAATCTGTGCATCTCCGCCATTCGGACCGCTCAACTTACGTTCTACTTGTAATCCTGTTTCAATAATCCGTGTTCCGGTTGTACCTGTAGCAACTAAATTGAAATGATTGAGTTTGCCGTGGTTGTTTTTAACAAACTCAATCATTTCTACCTTTTTCCCATCATGGGCAATCAATGCAATGGTCCTTTTTTGTTTCATGTTATCCGAAAAATATATATGCTACTATAATTGCTGCAACAACCCCTGCTAGTTCAGCCAATAGTGCGCACGGTAAAGTATGTCTTGTTTTCTTAATCGAGACAGATCCAAAGTAAACAGCTAAAACATAGAAAGTAGTTTCTGTTGAGCCTTGAATTACACATGCCACCCGTGCAGCAAAGTCATCGGCGCCATTTGCGTTCATTAAGTCAACCATTAAACCCCTGGCACCACTTCCGCTCAATGGCTTCATAAAAGCAACAGGCAAGGCTTCAACAAAGCGGGTATCAGCACCAAACCACCCAACTATTGAACTAACTGCCTGCACTAAATAGTCCATAACGCCTGCTTCCCGAAAAACACCTACAGCTACCAATATACCAACGAGATAAGGAATAATTTTTACCGCTACTTCAAATCCTTCTTTGGCGCCTTCAATAAAATTATCATATACATTTACCTTCCGAAACATTGCTAAGGCAATAAAGGAAACGATAATTGTAAACAGCACAACATTTCCACCTACTTTTGAAATCGCATTTACTTGCTCTTGCGGCAATGTATTGAAATAAAATAGTAAACCGCCAATAAACAGGGAAATGCCGCCCAAATAAGCGATTACAATTTTATTAAAAAGGTTAATCCGTTGGTAGATTGCAACTGTTATGAGACCCACGATGGTTGAAAAAAATGTGGCTATCAATATTGGAATAAAAATATCAGATGGATCTGCTGCTCCTGCTTCTTTCCTATATGCCATAATACTAATAGGAATAAGAGTGAGACTGGAGGCATTTAGCACCAGGAACATGATCTGTGCATTGGTTGCAGTTTCTTTATCAGGATTAAGTTCTTGCAATTCTTTCATTGCTTTTAGACCTAAAGGAGTTGCTGCATTGTCTAAGCCAAGCATGTTAGCGGAGAAATTCATTAAAATAGAACCAAAAGCAGGATGATTTTTAGGAACCTCGGGAAATAATTTATGAAAAAAAGGACCTACTGCTTTTGCAAATACCTGGATCATTCCTCCTTTTTCACCTATTTTCATGATTCCCAACCAAAAGGCCATTAAACCAATTAATCCCAGTGAAATTTCAGCCGCAACTTTGGCACTATCGAAGGTTCCACTGATGATACGTTGAAATATTTCTATATCGCCTAAAAAAATGAGTTTAAATAAGGCAACAACGAAAGCGATTAAAAAAAAGGATATCCATACGTAATTGAGTGCCATAAAGCCGATTTAGTTCGTAAATGTAAGATTTTAATCAACCAAATCAAATCCCCAGTCTATTCCTTTTAATACAGCAGGTACTCCTCTTTCCAGCCATACAGGCGCAGGCTTGCCTTTCAGGTAATGATCAAAAAACTGCTGTTCACGAATTTGGATATCTTTGCGGTTTTGACGCTTCATCAAATTATGTTCATCATTGTTATAATTAAGCATCCAAACTGGTTTGCCCAGGCGGCGTAGAGCAGTAAACATCTCAATGCCCTGATACCAGGGTACGGCACCGTCCTTGTCATTAGCCATAATAACCACAGGCGTATTCACTTTATTTAAATGGAATAGCGGTGAATTTTCAATATATAGTTCAGGATCGTCCCAAAGAGTTTTTCCGATTCTGGTTTGAGTACGCTCATATTGAAATTGTCTGTTCATTCCGCTTTGCCAACGGATACCTCCATAAGCTGATGTCATATTGACTACCGGAGCTCCACTCCAGGCAGCTGCATACATGTCTGTACGGGTTATTAAATGCGCAACTTGGTAACCTCCCCAACTTTGACCTTGAATACCAATATGTTTACCATCTACAAATGGAAACGTTTTTAAAGCTTCTACTCCTGAATTAATATATCCTTCAGCTGATTTGCCCGGGTAACCTATTTCATATTCAATATCTGGGGTGAAAACCAAATAGCCATTACTTACAAAATAGCTAATATTTAATCGTGATGGAGTAGGTGCGGGTGGAATGTAATTGTATAATCCATCACTCAATTTCTCATAAAAGTATACAATCATAGGATATTTTTTATTAACATCGAAGTCTTCCGGCTTGTATAAAATACCTTCAGCCTGTTTGCCATTGGCGGCTTTCCACTTAAATAGTTCTGCGGAGCCCCAGTTATAATCACTTTGCTGTTTATTGATCGCTGAGAGTTGTCTTTCTTTCTTAAAGTCGGAACTGATATAGAGATCAGGTGCTTGTTTGTAATTCTCTTTCGTATAAAGAAATACAGTCATCTTTTCATCCGTTTTCCCCTGATTATATTGAAAAGGTCCCATTACAAGTTTTACCGGATCCTTTCTTTTTTTGAAAGATGTTGTGAACCAGCCACTTTCTTTTGTTTTGTTATCAAAAGCAGATAAATACAATTGATTTCCTTTATCAATAATAACTGGTTTTCTTGAAGTGCGCAATACAACAACTGGCTTCAAATCGTTATAACGAAATTTTATCTTGTTTTTTCGTCCGTATCCATTTGTGATTAAAGAATGAGACTTACCACCCAAGTGGAAAGCCCATATATCATATCGATCATAAATATATACGAGGTCGTCTTCCTTATCCCAACCAGCAATACCATACGATCTCGGTTCATCGGGCATGTCATTTTCTTCATCATAAAATTTAATGTCCGGGTTTCTATTGAGTTGCTTGGTTTCTTGATTATCTATTGAATAACTATACCAGTTACCATTCATTCGATCAAACCATACTACAAAATTTCCATTAGGGGAGGGAAGAATCTCACCACGAATGTTCTCTGCGATTTTCTGCCGTTTTCCTGTTATCGTAGAAACCGTATAAACATCATTAAAGGTACCACCTAGCCACTGTGATTCAATTCTTCTTCCTGTATCAGTAGTAGCCAATATAAACTCATTATCAGCATCTTCTGTTATAAACGTATTCGGCAAAGACTCATCTGCTAAAAGAATAAGTTTACGATCACGAGGATATATAACGCTTAAATAGCTTTTACTGGAGTCCCGGCTTCGATTAACTAACTGTTGGGTCTGCAAATAATCATCTTTCCAATTCCATATATCAACATCTGCAACTTCAAAGTCTACTAATGTTGTATCCTTTTGAAGAGGAATAGGTGCTAAACCGAAAAATAGTTTATCACCATTTTGGCTAAATTTTAGTTCTTTACTTCCACTTACGCTCCAGCCTTTTGGCACACCGTTACTGTTGTTATCAACTAAAACAAGCGCAGAATCGTTCTGAATATTAAAGTAATATAAATCAAAAACAGCAGACGGGTATTTCTTCAAGGATTTTTGAAAAGTAAAGGCTAATTGTTTACCATTTTTATCAAAAGTGACGTTTTTATATTGCCCTTCCCCGGATTTTATTCTTTTTAGGTCTTGGGTTTTAATATTATATAGGTACAATCCATCTTCTTTTTCAATCCTGTTGTCTAAACTGTCTTTTTTGTCAGCACCCTTTTTGCTTTCAGCTTTCCTAATAAAGACCAGCAAGGAACCATCTTCATTAAAATCGAATTCATCAACATTATTAAAAGTCTTTAATTCATTTCTTTCTAAATTTCTAAGAACTAAATTGAACTCATTTATCTGCGCAGTTGAAGGCTTATTAGTTACTTTACTCGAGTCAGTTGTATCAACTTTAGTTGTATTCTTTACCAGATATGCAACAAATGGAGATTGGCTTTTTTCGGGTAATTTATATGCTTTTATATTCTCATATTTTATAATCGATTGATCTTTTAGAGAAATGATGCCAAGAGAATCCATTGGCATTTCATTTGTTTTTTTCTTTTTTATTTTAGCAGCTCTTACGTCTTTAAAACGAGGTTTAATTTTAAAAATCAGGAAACTTGAATTGTCGGTAAATTTAGCTTCAGAGCCGCGTTCTATCGATTGTGAAATTTTTCCGTCATTGGATGATAATATCAAATTTCCATCACCTTCCTGAGGAGAGATAATATAATTCATCCATTGTCCATTATTACTAAGTGCTGAGGAACTAATATTTTGCCATTTATCATATACTGAGTGGTCAATAGGCTTCTTTTGAGCAAAGATTAAATTGGTTAATAGGATAAAAGATATAAAAAGTAATAGTTTTCTCATTTGGATAAATTAATATTTTGGATTTGCTTTAATGATATTATCGCCTGCTTCTCAATCTGGTTTATTATTCATTTTTATAAAGGTCATCTATTTGTTCTGCGTATTTATTTTCAATCACCTTGCGTTTTGCTTTTAGAGTAGGTGTTAGTTCTCCATCTTCAATAGAAAAAGGGGTACGTTTAACAATAAAATTTTTAATCCTTTCAAACTTAGCTAATTCAGTAGATAAGCGCTTAATGTCTTCATTGATCCAGGAAAGTATATCAGGTTCCAATATGAATTTTTCGGATTGTTCAAAAAACTCCTGCCCTAAATTGAAGTCAGCTTTTAAGCTTTCCTGAGATGGTACTATGATAGCAGTGATGTATTCTCGTTTATCACCAACTAGAAAGATCTGTTCAATTTTGTTGCTTTTTAAATAGGTGTTTTCCACCGGAGTGGGATAAATATTTTTTCCGAAGGCATTAACCAGCATATTCTTTAAGCGATCTGTAATCTGCAGATTTCCCTTATAAAATCTCCCGATATCTCCTGTATGGAACCATCCATCTTTGTCAATGACATTAGCTGTTTCTTCCGGTTTATTCCAATAACCTTTCATAACGCAATGGCCACGTACAACAATTTCACCTTCCAGACATTCAAAAAGCGGGTCGAAAGATTCAAATGTCTGAACTGCATACATTTCCAGTGTCTCATAGTTTTGAATACCGATCTCAATTCCAGGAACCACTCTTCCTACTGTGCCATAAACCTGACGATGATATTCGGTAACCGAGACAATGGGAGAAGTTTCTGTTAAACCAAAACCTTCCAGAATTTTAATTCCAAGGTTTCCAAAAAACTCACCGATATTCCGGGGCAAAGCACCACCACCCGATATCAGAAATTTAAGACGACCGCCCGTTTTTGCTTTTATTTTACTAAAAACTAGTTTTTCTGCTAGATTACGTTTCAAGCTCAATACAAGACCAGGTTTTTTTCCGTTTTCTACACTATTTCTATACTTTTTTCCAACATCTAAAGCCCATAAAAATATAGTTGCTTTCGTTCCTCCTGCTTGCGTGCCACTTTGTAAAGCTTTGTCATGTATGCGCTCCAACAGGCGAGGTACACAGTTAAGTACAGTTGGTTTAACCTCTTCCATGTTTTTTGCTAACAATTCTAAGCTTTGTGCAAAGGCTATTCTACAGCCGCAAGCTAAGCAAACATGATAAGTTGCAGTTCTTTCAAAAACATGAGAAAGAGGAAGGAAAGATAAAAATAACTCATGTTGATCGATAACCGGTATCAGATCCAGCGCCACGCGTACGTTGTTCACCAGGTTTGAATGAGTGAGCATGACACCTTTTGGCGTACCTGTTGTGCCGGATGTATAGATAAATGTTGACACATCAGAGGGGATAATGGCTTCACATGCAGCAATGATATTTCGCTCAAGTGTTGGAAACATTTTCTTTCCTTCATCAAGAAGTGCAGTAAAAGACATCACACCGGCCGAGAGGTTGGTATTTTTTACAATACGTTCATATTCAGTGAAATTAACAATAATCCTTGTCAGACACTCACAAGAATTTGCCACTTTAATAATCTTTTTTAATAAAAACGGACTTCCTACCAGGATAGTCTTGGCGCCACTATCATTGAGAATGTATTCTATGTCGCTTTCTGGAAGGGTAGGATAGATGGATACATTGATAGCACCTATTTGTTGCAGTCCTTGATCGAAATAGAGATACTGCGGGCTGTTTTCCATCAATAACGCGATTCGATCACCTTTTTTGATTCCAACAGCCAATAGATAAGCAGAAACTGCATTTATATAGTCGTAAGCAGTTCTATAAGATATTTCTATCCAGGTATGTTCTTTTTTTTCTAATAAAAAAGGATGGTCTAATGGGTGTATATTCTTAACAACATTGCGCAGTAAATCTGGCACTGTCATATCTGGAGTAACTGGATTCATATATTTATGCTTATAATGAGTATACAAACATAAAAAAAAATAATTTACAGAAAATTAATGTACAGTTTTTATTGAGGTAAATTGAGGGGAGACGAGTTAAACTGCAAAACTTTCACCACAGGCACATGAGCGGGAAGCGTTGGGGTTGTTAAAAATAAAGCCCTTTCCGGTAAGACCATCTGAAAAGTCTAATTCAGTACCTGCCAAATACAGGAAAGACTTAATATTAAGAACAATCTTTATTCCTTTATCTTCAAATATCTGATCGTCTTTCAGCTCTTGGTTATCAAAATTCAATTGGTAGGTGAGTCCTGAACAACCACCACTGTCTACCGAAACACGAACAAAAAAAGAGGTGTCATAGTTCTCTTCTTCCATTATACTTTCTATGCGGAGTTTTGCTTTATCAGTTATTGTAATCATAATACAAATATCAACAATATTTTTTAAAGCCTTATATAGAGTATGTCATCAAAAAATGAAATTAATCAATTAATCCCTTTTTATAAAGTTGCCAGGCTGGCGACCCTTCTCGCAGTTCATTTACTTTTTTTGAGAGAAGTTCAATTGCCAAATCGATTTCTTCGTTTGTATTAAATCTACCAAGACTTAAGCGTAAGGATGCATGTGCATCATCTCTAGTCAATCCCATTGCTAATAATACATGGGACGGATCTAATGATCCGGTTGAGCAAGCCGACCCGGCGGCCATCGCCATTTTTCGAAGACTTACCATGATTTGTTCGGCCTTTAAAAAGCGGAAAGTGATATTTGAAACATGTGATAAACGATTGCTTTCTAATCCATTGATATGCGTTTCTTCAAGTTTTAATAAGGATGTTTCCAGATGTGATCGTAACACTTGTAATCGGATTTTATCTTCTTGCATTAGCTCTTTGCATAAAAGAGCAGCAGCGCCCATACCAACAATTCCCGGTACATTTAAGGTTCCACCCCGCAAAGAGTTTTCCTGCCCTCCACCATTAATTAATGGTTCAATTTGTATCCGCTTTGCTTTTCTTCTAATATACAGCGCTCCAACTCCTTTAGGACCATACATTTTATGAGCGCTAAAAGCCATTAAATCGATTGCTGTGTTTTTTAAGGAAAGTGGTATTTTGCCAATCGACTGAGTTGCGTCGCAGAAGAATAATATATTGTTTTGGGAGCAAATTTCAGCTATTTTTTCAATAGGATGAATGACACCTGTTTCATTATTTGCATGCATCAGTGATATAAGGATCGTATCTTTTCGTATTGCTGCATTTAAATCTTGTAAATTTATATTCCCCGAGCCATCAACTGCTAAGTAAGTGATATCAGCACCTTTCTTTTCAAGTGTTCGGCATACATCAAGAACAGCCTTATGTTCAGTTGTGCACGTAATGATGTGTTTGCCAATCGGTTGATACCGTTCAAATACACCTTTAATGGCCATATTAATTGCTTCTGTTGCCCCGGATGTAAAAGTTATTTCGCGGTCAGTTGCGCCAATCAACTCAGCAACTCTCAAACGTGCAGTCTGAACTCCTTCAGCAGCTTTTTTACCAAAGGTATGATTCGTACTAGATGCATTGCCATAATCTTCTAAGAAGAAGGGTAGCATCTGTTCCAACACTCTCGGGTCAGTTCTTGTTGTTGCATTATTATCTAAATAAATAGTAGTGGACATACCTGATTCATTTATTTTAAGCGATTGCGGATTTTTATTCGTTAATTAAAGCAAATTTGATGATTTAAAATCTATTAATAACAGAAATGAATAAAATAGAACATATTGGTATCGCTGTGACGGACTTAGAACAAGGGATTCAAAAATATGAACAAATTTTACAGACCCCTTGCTATAAAACAGAGGTAGTCGAAAAAGAATCGGTTAAAACAGCCTTTTTTAAAATCGGAGATAGCAAAATCGAGTTATTACAAGCTTTAAACAACCAGGGACCTGTTTATGATTTTATTAAAAAGCGAGGAGAAGGAATTCATCACATCGCTTATGAAGTCAGCGATATAAAAAAAGAGATAATACGTTTTAAAAAGGAAGGTTTCCGTTTATTAAACGATGAACCAAAGCTGGGTGCTGACGACAAATGGGTTTGTTTTATTCATCCAAAAGATTCAAATGGTGTTTTAACCGAATTGGTTCAAAGCGTTTCATAAGCTTGTTTCTTTCAAGACAGATTAAAAGAAATGGGCTGTTTCAATTCAAAACAGCCCATTTCTTAGTTTTAGTTTACTATTTCTTGGTTAGATACCCATTTCCTTTAGTAGGAAATCAGCATGATCAATCTTGTCTGCTACCCAAAGAACATATCTGATATCGACACCAATCGACCGACTGTAACTTTCATTCCACGCAAAATCGTTGATAGTTGCATCATAAGCGCGGTCAAAGTTCACACCAATTAGCTCGCCTTTGGAATTCATAATTGGTGATCCGGAATTGCCACCGGTTGTATCCATATCGTATAATAGGTTTACCGGAACATCATTTAATTCTTTCATAGCATAATTACCGAAGTTTTTTGCTTCCCATTCCTCCCGGATTTTCGATGGATAAAGAAAATCAGGATTATCTAGTACTCCTTTTTCAATTACACCCCGAATGGTTGTAAATGGAGCCATATACGTAGCATCGGCAGGAGAGTAGCCACGGATATACCCATAGGTTAAACGCAATGTGCTATTTGCATCAGGTACAAAATCTCTCTTTTGAAATTGTTCTTTAACGGCAACGTAATCACCCATTAATTTGTTTAACACACCCTCACGGCGATCTGATTCCGGTTTAATTGCTAATATCTGTGTCTGCAAATCAGCTTGAAACTGCATCAGATCGTCGGAGTAATTAAGAACAGCGTTTGGAGATTGAAGAAGATTATTGAATACATAATCCTGATCTTTTAATTTGCTATTCATTAATGATTCTTTGGCAAAGCTTACTAAATCTGCTCTTTTTGTTACAGCGGTAACCGGCTGATTACTTGTAAACTTAGAAGCATCAATTAACATCTTTGTGAAGATTGTACTGTCTGTGCTGAAATTGTAACTTTCATAGATTCCGGTAAGAGACGCTTTTAAACGAGGTAAATTGGCTTTGAAAAAATCATTCTTGTTTTTGCTGTTATTAAGACCAGTTTTAAAAGAATTAATATGTCTGGAAACGTTTAATAAACTTGTGCTTGAATAGATTTGCCCGAACCACATTTCCCGTTCGGCATCTGTAAAGATTTCTTTGTAAAGCTCATCAATATCATTCATTAAACTACCATGCTTTGCTTTTAACGTTGGATCACTGTCTATAAATTTTGCAAGGGCCAGGTCTTCGTCTTCTTTATTTTTAATTAATTGAATTGATTTAAGCCCTTTCATTTTGCCTCGGTAGTTCTTCATTACATTCGCATTCCGTTTAATACGGGTTGCCAGACTCAATTCGGTTGCTTTGTCTTCTTTTCCAGCCTCAAGCATTACATTATTCTGAAAGTCATAAAGGGCAGCTGTATAAGGAAGTAAGAACTTTTCCTGATACTCTATATATTGTGCAGGGCGATGTCTGAATGTTCTGCCAGGGTATCCTAATATAAATGCAAAATCATCTTCTTTAACACCATTTGGGTTTACTTTTAAATGCTTTTTTGGTTTATAAGGAATGTTATTTTTTGAGAAACTCGCCGGAGAACCATCAGGAGCTACATAGGCACGTAAAAATGAATAATCTCCCGTATGTCTCGGCCATACCCAATTATCGGTGTCCCCACCGAATTCACCTATGCTTCTCTGAGGAACATATACTAAGCGGACATCTTCAATCGTTTTATATTTGAAAAGTACATAGCTTTTACCAATAAACATTTCTGAGACCTCTGCTTTTATAGAAGGGTCTTTCTTCTCCGCTTCGTTCGCGATATTTTTCCTTTCTTCGTTAATTAAACGAATTCTTTCAGCCGGATCAGCAGATTGATCTGCTGCGCGCAATACACGACTGGAAACGTCTTCGTAACTGTCTGTTATACGTATTGTTAATCCTTCTGCTTTAATCTCTTGGTCTCTATTACGTGCAACAAAACCGTTGGTCAGATAATCTTGTTCCGGTGAGCTGGCCAGTTGGACAGCGCCAAATGCACAATGGTGATTCGTGATGATTAAGCCTTCGTCTGAAATAAAGGATCCGGTACACCCGCCTACCCGTACCAATGCGTCGACTAGTCCAACCTTACCTGGATTATAAATATCAGTCTGGTCAATTTCAAGTCCGGCTTTCTTTAAATCAACCCGATTAAGGTCGCTTAAGGGAAACATCCCTTCGTCAAAATATCTAAATGAATTACTACTTATTCCACCGATAAGCAATGCTGTAATCAACAGCGTTTTTTTGTTGAAAATTTTCATGAAACGTTTTTTAATAGGTTCACTAATTATGATTTTGCAAAGTTAACAATAACAACTATATATAAATGCTTAGATAAACCTGAATAAGCTTGGTTTTTAAACCCGTAATACGGATTTTTGTACAGAGCTCAACAAGAATAAATGATTCAAAAAATAACGCATTTCGCCAATCGCCTAAACCAGTGGAGAATACAGCGTATTTCCAATAAAAATTTTCTAATTATTCTTGCGGTTATTGTTGGCGTAATTGGGGGATTAGCAGCATCGGCCTTAAAGGCATTAACTTTTTATATCGCTACATTTTTACAAAACGATGTTTCCTTAGACTTAAGGGGCTATCTTTATTTATTTTTCCCATTAATTGGTATTCTGCTGAGTGTCTTGTATGTACGAAAGTTCCTATCCGCAAAGAGGATGGAACATGGTATTACACCTATTCTATATTCAATTTCCAATCGTTCAAGCAGGATGCCTGTGCATAATGTATATTCACAAATAATTACAAGTGCACTTACAGTTGGGTTTGGTGGTTCGGCGGGATTGGAGGCTCCGATCGTAGCCAGTGGATCTGCGATCGGGTCAAACATTGGACGCTTCTTTGGGTTGAATTATCGCGAGGTTACGATGTTATTGGCCTGCGGAGCAGCAGCAGGTATCGCCGGAGCATTTAACAGTCCGGTAGCAGGAATGGTTTTTGCAATTGAAATTCTTTTACCGGAATTCTCAATTCCTGCATTTATACCGCTATTAATGGCTGCGGCCATGTCATCTGTAATTTCCAGACTTTTATATAGCGAACCTCTTTTCTTTTTAGTTACCGACACATGGGAATTTGAGGCTTTGTTTTTCTATTTTTTATTAGCGTTAGCGGTAGGGCTTTTTTCTATTTTCTTCAGCAAGTTAAATTTATCAGCCAAAAAGTGGTTTGATAAAATTAGAAATCAATATAAAAAAGCTGTAATCAGTGGTTTAATCTTGGGTACAATGATTTTTGTTTTTCCTGCTTTATATGGCGAAGGCTATCTTGCTATTCAAGAGCTATTAGCTGGGAAAAGCAGTTCCTTATTAGCTAATAGTATATTTTTCGAGTACCAGCATATTGGTTGGCTTGTCGTTTTATATGCCTTGGTCACGGTGTTCGCAAAAGCATATTCAACTGTTATTACATTGCATAGCGGTGGAAATGGGGGTAATTTTGGTCCCAGTCTGGTAATGGGAGGGTTATTGGGCTTTGCATTTGCTTATGGAATTAATTTAACTGGTTTTATAGAATTGAATATTCCAAATTTTATTGTCGCAGGGATGGCAGGCGCATTAAGTGGAATAATGCATGCCCCATTGACCAGTATATTTCTAATAGCAGAAATTACAGGTGGATATGCATTGATGGTTCCTCTGATGATTGTTTCGGCTGTTTCTTATTTTATCAATAGAAGTACATTGAAATATTCAATCTATACCCAGTCGTTGGCTGAAAAAGGTGATTGGCTCTCTCATGAAGATAAAGATCGTACGGTTTTAAAGATGATGAAGCTTCGCTATGTTGTAGAGCAAAATTTTACTGTGCTTCATCCGAATGAGAAACCGATGGATCGACGATTGGATATTTTGCATACGAAAAGAAATATATTTCCGGTCGTTGACGATAATAAGTCGCTGCTGGGAATTATTTATAGTGAGAAATTGTTCGAAATTCTGATAGGTGAAGCAGCAGCTGATAAAACAATGAAAGAATTAGCACAGCCACCACAAGATATAATCAGTGTAGATGCAAATATGTATGATGTGATGCGAAAAATGGACAGAGAGGATATTTGGATTTTACCTGTTGTTGATTTGGAAAATAAATACATCGGATTTGTATCCAAATCGGCTATTTTCAATAAATACCGCGCATTGTTGATGCGTTCCGGTAATTATCTTCAGTAAATCAATTAAAGAAGATGTTTAAATTCTTTTAATATTTTAATGATATCATCGGGTTGGTCAACCCCATAGGATTGATGAATCGTTTCTGCAGTTTGAATTTTGTAACCATTTTCCATCCATCGCAATTGTTCCAATGCCTCTGCTTGCTCAAGCCTTGAGACTGGAAGCAAGGTCAACTTCTCAAGCGTCTTTTTGCGAAATCCATAAATTCCGATATGTTTAAAATAGTCATGTTTGTTTAGTAATTCACTTTCCGGAACATCCCTTTGAAAGGGAATCGTACTCCTGCTGAAATATAGGGCTCTGAAATTTTTATCGATTGTTACTTTGGGAGTATTGCTGTTAAACAGATCTGTGTAATCTGAGATTCTTTTAATAAGTGTAGCGATCTCAGTTTCTTTTTTTTCAAAACATGCTGCCAGCAGATCAATTTGTTCAGGTTGGATAAAAGGTTCATCACCCTGGATATTGATGATTGTTTCAGCATCTGAAAAGTGAGTTGCAGCTTCTGCACAACGATCAGTCCCACTTTGATGATTGGATGAAGTGATTACCACATTGCCCCCAAAAGCCTTAACATGTTCTACAATACGGTTATCATCTGTCGCTACAACAACAGATGATAACGATTTGGATAACAAGGTTCTTTCGTAAACCCGCTGAACCATTGATTTACCTCCGATATCAGCTAATGGTTTTCCAGGGAAGCGACTGGAAGCATAACGTGCAGGAATGATACCAATGATTTTCATGATTTAAAATAAGCCGTTTAACTCTCTGTCTACACTTTCAATTACAAAAGCAAGATCTTCAGTTTTGTTTGCAAAATCAAGCTTATCCTTATCCAAAATTAATAATTTTCCACCCTCGTAATTTCCGATCCATTTTTCATATTTATCGTTTAATTTGGATAGATAATCCAGGCGGATACCTGCCTCGTAATCGCGGCCGCGCAATTGGATATTGTCAACCAAAGTTGGTACCGATGCTTTTAGGTAAATCAATAAATCTGGCGGAGAAATAAACTGCAATACATTTTCAAAAATATTGCTGTAGTTTTCAAAATCCCTGGAAGTCATAAGGCCCATATCATGTAAGTTTTCCGCAAATATATAGGCGTCCTCATAGATTGTGCGGTCTTGAACGATATTCCTCTTTTCCTTCTGTAACTCCAGCATGTGTTTAAAACGGCTATTAAGAAAAAATATCTGCAGGTTAAACGACCAGCGTTTCATATCGCTGTAAAAATCTTCTAAGTAGGGGTTATGTTCTACCGCCTCATATTGTGGTTCATAGCCCAATTGTTTTGATAACAAACCAGTTAGCGTAGTCTTTCCAGCGCCGATATTTCCTACAATTGCTATATGCATAATTTCTTCTAAAATGGTTTTATCCCAATAAGGTGACGAACATCTGAAATTGTTTTCTGTGCCGAAGCCCTTGCTTTCTCTGCACCCAAGGTAACTACTTTCTTTAGGTAATCTGTATCGTTCGAAATTTCGTTAATCCGTGACCTTATTGGTTCGGTTGCTAAAGTTATATCTTCAGCTAATTGTTTTTTGAAATCCCCATAACGAATCGTACAGTTATTGTACAATTGATTGAAATGCGCAACTGTATCATCGGATGAAACGACCTTCATTAAATCAAATAGATTTTGGATGTAATCTGGTTTTTCTTGATTTTCAACTGTAGGTCCGGAATCTGTCACTGCTTTCATTACTTTTTTTCGAATTATTTCCGGTGAATCTGACAGATAAATGGCATTTCCTTCACCTTCTGATTTCCCCATTTTTCCTTTTCCATCCAAGCCCGGTATTTTAATCAGTTTTTCAGTTGAACTAAAAGCATAGGGTTCAGGAAAGTAATCATTGTTGTACAATCTGTTAAAACGGTTACCAAATGTTCTGGCCATTTCCAGGTGTTGTTCCTGATCTTTTCCAACCGGAACTTTGGTAGCTCTGTGGATAAGAATATCGGACGCCATTAATACCGGATAAGTTAACAGTCCTGCATTGACATTGTCCGGATGTGATCTTACTTTATCCTTAAAAGAGGCACTTCGCTCTAACTCACCTAAATAGGCATTCATATTGAGATAAAGATACAATTCAATAATCTCGGGTACGTCTGATTGCACATAGATTGTTGCTTTTTCCGGGTCAATCCCGGCAGCGAGGTATTCAACTACAACCTGCCGGACATTCGTATGCATTTCAGAAGAGGTGGGATGGGTGGTTAGTGCATGTAAGTCTGCAATAAAAAAAAAGCAGTTATAATTGTCTTGCATTGACAAGAAGTTTTTCACTGCACCATAGTAATTTCCTAAATGTAATTTTCCGGTACTTCTAATACCACTAACAACTGTTTCCATATGGCTGCGAAATTACAGAATTCTATGAAACATTTATAATGATCAATAGCAAAACATTTAGGTTCATAATCCCTGTTATGCGTTGCTTATAATTAAAATCATTGTTTTGAAACAAAAACGTCAATATTATACTTAATAAAAGAGCGAAGTCGAATATCAGTCAAAAAGTAAAGATGATGGTAAAAGTTGGTTGAACATGAATATAAATAGTTAAATTTGTATTATTGATATATGCAGAGCCTATCAGAAAAATTTAGTAAAATCAATTATTTCAAATGGAAAATACATTAATTAGACCTACCTATAAAAAAGCCGATCCAAATGATTTTTTCAAAAAATTACAAAAGGAAGTACAAGAGAATGTATTAAACAATCCAGCTATTCAGAGACTTAACGTTATTAAGTCAATCGCGTTATTGATATCTTATTTTCTTATTTACACCTGCATATTGCTAGTTGGCAACAATACTGTTCTCCTGTTTGCAGGATATATTCTTCTAGGGTTTAATACCATTGTTTTATTTATCAACGCCTTTCATGACGCGGCTCATGGCGCAGTTTTTAAGACTAAAAAATATAACAGATGGTTTATGTATGTTTTAGAGCTGTTTGGGAGCAATAATTATATTTGGTCGAAACGACATATCCTGCTACATCATCCTTATCCCAATGTACAGAATTGGGATACCGACATCAAACAAAGTGACATTGTACATTTATTTCCGGACAGCCCCTTGTTAAAAATACATAAATATCAGCATATTTATATGTGGTTTATGTATCCTTTATACACAATCAACTGGTTGTTTATACGTGATTTTAAAGACTTTTTTGGTACAAAAGACAATTATCTGAAACGTATTTTAGTGATTCCTAAAATTGAGTATGTAAAGCTATTTGCAGCTAAAATTTTCAATCTGTTTTATTTGGTTATTATTCCAGTTTTAGTATTGGCACAACCCTGGTATTTGATCCTGCTTGCCTGGTTTGTCATGCATATTTCAGCCAGTCTGTTAGGAGTTGTAGCACTGATTTCGACTCATGTCGATGAAGATGCTGTTTTTCCGATGCCTCCGCCAGACGGCAAAATGACAACGACCTGGGCAGTTCATCAATTGACTGTAACCAAAGATTTCAGTGCAGATAGCCGGTTGGCTAATTTTCTGTTTGGTGGCTTTACCCATCATGTGGCACATCATTTATTTCCACATGTTGCTCATACCTATTATCCAAAAATTACTCCAATAATCCGCCGCTATGCGGAAGAATATAATCTTCCGTATAAGTGTTATCCCGCTTATAAAGCTATGTTGTCTCATTATTATTTATTGAAAAAGAGTGGCGTAAAGGAAAGTATCTTTGCACATGGAGAGATTTAGAACTTAATAAAGTGAGATTCTGGCACCGTAACCTATATTTAGTATCCGTTTTGTCTTTTTTTATTCCATTTTGGCCTGTTTTATACTTACTGGGTAAAGATAGCTTCAAAAACTATTCTTACCTGGTGCGTTTAAGAAGAATAATTGCTTCCGTATCTTCAGCAGTTGTTGGTATAAAGTATAAAATCAAATATGAAAAAGAAGTTGACTGGTCCAAAAACTATGTTATCTGTGCAAACCATACTTCTAATTTAGATATCACTGCGATAATGAAAGCTTGTCCGATCGATTTTTCATTTATCGGTAAAGCTGAATTATTAGAGAATCCGGTGACGGGTTTTTTCTTTAGAACAATTGACATTCCTGTCAACCGGTCAAGTAAGGTCTCTTCTTTTAGGGCGTTTAAACGGGCCAAGGAGTATTTACAGTTGGGAAAAAGCATAGCGATTTTTCCCGAAGGTGGTATAGCAGACAGCTATCCTCCTTCATTACAGCCTTTTAAAAATGGTGGCTTTAAGCTGGCTTTCGATTTAAATATCCCCATTCTTCCTGTAATTATTGAAAATGCTTGGGAACTTTACTGGGATGACGCAAAATTGTATGGAAGCAAAGCTGGCAATGTAAATATTAAAGTTTTAGAGCCATTATTCCCTTCTCAATACAATAAAAGTGCTGATAACTTACGTGATGTTACCTTTGATTTATTTAAAAAACATTTGGATAGACAAAAACCGTAACAATTTCCCATCTTTATTATCTAAATAAAAAATGAAGAAATGACTGAGCAACCACTTATTGATATTAAAGATATTGGCCGAAAGTATGTTATTGGAGCAGAAACTATCCATGCTATCAAATCTGTTTCCTTACAGGTTAAGAAAGGTGAGTTTGTTGCGTTGATGGGGCCATCCGGTTCGGGTAAATCTACATTGATGAATATATTGGGATGTCTGGATACACCTACACGCGGCGATTATCTATTGAATAATATACGGGTAAGTGAAATGTCGGAGGATGAATTGGCCGACGTACGGAATAAGGAAATTGGCTTTGTATTTCAAACCTTTAATCTGCTTCCCAGATCGACTTCTTTAGACAATGTAGCTTTGCCATTAGTGTATGCTGGTATAAATAAGACGACTCGTACAGAAAGGGCAAAGAATGCTTTAGAAAGTGTAGGGTTAGGCAATAGAGTGCATCATAAACCTAACGAGCTATCTGGTGGACAGAGACAACGAGTAGCCGTTGCCCGTGCTTTAATCAATAACCCTTCAATCATATTGGCGGATGAGCCAACGGGTAACCTGGATACCAAGACATCGATCGAAATTATGGGATTATTGGAAGAAATCCATTCCAAGGGAAATACCATTATTCTTGTAACTCATGAAGAAGATATAGCGCAGCACGCCCATCGTATTGTTAGAATGCGAGATGGTTTAATTGAAGATGATTACCAAAATGATCTCATTAAGAAAGTAAATGTAGATGGATTATAGTGCATTCGTTAAAACCCAATACCGAAACGCTAAAATCATCTTCTGAAATTTACTCAATGTCGTTGGGTCTTTACCAGAAAACCTTGGTAAAATGGCGTTGTTTATTCGTAATAAAGTTTTAAAGAATGCTTTCTTCATTCTTTATATACACTTTAAGACGGAATTGGTTTGGCTTCCATCTGCAATTCGGATAAGTATTTATACATTCCTCCCTCATTTTGAATGAGATCCTGATGTGTTCCGCTTTCAACAACCCTGCCTTTATTGACAACGATAATCTTATCTACTTGTCGGATAGTAGATAATCTGTGGGCAATAATGATGGAGGTACGGTTTTTTAATAATTCTTCCAGAGCCTCCTGAACCAGACGCTCTGATTCTGAATCGAGCGATGAGGTTGCCTCATCTAAAATTAAGATTGCAGGGTCCTTTAGGAGTGCTCTTGCAATTGCAATTCGCTGTCTTTGCCCCCCAGAGAGTTTCACCCCACGCTCACCCACTAATGTGTTATAACCTTCAGGAAAGCCCAGGATAAATTCATGAGCATTGGCTCTCTTTGCGGCTTTTATTATTTCCTCTTCTGAGGCGTTTAATTCCCCATAGGCAATATTTTCGCGAATCGTGCCGCCAAATAACAAAACATCTTGAGGTACAATTGCAATCTGACTACGGATATCAGTCAATGAAAAATTATCAGCTGGTTGGTTATCAAACAATAATTGTCCCTTTTGTGGATTGTAAAATCTTAAAATCAGAGAAGCAATGGTGGATTTCCCGGTGCCGCTTGGCCCAACAATAGCAAGCTTTTCTCCTGCCTTAACTGTAAATGAAATGTCTTTTAAGACAGTTGATTCCGGACGGGAAGGATAGGAGAAATCAATATGTTCAAAGCTTAGGTTCCCAGAAATTGTTTTTCTGGCTTTCTGATCTGCAGGGTCAATGGAAATTTTTTCCGGTTTTTCTTCCATTAATTCAATCACACGCTCACTTGCTCCGACCGCCTTTTGAACATTCGCATATAAATCCGGAAAGCTTCCCATAGATCCTGCTACAAACATTGAATACAATATATAGGTAGTTAAATCACCCACAGTCAATTCTCCGTTTAAAACTAAGATTGAACCATACCAGATTACACCGATGACTGCTCCAAAAATGCAGAAAATTATAAAAGAGACAAATACACCTCTATAATTGGCTCCCCGAATGGCGATATGTACAACTTCAGAAAGTGATTTGTGATATCTTCTAGCTTCAAAGGCTTCATTTACAAATGCTTTGACATTCGAAATTCCCTGTAAGGTTTCCTGAACGATTGTGTTTGATTCTGCCAGTTTATCTTGTGTTTCTCTGGATAGTTTTCTAATAAAGCGTCCAAAAAATACTGCTGCAACAATCATTACCGGTAAAATTGCAAGGTTTAATAAAGTAAGTTTCGGTGAAACAACAATTAAAAACACCACACCACCAATCATCGTTATAATTTGCCGGATCATTTCAGCCAGCGTGGTGGTCATTGTTGTTTGAATCTGAGATAAATCTGCAGAAAGTCTGCTGTTTAATTCTCCTACCCAGTGGTTGGAGAAAAAATCCATTGGTAAAGTTATCAGATTATAGTAGGTATCGCGACGAATATCTGCAACTGATTTTTCTGAAACCTCTACAAACAACCGGATCCTGAAAAAAGAAACAATGGCCTGAATAAATAATATAACAAATGAAATATAGCCTATTGTTGATATGCTCGCTGGAAGCCAGGTATAGGTTTGTTTAGACTGAGCAGCATCAATCATTGCGCCCAAAAGAGCAGGAAAGGCAAGAATTGTGATACTGGATAAAAAAAGAAAGATCATGCCGATAATAAACTTCAGGCGATAGGGTTTTAGATATTTTAAAAGCTTTTTAACACTCTTAATACTTTCTTTATTTAGTTTAGCTTTGGGAAGTTCTTCTTTTGTGCTCGATGAGTTACGTGCCATATTATGTTATTCTAACGCTACAAAAATACTAAGAATTAACGGATACGGCCGGCTTTCTTAAGTAATTTTTGCTTTAGGAAGACAATTACAAGGATAATTATTAGAATACTGCTGAATAGATTGAAAACAAAATACCGGTTTGCTTTCTGTTCAAGTTCTTTTATCTCGAGCGCTTGTTTTTCCTGAGTTTTTTGCTGCTTGCTGATTGTATTTACATATCCGTTAATACGAGCGGCAGATTCATTGGCTTTGTAAGATATAAAGGTTTTCTCCATATCTTTATAGTCCAGCAGGACCTTGGTTTCTTTAAATATATGATTATCAGTAGCAACGATTTCTTTCAGGATATCGATGGAAGCTTGCATATCCTTTTTGGTTTTAAAGCCGAATATTCCGGTTTTTGCTTCTAAGCTTTTATTAAATTGACCAAAGCGGGCGCTCCGCTGATTGAGTAAATTGTTTACGCGTTGCCTTTGAACTTCATATGCAAGCGTATCTTGGGCAAAAAGTGTTTTCTGACTTAAAAGTAAAAGAAACAGAACTGAAAATATTTTAAAAGGATGCATTTTTATCTATTTAAAAATTCTATTCGAACCACATCGTCTGTCTGCAGCCCTAACAGACCACTGGCATTTCCTTTATTGATAGCAATTTCAAGATAATTACTGATACCAAAAAGACAGAGTTTTTCACCCTCTGGTACTTCATTATAATGCCAGCTTAGTTGATTGATGGTTTCATTTCTCCTGAAATACAAAACAAAAGGGCGGTCTTTTTGAACCTGTGTAAACAGCTCTTTATGGATATTCGTAATTACATTTTGAAAAGAATCAACATATATTACGCTTCCCCGAATGGAGTCTTGTTCAACAATCGGTTCAAATACTCTACGCTGAACCAGTTCCGTTGTAGGTTCTCCAATTTCTGATAGTTTTCCGCCCTTTGCTAAATGACAAGCTGCTTTTGCAAAAATATCAGTTAATGGAAAATGTAGAAATTTTAAATCCTGAATAATCGATAACTCGACAATTTCTTCCGGATGGTTTTCGAAAATCAAGGAAAAGATTCCGTTGTCCGCACCGATAAAATAATATCCATTGTATTTTAAGGCGAGGTACCGGGTGTTTCCATTATAAACAGAATCAATTCCAATGAGGTGAACTGTCTTTTTTGGAAAGTATTGATAAGCGTTTTTTAAAATAAAAGCTGCTTGTTGTAAATCAAACGGTGTAATATCATGCGAAATATCTACTATTCTAACTGCAGGAAATAGTGATAAGATACTTCCTTTCAATGCAGCTTGATAAAAATCTTTATGTCCTAAATCAGTAGTTAAGGTTATTATACCCATCATTAAAAATGCCTCCTCAAGTCCAAATTTGGTTTTAACTCATTTTTGCAAACATAAGCAGAATTATTATGCTTTTTTTTATGCTCCATTATTAGTAATCTTGCGTAAGGAATTTGAACTGCAAATATTCAAATTTATTGCTTATAATTTACCCTTATATATACATTAATTTGAGTGAAATAAAATTTAACCTAGAACTAGTGGATCCGGTAATGTTGTGGGGTCCTGGAAATGAGCATTTCGAAATAATCAGAAAGCATTTTCCGAAATTAAAAATGGTAGCACGCGGTTCAGAACTTAAGGTTTTAGGAGACAGTAGTGAAATTGAGATTTTTGAAAAATATTTTAATTCGATCATTAATCATGTTGAGAGGTTCAATAAACTAAGCGTAAATGACCTTGAAGGCATTTGGGATTCTATCAATTTAAAACCCCAAAAGGAGGTTGTAAATACCAAGACAGCGGAATCACCCTCCGGAGGTGGAGAGCCTATTGTGTTTGGGCCCAATGGCATAATTGTTAAAGCAAGAACACCGAATCAACGGAAAATGGTGGAAAGTATCGTTAAGAATGATATTATTTTCGCGATTGGTCCGGCTGGTACCGGGAAAACATACACGGCTGTTGCACTGGCTGTAAAAGCACTTCGAAATAAAGAAGTTAAAAGAATTATTCTAACCAGACCGGCTGTGGAAGCAGGAGAGAACCTTGGTTTTTTGCCCGGCGACCTGAAAGAAAAAGTAGATCCTTATTTAAGACCATTGTACGATGCTTTAGATGATATGATACCGGTAGAGAAACTAAAATATATGCTTGAAAATCGGGTTATTGAAGTTGCTCCGCTGGCATTTATGAGGGGAAGAACACTTGATAATTGCTTTGTGATACTGGATGAAGCACAAAATGCAACTGCAATGCAGTTGAAGATGTTTCTGACCAGAATGGGGCCAACGGCAAAATTTATTATTACGGGAGATATTACTCAGGTAGATTTGCCAAAAAAATCGCAATCCGGATTGAGCCCTGCTTTAGATCTGTTAGATAATATTGAAGGAATAGACATTATTTACCTTAGCGGAAGTGATGTTGTGCGGCATAAATTAGTAAAACGAATTTTATCTGCCTACGGAGACATATAATAACCAAACAAATGAATGCATTAAAAGAAACTAGTTTTAATTTTCCAAAACAGACAGGCTTTTATAAAGGAAAAGTAAGAGATGTATATACGGTAGACAATCAATACATGGTCATGGTTGTGAGCGACCGAATATCAGCATTTGATGTGGTTTTACCCCGTGCTATACCTTATAAAGGACAGGTTCTGAACCTTATTGCAGCAAAGTCATTAAAGGCTACCGAAGATATCGTACCAAATTGGCTGTTGGATGTACCTGATCCAAGTGTTAGCATTGGTAGTATTTGTGAGCCGTTTAAGGTTGAAATGGTGATTAGAGGCTACTTGTCGGGACATGCATGGCGTGAGCACCAGTTAGGAAAAAGAGAGCTTTGTGGCGAAAAACTTCCAGATGGCTTAAATGAAAATGATAAGCTTCCAGAACCGATAATTACTCCTACTACAAAAGCTCATACCGGACATGATGAAGATATCTCTGGAAAAGAAATTTTGAAGCAGGGGATTGTAAATAAAGAAGATTATACTAAATTAGTGGAATATACGAAGGCCTTATATGAAAGAGGCACTGAGATTGCTGCGGAACACGGTTTGATTTTAGTAGATACGAAATATGAATTTGGAAAAAGAGGGGATCAGATCTATTTAATTGATGAAATCCATACCCCTGATTCTTCCCGGTATTTTTATTCAGATTCTTATGATGAATTACAAGAAGCTGGTCAGCCACAAAAGCAGTTATCCAAAGAGTTTGTTCGTAAATGGTTAATTGAGAATGATTTTCAAGGGAAAGAAGGTCAAAAGATTCCTGTAATGACTGATGAAATAGTACAGTCTATTTCTGAACGGTATATTGAACTGTATGAGCATATTTTGGGAGAAAAGTTTAATTATCCCGATGAAGGAGATATCAATGAGCGAGTAGAAAAGAATATACTGACCGCTTTAAATAAATTAGATAAAAAATAAAATATTAGAGTATGAAATTTACAATTGATAGGCATGAACGCTATGTGGTACTTAAGCCGCATGAGAAAGTATTGGATGGAAATGCAGCCCCTCAAGTGAAATCAGAGTTTGTACGGATTAATACAGATGGCCAGCGGAATATTGTGCTGGATTTATCTGAAGTTGACGAGGTAGATTCATCAGGTTTAAGATCTGCATTAATGGCTCATAGAATGTGCAAAGCTTTGGGCGGTATCTTTATTCTTGCCAATGCAAAGGATAAGATAACACAGCTTATTGAACTATGTCATTTAGATGAAGTTTTGGTATCGGTTCCTTCTCTTAAAGAAGCGGAGGATCTTATTTTCATGGAAGAGCTGGAGAAAGAATTTAGAGGCATTTCTGCGTCTGAAGAATAATGAAGTTTGAATTAACAATACTGGGTAGCAACTCGGCTACTCCCGCTTATGGGAGAAACCAGACTTCGCAGCTATTAAATATAAATGAAAAATTATATTTAATAGATTGCGGGGAAGGTACCCAATTGCAACTTCTTCGTTATAAAATAAAGCCATCAAAAATTAAATATATTTTCATCAGTCATTTACATGGTGATCATTATCTTGGTTTAGTTGGTTTGATTTCTTCTATGCACTTGAATGGTCGTACAGAGGAATTAATTGTTTTTGGTCCTCCCGAATTAAAGGAAATCATTGACGTTCAATTAAAGTACTCTGATACCAGACTCCGATATCCGCTGGTCTTTCATCCAACTCAAACACTTGCAGAAGAGATTATTTTGGAAAATAATGAAGTTACAGTTAAGAGCTTTCCACTTGATCATCGGATTCCCTGTACAGGTTATCGCTTTGATGAAAAAGCACATTTAGCCAGAATTAACGTTGAACTAATAGATAAACTTTCCATCCCGATTCAGTTTTTGCAAGCAATTAAAAGGGGAGAGGATTATACGTCTGAAGAGGGGAAGGTTTATAAAGCTGCTGAGCTTACTTATCCTCCGCGGCCATCACGTAGTTATGCTTTTTGCTCTGATACAATTGACTCTGGAAACTATCATGATTCAATTAGAGATGTAAATCTTTTATATCATGAAGCTACTTTTTTACATGATATGTTAGAACGATCAAAAGAAACTTACCATACGACGGCTCTGCAGGCAGGTCAGATCGCTAAGAAAGTAATGGCCAAAAAGTTGCTGATCGGACATTTTTCAGCTCGCTATAAAAAACTTGAACCTTTATTTACAGAAAGCAGATCAATTTTCCCAAATGCTGAGCTGGCAATGGAAGGTACTACGTTTTTAATAGAATAAACGATCAGATTGAATACTTATCAATCATTTCCTGTGTTACATTGACAGCCTTTTTTGTTTTGATGTCAATCAATATATAGTCAAACCAACCATCACAGGCAATTTTACCACTTGCTGCAATTTTGATTTCAAAGCTCGTTCTGCAACCTTTTGAATTGATGCTCTCGATACCTGTTTCTACCGTAAATTCCTGGCCCATAACCATTGCACGTTTATATTCTACATGAGCAGTTCTAACAACCCATCCATATCCTTGAGTCATGAAATCTTCCATGCTCATACCATAAAATTGATTCATATGATCATAACGTGCGGCCATTACATAGTCGAAATACCTGCTGTTATGAACATGTTGGAACATATCAATATCATCAGGCCGTACTCTGTAACTGGTTTTGAAACGTGAATAGTTCTTCATGCAGCCAAAATTAAAAATTTATTAGTCAATTCATTGTAATATAAGATATATACCTTATTTTTGCATAAAATTTAATTAGTCACACACTTTAGTATTATTCAAGTAATGTATTTAAGTAAAGAGTACAAAGCGGATATTTTTAAAACATTCGCAGAATCAGAAACCAATACGGGTTCTACAGAAGGACAAGTAGCCTTGTTCACACATCGTATTGCTCATTTGACTGAGCATTTAAAGAAAAACAGAAAAGATTTTTCTACTCAGTTAGCACTTCAAAAATTGGTAGGTAAGCGCCGTGGTTTGTTAGCATATCTTTACAAAAAGGATATTAACAGATACCGTGCTATCATCAAAGCATTAAAACTGAGAGATATTATTAAATAGAAATCAGGAAAATTTTGAGAAAGCCATCCCAAACCGGAGATGGCTTTTTATTTTTGTAATAAAAGAACAATATATATTAATAAGGATACGGATAAAAGATGAAACCGTATGATATCGAAACAAAATGAGTTACAAAGAATTTAAAACAACATTCGATTTAGGCGATGGTCGTCAGGTTGAAATTTCTACAGGGAAGTTAGCGAAACAAGCGGATGGATCTGTTGTGGTAAAACAGGGTGATACAATGTTATTAGCTACTGTCGTATCTGCAAAAGAAGCTAAGCCTGGAACTGACTTTTTACCTTTATCGGTAGATTATCAAGAGAAATATGCTGCGGCCGGACGTATCCCGGGAGGATTTTTACGTCGGGAAGCCCGTTTGTCTGACTATGAAATATTGATATCGCGCTTAGTAGACAGAGCACTTCGTCCTTTATTTCCTGAAGACTATCATGCAGATACCCAGGTTATGATAAGCCTGATCTCAGCTGATAAAAATACAATGCCTGATGCGTTGGCTGGTTTAGCTGCTTCTGCTGCTTTAGCAGTTTCAGATATTCCATTTAATGGTCCAATATCAGAAGTTCGTGTTGCTAAGATAGATGGAAATCTGGTAATCAATCCAACTTTGTCGGATTTGGAGCGTGCTACGTTGGAATTTATAGTTGCCGGTTCTGCCACTGATATCGGTATGGTAGAAGGAGAGGCGAAAGAAATCTCTGAAGATGAGATGCTGGAAGCAATTGAATTTGCTCATAAAGCTATTAAAGTACAGGTGCAAGCTCAGCTTGATCTTGCTGAAATGGTAGGAAAAAAAGTGAAACGTGAGTATAGTCACGAACCAACCAATCCTGAATTGAAGGAATCAATCTACGCCGCTTCTTACGATCGAGTATACGAGATTGCAAAATTAGGTCTTTCTAAGCATGAACGCTCAACAAAATTTAAAGAGATTCAACAAGAATTTTTAACAGAGGATCTTGATGACGATGCAATATTTTTAACAAAAAAATACTTTCATGATGTTCAGTCCGCAGCTGTGCGGAACTTAGTGCTTAATGAAGGGATCCGTTTAGATGGCCGTGATTCAAGAACTGTTCGCCCTATCTGGAGTGAAGTGAATTATTTGCCGGCAGCTCATGGATCTGCAGTATTTACACGTGGCGAAACTCAATCATTAACTTCGGTTACTTTAGGAGCAAAAGACTCTGAACAAATGATTGACGGTGCATTTATACATGGATATAATAAATTTATTCTACATTATAACTTTCCTTCATTTTCTGTAGGTGAGGTTCGTCCGAACAGGGGGCCTGGTCGTAGAGAAGTAGGCCACGGGAATCTTGCTATGCGTTCTTTGAAACAAGTTTTACCGCAGGGTGATGCTAATCCCTATACAATTCGGATTGTTTCAGATATTCTGGAATCTAACGGATCTTCTTCAATGGCAACAGTTTGTGCTGGTTCGTTAGCATTAATGGATGCAGGTGTCAAAATTAGCTCGCCAGTGTCTGGAATTGCTATGGGATTGATTATGGATGAGGAAACCGGAAAGTATGCTGTTTTGAGTGACATTTTGGGTGATGAGGATCATTTGGGTGATATGGACTTTAAGGTAACTGGTACTGAAAAAGGTATTGTTGCTTGTCAAATGGACTTAAAAATTAATGGCTTGAAATGGGAAGTTCTTACGCAAGCATTGAATCAAGCTAAAGAAGCCCGTTTGCATATTTTAGGTGAGATGACTAAAACCCTTACGGCTCCTCGCGAAGATTATAAAGCGCATGCTCCGCGGATTATTAGTTTTGCAATCGACAAAGAATTTATTGGTGCAATCATTGGTCCCGGAGGAAAGATTATTCAGGAAATGCAACGTGAAACCGGTGCTACTATTTCAATTGAGGAAGTCAACGGAAAAGGAATTGTACAAGTATTTGCAGACGATAAAGCCGCAATTGATGATGCAGTAGGACGTATAAAGAACATCGTTGCAAAACCAGAAATTGGAGAAGTCTATGAAGGTAAAGTTAAATCAATTATGCCTTTTGGTGCTTTTGTTGAAATAATGCCAGGTAAAGATGGTTTGCTGCATATTTCTGAAATTGATTGGAAACGTCTTGAAACGATGGATGGAGTTTTCAATGTTGGTGATATTGTTAAGGTTAAGTTATTAGACATTGACAAGCAAGGTAAATTCAAGCTTTCCAGAAAAGCGTTAATTCCGAAACCTGAAAAAGACGAAACAAAATAATATTATGAAACCGACATGATTAAGGTAATCATTAAACCACAAGGAAAGGATTACCTTAATCATCAAAGGTTCCATCTAACCATTTAAAATTTAAATAAATAGATGAAACATTTAATTTCTCCTTCTTTATTGTCGGCAGATTTTGCCAATTTGAAAGAAGATATTGAGATGGTGAATCGCAGTAATGCGGATTGGTTCCATATTGATATTATGGATGGAGTGTTTGTACCCAATATTTCATTTGGATTCCCGGTTTTAGCATCAATTAATCATTATGCAAAAAAACCGCTTGATGTTCATTTGATGATTATTGAACCAGACAAATACCTGAAACAGTTTAAAGAATGCGGAGCGGATATTATTACTGTTCATTATGAAGCATGTCCTCATCTACACCGTACAATTCAGGCTATAAAGGATCTGGGTTGTAAAGCTGGCGTGGCGATCAACCCACATACTCCGGTATCTTTTTTGAGTGAAATTATAGAAGATGTAGATCTTGTGCTGATCATGTCTGTAAATCCAGGGTTCGGTGGGCAAAAGTTTATTGAAAATACCTATCAAAAGATTCGTCAATTAAAAACGATGGCTTCCGGAAGAAATGATAACCTATTGATTGAAGTGGATGGAGGGGTAAATCAACATAATGCATTGGCTTTACTTAAAGCAGGTGCAGATGTATTAGTTGCAGGTAACGCAATATTTGCAACTGAGAATCCTGAGCAAACGATTGATGAGTTCAAGAAAATTTCTCCGTCGAAAATTGCTATATAAAGTAGTACATGTTTTACATTATCATAACCGAAAGACTGACCTCTTTCGGTTTTTTTGTTCTTTTACAAAATCTTCAAGGAAATTAAGTTTTTTGTATTGATATAATTAAAATATAGATTTTTTTGTAAAATTATGTTAATAATAATAGTAAAATCAAAATTAATATTTATTTTTATCGAAACATTAATCTAACTATTATTTCGAATGAAACATAATTTTGGTGCTGGGCCTTGTATCTTACCCCAAGAGGTTTTTAAACAAGCTTCTGAAGCAGTAATTAATTTTAATGACACAGGATTATCTATTTTAGAAATTTCGCATCGTTCAAAGGAATTTGAAGCAGTAGTTGCGGAAGCAGAATCCTTAATCCGTGAATTACTTTCAGTACCGCAGAACTATTCCATTTTATTTTTGCAGGGAGGCGCCCGTCAGCAATTTGCTATGGTGCCTATGAATTTATTAAAGGAAGGCAATAGAACTGCCTATCTTGATACCGGAAGCTGGGCTAGCCAGGCAATAAAAGAAGCCAGGAACTTTGGACCGGTTGAAGTTGTCGCATCAGGAAAAGAAAATAACTACACTCATATTCCAAAGGAATATTCTATACCAACAGACGCAGCGTATTTTCATTATACTTCGAATAACACTATTTTTGGAACTGAACTTTTTGAGGTGCCCAACTCTCCAATTCCGGTAGTTTGTGACATGTCTTCAGACATATTAAGCAGGAAGATAGATGTATCGGAGTACGGATTGATCTATGCCGGAGCGCAAAAGAATATTGGGCCGGCAGGATTGACAATTGTAATTGTCAATAATGATCTTTTAGGTAAAACGGGAAAAATAATTCCTTCAATATTTGATTACCAATCTCATGCCAGTGCGAACTCTATGTTTAATACGCCTCCTGTATTTTCAATTTATGTTGCCATGCTAAATCTTAGATGGCTACGGTTAAAAGGAGGTATAGAAGAGATTGAACGTGAAAATATTGCTAAGGCGCGTTTATTATATGATGAGATTGATAGAAATTCATTATTTAAAGGACCTGCTGCAATAGAAGACCGGTCAAGAATGAATGTTGCGTTTGTAATGGAGAACGCAAGGTTAGAGAGTGACTTTTTAGCACTTACACAAAAAAGAGAACTGGTTGCTTTAAAGGGGCACAGAAGTGTAGGTGGTTTTAGAGCTTCTTTATACAATGCATTGCCTATATCAAGTGTGCATCTGCTGGTTGATGTTATGCAAGAATTTGAAGAAAAGAACAGTTAAAAAAATAAATTTCTAAAATGAATCCTTCATGTGTTTACATTACACAAACTGAAATCTTAAATTCAGTTACATGATAGCTTCATTACCACTAAAAAATAATTTATCCAGATGAAAATATTAGCTAACGATGGAATTGATAATCAGGGAAAATTAATGCTGGAAAATGCAGGTTTTCAAGTTGATACAAATCATATTCCGCAAGATGAACTAATCGAGAAACTACCACAATATGATGTAATCACAGTGCGCAGTGCGACACAGGTTCGAAAGAATTTAATTGATGCATGCCCAAATCTAAAGATTATTGCAAGGGGTGGCGTTGGTATGGACAATATCGATGTTGAATATGCTCGTGAAAAAGGTATTAAGGTGATAAATACACCAGCTGCATCTTCGCTTTCAGTAGCAGAATTAGTTTTTGCACATTTATTTGACGGCGTTCGGTTTTTACATGATTCACAACGCAAGATGCCCGTTGAAGGTCAAACCAATTTTGCCGGATTAAAGAAGGCATATGCCAAAGGTATTGAATTGCGTGGAAAAACGCTTGGAATAATCGGTTATGGTCGTATCGGTCGCGAAACGGCAAAAATGGGTCTGAGCCTGGGAATGAAAGTTTTAGTTTGTGATGCTTTTCCGGTTGATTGTAATGTTACATTGGAATTTTTCGGAGGACAATCAATAAATTTAAGCGTAGAGCAAGTAACTTTTGAAGAGGTATTACAGAATTCTGATTTTATAAGTCTTCATGTTCCTTTCTTAGGAAAATCATTGATTGGCGCTGAAGAGCTTTCAAAAATGAAGAATGGAGCTGGAATCGTTAATGCCTCAAGGGGTGGAATTATCGATGAGACTGCATTATTGGATAGCTTAAATGCTGGCAAAATCGCTTTTGCTGGTTTGGACGTTTTTGAAAACGAACCGAAGCCAAATAATCTATTATTAACCCATCCTAAAATATCTTTGTCTCCACATATAGGAGCGGCTACAAATGAAGCTCAACAACGTGTAGGAGAAGAGCTTGCCAATTTGATTATTCAGGAACTAGTGGTTTCTCAATAGCTAAGGGCATTATAGCGCATTACATTGATCTACAATGGCTAATCTATTAGATTAGCCTTTAATAAATTTTTAATGAAAATTTTAAAATTCGGCGGAACTTCTTTGGCTACTGCCGAAAGAATGCAAACGCTGTACAAAATTGCACAATCAGATGATAAACAAATCATCGTTTTATCTGCAGTTTCCGGTACTACCAATTCTTTGGTTGAAATTAGTGAGGCTTACTTACAAGGCAAAAATGAAGTAGCTGAATCAATCATTAAGGAGCTAAAAAAGAAATATGAACTATATATTCAAGAGCTTTTTGATACTGAAAAGGGATTAGAAAATGGTAGAGATTTAATTGATTACCATTTTAAACTGATAGCGTCTTTTTCCGGTCAGCCGCTAACTTCGATTGAGGAAAAAATAATTTTAGCACAGGGCGAATTACTTTCTACTACGTTGTTTCATTTTTATCTAAGTGAAATAGGCGTAAAATCAAGGCTGCTGCCAGCGCTGGATTTTATGAAGATAGATGAAGATAATGAGCCGGTCATTGATTATATAAGAACAAATATCCAGGTTCTTCTAGACAAAGAACCTGATTGCAACTTGTTTATAACACAAGGATTTATTTGTAGAAATTCCTTTGGCGAAATTGATAATTTAAGAAGGGGGGGAAGTGATTATACAGCATCATTAATCGGTTCGGCAATCCTGGCTGATGAAATTCAGATCTGGACAGATATTGATGGTATGCACAACAATGACCCACGGATCGTTAATGGAACTAAGCCAATAGCACATATTACCTTTAATGAAGCAGCAGAGTTAGCATATTTCGGTGCGAAAATTTTACATCCGCAAAGTGTATTTCCAGCGCAAAAGTTTAATGTCCCGGTTCGGATTTTAGATACATTAGAACCTGATTTGCCTGGTACAAAAATCAGTGCCGATGGCGCAATAAAAGGAGAAGTAAGGGCGATTGCCGCCAAAGATGAAATTACTGCAATTCGTATTCATTCGTCAAGAATGTTGTTAGCTTATGGCTTTTTACGTAAAGTATTTGAAGTCTTTGAGCGTTATAAAACACCTATAGACATGATTACTACATCCGAAGTTGCTATTTCTTTAACCATCGATCAAACTAAATACCTGAATGAGATAACAAAGGAATTGGAAGATTTTGGTCACGTAGAAATTGATTATCACCAAACGATCATTTGTGTAGTTGGCGATTTTAGTTTGGATACCCATGGTTACGCTTCGCGCGTTTTAGATGGAGTAAAACATTTGCCTATTCGAATGATTTCATATGGAGGAAGTGACTATAATATTTCAATATTATTGAAGACCTCTGATAAAGTTGAAGCACTTAAATCTTTGCATAATCGCTTGTTTTAAGAATTGAATTAAAAACGTATGTTTAATAACAATCTAGTAAAGGAGCTCAATAAAAAAGAGACTCCTTTTTATTATTACGACTTAAGATTATTGGAAAATACAATTAATGCTGCAAAACAAGAAGCAGATAAGTATAACTTCCATGTTCATTATGCTCTTAAGGCGAATTTTAACGATCGGGTTTTGAAAACTATCTGCGATGCAGGTTTTGGAGCCGATTGCGTAAGTGGTAATGAAGTTTTAAAAGCGATAGATTCTGGATTCGAATCGAATAAAATTGTTTTTGCCGGGGTTGGAAAGTCAGATAAAGAAATTATTATCGCTCTTGAAAATGACATTTTCGCTTTTAATGTTGAATCGGTTCAGGAATTGGAAGTAATAAACGGTTTAGCAAAATATCACGGCAAGCGTGCCCGCGTTGCATTGCGGATCAACCCGAATGTTGATGCCCAGACGCATCATTATATTACAACCGGTTTGGAAGAGAATAAATTTGGTATAAAAATTTGGGAATTAGATAATTGTATCGCTAAGCTTAAACTGCTTGATCATATCGACTTAATTGGTATTCATTTCCATGTAGGTTCTCAAATAACTGATTTAAATGTTTTTAAGAGTTTATGCATAAAAGTAAACGAACTCAATAGTTGGTTTGAAGAGCGCGGACATCATCTGAAAGTATTGAATGTTGGTGGAGGATTGGGGGTAGACTATCATAATCCGAATGAAAGCAGTATACCTGATTTCAAAGCATATTTTAATGTTTTTGATCAGTTTTTAGAAAGAAGAAATGATCAGGAAGTGCATTTCGAACTGGGAAGAGCGCTAGTATCTCAATGTGGAAGTTTGATTAGCAGGGTTTTATATGTTAAAAATGGGTTAAAAAAGCATTTTTTAATTCTGGATGCAGGTATGACAGAATTAATGCGACCTGCATTATATCAGGCATATCATAAGGTTGAAAAACTAGCAGCAGATGATTCTTCCAGCAATAAGGCTACATTGAATTATGATGTTGTTGGCCCGATTTGCGAAAGTTCTGATTGCTTTGCGAAAGAAGTACCACTATCGGAAACTTTTCGTAACGATTTAATTGCTATTCGTTCTGCAGGTGCTTACGGCGAAGTAATGGCATCCCGCTATAACCTGCGTGAAGAGATTCGCTATGTATATAGCGATGAAATTAAAGAATAATAAATCCGTATATCTTATCGACAAGCCAGGCAAAATTATAATTACCTGGCTTGTTCCATTTCAAATACTGAGTCTATTTTCCAATTCAATTTATCTTTTGCTGCTTGAACTGCCAGCTCATCGCAACGTTCATTTTCAAAATGACCAGCATGTCCCTTAACCCAGGTAAACTTCACCTGATGCTCTTTGTATACAGAATAGAACCTCATCCATAGATCTTTGTTCTTTTTACCGACAAATCCTTTCTTTATCCATCCAAACAACCATTTTTTCTCTACAGCATCAATTATGTATTTGGAATCTGAATAAATCATGATTTCTTGATTTGGATTTTTGATAGCTTCTAAAGCCACGATTACAGCTAACAACTCCATGCGGTTGTTCGTTGTTTTACGAAAGCCTTCTGAGATTTCTTTATAATACGGCCCTTTCTTTAAAATAACTCCATATCCGCCGGGGCCGGGATTCCCACTTGAAGCCCCGTCAGTAAAAATATTTATCATAGAGGCAAAGATAAAAGATATGCTATAAATCACTATCTTTATTTATGCCTTTTAATGGCTTGCCGTATATTTTTTTTTATCTTTACATTTTTAAATTAAATACAACTATGTCGATTGAGAAAATTAATATTAGAACCTGGGTTGTCTTGTTCATTATCATAGGATTCGCTGCACTACGCGGACTAAGTCCTGAAAGATTTGGAGATTGGGCTAATTTTACACCTGTAGGGGCTATGGCACTTTTTGGAGGGGTATACTTTAAAAATAAAATTCAAGCACTTTTTGTGCCCTTGTTAATATTGTTTGTCTCTGATATCTTTATTAATTATGGATATTTTGGAGAAATTACATTTTTTTATGAGGGTTTCTTCTGGGTTTATTTAAGCTTCGCTTTAATCGTCCTATTGGGAAGGTCAATCAAAAATGTAAAACCAGGAAATATATTTTTGGCGGCTCTTGGAAGTGTCCTTATACACTGGATTGTAACGGATTTTGGTGTATGGTTAAATAATCCTGCATTTGCGCAGACTCCAGCTGGTTTTTTTAATTGCCTTGTCCTGGCCATTCCTTTTGAGAAAAACTTTCTTGCAGGTACACTTTTATACAGCGCTGTAATGTTTGGAGGATTTGAACTCTTAAAATCATATATTCCAAAACTTACACCTATTCGTCTATAGCTTTAAAAATATAAACAAAAAATAGGCTGTATCATTTAATTATGGTATAGCCTTTTTTTATAATACGATGAACAACAACAATAATAAATACCTAATCTACGGTGCCGGCGGCCATGCAAAGGTTTTAAAGGATTTGATAGATTCTTTTGAAACGGGTGCAGAAGTATTTACTTTTTTCAATGATGGTTTGCAACCTGAGGCGTTAAGTAACGTTCCTGTGGTTCCATATAACGAAGCTTTCCACCTGGAAATGCCTATTGTTCTGGGAATAGGAAGTGCAAAGGTCAGGAAGATACTTGCTGAAAAAGTAAAACATTGCTTCGCCACGTTGATTCACCCTACTGCTTATATAGCAAAGGATGTGGAGGTAGGAGAGGGAACGATTGTTTTGGCTGGTGCAGTTATCCAAACAGGGGCAAAAATTGGAAAACATGCCATCATCAATTCCAATGTTACCATCGATCACGATGCGATCGTTGAGGATTACGTAACAACGTATCCGGGGGTGTATGTGGGTGCAGAAGCTGTTATTGGGATAGGTACTACCATTAATCCGAATGCTGTAATTATGCGCTTTTCCAAAACAGTTGAATTTTCAGAAATTGAACCGGGGGAAATTTTCATTCATAAAGAGACTTAATATTCTTTTGATCGTATAATGCAAAACGTAAAGCACCTTATGGTTGTCCACCTCCACCTGCGGCGCCATAAATCTGTCCGGTAGCATAACTTGCATCACTTGCTGCCAACTGCACATAAATGGATCCGAGTTCGGCTGGCTGTCCCGGTCTGCCAAGAGGGGCGTCACCCCCGAAGTTTTTTAGTTTTTCCTGAGTGGCTCCGCCGCTGACTTGCAAAGCTGTCCAAATGGGTCCTGGCGCCACGCCATTGACACGAATTCCTTTTGGCCCAAGCTGTTTGGCAAGAGATTTAACATAGTTCACAGTTGCCGCTTTGGTCTGGGCATAATCATACAGGTCTTCCGATGGATCATAAGCTTGTACAGAAGCAGTACCAATGATTACAGACCCTGGTTGTAGATGGGGCAGGGCAGCTTTGATGATCCAGAAGGGAGCATAAATATTTGTTTTCATTGTCCAGTCAAATTGTTCTGTCGACAGATCGAGAATCGATGCATGGGTTTGTTGCCGTCCTGCATTATTGACCAGAATATCAAGTCCGCCTAAACCTTGTACAGCCTTTTCTACCAATTGCTTACAAAATGCTTCTTCGCGTATATCTCCTGGAATTGCAATTGCCTTTCGGCCTTCTTTTTTAATAAGTTCAATTACTTCGCGGGCATCCGGCTCCTCAGCAGGAAGATAGTTTATGGCTACATCTGCTCCTTCACGGGCGTAGGCTATTGCTGCTGCCCGGCCCATTCCCGAGTCTCCTCCCGTAATTAAGGCTTTACGTCCGGTTAACCGTCCTGAACCGCGGTAGCTTGTTTCTCCATGGTCCGGACGAGGATCCATTTTGCTGGCCAAACCAGGCCATGGCTGTAATTGCTCTTTAAACGGCGGTTTTGGATATTTGCTGGTTGGATCTTGCAGTTCCGGTGATATTGAATAGTTTGATTGCCTTGCATTTTGTGCCGCAAAGATCGGGGAAACTGCTACTGCAGCTAAACCGGTTCCTAACCCTCCAATAGCGCTTCGACGAGTGATTTTATTTGTTTCTTCTTTCATGATCATCAGTTCTTTCATAATAAATAACCGATATCTTTCATTTTAGTTTGTACAGGTTACAAAATTTGATGAATGACGAAAACAAGAAAGCAGATTGATGCTATTTTAAAAAAGATCTTTTTTGAATCCATAGGATACAGTCACCAACAGCAATAAAAATCCGATAAATAAAAATGCACTATCTAAAGAGAAATGCAATGCTATGAAGCCAAGCATTGCAGGTCCGGCTAATTGTCCCGCATATCCAATTGTACTTATTGCGGGAATCGATATCGTAGCCGGTATGCCTTTAAGTCTCCCACCTTCACTAAAAAAGACGGGAACAATATTCGCAGAACCAATTCCTAAAAGTATAAAACCAGCTAACGACCCTGCTACCGATGAAGAATAAACAGCCAAAAAGAATCCGAATGCCGAAATCATTGAGCCGGCGACTACCACAGTTTTGCCATTTAATCTGGATATGATTTTATCCCCCAGCAAGCGCATGATAGCCATTGCAACCGAAAAAGCTGCGTAACCAATACCTGCCAACTCTGGATTCATACCTTTATTGTCACGAAGAAATACCGCACTCCAATCCAACATGGCTCCTTCGGAAAGAAAGACAATAAAACACATCAGACCCAAGAAAATCACACTCCCTTTTAACCATGAAACCTTGTTTGATATCTTACTGTCTGATTCACCGGAATATTTCTTTATAATTTCTTTTTCAAGGTTGGCGTCAAATAAAAACTGATAGCTCCAGTATACGATTATGAGTAATAAGATTGCTATAAAGATAGCCGCAGTAATGGGATTTAGGCCTAGCTTCATTAAAAACCCAAGTCCAAGTGATCCAAGTAAGCCTCCAACACTAAACAGTCCATGAAGGGAAGACATGATGGGCTTTTCGGAACTGTTTTGTACCTGAACTCCATGTGCATTCATGGCAACGTCTATCGCCCCAACAGCTCCTCCGAATATAAACAAAGCCAATCCCATCCAGATCGGTGAACTAATTAATAAAAGGAGTGGGAGCGTAAGTGCCATGATGGTAGCCGAAATGCGGATTACAATGCGGGTTCCATAACGGTGAGAGATAATTCCGGTTAGTGGCATCATAGCAATAGCGCCAGCACCAAGCAATAATAACAATAAACCAAGATCAGCATTATTAAGCCCTAAACGGTCTTTTGCATAAGGTACCATGGGTGCCCAACTCGATACTCCTAATCCGCAAACTAAAAAGATGGCTTTGGTTGCCTTCCGTGCTTTTGCTATTTGTTCTGTCATCATTCAATAATTCATGCAAAGATATGGTATTGCATGAATCATTTTCAGGAAAATACCTGCGAAAGTTAGCGAAGCTTTAAGAGAAGTAAAGATCAAACATATTTATTTATTTTATGTTCTTTAAAGAAGATTCAATAGAATATTTAAATAAAAATAACAAGATGTCAAATCAAGATAAGCAACAACCAGATCACAAAAAGGAGAAAGATATCCAATTGAGAAATCAAGATTCTCTGCAAGATCAAGAGGCCTCTGAACCAGATAATCTACTTGATGCGGATATTTCCGGTGTATCAACTGATGCTGATATTCTCACCGTGAACGAAGAGGAAAACGATATTAATGGAGAAGACGAGGAAAATGAAAGAACTGATGGTAGTCTCCGCAAATAGAAATAAAAATAATTATGGTATTATCTAAATAATTCATATAATTAGGAGAAAATAAATTCTCTGATGATGAACGAAAAAATGAAAATAGGAATAACTTTCAGTGCCTTTGATTTATTTCATGCAGGACATGTAAAAATGTTAGAAGAAGCCAAAAGGCAATGTGACTATCTAATTGTAGGATTGCAGACTGATCCAACATTGGACAGACCAGAAAAAAATAAACCAACCCAAACGGTTGTAGAACGTTATATTCAATTAAAAGGTTGCAAATTTGTAGATGAAATTGTTCCCTATGCTACTGAACAGGATTTAGTAGATGTGCTGCAATCCTTTGATATCGACGTTCGTATCGTTGGAGATGAATACATCGACCGGGATTTTACAGGCAGAAAATATTGTGAAGAGAAAGGTATAGAATTATATTTTAATAAAAGAGAGCACCGTTTTTCCAGCACCAGCCTTCGTCAGGAAGTCTTCAAACGTGAAGGTGAAAAACTGAAAGCAACTTGAAGACAATAAGTATTCTAGGATGTGGTTGGTTTGGATTACCATTGGCTAAAAAGCTAGTAGAAAATAAATTTATTGTAAAAGGATCAACAACTTCAACTGAAAAATTGGTTATTCTTCGTGAAGCGGGTGTAGTACCCCATCTAATTGATTTTTCAGTTGGAAATGAAATCTATGATACTCAATTTTTTAATTGTGATATCCTGTTTGTCGCTATTCCTCCAAAAAGAAAAAGTGGAGAATCTCATTTCTATTCAAAAAAGATTGAATCGATTTGTACGCTGGCCGCAGAGCAGGGAATCAAACAGCTAATTTTGGTCAGTTCAACAGGAGTGTATCCGAATATAGGTAAAGAGTTTAATGAAACAGACATGCCGCAGCCTGATACCTTATGGAATAAGGCGCTTTTAGAAGCAGAAAAAATAGCAAAAAAACAAAAGAGCTTTACGACTACAATTCTTCGGTTTGGAGGATTGTTTGGTCCGGGTAGAAATCCGGGACGTTTTTTTGCTGATAAGAGAGCTATTCCTAACGGTTTGGCACCGGTAAATATGATTCATCTGACTGATTGTATAGGAATTAGTATGGCTATTTTACAAAATCAGGCGTTTGGACAAATCTATAACGCCTGTTCAGCTGAACATCCTACTCGAAGCGAATTTTATACAAGTGCCGCAAAGAAAACTGGTTTAAAACCTCCCGGGTTTATTCCCGAACTTTTAGAATGGAAAATTGTAAACAGTAAAAACATTCCACATTATCTTAATTATAAATTTAAAGAAACCTTACTCTGATAAACGGAATCACCGTGAATCGGGATCTCTGTAGTGGTACGTTAAAATTAACAGTTTTATTTTTTAACACCCCTCTGATACCAAAAAATAAGTTAACCTAAAACAACACACGAGACTAATCAAATATATGCTCAGCTTTTGTTATCGTTTTTTCCAAGTCAATACCTGTTCCCAGTGCCCCTTTAAATAAATCACCTACTGTTCTTAACCGTTTAACAGCATTATGAATAGTAAAGTCTGTCATTTTTAAACCTGGTTTAACTTCGTCCCAATCCAATGGCATGGAAACAGTAGCTCCGGGCTTGGGCCTTAAAGAATAAGGGCAAGCGATCGTAGCACCCGGTCGGTTTTGCAAAAAATCAAGGTACATTTTCCCTTTACGATTTTTAACCATTCGTTCCAGACTTGTAAATTCAGGTAACTGCTGATGAACAATATTGACAACCAGCCTGGCAAAGAGTTGGGATTGATCATAACTGTATTTAGCGGCCAGGGGTATATAAATATGCATTCCTGTGGATCCGGACGTTTTACAAAAAGAAGGTACATCTAATTCATCCAATACTTTTTTTACTGCAATTGCTGCTTCTATTACCTGATCAAAGGTGTTTTTATCAGGATCCAAATCAATGATGCAATAATCCGGATTATCCGGTGATTGTATCTTACTAAACCATGGGTTCATCTCTATGCATCCGAGTGAAGCCATCCAAAGCAAAGTAGCCTCATCTGCACCAACCAAGTATTCTTTGTTCTCACCATCACTTGTTGTATAAGGAAAAGTCTTTACCCAATCGGGTGCTTTGCCTTTTACATCTTTTTGGTAAAAACTCTGTCCATGTATGCCACTTGGAAATCGGTTTAGCGATTGAGGACGATCTTTTAAGTAAGGCAAAATATAATCAGCTACCTGATAGTAATAATTAAACATCTCTCTCTTTGTAATTCCATCTTCCGGCCAATAAACTTTACTCAAATTGGTGAATTTTAAATCGTGTCCACATATCTTTTTAACCTGTGTTTCTTCTTTTGGGTTTAATAATGTTTTAGGGGAGGAAGCTCTCGGAGCTTTTACAAGCGGCCGTTTTACCCCGGTCCCGGATTTCGCTTTACTTTTCAGATTCGTTTCTTCTTTTTTAGAATTGTTCTGTTCTTCGATTGTTGTTTCCTCAGTTTCCGGAATAATATCAGCTGTATGCGCTTCCGTTTCCCGGATCACATCTTTCGCCTTTTTGTCTATTCTCATTCCTTTAAAAGACGGATGACGAAAAACACCATCATTCGTTATCTCAGTAAAACTTACTTCTCCAACCAGTTGAGGTTTCAACCATGTAGCTTTTGCATGGGGTGGTTTCGGACGAAAACGGGAAGGCTGATTAACATCCGGTTCAAATTCAAAGGGGCTCTCTTTAATAATTAAAGGCTTAAACTGGGCCATCATTTCTTTTTGAAGTTTATCCGAAAAGCCAGTTCCTACCTTTCCAACATATTGAAATTGATTGCCTTCATACACGCCTAACAATAAGGCACTGAAAAGCTTACTGGTTCCTTCATTTTTAGTAAATCCGCCTATCACTACTTCCTGCCTTTTTTGAATTTTAATTTTCAGCCATTCTTTTGAACGACTATCGGGAACGTATAAACTGTTCGCTTTTTTTGCCATGACGCCTTCTAAACCCAATTTAGAGGCAGCGTTTAAAAAGTCAATACCGTTGGTATTGAAAACCTGGCTCAACCGGATACGGTCGTCGTTGGTAGGTAGAATTTCTTTTAAAATCGCATGTCTTTCAACAAATGGAAGTCCCATAAGATTTTTTCCTTCAAACCATAGTAAATCGAATATACACAAGCACAGTTCTCCATCAACTTCGCTTCTCCAGTTTTGCAAAGCACTAAAGTCTGATATGCCTTTCTCATTTAATACAACCACCTCTCCATCAATCACTGCGTTGATCTTCCATTCTTCCAGTATCTTTGTAATTGGATAATATTTTTCGTTGAATGATTTATTGTTCCTTGAAAGCAACTTTACGTTGCCTTTATCAATCGTTCCTAACAGGCGATAGCCATCCCATTTCACCTCGTAAATCCAATCCGGATCATCAAAAGGATCATCTACCAAGGTTGCTAACATCGGTTTAATTCCTACAGGTATTTTCGACTTGGGCGCCTTTTTTAATAACGAAGGAACATCTATACTCGGTTCCTCATTAGAATTTCTACTCGTATTGGTGCCCTTCTTTTTGGATTCCTTGTCTTTTTTGATTACATCTTCCTTTATCTTTTCATCTGTTATCTCGATACCATAAATGTTTGTGCTGGGCTCTTTAACTTCTTCCAATGTTTTCCCCGATTGCACTGACTTTTCATTTTTAGTAATGTCTTTTTTAGAAGCATATTCATCTTTATGTTTAATTAAGAGCCATGAATTTTCTGCCATACCCTGGGTTTTCACAAGTGCAAATTCTCCCTGCAGTTTTTCCCCTTGTAGTCTTACCTTCAAAGAACCCGCTTTTAGCTGTTTAAGAAGGTGTTTCTCTTGTTCTTTTTTAGATTGAAAACCTTCAATGGGTTCATAGGTTCCTGCATCCCAAACGATAACCGTTCCTCCGCCATATTCCCCTTTTGGAATAATCCCTTCAAACGTGCGATAATCATAGGGGTGATCTTCTACTTTCATAGCCAATCGCTTTACAGCAGGATCTGTTGATGGGCCTTTTGGAACTGCCCAGCTTTTCAGTACGCCTTCCATTTCCAGTCGGAAATCATAGTGTAGGTGAGAGGCAGCATGTTTTTGAATAACAAATATTAATTTATCTTTGTCAGTGCTTTTTCCTGCTTTGGGCTCAGCAGTTTTTGTAAAATCCCGCTTTTCCTTATATTTTTTTAAGGTCATAGTAAAACAGCTTCTTGTTTGGAATATGTTAACTCAACATTGGAAAGGACCAAAAGGTTTACTTACTTTACAAATACCCACAAATGAGTACCGTGTGGAGGATAAAAGCGCTAATTTTACAAAAAATTAATAAATTACGATTAAAATAAAACCATAAATGACCATAAAGAAAATCTGCTGCATCGGTGCTGGCTATGTAGGTGGCCCAACCATGTCAGTTATCGCAAAACAATGCCCTGATATCCAAGTTACCGTTGTTGATTTAAATGAAGAACGTATCGCCGCCTGGAATGATATGGATCTGAATAACATACCAGTTTACGAACCTGGCTTAGGTGATATTGTGGGTGAGGCGCGCGGACGTAATCTATTCTTTTCAACTGATGTTGAAAAGGCAATTGACGAAGCAGATACCATTTTTATTTCCGTTAATACACCGACGAAAACTTATGGAGCCGGAAAAGGCCTGGCTGCAGATCTAAAATGGATTGAGCTGTGCGCCAGACAAATTGCAAGAGTAAGCAAAACCGATAAAATCATTGTGGAAAAATCCACTCTTCCAGTTAGAACAGCGAGTACCTTAAAGGATATTCTTATTCATACAGGTAATGGTGCGAAATTTCAAATCTTATCTAATCCAGAATTTTTAGCTGAAGGAACGGCTGTGAACGATTTGTTAAATCCGGATCGTGTACTCATTGGTGGAGACCAAACAGAAGAAGGGCAAAAAGCCATTGCTGCTTTAACAGATGTATATGCACGCTGGGTTCCCAGAGAAAGGATTTTAACAACCAATGTATGGTCATCAGAGCTATCAAAATTGACAGCCAATGCGTTTTTAGCTCAAAGGGTATCATCTATCAACTCCCTTTCAGAGTTGTGTGAACATACAGAAGCAGATATTAGTGAGGTAGCAAAGGCTATTGGCACTGACAGCAGAATCGGATCGAAATTCCTCAAGGCTTCTGTCGGTTTTGGAGGTTCTTGTTTTCAAAAGGATATCCTTAACTTGGTTTACATTGCCCGTTCCTATGGATTAACGGAGGTTGCTGATTATTGGGAACAGGTTATTATTATGAACGATCATCAAAAACGTCGTTTTGCAAATAAAATAATCAGGACTCTTTATAATACAGTGAATGGAAAGAAAATTGCTTTCTTAGGTTGGGCATTCAAGAAAGACACGAATGATACGCGCGAATCGGCCGCTATTTATGTTGCTGATCACCTGTTATTTGAACAAGCGGATATTGCAGTCTACGATCCCAAAGTCCAGGAGCAACAGATATTTACAGATCTTGATTATCTGGCAAGTCGCAGCAGCGAGGAAAATAAAGGACTTCTTCATGTTGAGGCAGACCCTTATGAAGCATGTAAGGATGCACATGCTATCGCTATCCTAACCGAATGGGATGAATTTATCAGCTATGATTGGCAACGTATTTATGATAATATGTTGAAGCCGGCACATATATTTGATGGGCGGAACATTTTAAATAAATCAGCGCTGCAAGCGATTGGATTTAAGGTATGTTCAGTTGGAAGCTAGCGGGCTCACTTACCAATAAAGGCATTCATAAAAAAGCCGGATAAATTCTAATCTTAGAATTTATCCGGCTTAGTACCCCCAACAAGATTCGAACTTGTGACCGACGGTTTAGAAAACCGTTGCTCTATCCAGCTGAGCTATGGAGGCGTGGCTGTTTAAACGAATGCAAAAATAACAAATTCTTTAATATTCAAGCAAGAAAATGAACATTATATTTATTTAAATAATAACGCCTCTAAGCTCCAGGGCTATTATTTGGTTCATTTACGCGTTTCTTATTGAAAATCTTGCGTTTACCATTCGCTGGCTTTTTATTAAAAGAATTATTTCTGGATTTTACCGGCTCTTTTGGTTCTTCACCAATGGAACCTGACAAAGGCACCTGGTCAACTTTCCTGTCCATATGCTCTTCTATGGATTTAAATTTGCCAAAATCTTTATTGTTCACAAAGGTGATTGCGGTACCTGTACTTTCAGCGCGTGCGGTACGGCCGATACGGTGGATATAATCTTCCGGGTCTCCCGGAACATCAAAGTTTACGACCAGGTCGATTCCATCTACATCAATACCTCTCGAAAGAACATCCGTTCCTACCAATACATTCAGTTTCCTGTTTTTGAAATCCAATAATATTTTCTGTCTCTCATCTTGTTGAAGATCGGAATGGAAAGCTTTTACTTTCAGATTGGTTTTCTTTAAATCTGCATCCAGGCGCTTTACTTTTTCTTTGGTTGAAGCAAACACAATCACACTTTTATAATCGCCATTTTTTAAAATATCCACCAAAAGTGAATTTTTATTTTCATCGTAAACACGGTAACACTGTTGAAGAATTCCTTCAGCAGGACTTGAAGTTGCGATGTTCACCTGCTTCGGATCTTTTAAAAGCTTTTGTGCAAATGTCCTGATTTTGCCGGGCATGGTTGCGGAGAAAAGCAAAGTCTGCCTGCTGGCCGGTAATTTGCGGATAATGTGAAGTAAGTCTTCCTGAAATCCCATATCCAGCATCCGGTCTGCCTCATCAAGAACAAGAAACTGAATATCATTCAAAAGAACACCACCTGCATTTAGGTGCGCTATTAATCTTCCGGGAGTTGCGATTACAATATCAACCCCTTCTCGTAAAGACTTTCTTTGTTGTTCATATTCAATGCCGTTTCCACCACCATAAATGGCAATGGAACTGATTCCGGTAAAATAAGCAAGTCCTTCAATCTGTTGATCAATCTGCAATGCCAATTCGCGGGTAGGTGCCAAAATTAAGGCACTGATGGGTGGCCTCTTTGCTAATCTACAGATACCATCCATTACCGGCAGCAGATAAGATGCTGTTTTTCCAGTTCCCGTTTGCGCGCAGGCGATTAGATCGTGTTTGGATTGAATAAGTGGAATTGCTTGAGCTTGTATTGGAGTAGGGCTTTTAAAACCCATACTGTTTAGACCGTCTAACAGACGTTCATCAAAATTAAAATCGGTAAATATCAATATTATATGTATTAAAAGAAGTGTAAAAGTACGGAAAATAAGTGAAATTTTATGTAACTGTAAAAATATTCAGCAAAGGGAACAGCAATAATTATTAATTCAGTCTTAAAAACCAACTATAATTCTTACTTTTGTATCCCGTACAAAAACGATAGAAATGACTTGTAAAAACTCATTTCACAAAGAATATCCAAAATATCAACATGACAAAATACATCTTCGTTACGGGCGGCGTTACCTCCTCCTTAGGTAAAGGAATTATTTCAGCATCCTTAGCAAAACTTCTTCAGGCACGTGGCTATAAAGTAACCATTCAAAAATTTGATCCTTATATTAATATTGATCCGGGAACTTTAAACCCTTATGAGCATGGTGAATGTTATGTTACGGAAGATGGTGCAGAAACGGATCTGGATTTAGGCCATTACGAACGTTTCTTAAATACTCCGACATCTCAGGCGAATAATATTACAACCGGTAGAATTTACCAGCATGTGATCCAAAAAGAACGTGCCGGCGATTACCTGGGAAAAACGGTTCAGGTAGTACCACATATTACTGATGAAATCAAACGTAATATGTGCTTATTAGGTGAAAGCGGGGACTACGATATTGTTATTACAGAATTAGGTGGTACGGTTGGAGATATTGAATCCCTGCCTTTTATTGAAGCGGTACGACAACTTCGCTGGGAATTAGGAAGCAACGATTCGCTTGTAATACACCTGACATTAGTTCCATACCTGGCTGCTGCAGGTGAGTTGAAAACAAAACCTACTCAACACTCTGTTAAGATGCTTTTAGAATATGGTATTCAGCCAGATATATTGGTATGCCGTACAGAGCATCATTTAAATTCTGATCTTCGAAAGAAAATAGCTTTATTCTGTAATGTTAACTTGAATGCGGTAATTGAATCAATTGACCTGCCTTCAATTTATGACGTTCCTTTATTAATGCTAAAAGAACAATTGGACAAAACAGTATTGGCTAAATTAAAGCTACCTACTCGTTCTGAGCCGGAATTGACTCAGTGGAAGAGCTTCCTTGGCAAAGTTAAGAATCCAACTTCAGAGATAACCGTAGGTTTAATAGGAAAATACATCGAACTGCCTGATGCATATAAGTCTATTATTGAATCTTTTATACATGCAGGCGCGGTAAATGAGTGCAAAGTATGTGTAAAATGGATTGCTTCTGAAGCTGTCAATGAAACAAATGTTGCAGAAAAATTAAAGGGCTTAAGTGGAATTCTGGTTGCTCCTGGTTTTGGAGAACGCGGATTAGAAGGAAAAATATCCTCAATACAGTATGCCCGTGAAAACAATATTCCATTTTTTGGAATTTGCTTAGGAATGCAATGTGCTGTTATTGAGTTTGCAAGAAATGTTTTGGGTTTAAAGAATGCAAACAGCTTTGAGATGGATCCAAAGACAAAAAATCCGGTTATTAGCTTAATGGATGACCAGAAAAATATCAAAAATAAAGGTGGTACCATGCGATTAGGATCCTATCCTTGTGAATTAAAGAAAGGCTCTAAAGCAGCTTCTATTTATGGAAAGACTAAGATTGCTGAGCGTCACCGCCACCGTTATGAATTTAATAATAAATACCTTGAACAATTTGAAGAAAACGGAATGCTTGCTTCTGGTATAAATCCGGAAAATGGATTGGTGGAAATTATAGAACTTAAAAATCATCCGTTTTTTATTGGTTCACAGTTCCATCCGGAATTAAAATCAACAGTTATAAATCCTCATCCGCTTTTTGTTAACTTTGTGGCCGCCTCTTTATTATACTCAAAGAAATACAATGAAGATCGCAAAACATCTGTAAAATAAGATCACGGTTTAACCATAAATAAAAATTTAGAATAAGATACAAGTATGGATAGAAATACGTTTACCGGCCTTTTTTTAATGTTATTGATTATCGTTGGTTCGGTATACCTGATGCGCCCATCGGAAGAAGAAATTAAAAAAGAACAACTCTTACAAGACTCACTAGCGAATGCCAAAACAGCTAGTGCTGCTGTAGCTACTTCGACAACTACCAACGATACGACTGCAACGAATGTGCCTCAGCAAGATTCTGTAGCTGCTACAGGTCCTTTTGGAAATTCAAAAAACGGAAGTGAAACGCTTACCACCTTAGAAAATGATTTAATTAAAGTTAATATTTCAAACAAAGGCGGAAGGATTAAATCTGTTGAATTAAAAGGTGAAAAAGATTATACCGGAAATCCATTAATCATGTTTGATGGAGACGACAATACCTTTGGATTGCAATTTTCTACAGCCGGAGAAAATATTAACACGAATGATTTATATTTCAATAGTCCGGCACAAGGATTTGCGGTAAGTAAGCAGGATTCTTCATCGCTAAGCTTTCGTTTGAATTATGCAGAAGGTAAATATATCGATTACATCTATTCTTTAAAAGGAGATAGCTATCAGGTTGGCTTTGTTGTTGTTACAAAAGGAATGCAGGATGTTGTTGCTCCAAGTCAAAAAACATTAGTCCTTAACTGGAATGCAGCGCTTAGCCAGAAAGAGAAAGATCTGAGTAATGAGCAACGTTATTCTTCTGCCTATTATCAAACATCTGAAAACGATGTTGAGCATTTAAGTGTAAGTAAAGATGATAAAGAAGAATTGGGGAAAGTTAAATGGATCACATTTAAACAACATTTCTTTTCAAATACGTTAATCGCTGATCAATATTTTGACGGAGGCTCTTTAGCTGTTAATACAGTTACCGATCCCAATACAGTTAAATCTTTTGAAGCGAACATGAACCTCGATTTCTCAAGACAGGATATCAATACGTATCCAATGAAGTTCTTTTTTGGGCCTAATAAGTATTCTATTTTAAAAGCGCAGGGTTATGATTTTGAGAAACAGATCGATTTAGGATGGGGGCCGATGAAATGGATTAACCGTTTCATTACCTTACCTGTCTTCAATGTCCTTGAAGGCTTCCATTTCGGATACGGTCTAATCATTTTGATCCTGACGATTCTTTTAAAATTGGTTTTATCGCCATTAAGCTATAAATCGTATGTTTCAATGGCAAAAATGCGCGTGTTGAAACCGGAGATGGATGAACTTAAGAAAAAAGTAGGTGATGACAATCCAACCTTATTACAACAAGAATACCTAAAGCTGTATAAACAGGCCGGTGTAAACCCGATGGGAGGTTGTATCCCAATGATTTTGCAAATGCCATTCACCATTGCTTTCTTTTTCTTCTTTCCAAACCTTTTTGAATTACGTGGAGAAAGTTTCTTATGGATGAATGATTTATCGACCTACGACGCGATCATAACTTTTAAACCAATTTTTGGTGTCGGACATATCAGCTTGATGGTTATTTTAATGACCATGGCGACGTTATTATCAACATGGTATAACAATTCAGTTTCAGGGGTGACGGGACAGATGAAGTATATCGGATATTTTATGCCGCTTATCTTCTTATTTGTGTTGAATAATTATCCCTCAGGATTAACTTATTATTACTTCCTTTCTACCATCTTCACATTTGGTCAGCAGTTTACGATTCGTCAACTGATCAATGATGAAAAGATTCATGCGAAGCTTCAGGAAAATAAGAAGAAGCCGGAAGCAAAGAAAAAGAAGCAGTCGGGTTTTCAAAAGAGAATGGAAGATTATATGCGTCAGCAACAATCAGCAACGCCGACTACTAAAAAGAAATAAGGTTACAACATCATCACATTCGTAATATAATAGGTAATTTTGTATTAATCATGCAAAATAAGATTTCAAACGATCGGAACGGAAGATCAGAAAAACTGTTAAGACAACATCATTTAAAAATTACTAATCCCAGGTTACGTGTTCTCTCTGTAGTTTCTGAAAAAGAAACGGCGACATCACAACCCGAATTAGAAAAAATTTTAGGTGATACGATTGACAGAGTTACCTTATACCGTGTACTGAATGTATTTGAGGAAAAAGGGATTCTCCATAAGATATTGGATTTGCATGGAACTGCAACCTATGCCTTGTGCTCAGAGTATTGCCCTGAACATCAGCATCAGGAAGAGCATGTACACTTTACATGCTCCAAATGCAATAGCATTTATTGTTTAAATGATGTACAAATTCCCGAGATTGCAGTTCCTAATGGTTTTAAGATTGAGAACGTTGCGATAAATGCTGTAGGCATTTGCGATAAATGTAAATAAACAACCGAAAGTTTTTGCCAGGAAAGGTTTCATTATACTCATATATGAGTATTGCGAAACCTTTCCTGGCAAACTACTTTTACGGTATGAAGTTTTTAATAGTATCGTTTATTATAATTTTAAGCACTGTCAGTTCACTTGCTCAAAATTCCCCGGAAATGAATGCTCATTCCTTTTATGAAAAAGAAATACAACAGCTAACCAGTAATCTTACCTTATTACTTTACAGGAACCTTTCAATATATACACTGGGAATAAATCAATATAACACCGAAAATGTTGATTGTAAAACCTCAATAAGTTGTAAATCTACAAAGCCAAACGTCCCCCGGTTTGTAAATAATCAGGAAATGGGAAATGTTTGGCTTCCGCTTTTTAAAGTAGCCCATGAAACCGGACATTCAATCGCTAAAAGTAACAACTGGTTTACCTCCCTTCTTCAACCTTGGGATAAGGAACTTAGGGCCGATTATATTTCAGGTTATGTATTAGGAAAACTTGGTGCATCATTACAGGATTTACGGGAAACCTTTAAGTCAACTTTTGATGATACGACAGCACATGAAAAAGATGAAAGTAGTAAGAATAGGTTGTATGTCCTTACCTTAGGTTACTCGCGTGCTCTATATAATTATTAAGTAAATAAATTTCATCAGCTATTCTCGCTACCGACAGTTGCAGCTAGCTAAAGCTTTATCTGGATCGGAGGCATACGACAAACAAGTTGCCCCTTCCAATTGTATTAAATATATGCATGATGATAAAAAAATAGAAGAAAAGGCGTTTGAGCACCTAAAAAGTCTTTCAGACAGCGAATTGGAAGGAATCAATGAAATAGATTTTGAAATTCATCTTCAAAATCCTGATGGTACGACCGAACGGTTTACGGTTTTCTTTGAAAGGGGTTTTGTGGATGGCAAAGAGGGGTGGACCATCAGGAATATTATACGTCCGGATGATCTTGAGAAACCAGAAAACAAAGAAGATGGAAAGATTGAATAAAAGGAAGATATCTTATTATTGATTTCGTGATTTTGTTAAGTTTTCCAGACTTTCTTTTGCTTCCGGAGTCATCACTAACTTTCCACTTATTGCCGCACGCTCCAAAAGTAATCCATCCCAATGGCTTGTATTTTCCCAGAGAATATTCTTTAAAGCCTTTAATGCTTCCAGACTGTAATCTGTAAATTTTTTACAAAATATATTGACAGCTTTCTCCATTTCTTCAATTGTTGTGAAAGTTTCCTGATAGAGTCCCTTTTCTTTTGCCCAAACTGCATTCCGCCATTGGTCCGGATTCAAGCTTAACTCGGTAAAAGCCGCCAAACCTATTTTCCGTTGCACTGCCGGGGCAATAACAAAAGGACCAATATTGATTCCTAATTCACTTAAACGGATGGAAGCATGATCAGTAGCAAAGCAATAATCGCATGCTGCAGCTAAACCGACGCCGCCGCCGATCGCTTTTCCCTGTACTTGTCCAACAACGATTTTCTTACATAAACGAATCGCATTTATAACATAGGCGAAACCGGAAAAAAATATTTTGCCGGCACTCTCACTGTCAATCTTTATCAACTCATCAAAGCTCGCCCCCGCACAATACGTTTTCTCTCCATTGCTCTTTAAAACAATCACCCGAACTTCCTTATTTTTACCCACTTCATCAATGGTGGCAGCCAAATCCTTGAGCAATTGAGCCGGAAAGGCATTGTGGGAGGGATGTCCAAAAATAATCTGGGCTATGCCATGGGCACTGATTTCGGTTTTGACAAACCCTTTATCGTCTCTAAATTCATTCATGGTTTTAAGCTTGCTGATTAATTTTTGCCTTTATAATGCCCTTATTATCACTAACAGGGTCCAAAATACGAAAATACCCGGTATTCTAATCAATAGCAAGCTTTTTTTAAGTGACGGGTTTTGGTTCGGTAACGAAGAAATAAAAGGAGGGAAGATGTTAAAAGACCCACAGTCAAACCATACCAGATGCCCTCTAATCCGTAGTTTAGATGTATACCTAAATAATAGCCTAATGGTAAACCAATGATCCAATAGGCAACAAAAACAATAAAAGTTGGCGTATTGACATCGCTCATTCCTCTTAGTATTCCCAAGCCGACAACCTGTGTTCCGTCAAATAGCTGAAACAATCCGGCTATAATCAATAATTGCGATGCTAAGTATATTACAGCCTTATCTGATGTGTAAATCCAGGGTAAATACTGATTGAAAGCTGCAAAAATAAAAGCGGAAAATAGCATAAATGCCAAAGCGATATGATAGCTGGATATAGAGAAGTTAAAAAGCCGGTTGATGTTGTTTTTTCCAAAACTATTACCAACCTGAATGGTTGCTGCGGAAGCTATTCCGCTTGCCAGCATATACGTTATGGATGCCAGGTTAATTGCTACTTGATGTGATGCCTGTTCAACTGCCCCAAGTCTGCCTGCCAGGATCGATGCGCCAGCAAAAGCGCCAATTTCAAAAACATATTGCATGGCAATGGGGGAGCCGATTTTCAAAATTTTCATTGATCTTATGCGGTCAATCTGGCGGAATGCAAAATGTTCGATGTAGGGTCTGAAATCTTTTGAATGGAATATATAGAGACCCATTACCAAGGCCATCAGACAGCGATCAATCAAGGTAGCATAACCAACCCCGCTAACGCCCATTGGTTTTATCCCGAACATTCCTTTAACAAAGATGACCGCTAAAATGATATTGACCACATTCCCCCAGATTGTGATGCGCATGGCTTGTTTTGTAAAGCCTAAGCCCTCAGCAAATTGCTTAAACGCACTGAATACCATGATCGGAATAATGGATAGGCTTAAAATAAACAAGAATGGTTTGGCTTCCCTGACTACAGCAGGGTCCTGATCCAGGTGAGTAAGCATGGCCATTGAACCATAATAAACAATAAAAAATAATAAAATGCCGGCAATAATATTCAATACAATGCTATTCGAGAAAAGCTTTGCACATTCTTCCTTGTTATTCCGGCCGTTTTCCTGCGCAACCAATGGTGTAAGTCCGAATGCGATTCCCAAACCAACAACCATGACAACCATAAAGACGCTGTTAACCAATGATACAGCTGCCAGGGCAACTGTACCCGCAAAATGCCCTACGATTACACTGTCAGCCGTGTGTACCATGGTATGTCCCAGCTGCGATATCATAATTGGGCCGGCCAAATGGAGGTTAGAGCGGTAATAGGGGATGTATTTAGAGAAATATGTTTTCAATTGCAGATCATTCTTTCGGCAAAGATAATAATATTGGATTCCATTTAAGGGTATTAATCTTTTAACAGGTCCTTAAGCATTCCGGTTTTTTTTAAATCTATTCCTCATTGTTATTAAAAAATAATAACTTTGACTATTCATAACGTTGAAATTCAATAATACAAAAAGACATGTATAGTTCACTTTTATTCTTAAACATTGGTGGTCAGGAAATGATTTTCATTTTCGTAATCGCATTATTTCTTTTTGGCGGCAAAAAGCTTCCGGAATTAGCGCGAGGATTGGGAAAAGGTATTCGGGAGTTTAAGGATGCTTCTGAGAATATTAAACGTGACATCAATGATCAGATTAATGACTTTGAGAAAGCTGCCGACCGTCCAAGTACACCTGCGCAAAAATCAATACCTGAAACAGCATCTGCATCATCTGATCCGACAGCGAATGACAATGCGACCAAGCCTGCAAGTACGCCGCTAGATCAGCCGGACATTTCTCATTCTGATCAGTATTACCAACCAAATTACGATTATGTTGCTCCTGAAGGCTATACAAGCCAGGATAATAATGATACTCCGGATTCCATCGATAATTCTGAACCCGTTGAAAACCTACCCGCGCCCGTTGAGAATCTGGAAGAGTCAGATTTAAATAAAAAATAATATAATCAGTCAACATTTATACTTTTATGAGAGCCGAATTTATTTTCGGCTTTTCTGTTAAATTTATTTTCGCTTTAATCCCCCACTTTTTAATCCATGAATTACGAAACTAAAATTTCAAAGGAACTTGCCTTGACGAGCTCCCAGGTAAGAAGTACCATTTCATTACTTGAAGAAGGGTCTACAATTCCTTTTATAGCCCGTTACCGGAAAGAAATGACAAACGGACTTGATGAAGTTCAGATAGGAAATATCCGTGATTTATTAAAGCGCTATGAAGAGTTGGATAAGCGAAAAGAGGCTATTCTTAAGTCAATTGAAGAACAGCAAAAGCTAACGCCACAGCTGATTAAGCAAATTAATGAAGCTGAGACGCTTGCTGTCCTTGAAGATATTTATTTGCCTTACAAACCCAAAAGAAGAACCCGTGCCAGCATAGCCCGCGAAAAAGGTTTACAGGATTTAGCAGATACGTTATTTCAACAGGAAAAAATTGACGTATTAAAAGTTGCTACCGATTTTATAAACTTAGAAAAGGGTGTTGAAACTGTTGAAGAGGCATTGCTCGGCGCCAGGGATATTTTAGCAGAATTATTTGCAGAAAATGCATCGGTTCGTTCTAAGATCCGCGAGCTGTTTTATGAAAAAGGTAACTTCAAATCGACTTTAATAGCTGATAAAGAAGATACTGCTCAAAAATATACGGATTACTTCGACTGGAAAGAACCCATTAAATCGGTTGCTTCACATCGTCTTTTGGCTATGCGCAGGGGGGAGAAGGAGGGTTTCTTGCGGTTGGAAGTGCTGGTTGAAGAAGAAGATGCCATTTCGGTTTTGAGCCGTGAATTTAAATTGTCAGACAATGAGGCATCCAAACAGGTAGTACTGGCTGTTCAGGATAGTTATAAACGATTGATCAAACCTTCTATCGAAACAGAAGTCAGGGTATTAAGCAGGCAAAAAGCGGACGATGAAGCCATCCGCGTTTTCACTGAAAACGCCAGACAGCTTCTTTTGGCAGCACCGATGGGACAGAAAAGGTTGATGGCGATCGATCCCGGTTTCCGAACAGGCTGCAAAGTTGTTTGTTTAGATGAACAGGGTAAGCTACTTATTAATAGCACGATATACCCGCATACCGGTGCCGGCAAACTAGCCGAATCAGAGAAGGTCATAAGCGAACTGATTGAAAAATTTTCCATTGAAGCCATCGCCATTGGAAATGGAACAGCCGGACGGGAAACCGAAGCCTTTATCAGGAACATTGCGCCGGCTTCTGTAACCATCGTTATGGTAAACGAGAATGGAGCTTCCATATATTCAGCTTCACCGGTTGCCAGGGAAGAGTTTCCGGATCATGATATCACCGTACGCGGTGCGGTTTCAATTGGACGAAGACTGATGGATCCATTAGCTGAATTAGTAAAAATTGATCCGAAATCAATAGGAGTGGGGCAATATCAGCACGATGTTGACCAATCGAAATTACAGTCTTCTTTGGACGAAACCGTAAGCAGCTGTGTAAATGCAGTTGGTGTTTCACTAAATACTGCTTCCAGGCAAATTTTATCCTACGTATCGGGCTTAGGTCCGGTTTTAGCACAAAACATCATTAACTATAGAAACGAAAATGGTCCTTTCAAATCCCGCGTGGATTTAAAGAAAGTTCCCCGTTTAGGTGAGAAAGCTTTTGAACAGGCAGCCGGATTCTTAAGAATAATGGAAGCTGAAAATCCGCTGGACAGAAGTGCTGTTCACCCGGAGCGCTATCCTTTGGTTGAAAAAATGGCGAAGGATCTGAAAAGCTCTGTTTCTGAATTATTAAAAGATGACAAGCTACGAAAAAGTATCCGGCTTCAGGACTACGTTAACGACGCAGTAGGCTTGCCAACTTTAAACGACATCCTTGCGGAATTGGCAAAACCAGGCCGAGATCCACGTGATAAATTTGAGGCCTTTGCTTTTACAGAAGGGGTAAATGAAATCAGTGATTTAAAGATCGGAATGAAATTACCCGGATTGGTAACAAACATTACAAACTTTGGTGCATTTGTAGACATCGGCGTACATCAGGATGGACTGGTTCATTTAAGTCAGCTTTCAAACCGCTACGTAAAAGATGCAAATGAAATTGTAAAAGTAAATCAACAGGTTGAGGTGCGGGTTACAGAGATCGATATTGCGCGAAAAAGAATAGCACTGTCAATGAAAAGTGAAGAAGTACAGCCTGCAAGAAAACCTGTTAATAAAAACAAAAACAGCAATAAAAAGTCAGCGAATCCTCAAAAAGTAGCTAAAAAGGACTCGATGTCTGACATGCAATCCAAACTGGCAGCGCTGAAGGCAAAGTTTAATTAATCGCATTGTTCATCTTTTGTGTAAAATAAATTACCTTTAAGATGAAATTATGATTTTTTATAAAACAACCTTTTTTAAGAACTACAGCAATATTATTTTATTGCTTCTGGGAATAGCAATCGGTAGTCTGTTGGGTTTATTTGCCAAGGGCTCAATTGCGTATTTAAAACCGATTGGAGATATTTTTCTTAATTTACTTTTTACGGTTGTTATTCCCTTAATATTCTTTGCAATCGCATCCTCCGTAGCAAGTATTGAACAAGGTAAAAAATTAGGCAACATCATTTCGGTTATGGCCCTGGTCTTTGTAGGTACCGTCTTAATTGCGGCCCTGGTCATGATTGCCGCTATCTGGATTTTTCCTTTACAAGAAGGTTTGTATTCAAGTATAGATCAGGTAACTAGCATATCAGCAGATACAAAAAACTGGGGTGAGAACATTGTCGAATTTCTTACTGTAAGTGAGTTCAATCAGATCCTCTCCAGACAGCATATGCTTGCTTTTATTATTTTCTCTTTTCTGATAGGTATAGCTGCTTTACGTTCGGGTAGGGATGGCGAGCAATTCCGTAAATTTCTGCATTCCGGAAATGAAGTAATGAAAGTGGCTTTGATGCTTGTTATGAAATTTGCACCCATCGGTTTAGGAGCATATTTTGCTTATCAGGTAGGGACTGTCGGACCACAGCTGTTTGGAATATATGCAAAACCAATGGGACTCTATTACGGAATCGGGACACTGTACTTTTTTCTGGGATTTAGTTTTTATGCCTTTCTTGCTTATGGGAAAAAGGGAGTAAATCTTTTCTGGAAAAATGAAATCCTGCCTGCTGTAACCGCTATCAGTACCTGCAGCAGCATCGCCGTTATACCCGTCAATCTGATTGCAGCACGTAAAATTGGAATACAGGACAGCATTGCCAATGTAGTAATTCCATTGGGTGCAAACTTGCATAAAGACGGGTCTTCCTTATCCTCTATTGTAAAAATTGCGGTTGCTTTTGCAATTATTGGAAGGGATTTTATGGAACCGACAACAATCATTACCGCCCTGGGTATTACAATTATTGTAAGCATTGTTGCCGGAGGCATTCCAAATGGTGGCTACATTGGTGAATTACTAATGATTTCTGCCTATGATTTACCAACAGAAGCCATTCCTGCAGTCATGATCATCGGTACCTTGGTTGATCCCCTCGCTACTGTACTTAATTCAAACGGAGATACGGTAGCAGCCATGCTGGTTAATAAAATAACTGGAAACAAGTTAATTAGTAATCCTAGCGTAATTTCAGAATAAAAATATTCCTGTTTACACGTCTTTTTATTTAAATTTTACTACTTTTAGATGTTCTGGCCTAAAATCTATCGCCAGAATTTGAATTGTTAAAATTTATTTGAATTTATGCAGCCTAAAGACTTATCCTTTATGCATGCATAGTAATTTTAACAAAATTAATTACTTTTGTATAAAACCCAATTTTAATATGTCTGAAACTATTTCTTTAAAAATTGACGAAAATAACTTAGAATTACCTGTTATAACAGGAACAGAGAACGAAAAAGCAATCGATATCTCAAAACTACGGGATCAAACAGGTTATATTACACTAGATCCCGGATTCAAGAATACTGGTGCAACCAAAAGTGCAATTACATTTCTTGATGGAGAAAAAGGAATACTTCGTTATCGCGGTTATGCTATTGAAGAACTAGCTTCGAAGTCAACTTTTATAGAAGTTGCTTACCTACTGATTTATGGAGAACTGCCGAGTGATGAAGAATTAGAAACGTTCCGTTGGACGGTTAGGCGACATACACTGATTCATGAAGACATGAAGAAGTTTTTTGATGGTTTTCCTTCAAAATCACATCCAATGGGATTGTTATCGGCGTTGGTTGGTGCCTTATCCGCTTTTTATCCGGAGTCGTTAAATACGGATGCTTCAGAGAAAGAAGAAGATTTGACTGTGATGCAGCTATTGGCAAAAATGCCTACCATTGTTTCCTGGATTCATAAAAAATCATTAGGACATCCGCTGATCTATCCTTCAAATAATTTAGATTATGTCACTAACTTTTTAAATATGACCTTCGGTCAGCGGACTGAAGAGATTGAGATAGACCCGGTTGCAGTATCAGCAATGAATACGTTGTTAATACTTCATGCCGATCACGAACAAAATTGCTCTACTTCAACCGTTCGCATCGTAGGATCCTCCCAAGCGAACCTGTTTGCCTCCATTTCAGCCGGAATATCTGCATTATGGGGGCCTTTACATGGCGGTGCAAATCAAGCTGTAATTGAAATGCTTGAAAACATTAAAAATGATGGAGGGGATTGTGATAAATGGATAGCGAAAGCGAAAGATAAGAATGATTCATTCCGTTTAATGGGTTTTGGCCATCGGGTTTATAAGAACTTTGATCCCCGTGCTAAAATCATTAAAAAAACCTGTGATGATGTATTGGAAAAATTAGGCATTAATGACCCGGTTTTGGAAATTGCCAAAAAGCTTGAAAATGCAGCGTTGAATGATCCATACTTTATAGAAAGAAAGTTATATCCGAATGTTGATTTCTATTCAGGTATTATTTACCGTGCGCTTGGTTTCCCAACTGAGATGTTTACAGTTTTATTTGCATTAGGCCGTCTTCCTGGCTGGATTGCACAATGGCGTGAAATGCGCGCCAATAAAGAACCTATCGGGCGCCCGCGTCAGATCTATACCGGCGAAGCAAAACGCGATTATATTGAAATGTCTAAACGATAAAAATATTCAAATCAATTAAAAAAGACCTGTTGAGCAATCAACAGGTCTTTTTTAATAAAGATTGTTAACCAACCCTTTTCCGGTCAGTTAGAATTAAAACTACTCCTACTACCACCAAAACTCCACCTGCATAGGGTGGCCAGTTAACCTGTTTTTCTTTGTCGGCATTTATTTCCAAAGGTCCGATATCAGCAACCTTCTCTTGTTTGGTATAGCTAAAGCCAGTCCAGATAAGCATGACAACACCTAAAATAGCAAGGATAATTCCAAAAGTTTTCATAAGCATGTTTGTTTGATTGATATTTTAACAATGTCATCATAAAAATGTTTTAAAACTTGTTCTAAATACCTGCAAGTCTTTTCAGCTTATCGTTTAAAATTATATCTTTATCCCATGTTTCCAACCCTATCACATCTTATCGAATATTTCACAGGAATATTCATTCCGTTGCCAATTCAGACCTTTGGCTTGTTTGTAGCTTTAGCTTTCATTTGTGGTTATAGCATGTTCGTCAAAGAATTAAAGCGCAAAGAAAAAGAGGGCTTAATTAAGCCATACCAGAGAACCCGGATTGAGGGCGAACCCGTTAGCACTTCTGAGTTAGTCCTAAACGGAATACTTGGATTCCTGCTTGGATTTAAAATAGTGCATGCTTTTTTTAATTATAGCAAACTGGTTCAGGATCCCCAGGGCTTTTTACTATCTGCGGATGGCAATTTATTAGGCGGACTGGTATTCGGTGGCTTGTTTATCTACTGGGTCTGGAAAGAGAAAAAAAGCACGCAATTAGCAAAGCCCAAAAAGGTCGTTGAAACCGTACAACCACATACATTAATGGGCAATGTCCTGGTATGGGCCGCTGTCTTTGGTCTGCTGGGAGCAAAAATATTTCATAATCTGGAATATTGGGATGAATTTATGGCCAATCCGATTGAAGGCATCTTTTCATTTAGCGGGTTAACTTTTTACGGAGGCTTGATTTGCGGGGGAGCGGCTGTTTTATACATTACAAGCAAATACGGTATAAAGCCGGCTCATATGCTGGACGTAGGCGCGTTGGGAATGATGCTGGCTTATGGAGTTGGAAGAATGGGCTGTCATATGTCAGGTGACGGAGATTGGGGAATTGAAAACACCAATGCCAAACCTGGTATGTTGTCATGGCTTCCGGACTGGGCATGGTCATTCAAATTCCCGCATAACGTGCTTGATGCAGGCATTCCTATTCAGGGATGTACCGGAAAATTTTGTCATGAACTACCTGTTGGTGTTTATCCGACATCCCTCTACGAGTTTGTTGCCTGTCTTGCGCTATTTGGTATTCTCTGGTTTTTAAGAAAGAAGATCCGGTATGCAGGCATGCTGTTCGCCATTTATTTTATTTTTAGCGGTCTTGAGCGTTTTACCATTGAGCTTATTCGTGTCAATTCAAAGTATCACGCCTTTGGCTTAAGCTTTACCCAGGCAGAAATGATTTCCTTATTTATGGTTATTGCCGGTATTATCGGAATATTCTGGAGTATTAATTATGCTAAAAAGCACCCTGAAACCATCGCCCCGAAGTATGATTGATCTTGAAAAATATTGTGAACAGGTAGCAGCTATCTGTAAAAGTGCCGGAAGTTATATCAGGCAGGAGTATCAGGTTTTTTCAAACCAGCATATTGAGCAAAAAGGCCTGCACGATTTGGTATCGTATGTTGATAAGGAGGCTGAACGTTTGCTGGTTGAAAAACTCCGGGAACTGATTCCGGAATCCGGATTTATAACAGAAGAGGACGCAGACCGTGAAATCAGTTCTACGTATAATTGGATTATTGACCCGCTTGATGGCACTACCAATTTTATTCACAAGGTTCCAACTTTTAGTGTGAGTGTTGCACTAATCAAAGGAAGTGAATTATTAATTGGTGTTGTATATGAAATAAACAGAGACGAATCCTTTACAGCATATAAAGGTGGAGGAGCCTATCTAAATGGCAAAAGAATCCAGGTTTCGAATGCTGAACAGCTTTCTCAAACCTTGTTAGCCACCGGATTTCCTTTTCGAAAATTTGACAACCTTGATAACTACCTGGCGGTACTTAAATCAATGATGCAGCAAACAAGGGGAATCAGAAGAATCGGATCTGCAGCGGCAGATTTAGCCTATACTGCATGCGGCCGCTTTGATTGTTTCTTTGAGTACAATTTAAACAATTACGATATCGCTGCAGGAGTTTTGCTTATACAGGAAGCAGGAGGGAAGGTCTCTGATTTTCATGGCAGACAGAATATGCTGTCAGACGGAAACATTATTGCAGGCAATCCTTTGATTACTGAAATCGTTTTTGACGAAGTGAAAAAGCACTTTAAATAAAAGAGAGCACTTTGCTTTAAATTTCTTAAAGCTTTAAAGTGCTCTCTTTATCATTGAGTAATTACCTTTATTATTGGGTAATTATTTTATAGAGAATCAGCAACCACTTCCTGTACTTCCGGCACCATTCTTTTTAACAGTCCTTCAATTCCGGCTTTTAAGGTAATAATAGAAGATGGGCATCCGCTACAAGAACCACGTAATTCAACGGTAACCACCCCTTCATCAAAACTTTGAAAATTAATAGCGCCTCCATCTTGTTCAACGGCCGGTCTTACATAATCATGTAAAATCTGTTGAATTTTCACTTCAACATCCGATCCTTCAAAGTTGGTGTTCAGATCGGTAACAACTTCCTGAATTTTCAAATCAGATTCAACAGCTCCTTTTACAAATTCTTTTATAATTTCTTCTATATCATCCCAGGAGCTATCAGCTGATTTTGTAACGGTTACAAAATTGCTTGCGAAAAATACACCGTCAACAAAATTAAATTTGAACAATTCATTTGCAAATGGTGATACCTTTGCATCTTCCCGGTTAGCGAAGTCCAGACTTCCATTCATTAATAATTTATTTACTAAGAATTTGCGCGTCGCAGGGTTTGGGGTTTCTTCTGTATATACTTTTATAGTTGCCATGGTCTTTTTAATAGAATCAAGTACAAAAATACAAAAAAAATGTGAGTGAAAGTCAAGAGGAAGTCATACCAGAAATCTGCCCGCGTAGGTTTTTTCAATACAATGTATGCAAAAGCGACCTGTAATAGCGGCTATCAGCAGTAAAAATGCAAACAGACTCGCTTTAAGACGCCTTTCTACGTGCTATTTCATCCCGGATTTTGGCGGCTTTCTCATAAGCCTCATCCGTTAATGCCTGCTGCAATTTTGCTTTTAACTCTTCATCCGAAAAACTTGAGTAGGAGACGGGGTTATTCTTTTCCGCTGATACCGGATTTACAGCATCCGAATCCATGTTTTCAAGAAAAGCAAAGTCATTGCCTTCGATAATAATTCCTGCAGACGAAAGAATAAATTCATAGGTGTAGATCGGGCAACTAAAGCGCACAGCGATTGCAATCGCATCGGATGTCCTGGCATCTATCTCAACCGTTTTATTACCATCATTGCACACCAACTTTGCGAAGAAAATACCATCCACCAGGTTATATATTAAAATCTCTTCAATCTTAATATCAAAGGTATTTGCAAATGATTTAAATAAATCATGCGTCAGTGGCCTGCTTGGGGTCATTTTTTCAATTTCGATGGCGATTGCCTGTGCTTCAAAGCCGCCAATAATAATAGGCAGCCTTCTGCGGCCACTAACTTCTCCCAACACCAAAGCATATGCTCCTGACTGAGTTTGACTATATGATAAGCCAACGATGTCTAACTTGATTTTATCCATTCTAATCTTTTGCAATAAAAAGCCTGCCACCTTTTTTAATTCGTGACAGGCCTACCTATTTTATCCCGCTTTATATGCTTTAAACGCAGCAATCAACTTGGGTACAACCTCAAATGCATCGCCTACGATTCCGTAATCGGCTACCTTAAAAAACGGAGCCTCCGGATCTTTATTAATAACCACAATGGTCTTGGAAGAACTTACACCGGCAAGGTGCTGAATAGCACCTGAAATACCGATCGCTATGTATAAGTTGGGTTGAACCGCTAAGCCGGTTTGGCCCACGTGCTCTTCATGTGGTCGCCAGCCTGCATCCGAAACCGGTTTTGAGCAGGCAGTTGCAGCACCTAACACTTCAGCTAAATCTTCAATCAATGACCAGTTTTCCGGACCCTTCAATCCGCGACCACCAGATACTACAATTTCAGCATCGGCCAACGATACTTTATCGGTTGCCCGTACAATATCTTTAATGATCGTTTCCAAGCTATCCGTTAATTCAGGATTGTAGTCAACGATTTCAGCTGAAACCGCTTGCGTTCTCAATTCAAAAGAATTGGGTGTAAGGGAAATAACTTTATTGCTTGCCGTCAATTCAGTAAAAGCAAAAGCTTTACTTGAAAAAGCAACCCGCTTCACGATTAAGCTATCCCCTTTAATTTCAGGAAGCGTCACAGCGCCGGTAGCCAATCCGGCTTCCAGTTTGGCAGCAAGGCGGGGCGCTAAGCCTTTTCCACTAAAGGAATTAGACAGAATGATCACATTTGCACCTTCACTTTTTGCAGCGGAGGCAATCACAGAAGCATAGGAGTGATTAACAAATGATTTTAATTTTTCGGAATTAACGTTCAGAACTTTTGAAACACCGTATTGTCCTAAGCGATTCAAGGCTTCCGGATCTACTGATCCGATTGAAATGGCAGTCAAATCTGTGTTTAACAAATCAGCAACCGCTTTGGCATAAGAGGCCACTTCAAATACAGATTTTTTAAATTCCCCCGAGGTATTTTCTACGTATACTAATACAGACATCTTTTCTTTTATTTATGTATAACATGTTGGCAATAGCCTAAATAACACGTGCTTTACTATGTAATAATTCAACCAATTTCTCCGCTTCGCCTGCCGGTATCAAGGTTACCTCGCCTCTGGCTTCAGGTGCCTCAAACTTGACGATGGTTGAAACTTCCGGTACTTCAACAGCCTCGATAACCTGCAGTGGTTTGGACCTCGCAGACATGATACCACGCATATTCGGAATCTTTGGTTCTGCAACCCCTTCTGTAACGCCGATAATCGCAGGCAACGAAATGCTTAAAATTTCCTTTCCACCTTCTATTTCCCTGTCAACGAGTGCTGTTTTATCCTCGATATCAATTTTCTTTGCAATCGATACAGAAGGAACATTCAGCAATTCACCAACCAAGGCTGCTACCTGGCCGCCGTTATAGTCTATTGACTCTCTGCCGGTTAATATCAGGTCGAAATCATTTTCTTTCGCATAGTTTACAATTTGATGGGCAACAAACCAGGCATCCCTTGGTTTAGCGTTTACGCGCACAGCATCGTCTGCACCGGTAGCCAAAGCCTTTCTGATTGTTGGCTCCGTTCCTGCTTCTCCGATATTGATAACGGTTACTTTACCGTCTGTACCTTCATTTAGTTCAATTGCTCTTGCTAAAGCAATTTCATCATAGGGATTTACAATAAATTGTACTCCTGCCGAATTGAGTTCTGTATTATCACTTGTAAAGGTTATTTTTGTGGTTGTATCCGGGACACTGCTAATACATACTAATATCTTCATCTGAATAAATGGTTTTAATGAATCTAACGATTATATTTTTTATGGAAATAATGCATCATGTACAATTCAAGTATATTTATTCGGTGTAAGCAAGTACATGATGGCTTTTTACTCCCTTTTACAAATCTAACAAAAAGTAACGACTGAACAATGAAGAAAGAACGTTTAGAACAATTATTAAACTTTTTAAATGAAGGGTCAAGAGATCCGTTTATCAGGTATGCCATCGCTACTGAATATGCCAAACTAAAACAATACGATCTGGCCTTCAACTATTATAACGACCTGGTTATGAATAATCCCGATTATATTGGCACCTATTATCATTTCGGAAAATTACTGGAAACGATGGATAGAAAAGAGGAAGCGATATCCATTTATGAACAAGGTATGGATATCGCCAGGAAGATCAAAAACATGCATGCACTTTCAGAACTGCAGGGAGTTCATCAGCTGGCATTGGGTTTGGAATTTGACGAAGATGATGAGGACTTTTAAAATTAAAAAGGCTCATCGTTCATATCGTTCATTTTAGATGAACGTGTAATGACACCCGAACTATTGAATTCCTGAGAAGGAGCCATACCTGCAGAAAAAGCATTTTCCGGTGCCCCGAAATCTTCTTCAAGATCGGTGAATTTCACATATTTACCAACAAATTTCAATGGTACCGTTGCAATTTCACCGTTTCTGTGCTTGGCTATGATCACTTCACCAACGCCTGCAGTACTGTTGCCATTTTCATCTTCGGTTAATCCATAATATTCCGGACGATATAAGAAGAGAACCATATCCGCATCCTGCTCAATGGATCCAGACTCACGAAGATCAGAAAGCATTGGTCGCTTGCTGTTTCCCGGGCGACTTTCAACGGCCCTGCTTAATTGAGAAAGGGCAATAACCGGAATATTCAATTCCTTGGCTACCGATTTCAAGGCCCTGGAAATACTACCAATTTCCTGCTCACGGTTTCCGCCTTTGCCATCTGCTTTACCATGCATCAATTGCAGGTAATCCACAATGACCATCTGAATATCGTATTGAGCTTTTAATCTTCTGCACTTTGCCCGGAATTCAAAAACATTTAAAGCAGGGGTGTCATCTATTAATAAAGGAGCCTCTGTTAATTTCCCGATTCTGGAATGTAGTTGAGTCCATTCATGATCAGCCAAATTTCCTTTTCTTAATTTTTCCTGTTCAATTTCTGTTTCGCCGGAAATTAAACGGTTAACCAACTGAATGGATGACATTTCCAATGAGAATACAGCAACGGGTTTGTCATATTGAACAGCCGCATTCCGCGCACAGGTTAACACAAATGCTGTTTTCCCCATCGCCGGCCTTGCTGCAATAATAACCAGGTCAGATGGCTGCCAGCCCGATGTAATCCGGTCCAGTGCTGTAAATCCGGAAGGAACACCCGTCAGCGAATCCGTACGATCGCGAAGTTTCTCAAGCGCATCAACCGCTGAGCGCATAATATCGTCAATCTTCTGCGTATCGCGCCGAAGGTTGTTTTGTGCAATATCGAAAAGACTTTTTTCCGCACTATCTAAGAGATCGAAAATATCGGAGGTTTCATCATAGGCTTTGGTGATAATTTCAGAAGAAATCTGGATAAGCTCGCGCTGAATATACTTTTGAGAGATTATTCTCGCATGAAATTCAATATTGGCAGCAGAAACCACTCTGTCAGTTAATTGGGTAAGGTAGTAAGCCCCGCCAATCATATCAAGAGAACCCATTTTGCGCAACTCGGTAGATACGGTTAAGATATCGATCGGGGAGGATTTCTGAAAGAGGTTTGTAATTGCTTCAAAAATTTTATTGTGTGCCTCTGTATAAAAGGTTTCGGGTTTAAGAATATCAATCACAACCGAAAGTGCATCCTTTTCAAGCATCAATGCACCAAGTACTGCTTCTTCTAAATCAACTGCCTGGGGCGGTAACTTTCCAAGTCCGCCAGTCAGCTGTGTATATTTCGATCTGCGTTCTGAAAAACCAGGTTTATTGGATCTATTAGAAGCAGGGTTGAATTCATTATCAGTACTCATTTGGATATCAAGATAAGGCTAAATTTTTACTCTAAAAAACGATTGAATTTCGATGAACAAAGGTATCTAAAATTTACACCATTTGCTCATTTCACTTACAAACATTGAGTTTTATAAATAAATTAAGACGCTGACAGCTTGTTTAAAAATCCAGGTTTTATTAACAACGAATGTTAATAACCTGTTGGTGTAGATCCTAAGGCGTTCATAACAAGAACCTTAATTATGATGTTAATAAGTTTAGCGATGTGTATTAACATCTATTTTCAATTAAAATTAGCACGATATATTGTTCACTCATTTTTATGCTGTAACTTCGTGACGAAATCAGAATGTATGCAAAATTTTTCAAGACCCCCGAGACCCATTAAAAAAGAAACCAACCAGCTTATATTTGGTATTCGCGCAGTAATTGAAGCAATTGAGAGTGGAAAAGAGATTGAATCCCTGTTTATCCAACGCGGATTAGGCGGAGGTTTGTTAATCGAATTAAAAACACTGATCCGGGAAAGGAACATTTCCTATCAGCAGGTGCCAATAGAAAAACTGAACCGCATAACCCTGAAAAATCATCAGGGGGTTATTGCCTTTATATCTCCCATCACCTATCAGAACATCGAAGATATCATTCCGATGGTATATGAGAATGGTGATGTTCCCTTAATCCTAATGTTGGATGGCGTTACAGATATCCGTAATTTTGGTGCAATTGCCAGAACGGCCGAATGTGCTGGTATACACGCAATTGTAGTCCCAAACAAGGGATCGGCAGAAATAAATCCGGATGCGATCAAAACCTCAGCAGGTGCATTATTCAAAATTCCGGTATGCAGAGTTGACAGCCTTTACAAAACAGCCAAATTTTTACAGGAGTCGGGTCTACAGCTAATTTCCTGCACTGAAAAAACGGAAGCAACCGTTTATGAACCCGATTATACCTTGCCCAGTACATTGATTTTAGGTTCTGAAGAAGACGGTATTTCTGACGATCTGCTTCGCATATCCGAACACCTGGCCAAGATTCCGCTCTTTGGTGAGATTGCTTCACTCAATGTTTCCGTATCGACTGGGGTTGTCGTTTATGAAGCCATCCGTCAGCGGACAAATAAATAAAACAATTTCAAATCCTTATAGATACTTGCTGCCATGCTGTGACTTCACATCTGTAAGGATTTGCTTTAAATTTTGTTCCTGGTCACGTGGCATAATCAGCAGTACGTTTTCTGACTCTGCAATGATGAGGTCTTCAACACCCTGCAGCACGACCAGCTTTTCTTTGCCGACACTTACCATGCAGTTTTTAGAATCATAAAACATGGCGTTTTTATTTGGAATTGCAAGGTTTCCCGAAAAATCTTTCTCTGCCAATTCATAAAGCGAACCCCATGTGCCCAAATCTGACCAACCAAAGGTTACAGGCAGCACATATACATTTTCTGCTTTTTCCATCACCGCAAAGTCGATGGAAATATTGGGGCAACGTTGATAAGCCAATGCAATAAACTGTTTCTCCTGCTCAGAGCTGAAATATTTTTTCCCTTCAACAAATATTTCGTTTAACTCATAAACATGCTTTCCCAATGCTTTTATAATGGAATCTGCTGACCAGATAAAGATCCCTGAATTCCATAAAAAATCGCCGCTTTGAATAAACGTCTTTGCAATCTCCAGATCGGGTTTTTCTGTAAATGTTTTTACTTTTTTAAATTCCTCTTTGTCTGAACCGTCAATATATTGAATATAGCCATAGCCTGTATCCGGACGTGATGGACGGATACCCAGGGTAATTAACCGGTCTTCCTTTGATGCAGTATCCAAAGCCTTCAGGATAGACTCCTGAAAACTGCTTTCATCAAGAATCAAATGATCTGAAGGGGCAACGATGATGGTTGCTTCCGGGTTGATTGATTTGATTTTATGGCAGGCATAGGCGATGCAAGGGGCGGTATTGCGCATGATTGGTTCAGCTAGCAGCTGGTTGTCTGCGACTTGCGGAAGTTGTTCTTTTAATAATTCTAAATGCGTTTCGTGCGTTACAATATAAATGTTTTCTTTTGGAACAATTGAGCTAAACCGATTGTATGTTGATTGGATTAAGGATTGTCCGGTACCAAAAACATCTAAAAATTGTTTTGGATATAATGTTTTGCTTACAGGCCAAAAGCGGCTTCCAATCCCACCAGCCATAATAACCACAAAATTATTCTTCATTGATTCTATCTATTTAGTAACAATATAATTTTCTTGTTTTATTAAAACTCAAATGTAAGCTTTTGATTAGATAATTCCTTCTTTTAGCAGATCATGAAGATGAATGATTCCAAAATAATCATCGGCATCCAGCACAATTAGCTGAGAAATATTATTCTTCCGCATCAGCGTAAGTGCATTAACGGCAAGTTCATCCTTTTGAATCCGAATTGGATTTCCACCCATAATATCCTTTGCAACCAGGTTGGAAATCGTATCATAATTTTCGATCATCCTGCGAATATCTCCATCGGTCACGATGCCCACTACTGTTTGCTGATCCATAACAGCTGCAGCCCCCAACCGGTTTTTCGTAATTTCCACCAATACCTGTTTAACAGAGTCAGCAATGGATACACGCGGTTTTTCATTTTGAGCAGCCAGATCACCTACTTTTAAATACAATCGTTTTCCCAGTGAGCCGCCCGGATGATATCGCGCGAAATCTTCCCCGCTGAACGCCCTGCATTCTAATAAGCAGATGGCTAATGCATCACCCATTGCCAGCTGAGCGGTTGTACTGGTAGTAGGAGCCAGGTTTAGCGGACAGGCTTCTTTCTCTATAGTTGTATTCAGGATATAATCAGCTTGCTTGGCCAGGTATGAATTTGTATCACCAACCAGGGCAACCAGTTTATTTTGAGATTGCTTTAATAACGGTGCCAGAACTTTTATTTCAGGCGTATTTCCACTTTTTGATATTGCGATCACCAAATCGTCTGATTGCAGCATACCCAAGTCTCCATGTATTGCATCAGCCGCATGCATAAAAATTGCCGGGGTACCGGTAGAATTCATGGTCGCAACAATTTTCTGTGCAATAATGGCACTTTTGCCAATTCCAGTGATAATAACCCTACCTTTGATCTTTAAAATTTCAGTGACCACCTTAACAAAGTCATCATCAACTTGTTCGGTTAGCTTAAAAACAGCATCTGCTTCAGTTTTTAAGGTAGATATCGCAATGTTTTTTATTTCTAGCGGGGTTTTCACAAATATTATTTTTATATTTAGTACACAATTCAGACAAAAATATGTTATTTTGAGTAATCTAAACTACATATTAGATTTTTTTCCCGATAAGAACAATGCAAATAGAAAAATCATTATTCGATAATCTGCAAATATTTTTTGGTTTTGATACATTTAAGGGTGAGCAAGAGGCCATCATTACCAATATTTTGCAGAAAAAAGATACCTTCGTTATCATGCCAACAGGTGGGGGGAAATCCATCTGTTACCAGTTACCGGCATTGATGAGCGACGGAACAGCCATCGTTATCTCTCCTCTAATAGCGCTAATGAAGAACCAGGTCGATCAACTGCGGGCCTTTGGCGGCTCTGACAGCATCGCACATTTTTTAAATTCTTCACTCAATAAAACAGAAATTGCCCAGGTTAAAAAAGACGTACTGGAAGGAAAAACAAAATTACTGTATGTCGCTCCTGAATCGCTTTCAAAAGCTGAAAACATCGAATTCCTACGCTATATCACTGTTTCTTTTGTCGCAGTAGATGAGGCGCATTGTATTTCAGAATGGGGGCATGATTTCCGGCCGGAATATCGAAAAATACGCCAGGTAATTAATAATATCGGAGACAACATCCCCATTATCGCTTTAACGGCAACAGCCACCCCCAAAGTGCAATCCGATATCCGGAAGAATTTGAATATGGTTGATGCAACGCTCTTTAAATCATCGTTTAACCGGCCGAATCTCTATTATGAAGTACAGCCAAAAATAGACGTTGTAAAAGATATCGTCAGATTTATAAAAAACAACAGCGGTAAATCTGGAATCATCTATTGCCTAAGCCGTAAAAAGGTAGAAGAAATCGCGGAGATTTTAAAGCTAAACGGCATCAAAGCCTATCCCTACCATGCAGGCCTAGATGCAAAAACGCGCGCCGAAACGCAGGATTTATTCTTAATGGGGGATGCGGATGTCATTGTAGCCACGATTGCCTTTGGCATGGGAATCGATAAACCGGATGTTCGTTTCGTCATTCACCATGATATTCCCAAAAGCATGGAAGGATATTACCAGGAAACCGGACGAGCAGGCAGAGACGGTGGGGAAGGAGTGTGCTTGGCTTTTTATTCTGAAAAGGATGTAGAAAAGCTAACCAAGTTTATGAAAGACAAACCGGTAGCAGAACGTGAAATAGGCACCCAGATCTTAAAAGAAGTAATTGATTATTCGGAGTCTGCAGTATGCAGAAGAAAACAGATACTGCATTATTTCGGTGAAGATTTTGACGCAACAGGTTGCAACTGCATGTGCGATAATTGCAATGCAGAAAAGACCTATTTTGAAGCACAGGATTCTTTGCTGCATGTCCTTCAGTTTATTGAAGAGCAAGGGGATAAATTTGACGACTATCACATTACGAATGTCATGATGGGCCAAAACAATCAGCCCGTCTCATCCTATAAACATGATGAGCATCCACTTTTCGGTATCGGAAAAGAAAAAGGGATCGTTTACTGGAGATCGTTTTTCAGACAGGCGGTTCTGGAAAACTTTCTTTCCAAGGATATCGACAATTACGGATTGCTGCGTCTGACAGATAAGGGAAGGGATTTTTTAAAAAATCCATATTCCATTAAGTTTCTGCTCAATAAACCAATGGAAAAACCCAAAAATACCGGGGATAGCAATTCCATGGAAGGAGGGAGCGCTGTTGACACAACCCTGTTGAAGATACTGAAGGACCTGAGAAAGAAAATCGCCAAACAGAAATCACTTCCTCCTTTTGTCATCTTTCAGGATCCATCTCTTGAAGAGATGTGTATTCATTATCCGATTACGATTGATGAGTTGAAACAGATTCAGGGAGTAGGGTCGGGAAAAGCCATGAAGTTTGGCTCCCAATTCGTTTCGTTGATTAAAAATTATGTAGAAGAAAATGAAATCGATCGCCCGGTTGACTTAATTATCAAAAGCACGGCAAATAAATCTGCATTAAAAGTTTCGATCATTCAGAACATTGACCGCAAGATTGGCCTGGAAGACATTGCTTCAGCCAAAGGGATTACGTACGAAGAAATATTACGTGAAGTTGAATCCATTGTCAATTCAGGTACCAAACTCAATCTGAACTATTTTATTGACGAAATGCTGGATGAAGACCGCCAGGACGAAGTATTTGATTATTTTAAGGAAGCAGAAACAGATTCCATTGAAGCCGCTTTAGATGAATTAGGAAACGACGATTACTCATTTGAGGACATCCAGTTAATGCGAATTAAATTTATGTCGGAACTAGGAAATTAAGGTTCTAGCCGTTAATTAAATAAAAACAAATCAATAAAAAATTATTTTCAGATGAAGATAAATCCGCTATCAGGAATCAAACATGCTGATTCTCAGAATTTCTTCTTAATGGCAGGACCCTGCGCAATTGAGGGCGAAGAAATGACTTTACGTATTGCCGAACGCATTGTTCAGCTAACTGATAAATATAATATTCCCTATATTTTTAAAGGTTCATACCGAAAAGCGAACCGCTCGCGGCTGGATTCATTTTCAGGCATCGGAGATGAAAAAGCCTTAAAAATTCTTAGAAAAGTAGGTGAGACCTTCAATATTCCAACCGTTACGGATATCCACGAAAGCTATGAGGCAGCTCTTGCGGCAGAATACGTGGATGTATTGCAAATTCCTGCATTTTTATGCCGTCAGACCAATCTGTTAGTTGCTGCAGCTGAAACAGGAAAAGTTATTAATATAAAGAAAGGGCAATTTCTTTCGGCAGGTTCGATGAAATATGCTGTTGATAAGGTCAAGGAATCAGGAAACGACCAGGTAATTTTAACGGATCGGGGAAATACATTTGGTTACCAGGACCTTATTGTCGATTTTCGATCAATCCCCGAAATGAAATCCTTTCAGGTTCCGGTTGTAATGGATTGTACACACTCGTTGCAGCAACCCAATCAAGCTACGGGGGTGACCGGAGGCAAACCACAATTAATTGAAACCATTGCCAAGGCGGCTATTGCAGTCGGTGCAGACGGATTGTTTATTGAGACACATCCCGAACCATCAAAAGCTAAATCCGATGGCGCCAATATGTTACAGCTTGATTTATTAGATGAATTACTTGGAAAGCTGATCCGGATCAGGCAGGCAATTCTCTAAAATACTCAAAGAGTTAACATTTTAACAGTTAATTCCTTAAGAGACTCATCTAAAGATTTAATAGACTCAGATAAACATCTAAAATAGCCGCGTGATATAAATGGTCGCGGCTATTTAATTTGGAAACCAAACTGGTATAAGTAATTTCAATTGCAATATAGTTTCTAATAATGCAATTGCTTTCAGATAGCTTTTCAGAAAAGATTAGCGGTATCGCTAAGGGATGGAGTTTCTATTTTATTGTTGGGTATTAACTGAGAAAAGCAAGAATACGGAAATTTTTAAGCTTCCTTAATTTAACCACAGTCCTATTTAACATAATATTGATTATTGAACATATATAGATAGCACAATAAAGTAAGTCTACCAATTCAATATATATAATGATAGTATGATTTCTTTGAAATTATACGAATATATTATGATGAAATTTGAGTATTAAGCATATTTTCACTATAATTGTTAATAATATAAAAATATTTATAATATGTCTCAAAATTTTAATTCATTCATTAAACTACTCAAATTAAGAAATCCCCATCAACCAGAATTTATTCAGGCGGTTACCGAAGTTGCTGAGGATGTAATTCCGTATATGGAAAAATACAATCCGGATTTGCTGAGTGAAAAAGTTTTGGAACGCATTATGGAACCTGAACGCGTGATCAGTTTTCGGGTTTGTTGGGTTGATGATCAGGATGTTATACAAATTAACAGAGGCTTTCGGATACAAATGAACAGCGCTATCGGCCCTTACAAAGGCGGATTACGCTTTTCCCCTACTGTAAACCTAAGCATATTGAAGTTTCTTGCATTTGAGCAGGTATTTAAAAACAGTTTAACCGGATTACCCCTAGGCGGCGGTAAAGGAGGATCTGATTTTGATCCGCGAAACAAATCTGATAAGGAAATCATGCGCTTTTGTCAAAGCTTTATGACCGAATTATGCCGTCACATTGGTCCCAATGTAGACGTACCTGCCGGCGATATTGGTGTTGGAGAACGGGAAATCGGTTTCCTTTTCGGTCAATATAAACGGATCAAAAATGAATTTACAGGCATACTCACCGGCAAAGGCCCATCCTGGGGCGGGAGTTTAATCAGACCGGAAGCCACAGGTTATGGTCTTCTCTATTTTGTTGACAGAATGCTCTATGAAAAGAACCTCTCGTTAAAAGGCAAGACGATTACAATTTCCGGTAGTGGAAATGTTGCTCAATATGCGGCCATCAAAGCAATCAATATGGGCGCTAAAGTAATCACCGTATCCAATAGCGACGGCGTGTTGTATGATAAAGATGGCTTTACAATTGACAAGATTGATTTTTTGGCCAAGCTTAAGAGAAAAGGTTCACGTGATTTCAAGGAATATACCGAAACATACCAATCTGAATTTACTGCCGGCAAGACACCATGGATTTATCCATGCGATATTGCCTTGCCTTGTGCCACCCAAAACGAATTGGATGCCGAAGACGCCGCCTTTTTGATAAAAAACGGTTGCTTCTGCATTGCCGAAGGCGCCAATATGCCTTGCACAATGGCAGCCGTCAAACTGATCCAGAAAGCGGGTATCTCCTACGCTCCGGGGAAAGCTGCAAATGCAGGTGGTGTCGCGGTTTCCGGATTGGAGATGTCTCAAAACAGAATCGGTCAATGCTGGTCAGAAGAAAAAGTCGATAATAAATTAAAAAATATCATGCATGAAATTCATGATACCTGTATTCATTATGGAAAAGAAGAGTCTGGCAAAATCAATTATCTGAAGGGCGCCAATATCGGAGGATTTCTAAAAGTAGCACAAGCCATGTGTGCACAAGGAATCGTTTAATCGAATGCAGCTATGGATATAGGAGGCGTAGTCGTAACACATCAGGCTCCGTTAACAACATAGAAAGAATCGTTTTCAGAAATCCTAAATACGTTAAGAATTAATATGAGAATTATCGCAGAACTTCCAAATCCCGATTGCAAAATCAGCATCTTTTCAATGAACCAGAAGTTCATTATTAAATTTGAACAAGGAAGTCTGGAACAGACTTTCAAGATTTCCGAAATGGATGTAACCGACGGAGTGAATGGTGTTTTCCAATTGATAGATGACACCTTTATTGAGCAGGTGTTATTTAACTTTAAAACGATGATAACTAGTTTTAAAGAAACTTATAATAGACATGAGTTTTAGTCTTCCCAATGGAAGATGTTTTCTATCAGTATCTAATAATTTAGTTTAATTAACATCCTTAACTTTCTCATTAATAGCTTACTTAATCGGCATACAGAATAAAATTCTGTATGCCGATTGTCTTTTCGTAGAACGAGTTCCTTTAAGTAAGTCTGTTGTTTAGGTATAATCTGTATACTATTGATTATTAATCTGTTATTTATTTAACAGAATTTAATTTGGTGTCATAAATCAGCAAATAATAGAAATATCCAAATTGTGCCTTTAGCGCTCATCATTTAACTAAAGCTTGAGAATTAGGCATTTTCACAAATAAGTAATAACCTTGTACTTACCGTAATAAATAATTAAGCTATGGATATATCAGTAATTCCAATTGGAAACTCGAAGGCAATTCGGCTGTCGAAACTTTACTTGAAAAGTATAATATTAAGGATAAAGTTGAAATAGTAACTGCATCTTCAATTAAAGTGTTTTTCGATCCAAAGCTATTCATCTTTTATAATTTAAAATTTGTGTTACATTTGCAGAAAAAAAACAAGACTCCATTTTTCCAGAGCTTGGAACACGATTGCAATTTTTTAAAATACCCTTTATGAAACTGAATATAACTTTATTATACTGCATTGCCTTTTTAACTCTTTTTGCCTGTAAACAAAATGAAGCTACTAAGATCGAAGCTGTTACCTTAATAGAAACAAATAAAAGTTGGAATGGCAACGACTTGCCGAAATACCCCGATGGGAAACCTAAAATTACAGTTTTAAAAATAACGATACCACCGCATTCTAAATTAAATGTTCATAAACATCTGGTAATTAACGCAGGTATATTGACAAAAGGAGAATTAACTGTGGTTGATGAACAACATAACACCTTGAATCTAAAAGCAGGTGACGCTTTAGTTGAACTTGTAAACACTTATCACTATGGAGAGAATAAAGGAAATGTACCCGCTGAAATCATTGTTTTCTATGCAGGTACAGAAGACTTACCAATCACTGTTACTAAAAACAATGAATTAAGGGATCATTAAATCTTACACAATTCAGCAACTCTTCCGAAAGGAATGGCCTCGTTTCAAAAATTGAATTTTACAAATCTTCAATTTCCTCTTCTGAAAGTTTGGTAAACCGGGCAATCTGTGCAACGGGCATTCCTTCTTTTTTCAATTCACGGGCGATCTCTATAGCTTCTTCATACCTTCCTTGCCGCTTCGCTTCCCTTATCGCATAGTCAAGTGCATTTTCATTGTCCCATTTTCTTTTCAAACTGCTGTCGTACATAATCTTTTCCTCCTTCGTTAAATTGCTGTATTCAGCAATATTGAACAATTTCTCAAATATCGGCTTCCTTAAATACAGCGGCATTTTTTTCATTCGGCTCATATTTTTCAATACATACAACCATCTGTCAAGATCTGTTTTTAGCTCCGCCTCATTCTTTACAAATTTAATAAGTTCAATGTAAATATACCCTAACCCATCATAAAAAATTTCTTTTGAGTCCCTGTTGCACAAGCAAATATCATGCAGATATTCCTTTTCAGAAGTGCCTTCCAATAGAAAGCTATCCAACAATGCAATCAGGTATACTTCCTTGATGTCATAGTTCCATCGTGCCCGGTTACCTTTGGGTGCCTGATCACTGATTAAGCGGCTGGTATAAAAAAGTGTACGCTTTTTGAAGTTATCCTGTCTGGCTCGCTGTACTTCGATGATAAAGCGCTCACCATCCGTACCGGTGCATAAAAGGTCAAACACAGCACCTCCTTCTGTCCTGTTATCACCAAGATGTTCGTTTTTATTGTATATCAATCCCTTGATCTGTTTCCTGCCACGAAAGATTCCATTCAGAAAGGATATCAACAAATCTTTATTCGGTTCACTTCCAAAAAATCTCTTGAATCCAAAATCACTCATCGGATCAATAAATACAATTTCGTCTTTTTGAATTTTGCTCATTCCTGTATATATTGGTTGTTATAAAGATAAGAAACAAAATAAAGATAAGCTAATTTTATTAGTTATTAATATTTATATACTATTGTTGTTAGCACAAGAGACGGGTGGCAATTGGGGCATCATCTGCAATGATTCCCGAGTTCTCTTTTCCGACATTGTCATTAACTTCTACAACTTGATAATTTACTCTTCTGAAAGCTTCATACCTTAGGTAGATCTACCTATTATGTTAATTATAAGTTGATGGATTTGTTGAGCCTCCTTCGGGCAGCGAAATCTCAATCGAACCAAAATCTTTGTCAGATGCATAGAATGAGCCTTCCGAAACAACATTATTTCTTGTGTCAGAGATCATATAGGTAAGAAATCCAATTACTTGCTTTAAATCCTTCCTTTGTGCACTAGCAACTTGGGGAGCATTTTCTGTGGCAGAAATAACTTCTTGTGAAAAAGCACTTACATCGAACGTAACCGGATAAAGCTTTTCATCAGTTAGTTCAACCACTTTTTCCTTCGAACAATCGATTTATATTAAAAGTAAATATCTATATAGTCGGTAACCCCTCCTCCTTCGCAATTTTGCATATCCTGCATACGCCAATATTTCCGCCCTTTTGTCGATCTAAACGTTTGCTTTCCCTTTTTTACGCAGGGCTGACCCTGATTTAAATGTGTGATCTGATGTTCAACTGTTCCATGAAAAATCAGCTCTGTTTCCGATATAGGTTCCAGTGTACCCTCTATCTTCAAATAGTCGCTGTTATTGGGGTTCCGTTGTTCCCCCATAATACTATAAATATTGCCTTCAAGATGCTTGATCTCAACTTCTCCCAATTCTTCCCAACTTATCCATTGCAGGCTCAGATTATGCGTTCCTTCGCGGACCGTAATTTTTTGAGGGTTATCAATTTTATTATTTAGAGATAATTGTGAATCCTGAAAACTTATGGCTGTATCGGTTGTATCTGGCAGCGTTTTGTTGTCATACTGTGTCTCTAATAAACTATCCGTTGTTTCGTCAGTACGAGTCTCTTTCACCGACTGCTGGCAGCTGATTAACCACACACTTATAAAACTAACCATAAAGAATTTTGTCTGACTCATATTTCTTTTCGTTTTATCTCCTGCTTCCTTTCGAAACAATAAAACTTGTACTTTGGTTTGCTTCCAGGGATAGGCCGATGCGAGTTTCTCCTTCAGAAAACGTGGGACTGCACCTCCGTTGCCTTCTTCCCTTCAATACATTCGCTTAAAGTTTTTATCAATGAGCAGGCCTGTGCGAGTTTCTCCTTCAGAAAACGTGGGACTGCAGCTCCCTTGCCTTCTTCCCTTCAATACATTCGCTTAAAGTTTTTATCAATGAGCAGGCCTGTGCGAGTTTCTCCTTCAGGAAGTCGTGAGACTGCGAATGATAAAAAACTGATAAAAGCGAATGCATTCACCCCCTAAACCGTCATTACCAAACATCATCAATTGAGGTTTTCAAACAGTTAATAACATATTGAGCGACTTTATCATCTGTATTGGTTGTTTTGATACGTTTTCTAAGACTTTCGTCCCAATCGAATAACGCTTCATCAGGCGTATTCCCAGAGCCAAAGATGCCTTCCTGTGGATCTGGGCCCAACACGCAGCAATACCCATTCCCATCAATGAATAATAATGGTTGAAAGATTTTTATTGATACCGGTAAGTTGGCCGTGTCAAAATTCAGATTTACTTTGTTTTCGTTCGGAATAGTCATTTGCTTCATAATAAAAATGATTAAAGGTTAAGAAAAAACAACATTGATATTGAATATTTTGTTTTAAAGGTGTGGTTTATATCATGTTGCCCCATTCGGCATGAATAATAATTAACGCCTATTATGTTAATTATAAGTTGATGGATTTGTTGACTGTAAAGTATAGAACACCAATACATCCAGAGAATAATACCATAAAGTTCTACAATCAATAAGGTAACCTCTACAAATAATTGAATAGATTTCTTATTTTTGTTAATGTTAAGTATAGTGTCATATGACAACTGTATTGATAAATATTGACACTGAAAAGTTTAAAGAAAAATCATGGCATTTGCACAAAAATCACATACAGAACTTAATCCCGTTCAGATTAGCCTTTTAAGGCTGTTCAATCGCCCCATGTCAGATAAAGAGGCTAGAGAAATTAAAAAGCTATTGGTTGATCATTATTCCGAAGAGCTGGAACAAGAAGTGTCTAAAGTAGTTACTGAGAAAGGATATTCTCAAAAGGATTTTGATAACTTTCTTAACGGAAACAGTTAATGCTTGCGGTAATTGACACCAATTGTTTGCTTGCTTCAATACCGCCTCAAAGTTCCTATTACTGGTTATATCAGGCATTCAGGGATGAAAAATTTGAATGGCTTATTAGCAACGAAATACTGGCGGAATATGAAGAAAAATTAGGAGACTATTATTCGGAAAGGACAGCAAACATTGTATTGAACATATTAAGTGTTGCACCAAACGTTACTTATGCTGAACCTTACTTCAAATGGAACCTGATAGACAAAGATCCTGACGACAACAAATTTGTCGATTTATCCATTTCTGGAAACGCAGATTTTTTAGTAACCAATGACAAACATTTCTCTCCGCTGAAAGACCTTGACTTTCCAAAACTTAATATTGTGAATCTGGAAGAGTTTAGGAAGATCATTATTTAATCTCTTTCACAAATAAGTGAAATCTGCTTATTTAGCTTTTATCAATGAGCAGGCCTGTGCGGATTTCTGATAAGAAATACGTGAGACTGCGAATGATAAAAGCTAAAATTAAAAGTTAAAAAGAAATGTACGCTTAAAATCCGCTAGGTGGATATTAACTCTCCTGCTTTACAAACACTTCTTTAATTGCAGTAACAACCCTTTGCAGATCTTCTTCAGTTAGGTTTGAACCAGAAGGAATACATAAGCCATTGGCAAACAATTCCTCTGAAACCCCTGAACCATAGTATGGTGAATCTCTAAAAACCGGTTGCATGTGCATTGGTTTCCAAAGCGGCCGACTTTCAATACCGTCTTTTTCCAGGTGAAGGCGGATTTCTTCACGGGTTGTACCACTTTTAAGCGGATCAACCAATATGGTAGTCAGCCACCTGTTTGAATGAAAGCCTTCAGGTTCTTCCAAAAATGAAATTCCATCGATGCCAGCCAGGTGTTCCTTATAATATTCAAAGTTCTTTCTACGTTGCGCTACGCGATCATCAAGCACCTCCATTTGTCCCCTTCCAATGCCTGCACATACATTGCTCATGCGGTAGTTATAACCAATATGGCTATGCTCATAATGCGGAGCCGCATCACGTGCCTGGGTAGCCAGAAAGCGAGCCTTCGTGATATACTCCTCGTTATCAGAGATCAAAGCGCCACCTCCTGAAGTGGTAATGATCTTATTTCCATTGAATGAAAGAATTCCCAAATCACCAAAAGTTCCCATGGCTTTGCCATGCAAGTTAGAACCCAGGGCTTCCGCCGCATCTTCCACTACCGGAATATGGTACTCCTTTGCAATTGCCAGAATTTCATTCATTTTAGCAGGCATACCGTACAAATGTACAGGTATAATTGCTTTTGGTTTCTTCCCTTTTGAGAAACGATCCTTGATTGCCTCGCGTAATTTTTCAGGATCCATATTCCAGGTATCCCGCTCACTATCAACAAATACAGGTACCGCATTTAGGTAAGCTATGGGGTTTGCAGAAGCAGAGAACGTCATGCTTTGGCATATTACTTCGTCTCCCGGTTTCACACCAATCAGGATCAATGCTAAGTGAATAGCAGCCGTCCCGGCGCTTAAAGCAGCAGCATGTTTGGTTCCGGTATAAGCAACCAAATCATCTTCAAAACCGTTTACATGCGGGCCAAGCGGAGCAATCCAGTTGGTATCAAAGGCATCATTAACATATTTTCGTTCATTGCCTCCCATATGAGGGGAAGAAAGCCAAATCTTGGGATTCATTGTTGTTATTTTAAATGAGGTGCAAAGTTAAAATTTTATTAGTTAATTATGGTGGTTTATATAGCTGTTAACATTCATAAACATTAATTGTTTTTTTGCGATCACATAGCAATTTTTATACCAAAATAGCAAAATTAAGATTGTATTTAATTACTATTAAACTATAAGTCAGGCTATTATAAGTTATTTATATTCATTATATTTAACCTTCAATAATTTCGAGGCTATGTTTAATATCTTAAACCAAAAAGTAGATTATCCGCTGCAATATTTGCTTGGCTTCAACTTCAGCGACCTTCCATTGAAGTCTATCTACCAGATCAGCAATGAACCAAGCCTTACGTTAATAAGTGAGTTATTTACGAATGGAAGCTCTAAACTAGCCATATCCGAGCAGTATAAGCCTTATAATCCTTTAAATGAGGAGGCTACAATCGAAGAAAAAGCCAAAATATTAGAAGAGATCTTTTTAAGGTATGACATCAACAAAACCATCCAGAATACATGCGTTCACAGTTTAAACGAAGAATTAAATCGGCTAATTGAACTCGATCTTTTATGCAAATTAGACAATCAATATGTATTTTTTGATAATCAAATCGAGATCGCATCCAATGAAGTAAGAGATTATATTTTTGATTTTCAAATGCGGAATCTAAGACCCATACTTGTCTTTCCTGAAAAGAATAACCTTTATAATTCAAAGATCGATAGACTGAACCGTCTATTTGATCGGGGTGTCCTTTTTCAGATTGACTGGCTTTCCTTAACCGGTTTCTTTGGAAATGCAGCACAAAAGACTGCTTCTCATCTATTGGAAAACGAAGCCGTCAAGTTTATTGGTTTTGAGCGGATTAACCTTTTTAAGTTATTTAAGGATGGAGGTTGCCAAGTATCTAAAAAAGTGGCTGGGTTACTGGATAACCAATTGTTCTCTTCGGGGATAGAATCAAAGTTTTCATAACAATATTAAACTGAAGTTCTGAAAATATTACAGAAAATCATTCATTAGAACATAACTTACCTACCTCATTTAGCTTTTACATTCGCAATCTCACGAGTTTCTGAAAAAGAAATCCGTACAGGCCTGCGAATGATAAAAGCCGAACACACACGAATATATTATTTACCTAAACCTCCCCTCCCCAAGAAAGCCGTTCGCACAATTCTTCCCCTGTTCGTCAATAGCAAAGGCGTATAAAGCAAAGCGATCACCAGCTTCCGCTTGCGGAAATTTTACAAGTATCTGTTCACTTTCACGTTTCACAGGTTCGCTCCAGATAAATTTCCGCTGAGCAATGTTGTATACAATAAGATATATGCGGTCAGATGGCGAACAATATAATTCTGGTTTATCAGGCATAGACCAATAAATATAAAAACTGCGGCGGGCTAGTGTTTCAAAACCCATTAGCGGAAGACACAGACCTCTATTATTGCCCAATTTTACTTTTGGAAAATCAATTTCGACATGCGGATATTCACCTTTAAAGCACTCCTTCAGCAAATAAGAAACCATCGGTGACAGCGGATCCTTTTTCGGATTCCGATGAGCCATCTCTATAAATTTTCGAACCTGACTTAAAAACTGAGTAGCCATGCCAAATTTCATGCGGGTTGTCAGTTGTTTTACACTCGGCGCTTTCGGTATTGCAGGTGGCTTCACCATCACCATTTCCGGAAAGTCTTTCATGCTGACCTTTAAGTAAATAAACCCTTCCTCCTCTTTCAAAGCTTCCTCCTTTTTAATACGATTCACCTCCCTCAACATTTTCCGTTCCTGTAATTTTTTAAAATCCTCCATTGCTTTAATTGGATTACTATTGTAAATCATGTTAACCTCCGTTTTTAATTAAAAAATGCAATTATTAATCTATTCGTTTCGTTCTTTACAGCGCCTTCACCTTATTTTCCACGGAAAACTTAATGAACCCGTCTCGTCCCGTTTGCCCTACCCCCTTCATTTATTCGCTTTAACCCCAATCCTTTCACCTTGCACTATTCAGTTTTATCAATGAGCAGGCCTGTGCGAGTTTCTCCTTCAATAAATTCGTGAGAAGCGAATGATAAAAACTGTCACCTGCGATCATAAGCGAATCAGTTTTTATACACCGCCCCAATCATGCACACCGGATTACACTCCTTTGTATTCAAATAACCATAGCTCGCCTTCGATGCAAAAAACCGGATGGCGACACAGGCGATAATCAAACCCCGCTCGATCTTTCTCCCCGGCAGCGTTAGCGGAATTTCAAGAACCCGTTCGGGAAAATCGTCCGTTTTTGGAAAGCGACCCGAATTGTAATCATGCATGGCAGTAGCCAGCTTCAGATCGAAATCATAATGAACAAGCGAAATGGAATACTCCAGGTAATCAGCCTCCTGCATAAAATAGTTCCGCTTTCTCTTAAACTCATATTGCGGAACATGCACAATACACAAACCATCCCAGATAGTTATGGCAGGAACACCACTCAACACCTCCTCCACCTTTAATTGCTGGTTTACAGGGATCTTCTCACTGCCGGGAATCAGCTGCCAATCAGCGAAATGCCCGTTCATACCAATTGCATCAGCATCATAAAAATTCGCTTTTATAAAAGCCATCAGCTGATAATAAAACGTGCTGTCGATTTTCGTAAGCGCAAAGTCTTTGATCAGCCGATAGATCTTTGCATTCATCCTGGAAATCTCCGCAAAGCGTTTATTCATTGCCTTCGTGTTTTTTGATACTGTTCTTTGGTTAGGGTATGACTGAATAATCTCCTTTCCATTTACAACCCGGTAAACATACTTTCCAATCCTCCCATGAATTTTTCCTTTTTTAATTACTGCCATGTGCCTGTTATTTAGAGTAAAACCATGCCCAAAGATTCGGGCTTATCCGCTACAAAACAAACTTTGAGAAGAATTGATCGCTGATGACACGCATTGATAGCTGGTGACACGTTTTGATCGCTGGTGATACGAATTGATAGTCCGTTTATGTTAAAACCGCCAAAAGACGGCAAACCAATGAAGGTATAATGAACGTTGTACGGCCATTATACGGCTGCGTGTAAAGCCAGTTACCCGCGAGGTATCCGGCGGTTATACATCAAAGAAAAATCAGCAGGCTATCAATCCTTCTCACCAACCGTCTCACAGCGATCATTTACCGTCTCCGGGCGATCAGCAGACGGTTAGTATTGATCAATCTGATGCAATTCATCTCATTGACTATCAATTCGTTTCAAAGTTTCAAAAGTCAAAAAAGCGCCTTTATGTTTGTGCCAATGATTGCAAAAACCGGTTGCGCTTCAGGAATAATTAATTTTTTGTTTAACCCTTAAATCAGAAAAAAATATGGGAATTTATGTAAAAGGATTATTAGGTGCTTTCTCTGGAAAAGTTGGAAATGTTGTCGGATCAAGCTGGCGCTCGGTTGATTACCTGCGCTCACTTCCAAAGCCAACAAAAAGGACCGCTACAGAGAAACAGCGTGCACAGCGTACCAAATTTGCACTGGCTATCGAGTTTCTCAGTCCGATGCGGCAGATCATCAACATTGGTTTTAACGATAAGAGCCAAAAGAAGATGACCGCTTTCAACCAGGCCACAAATGAGCTCCTGTTTAAAATACAGGGCGAATATCCCGATTTCACGATCCCTTACCAGGATGTGAAGTTTTCAAAAGGATCGCTGGAACCTGTAATGGCAAGCCTGGGCGAGGGAATGACCGGCGATCCGGTTATCAAGTGGCCGGTTACCGAAAGCCGTTTGGGTGGTTTGCCAAGCGATGTGGTATATGTCATTCTGTATAACGCAGCGAAGCAGGACTTCTTTGTATTCCAGGAATCAGTACGCGGTGATGGGGAATGCGCGATTGATCCGGAGGGTATGGGAACAGGCGAATTCCATATCTGGGTCGTGGTGACCAATAAAGACGCGACCGCACGTTCCGCCAGCCGTTATCTGGAGACCCTGAGTATCTAGTCGGTACCACCCATTAATCTTTATGGAGGATCGGGGATTGATCCTCCATAATTTTTGTTTCACTCTTAATTACAAACAATATGAACACGATTTATAACCTCTATGATCAGCTCACTTACTTTTTCAGCAGGCATAAGCTCACCAGCGTACTCTTGCTGTCCATCCTGCTTTTTATCCTTTCCGGGGATGTATTGAGGACGGTTGATATGACCGCCGCCCCCATTGATCTGGGCGTGCTGGCAGTTCTGCCACTTGCGGCAATCACCGTCATTTCCTTTATGATCCTGACCCGGTGGATCATCGCCTGGCAATGGCCCACACTAAACGATTATCAACAGTATTTTTTAGAAAGAACCTTTAAATCCCTCCTACCATGGCAAAAAGTCTTGATCTATTTTTCATTCTACTTGGCAGTTTTATTTTCATTTATCATGGTAACGATGTCATTTATGTAAAGGACCTTTCGGAGGCAGTTACTGTACAGGGTGCAGTCGCTGTTCAGAACCTGGTTACTCTTCCAGATGGAGAGGAAGCAGCCCGGCAGGAACTTCAATCCATTTATTCCAATGAGATCGGCGTGCGGGAGGAAACGAATCAAAACGATGGCAAGCGGATCGTTGAGTATTTAAACTATACGGGGCTGTCCGAAGGTTATGCCTGGTGTGCAGCCTTTGTGTCCTGGTGCTTTAAGGAAGCAGGCTACAGGGAACCGAAAACGGCCTGGTCGCCTTCGCTCTTTCCCAGCAAACGGATTATCTGGAAACGAAACGGCGGGGCTGTCATGCGAAATGGGAAAAGCAAACTGCCGAAAAAGGGGGATGTCTTCGGTATTTATTTTACCAACCTGAAACGGATTGCGCATGCTGGTTTCGTGGATGAATGGGGTGATACTTATGTGATTACGGTGGAGGGGAATACGAATGAAGGGAACAGCAGGGATGGTGACGGGGTGTATCGCAAAAGGAGACCGCTTAGTAGTATTTACCAGGTTGCCGACTGGATCAACTCGAAATGATTCATTCGTAAGAAGAGTTGAACGCATTTATGAGTTTGGCGCATTTATGAGTTTTTTCCTCATTTTACTGGTAGCAAGTTATGAACGGTGAGAGCAACTTCGAACTTAAAACGGAATGGAAAAAACTCATGAATGCTTATCAAATAAACGAATTAATATGAAGACAACATTTATTGAATTGATCGCTTTGCTGTTATCGATCGGTTTATTTTCGTGTGGAGTGCTGAGTAAGCAAAAGGCTAAAAGCAGCAGTACTGTAAACAGTGCGTTAACGAGTACGGAAAGCACAATTGAAAGCAGTCGTTTGGAATTTAGCGAATGGCAAAAGGGTTGGATGCAGCAGGCGGATTTCAGTATGGCATTGATTCACTCGGATTCGACAATCAGCTATCATCCGGGAGAAGGGATTCAGCTTACAAAGGGAACGCTGCTGTTGGCCGGTAAGAGTCAGAAGGAGGCGCTATCTGAAAGCAATACTTTTCAGAATGAAGAAGAAAGCACTGAAAATAGCCAGAATCTGCAGGAACAAAATCAGGAGAAAAACAGCAGTTTAATAAGTAACAAAGAAAAGAATTCGAAGAAAAATCTCATGTGGATTGGTGTTATCATTTTGATTATCATCTGGTTAGTATTAAAAGCATTGAAACGTGCTAAATGTACCAAATGAACCAAATAATAGACCTTGACTCGTTTTATTTTTTTATTCTTCTTTGTAAAAACCGATAAACAACCCTAATTATGAACAGAGATCCACCAAGATGAAGCCTTTCATCTGCATTAATTTTTTAATGAATTATTTTGAAAGTGCTATTCAATTTCATGAAACTTTTAACCGAAAACATATTATGGATAATAATTTTCTAAATCAAAATTTTATAAAGATTGCTAAGCAATTAAGCGCACTATTGGAAAAGACGGAGCATTTACACACATTAATGAAAAAAGAACAAAACACAAATCGCGGAAACGGAAGAACCGATGTGCTGAAAGGTTGGGTATTTACCGAAGAGGTAAAGGAAATCCTGGGCGTGAGTACTGCCACCATTTATCGCTATATCAGAGAAGGGCTTTTACCCGCAAGCAAATTTGGAAGCCGCCTGATTTTTAGAATTGATGACATCATGCAGATCATTGATCGCAATTACAAGCGATTCGGATCAACAGATTTCGATGAGAATGTTAATGAAGACGATGACGACCAGGATCCATACTTTGATGACGGACTGGCATTAATCTAGCCAATTTACACGATCGCAACATTCAAGTATTTAAAATTAAATTATTAAAATAAGTAAACAGAAATGCAATTAGAGCATATTAACATACTCCCCGCCCCCTTTCAGAAAGCAGCAGTTGCAGCTGACACCGAACAGGAAATGCTTAAGAAGCAGCATACAAAAATCTTAAATAAATTAAAAGAACATCAGTTTGATATCGAATTGAGAACGATCTTCAGCCGGTTTTTCAACTTAGAAGATGAGCGAAAGGATAAAGCGGCACCCACACTTCACATGCTTGAATACCTCAAAGCCCTGACCGCTGAGCTGTTCGAACTTTTTAGCGAAAAAAAACCGACACAGATGAATGTAAGACTTTTTCAGATATTAATACGCTTTAATTTTAATAAAGAATCCGTCTACAAATTCTATCGCAACCGCCTTGAAAAGCTATTGAAGGAAAGCGACGGAGCTGAGCAGGAAATTTTGATTCAATGGCAGATCGAAAGCCTGACACCGGTTCGGAGCGATATGGCCTATAATATACATAGCAATACCCTCGCTGCCGATATTCAGGTTGAAGTTGAAAAGCAACGAAAATACTTTTTACAAATGAACAGCACCGTTCAGCCTATTCAGTTTTCTATACAGGTAGGTGTATATGTTGCCCTCCTTCGGTTTTTTAAAGATGCCGGGGTAATTAAAGAGCCGGCAAGTATGAATGGGCTATTTTATACAATCCGCGAAGTCACCCGCGGGCCGGATAACAGTCAATATGAATTTAATACGATTAGAAACAGATTTCGGCTTGACTTCGATAAGAATGTAAAAGAAGCAAAAGCGGTCTTATTAAAAGTAATCGATCATATTGATTATTATGAAAAACATGGAGACCAGAAACCAATCTTCTAGAACATAATGAAGCTAAAATAATGAATGCCGGCATTCCCGGCATTCAAAAGCAATTTCTGGGCATAAGCTTTCCAAATAATTACAATAGTTACAGTGGATAAGTTTACCAAAGTTTATCCGACATCAATATTATTGTTATCTTGTAAAAGTGAAATTCACTTAGTTTAATGAAACAATTATATACCATCCAGAAAGTTCATACAATATTTGAAACAGGAGGAAGCAGTCCTTTATTGGTTACCTGTAATGACTATAATGAGTGGGTTTGTAAGTATGATAAGTTTTCTAATTATCTATTTAATGAACTTATAGCTTCCGAATTTGCCAAGCTTGGGATATCAATGTACCTGACACTGCTTTAATCAACGTTGATAAAGAACATGTTCCATTTGAAAAGTATACTTTTTTGCAACCCAATTATTTTAATAAAGAATGCTTTGGTTCCTTATATATAAAAGATAGTATGGAAGTAGATTTATCGTTAATCCCTTTATTTAAAGAAAAGAGTTTTATTAACAAGTTTTCAAATAAGGAAGACTTTTTAAAAATTGCTCTTTTTGATATTTGGTTAGCCAATGAAGACCGACGCCATAATAACTTCAATCTTTTGGTAAAGTTTGATGAAAATAACATAAAGTTCTTTTATGCTATTGATCATGTAGATATCCTCAACACAAGTTCGGCACTACGCTACGGCATTACTGCATTAACAGAAGAAGAGACTATAATTAACACAGAGCTAGCCAAAATTTTATTTAGTAGAATAAGAGGGCTACCATTGATTATTGAAAGCTTAGTAGAAAAAATGTATCTTTGTACTATAGATTGTCGAAATAAAATTGATGAAATATTCACTCTCATACCAGACTCATGGCTAATTGATAAAGAAGATTATAAAGAAAAAATCATTACAAATATTTTTTCTGATACTTGGAAAAAGAGCTGTGAAAACAACTTTAGATCTTTTATTCAATCTTTTATAGTTAATTAAAATGAAAACATTCTTCACCATCTTATACATACCAATAAATACAACGTTTGATGAAAAGGTGAGTATTGGTCTGATTATGTCTGATAATGATAGCCACTATTTCAAATATTCCAGCACGAAGCTCTCTGTAATTAAAGGACTTCTTAATAATCAAAGTCACAGCATATTAAAAGATTATTTAAAGTCTTTAGACAAGGAAATCAATCAAAAGGAAAATCTGAATGATTCTATCATTTATGAAAACAACAACTGGGTTAATGAGTCTTACATCTCATACTTGTCAAAATATTCCAACAACCTTATTCAGTTTTCTAAACCCACAGACATTAAAATAGAACTAAGCAAAGATAGTTTCAAACTTTTATTTGAAAAATATATTTACAAATTCGAAGAAGAGATTTCAGAAACGGTTGATTTGAATAATGTTTTCGAAAAAGTAAGAAAATATCTTTACCCTGCAATTGCTGATAAAGTTAATATTGAAAGAACGATAACTTCGAATGATTTTGAAAACTTATTTGCCTCAATAGAAGTCAACTTTATTGGCAAAAACGGAGCTCCTGTATCAGGTCATACTTTTGATTTTGAAAAAAAGCATTATTTCCTGGAAAATGATCTCACAAGATATGTTTCTTTAACAAAAGCAATTGACCTTGATATTAAAGAAGCAGGTAAATATTTTGTTCTTGGTAGGGAACCTCAAAAGGCTATTGACAAGAATCATAGTTTGTGGAGACAAATAAGAGACTCTGACTTTTTAGAGTTTGTAGATATTGATGAAGTTGGAATAATTGAGGATTACATTATTAACAACAATGTTTCACCTCTGTTTAACGATTAAAACTTGTCCTACAATATGAGCCAAGCTTTCTATGATTCTTTAACAACCAGCCAACAAAAGATTGTTGATCTGTATAAATCAAACGGACCTCATAAAGAAGAACAATGTTTCGCTAATGCCTTGAACTGCATGTTAGGTAATGATAACGTAACACCTGGATGGTTGGAAGAAATAGCAATTCTGGACGATGTAATCGCAAAGAAAAAACTCGAATCCTCAAAAACTGTTTATCGCGTGATGAGCAACAGTTTCTTTTTAACTGAAAATCTCGCTATTGGTGATTCCTTCACCTACCCTTCATATATGTCTACAGGAAAATCCTTGGCATCTGTTATCACACACTTCGCAACAGTCCATCCAGAACAGGAAATAGCTCTTTTAATTATAAATTGCCCTATGAATACTTGCATTGCTCCACTTGAAAACGACACTACCAGTGAAACGGAAGAAGAGCTTTTATTAGGTAGAGGCACAAAGTTTACCATATCAAACCTTATTGAGATCACCGACCGAACAGACATTATACAAATAGCCGAACCTGATGCTGCTGAATATATTACAAAAATCATAAAGTATGAGCTTTCAATTAACATATAGCAGCAAATCTTGGAGAAAAGACCGCAAGAATGGGATTGCTTTCTTCCCAAAATACCCAGCTCTATATTTATACCAAAAATTACAGCAATGGATGTATTATCGCTTGTAAAAACCGATTGTGCTTTAGAAGGTAATTTTAAAATAGTCTATGATGATGTATCAAGAACCGGTAAAGAATGAAGTCAGGGAAAAGAGCTTAAAAAAAGCTGTTAATCTTTTAACAGAAAACCGTCACAAAGCGACAATTGCTGATCGGGGTTATTTAAGGAGGGTGTGGAATGAGATTAATATTAATGGTTCTAATGAGGATAAGAGACTCAATAGGCTGTTGCACGAAGACACTATTTTTAGGTGGGAAAAATTCTATGATAGCATTGCATTAAACAAAAAACCAGAGAATCTCAGAGTAGCATACCTCTGTGGGCCAGATCCCACTAATGATCTAAACGTGATGATAGACCTTGGAATTCTATCGGAAAATGTTTGGGCTTTTGAAGCAAATTCGTCATCCTATGATTCCGCTACAAAGGAACTTTTGACTTCAAAATATCCATTTGTAAAGCTTATAAAGTCAGATTTTAAATCTTTTATCGAATTTTCCAATCTTAGATTCGACATCATTTATTTAGATTTTTGTGGACCGATATACAATAGAAGCGGTGAAGCAAAAAACATTGAGACCCTAGCAGCGGTAGCTAAATATCAAGCATTAAATAGTCCAGGCGTACTACTAACCAATTTCGCCTTGATGAGTCAAGAAAGCGATCCAGAAGGATTCAAAATAATATCTAAACTCACCGCCGGATACCTGTATCCTAAAGAATTTCAGGACGATGTTGATAGCCCAACCTATATTAATGATAGTCTTACCTGTCTGGGAATTGATGTGCCTGGCTTTTTCGAATTAGTCAGTAACGATTTACCCAAATATTATAGCCAATTTGTAACCCGATTAATTTCGGACATTTTCACTTCCATTATCCCTGCTGATCGGATAATGAACAATCCGAAGATGCGAAATATTTTCTTCGCAGACTTGATGTACAAAAATAAACCTAGACATATTTTAAGGAAATCAATTGAATCACTGTTTTATTTCACCCAAAATGGTGGTGGTGGAGACATTTTCGTTGACCCAGGTGAATATTCATTTATTTGGACGTTGTTTCATTACCTTGGACATTCTTCTCAGCAAGAGTTGAATAATAGGCTCTTTCAAAAACATGCAAACAAATTTGTTAAGCAGCTCTCGCCTTTCAGTAAAGACAGCAACGATTTCTTTGAAAAAATGGCTGCATTTTATTATTTGAAAAATGAAAACCGATCACTTCAAATATTTTATTCTAAATCTTTGAAGCGAATTTCATCTAATTGGAGGCCTTTTGGCAAACATGTTTTCTGCGATGTATTTCTGTTTCACCAGCTAAAAGACCTTCTTATTAGGCAAATAACGATTCCCTACCAATTAAATGTAGCCAAAAGTAGTAGATGGCAATACAAGGCTAAAGAAACAGAAATGTTTCAGGACTTATTTCTATTTGATGAATGCAGATATGTCTATGATTGGATGCCGACAATAGATATGTTGACTGAAAACCTCGAGAATCCAGGAATACAACTCTCTTATAGATATATACTCGATGCAGTTTCAAAACATACAAGGTGGTATAATAACGAATTTTTTTCAGGATGTGCAGTAATAAGCGATGGTGTTAAAGGATTTAACTCAAAAAAATTCAAACCAAGAGAAACCATAGCTTAAGGAGGGCTGGCACTCGCTAGTGTTCGGTAGTACCATAAATTAATTTGAGTGGTTATATATTTTTGAAAGTTTGATCTGCATCAAAATCATTAAACCGCAATTCGATATGTGCATCTTTTATTACATCTGCTAACGAAAGCAAATAATGTTTCTCCTTAAGTTTATTCTTATTGAATCACGATGTAAATAATACCTTGGCGTTTGTTTCAGCGTTCAGTAATTTAAAAACAAATATAATTTCTTAAATTCGCATAAACGCCAAATTATGACAAGGAGAATCGCCTATGACCATGCCTTTCACCATCGCTTTATCTGAAAAAGCAAACGTTAAGAAAAAGAAATTTATTTGCGACCTATTTTATGCAAGCGTTTCGCATTACAAAAACGAGAAAGCAGTTACGATTCTGATAACTGCAAAAGTACCTTTTGTTCTGTTCTTTTACACCGTCGCGGGATCGATAACGCGTGTTGCGCAACACAATGAGAGTCGGGAAATCAGAATTGACCAGGGCAGATACCTGGGCGCTTTTATACCTGCTGGCTCCTACCAGGTTCGTATTCAGGCAGGGTTCCATTCTTACTTTTATTTTATATTGCAAGATACGGTAATCCACCGCATTGCCAATGAGCACAGTGTACTTCAACCGCTAAACCAGCAACTAATTTCCCAAGGAGCCAAACATTTTTCTTTGCCCCTCCGCCCCATCGAACAGGAAATATGCACGTTAATCCGGCAGGTGCAGCAGCGAAACGCAAAACATGTGGAAGATCAGGTAGATAACTTAAAGACATTTGTTGATTTAGCAATTATCTATTCCAAACAGATTGCCAAGAAATTGCCCTTTCAAAATCCGGAAGAACAGGTCAGGGAAATCAGGCAAGACCTTCTTACGGAAATTAAGACAGGAAAAACCTTTAACCTAAAAAGCCTGTTAAGCCACTATTCCATCAGCCCCCGAACTTTCTTGAATTACTTTAAGGAAAAATACGGGATCAGTCCACAGGAATTTATGAACCAGCAGAAAATGAAACTGGCGCATGATCTGTTATGCAAAGAAGATATGAAAGCCAAAGAAGTCTCTGAGGTTTTAGGCTATTCAGAACCTACAACCTTTGGCACCCAGTTCAAAAAACACTTTGGTTATACTCCTGGCGAAGCAAAACGGAGAAATAACGATTAAAAATGCTTGCCGAAAACCTTCAGTTTTATTTCCATTTACCTTCAGCTTTTAATAAAAGATAAGCCGGAACTTAGCCTTAACCAATTCACACAAGGTTATGGCAAAGAAAGAAACATACAACATTCAGCTGATCAGCATCCAATTAATCAGTATTCTGCTAATCACTTTATGGGTTTACACCGCCCTCAACAAAGCTATGGACATCGATCTTTTCAGGTCACAGTTGATAAAGCAACCCATTCCACAAGAACTGGCGAACATCCTTGTCTGGTTCCTGCCGATCATTGAATTGCTGACCGCCAGCCTGCTTATGTTCACAAAAACCAGAAAAGCAGGCATGCTCCTCTCCTTCCTCTTAATGCTGGTTTTCACCGGCTATGTAGCCTTGGCCGTCATCGGCTATTGGGAAAATATACCCTGTAGTTGCGGTGGCGTTTTGAACCAATTGGGTTGGAAAGACCATTTATGGTTCAACCTCTTTTTCACAGCTCTTGCGGGAACAGGAGTTTATCTATTAAGACATTTACATCGAAAGGGCGGCTTGCAGCAAATCGCCCTTTCGGGCGAGCCTGCCAAAGGGTGAGAGATATCATATTTTTTTAATTAAAGTTTTTGGAGCCCTTTTTTGATTTATAAAAAGTTCACACATTATGAAACAAGTGAAATTAAATTTAATGGCAATCATCGGAATGATGGTTGCGGTAGGAACGGTAACATTTACTAAAGCATCTACATTAGCCTTACAATGGTATGAAGTCATACCGCACCCGACAAATCAATTGTATGATGAAATCGGACCGGTGACAAGCAATCCGACCCAAGGTGGGAATTGCGCTGAAGTAGCAGATCCGGTTCGTTGTGCAATTCAATTAGATCTTTCCAATGCATCTCAAATTCCTGAGACTGTTGAGGAAGCAGAAAATGACCGTCTTGTTTTAGTTGGGAGATCAACTTTCAAACCACAACAGTAAATCCAAGGTAAAGCGGGCCTTAATGTGCCCGCTTTACCTTGGATTTTGTTGAAGCCCACCTATATCTACTGCATCAAAAGGTATTGGCCAAACATACCTCACATCATCCGGTTGAAGCACAAATACTTTATCCCCTATTTTTCTACTTAACGTTATTTTAAATTCTGCTTCTTTGTTCAACCGCTTTAAGTCAGGCCAACGCAGTCCCCTAAACACCAACTCCTTGTTCCTTTCAATAAATATTTGTTTCAATAAATCTAGTACAGATATTGAAGGGCTGACCGGCTCGTATGTATCTCTAACAAAGCGATGCATCAATAAATGATTGATATCTTTTATCGAACTTTCCTTATTCCCCAACCTTACCTGACATTCAGCCCGTATCAAATAAATTTCATCCAAAGCCAAACCAGTAAATATAGGAGTACCCCCGCAATATGAACCTCGGAAGGTATGACCACCTTCTTTATTGTCTTCCCATAACAATGATTTTCTCAGATCATTATCATCGTATCGGTTATACAATAGTGTATCAACGTTTAAAGCACCTAAAGTGATGACTTGTCCTATAAGGTCCATAAAAATAATCTCTTTGTTTTCTATGCCTTCGGCAGGGAAAGGATAACTTATGCCTGGGTCTAAATCATTATAGTCCATTAACTCACTTTGCGATTGAATAACCTTGTCTGCCCAGTCAAGGGCATTTTTATAATCACTCATTTGTAAATAAATTCTGGCAAGGAGTGCTTTAGCGGCTTGTTTCGTAGGCTGGAGCTTCCCAACCACTTTTTCCGGCAATAATTCATGCGATGTAATAATATCAAGCAAGATTTGTTGATAGGTCTCTTCTAAGGATGCCCGTTTAATTTTTAAACTGGGATCTGATTCTACCCGCAATGGTATTCCTAAATAATCTTTTGATTCACTGCTATATTGTTCTGCAAATAACTGAGTCAGGTAATAAAAATTGATCCCTCTATAAAACAAAGCGCTGCCTTTTACTTTCTTCCAACTTTGCAATTCATTTTCTTTGGGCTTTATTTTTTCTATTCCTTCCATAACAAGATTAGAAATCAGGATACGCTGATAAGCATAATTCCAATCATCGCTGGTTCCTCCTTCATAAATTTCTTTATTCCATATATAGCCATTCTTAATTGTCGGTTTATCAAGAATATTCCAATAATTTGTAGTTAAGTGATATTCATCTGTTCCAATCAATGCAAAACTATGCGGAGAATTTCTATTCATGTCTATACTGTTATCAAGAATAGCCTGAAAATGAGAAATCTGAGTGGGCACAACTTGGCTTTTATCTCTTTTTATATCCAGAAAATCCTTATAACAGCTTGTTAAAGCAAAGCACATTGATATTAATATTATACTATATTTATTCATTTTGTAAAATTTAAAATTGAACATTAATTCCAAAGGAAACCGTTGTAGGCTGTGGATAATTTGATAACGGGTAATCCGGATCTATGCCCGAGTTTGTTCTACTCCATAACAATCCCAGATTTTTAGCATACAGATTCATGGTTATTCGTTCTATTGACCTAAGTCCTAATTTGTTTCCAGCTATATGATAGCTCATACTAACGTCTTGTAACCTAATATTGTCTCCTTTTTCTATCAATTGCTCTGAGTAAGTATAGACATTGTCTCTTGAAGCATTAACTTCCTCTTTAAATGCCGGCACTTGCGTTTTCAGTTCATCACCAGGCTTTATCCATCGTTTCGAGTAATCCAAATGACCATATCCCTGGGTCATTAAAGCATTGTAATCTATCGAGTTTCTTCTGAAATAGTATCCGCTTTTCCATCCGATATTAATTCCTAATGATATATTTTTGAAATTAAATGTATTTCGAATTGACCCATATACAGGCGCAACTGTTACCCCATTCATCAATAGATCTGAATAACTCAGGTTATTGAAATATTCAGCATAATTATTATTTTCATCAGGTATTATCGGGGTTCCTGTTTCTGCATCCAATCCGTACCAAGGGATGGAATAAATTGCATCTTTGGAAATGTTTTCTTTTGGTGGTACACTTAAATAACTGAAATAAGTATATATATTATTGGTTTCATTGGCCATATACTTCTTGATTTTATTTCGCGTTATATTTATTAAAAACGTTGTTGCCCAAGAGAACTCCCCACTAATATTTTTTGTATTTAGCTGGATGTCGATTCCTTTAGTAACCAAATCTGCGTAATTTATTTGGTTGTCAATTGAATAGCCAGTCAGAGAAGTCCTAAATATACCGGTTGTAGGGTCAATGTAATTTTCGCCAATTAAGTCTTTGCCATTTTTTATATAATAATCAACACTTCCGTCAATTTTTTTATTTAAAACGCTAAAATCCAAACCGATATTGAGTGTACTAACTTTCTCCCATTTTAAGCTAGGATTCCCCGCACTCTTTATATAGGCTGCTGGCAAGGATGTATAAAGGTCGGGAGTGAACAGTATTGAAGGTAAAGAACTAAGATATGGATACACATTGCCGCTAACCCCATAAGTCAGCCTAGTTTTCAAAAAAGAAAGCAAGTTATTTGATTTTGCAAAGTCTTCTGTCACGATCCAAGCCCCCCCGATGGACCAAAGAGGTACACCTTTTTGATTTGTTTTTACCCCGAAAATATTGGATGCATCCCATCTGATACTTGCATTGGCAATATATCTTCCTTTATATGAGTAACCCCCATTTGCATAATATGAGATAAACCTATCTGTCAGATGGCTTCCCGCTGAATTTGCCCCGAGGATTTTTCCTGAGCCCCTTGGTTTGGTTGGGTAAAATTTTGAATAATCCAGGTTTGAGCTGCTGGTAAGCGTTTCATCATCATAGCCATAAACCAGATATGTCGGTTGCCCAACTGTTTTATTCTCTCTGACTTCTGTACCGGCTAAAAGCCTAATATTGTGTTCAAAATCACTTCCGATGTCTTTATTGAAATCAATTTGCGCCCTGGCATAATGATTTTGCACATCGTTAGAGTTTCCTTTTAATATTGCACCAAAAGGTAATAATAAACTACCATCTGCCTGGGTAAACCTGTTGATCATATCCCTTGCATACCAACTATCTTCCGTATATAATGACCTTGAATTCCCATCTGCATTTTCCCATGTATAGAATAGTTTAAGGTTGAGAGCATTGTTCAGTTTATAAACCAGGGACGTGTTTAGCCTTAACCGATTTTCATCGGCTGTGATTGATCTATAATCGCGGTCCTGAACAGGATAATATCCCCAATTAAGCAGTCCGTTTTCTTCGGCTGCATTTATATAGGTTGATCTATTGTTGACCGGAACAGGCAAGTAGTTCCCCTCAGCATCTACCAAGGCTGTATAACTGGGTAAGCGGAAAGCCGAAGGATGCAGGGAATGCAAGCTAACGCCATTGTTGGTTGACTTTGAATAGATATAATTAAAACCTAAGTTTAACGTAATCTTTTTAGCTATTCCGATTGAATTATTGGTGTTCAATGTCAATCGATTAACGCCATTACCTATAACAGAATGTTCATTTTTATCATAGCCAGCGGAAATATAGTAGCCTAGATTGTCATTGCCGCCCTCCAAACTTAAAAAATGTTGCTGGTTGAATCCATTCTGATATAAATATTTTTCAGCATCCCTTCTTATATCATTTCCTGCTAACACTTGTTTTTTCAAATTAAATTCATCTTCTGCCAGATCACCATTTTTCTTACTTATCAAAAGTTCTACATATTCGGGAAGTAAAATGTCATCACGTTCTCTATAAATTTCATTTTCATAGGCAATTTGCTGTACTTGCATAATGTCGGTCGGATTCATATAAGCTTGATTGTAGAACAGGTCAGGCTTATCGATCACGCTAAAATTGCTTGAAAACTGTACTCGGCTTTTATTCTGTTTTATCCCCTTCCTGGTATTAATCACTATAACTCCATTTCCAGCTTTGGAGCCCCAAATAGATGCTGCAGAAGCATCTTTCAATACAGTAATACTTTCAATATCATTTGGGTTAATCAAATTGATATCACCATCATAAGGAAAGTTGTCGATTACAATCAGGGGGGCAGTTTCTGATTTGATAGAGCTTATTCCCCTTATACGCAGTTCTGGTTTATCGGTGTTTTCATTCGTTAATCCTGTTCTGCTAAATTGTAAACCATTGACGACACCTTCCATTTTGCCAAGTATATTTGTGCTGATTGCCCTTTTAATCAACGAATTATCTAAATGTGTAAATGCTCCGGCCGCCCTTTCTAAAGGCTGATCAAAATAGCCAGTGGAAACTATAACTTCTTGAAGATCTGTTGCTTCCGGCTTCAACTGAACCGTATACGTTTGTACATTATCAGCTACTTCGATTTGTTTGGATTGATAACCCATAAATTCAACATACAGCGTTTCAGGCAAATCGACTATAAGTGTCTTTTTGCCTGAATCATCCGTTTTATAACTGGTTCCTTTAAACTTCAAATTTATTGTTGCTCCCGATAAAGGGAAGCTTGAACCTTCGTCTTCAACATAAATGGATATATTTTTTTGAGCTAATAAATTGAAAGGCAGAATCAATAACAGTATTAATTTAATGCTTAGCTTCATCTTTCCCCCTTTCTTTATTTTCTTTAATAACAATCATCTCTACAGGCATTTTTCTATTTACCAGCGTTAGCCCATATTGGTCTAAAAAATTATTTGCAGTTTTTATGTCAACAATGACAGTATGTGGAAATATCATATCTATATTATCTTTTATCCCAGTTTCATCAATCATGATTTTTTTTGGGTCTATTGAATTAATCTCTTCTATTAAATACCCCATATGCCTGTTAATTAAAATGGCACTATCTTTATCATACTTATATTTTCCCGTTTCGCCTTTCGTGATCAGATCCTCAATGTTTCCAGTCTTTTTTAAAATCCAACAGTCCATTGTTCTCTCTTCCACTGTAGCATAAATTTCCAAGGCAACGGAAAAATAATTGTTCAGATCATTTTGCATAATCCGATATATCTTTTCCTTTTCCATTTCTGCCGATGACGTTAAATTATAACAGAAAGTGTAATTAGATAGCCACTCATCATATTCTCTATCACGTTCGTAAACACCGATCCGTTTCCTGTCATTAAAATCAAGAAGAGCCATTAGCGAATCGCTTATTTCATAGATAACCCTGTTAGGTCTGGTTGAAATATTTGAAAAGGCTTCTTTCAATAATGTCAACGCTGTTCCGTTGTAGAATAAAAACCCTTTATTATTAATCGGCACCCTGCCAGATGAGTTAATATCTATCATCTTTGTAATAATTGACTGATATAATAACCTATCTCTGTTCCCTCCATTGCCATCAATTAATAATGGAAGCGATGAATCGAATTCAACAAATGGCTTAACAGGCATAATTACATCTTGCCCTTCTAACACTTTCTTTATATTCGTATTGTTCGTGTATTGGTGATTAGAGATTGCAAATACTTTCCCATCTTTTAGCCATACCTGATGAGGAATAGTCTGATATGGAAAATACGCTTTCAGCAACGTTTCATTAAACAGCGTTGGCAGCTGCCAGCCTTTATCGGCAAAAAAACTGCGTACCTTTTCTTCCGGCTCATACGATGTGGGGATGATCATCAGATCGTCCTTAAACTCCTTCTGCAATGTATCTAGCTTACCGAGTGAAGAAATACAGGGCGCACACCAGGTAGCCCAAAAATCAAGGATAATCAGCTTATCCTGATAATCTCCTAACTTAAGCATCTGCGTTTGATCATTACCGGCGCTGACGACCGGAAAATACTGATCCCAAAGCTCATCGGGCACCTTGTCCCCTATCTTCAATGGTTTGATCTCATCAATGGCCGTAGCCGCAGGCCCCGCCTGGGCGGAAGCCTGCTTCACGGCACACACACATGAAACTATTACTATTATGGAAAAGGTGATCAGCAGGTGTTGGTAGTACGTTTTTATTTTTTTCATATTTCTAGTTTTGTTATTCATTTTCGGCCTCCTCTATTCTTTTGAAAAACACGGCTATGATCAGGTCACAGGCATCCTCCACAAATTCGCTGAGCTCTTCTGGCGAGGCATCTATGTTATCGGTTTTGCCTTTCCCTTTCAGGTACAGCTCGTACATAAAGCCTATACTGTTCTCCAGGTGGTATTTTCTGTAAAAATCCCTTATGATCCGGTCCTTGTTATAGTCCTCGGAAAAAGGGCTTATCAGCTTATTGAACAATGGCAAATAATCGAGGTCGATCTTTATTTTCTTTTTGGTTGTAG
>Ga0160468_100074_pt1 | contig 131764 bp, 109 predicted proteins | sample HID1972K_E11MG_FD_108234 | JGI IMG/M metagenome (GOLD analysis project Ga0160468, IMG submission 108234) | Enriched pill bug-associated microbial communities from UW Madison campus, WI, USA - HID1972K_E11 MG | ecosystem: Host-associated > Arthropoda: Insects > Digestive system > Unclassified ... | reverse complement strand
TGGGTAACTGGCTTTACACGCAGCCGTATAATGTCCGTACAACGTTCATTATACCTTCATTGGTTTGCCGTCTTTTGGCGGTTTTAACATAAACGGACTATCAATTCGTATCATTGGCGATCAAAACGTGTCACCAGCTATCAATGCGTGTCATCACCGATCAATTCTTCTCAAAGTTTGTTTGCTGCCAAAAAAGCCTGGATCTTTGCATCTGGTTTTGGATTTGTTCGTTCTTTGAAATTTTTGGACATTGAACTTTTTATCGATAAGCAGGCCTTTGCCGATTTCTTTTTCAGAAATTCGCGAGAAACGAATGATAAAAAACTGAACGGAAGTACAGCTTATAGGTTACTTTTTATTTCCTTACTTATTCGGTTAACTTCTTTAATCAACAGCGGTATGCCGGGGGTAACCATGTCATGCCCAAAGCCCTGCAGTTCATATAGAACTGTGTTTTTATGTCCCGCAAGTTTTAACATTCTTGCCAGATAAGCATTTTCCTCGTACCTGCCTAACATTTCAAATTCGCGGTCTCCGGTAAGTAACAGGATTGGTGGAGCATCAGAACGCACAAAATAAAGTGGTGCAAGTTCGTCTATTAATGGCTGTATATCCTTTAAACCCATCTCCTGCCTTGCAGTAAAATGAGTAATCGCTTGTCCGCTAAAGGAAACCAGTCCGGCAATGGAGTCTGCATCTACATCAAACTTAGCAAGGTACCTTTTGTCAAGCGTTAACATCATATCAAGGTATGCCCCAGCGGAGTGCCCTGAAACAAAAATAAGTTTACTATTACCTCCGTATTTACTAATATTTTTGAAAGTCCAGGCCACTGCGGCGGCGGCATCACCGATAATATCTTTTACATGTGCTTTTGGTGATAACCGGTAGCCTACAGCAATGACGATAAATCCCTTGTTTGATAGTTCGCGTGGAAATTCTTTATCACCTCCTGTAAGTCCGCCTCCGTGAAACCAGACAATCGTCGAGCTGCTTGTTTGATTTTTAGGATAGTAAATATCTAACTTACATCTTTCAGCCTGATAAGTATCTGAATTGTCAGATGCTGTTGGATAATAACTGATATCTTTTTCGGTGACATACTCCAGATCCTGGGCAAAACCATAAAAAGAGAGCAGTACAAACAGTAAAAGGGAACATAATCTTTTCATAAATACAATATAAGAATTTAGAGCTTACTTGATTATAACGACCAGCAATAATCTTTTCATTTGCAATTTATATATTTTGCTTGTGAATCTCTTTAATAAATTTGGTAATATTAAAATAAATACACTGGATACGCAATAACAAGCGGATCAAACTCTATCTAAAAGAAATGAGCCCGATAAAATATCGAGCTCATCACATGAATAATAATTTATCCTTGTTCTACTTTGGTTTGTAATTCATATCAATGATACGTCTTCTTTTTTATCATTGTGAATAATTAATCTGCTGCTCTAAACATCCAAAACCAGGCTGTTCCGCCGTCTTCTCCTGCCTCGGGTTCAGGATAACTCAATACCATTTGTTTGTCGTCTAGTACCAGGATATCGTATTCGTAAACCTTCGCACCACCTTCGTTTGGCGATATTCCATTTAATACAGTTGTTCCTTTTAAAGTAAGCTTCCCTTTTGCCCATACAACACCCTTATTAAGCGTCTTATTATCCATATCGAATGAAAATGTACCGGTTTCAGTAGTACCGTCAGATTTAACTTTGGTAAACTTTGCTCCCCTTAGCGAAAAAATCATTTTAGCTCCAGCCCCTTCTTTTGGCGACTGCCCATCGACATCAGCCACCGGCAATGTCCACCAAGCAGGTGCGACATCACTTAAATAGCCTCCATTACCCCAAACATGTCTGCTATCGTCCCACTCCCACTCTTTCTCCGAACCAGCGGTTAGAAAACCCCATTCTGGTGGTACCGGAAAATGCATATCCTCAACATTCACCTTAAGAGTTTTTTCTATTTCCGAACCATCCGGATTCCTGCCGGTAAAGATGATCTCACTTTCTCCGGCAACTACCATCAAAACGGTATCCGTCTTTTTCTGGGTTGTACCTGTTCCAAAATCCCAGGAAGATAGTACCGGACTTGAATTATTAAGGATTATCTTGTTTGTAGTTTTTCCATCAACAATCACTGGAGTCGCCGTAACATCAAGTTGATCAGCACTAATAAAACCTCCAATATCTAACCTGTCTTCAACCGCATTGCAACTCAACAATGCGAAAGTTGAGATTAGTATGTATATATATGCAATAAATCTTTTCATCGTTTTTCTAATTAATAGTTACCATCCTGTGAATTCAGCGGCAGGTGTTCCCCATCCTGGATTTTGAACCAACACCCCTTCAGACAGAAGAATCTGTGATTCAGGAATAGGCCAGAATCCGCCTGTGGCTTCAAACCTGGCTCTGTAGCCTCCGCCAAATCCTTTCATCTGAGTATCAATACCTTTATTTTTAATGGCAACTCCTTCTTGTGCAGCCAGTGCATCGGCAGCATCTCCCCACCTCATCAGGTCAAAATAACGTAGTCCTTCAAAAGCTAGTTCCCACCGACGTTCTTTTTTTAAAGCCGCCAATGAATAAGATACTGATGGAAGATTAACACGTGCACGAACCCTGTTTAAGCCGCTTGCATCTTCTTTTAATTCTGATTGCATTAACAATACGTCTGCGAAGCGGATTAATACAAGATCCTGAGTATGGCTGATCTGCATGTCAGATGGAGCAGCATCTTTTAAGATGGCATACGATGGAATAAACGTATCCTCATCAAATGCTGTAATTGGAATATATTTCTTCTGCCATAAACCTGTTTCTTCCATCTGAGAATCAGCACCATAAATATAATCTTCTACGTCGGTTTCCCCATTCATAATGGACCCTGTGCGTCTGATATCATTTGGCTCAGCCTGTCTCCATTCATTCCATAACTTCGTATTAACCGGACCTGCGCCCCAGCCCTGTCCGAATGGGAACGTGCCGGCCAGACCATTATTTGACCTTAAACCAAAATGAAGCAAATATTGATTAGAATATCCAAGTTGAAAATTATCTCCCCAGTCTACCGAAGTACCAAACTTCACAGCAAATACCGTTTCTTTGTTACCATCCCCAACCCATTGCAGTCCGTTTTCTTTTGTATATGCATAGTCTTTTGCGGTAAATTCATTGGTGTACGGCCAAAGGTTCCGGAAATCACCTACCAAATCATGACCGCTGCTATTCACACACTCGTCTATCCAGGTAATCACCTGAGCTTTACTAATGGAACCACCTTCGTTTGCTACCGGCAATTCCGTTTTATGATAATAGCCAGTGTAGAACAAAAACACACGGGCCATTAATGCCTGTGCAGCCCATTTGGTGGCATGCCCCGAAGCTACGCTTGTATAAGGAGATGAAGGCATTAAATTAATGGCCTCATTCAGGTCATAGGCGATTTGTGCATAGGTTTCATCTGCCGGAGATTTTGGCAAATTTGCTGCTTCGGTCGATATTACTAAAGGAACTTCGCCAAACATTTGCGAAAGTTCAAAATAAAACAAAGCCCTTAAGAAATGTGCTTCGCCCTCCAATTGGTTTTTCTGAGCATCACTATCCCAGGACGTTACTTTATCTAAATTTTCAAGTGCAGTATTCGCTCTGTATATTCCCTGATAGCGGGCTGTCCAAAATGTTTGGAAACGACTGCTTTTTGTGTTCATCAGGTGATCCAGACCTTGCATATCCTTGTCATTCTCACCACCGCCGCCAAAGCGGTCGTCCGAAGCAAGTTCAGCCATATAGAAATGAGAATCCTGAGGATTTGAAATGGCAGCACTTAGCGTAGAATAAATTCCTGTTATCATCTGATTTGCATCAGCCACTGTTGTGGGAAAATTTCCCGTATTTTTCTTTGTATAGCTTTCTGAGTCCAGGTTCTTTTCACAGGCAGAAAAAACCATAGCCAAGGCTACTAAACTTATAATTTTTTTCATTGTCTTATTATTAGAATGTAAGATTTAAACCAATCAGATAAGTTCTCGGTGTAGGATAGAATCCTAAATCAATTCCCGAAACCCAGGTTTGATCATTACCATATCCGATTTCCGGGTCCATACCGGAATATCCGGTTATGGTAAACAGGTTTTGCCCTGTTACATATAACCTTGCTTGTCCAAAAGGCATTTTTGGAAACCATGATTTCAGGTTATAACCAAAAGTGATGTTCTGAATCTTCACATAATCACCATCTTCGATGTAAATGTCCGAAATATACTGGCTATTGGTATGACTTCCCATGGTTAAACGCGGGAAGCGGTTAGAAGTTCCCTCACCATGCCATCTTTCAAACACTTCAGTAGTGTAATTCTGAAGAGGACTATCAGCAAAAGAACGGTATGACTTTGCAATCTGATGTCCGAATGCGCCGGTTGCAGTAATCGAAAGATCAAATCCTTTGTAACCAACGTTCAGGTTTAATCCACCGGTAAAATCGGGATGAGGATTGCCAATCATGGTCTTATCATCATTCGAAATAGCACCATCTCCGTTTCTGTCAACAAAAATAACATCTCCGGGTTGGGCATTGGCTAATACGCCGACTCCTCTGTTTCTATACTCTAAGATCTGTTCTGCTGTCTGAAAAATACCTGCTGTTTCGTATCCGTAGAAATAACCAATCGGGAAACCTACTTCTGCGCGATACATTTCAGTTGTACCCTGACTAAGAACATTGTCTGGTCCATGAATGATCCCTTCAGCATTTGCAATCCGCGTAACTACATTCTTATTATATGCTCCGTTTAAGCTGATTCCATAACGGAAGTCGTTGAGAGTTTCATTCCAGGTCAGACCAACTTCAAAACCTTTATTCTCAACATCCCCGCCATTAATGTACGGAGCAGCTGTACCATAAGAAGCCAATACCGGAGCCTGCACTAACCAGTCCTTCGTTGTTTTTTTATACCAGTCTAATGTTACTCCTAAACGGTTTGCAGCAAACCTTGAATCTATTCCGATGTTCAGCTGTTCAGAAGTTTCCCAGGTAATGTCCGGATTCGGCAGGATATCTGCGTAAGCACCGGTTAATAAGCTGTTCTTATTATCTCCAAAATAATAGCCGTTTCCGGTATCAAAAGCAATAGTAGCCAGATACTGGAAAGGATCTATGTTTGCATTTCCATTCTGTCCCCAACTGGCTCTCAGCTTTAGAAAGTCGACCCAATTGCTGGAAGTAGACATGAACGATTCATTGGTGACCACCCAGCCTGCAGCAACCGAGGGGAAATAACCCCAACGGTGACCTTTTGCAAAATTGGAAGATCCATCAGCCCGCATAATCAAGCTGGCCATATAGGTTTCATTATAGTTATAATTTACCCTACCGAAGAAAGACGACAGACCACCTTCTCCCCATGGGGCTCCGCCGATAACCGTATTGGTACCGGAAACACCAGGTGTATTTGTAATCCATGCATTTTTCCAGGATCCGGGGAACAGCGAACCAGAGTTAGTTACACTTAAATCCTCTCCCATACCCCATTTTTCCATAGATACACCAGCGAGCGCGTCAAAGTTATGTTTATCATTAATCGACCACAAATAAGATAAGGTATTCTCGAACGTATAACTGTATCCGCTTCCCTGATTTTGCTGCACATCATCTTCAGGATTGGTACTGGTTGTCGATAAAGCATAAATTGGTGTATACTGTCTATAAGATGATGCATTCATCTTATATCCAAAACTACTGCGGAACCTTAAATTCTGTATAGGCTGCACCTCCAGGTAAGCGTTAGCAAGTAGCGAATGATTTTTACTTATATTTTGACCGCGATTATATACCATGCTTGCAAGGGGATTTGCCGTTGCTCCGTCAAGAGCCCAGCCGTCAGCCGTTTTACTAGCCTGATCATAATAATCGCCATTCTCATTATAAACCGGAAGAAGCGGATTGCCTACCAGCATATTATGAATATCGTTCCAGTAAAGATTTCCAATACCAATACCTGATTTTTCGCTATAAGAATAGGTAAGATTTTCTCCGATTTTAATTATATCAAAATCGTCGTTCTTTAAAAGAACATGGTCAGAATTTATCCGGAAATTATTTCTGGTGAACTTCGGTTCAACCGGCTTACCGAAAATTCCTGCCTGATCTGAAAACGAGTAACCCAGCGAGAATTTTGACTGCTCATTCCCACCGGTAAGATTAAAGGCATGGTTTTGCGTTAAGGCATCATCATTATGAATCTCTTTTAACCAGTTCGTACCATTCCAGGTACCTGCTTCAATCTGCTCAAATTGTTTTGGAATAATACTTGCCCAGTCATAAGGGCTTTGTCCCTCGTTGAAGCGAATTTCATTCATTATGGTCATATATTCCTGCGCATTCAGCAAAGAAGGCAATTTATATGCATTTTGCCATCCAAGATAAGCATCGTAAGAAAGGACTAATTTGCCTGCTTTTCCTTGTTTGGTTGTTACCAGCACAACTCCGTTAGCGGCTCTTGATCCATAAATAGCAGCGGAAGCGGCATCCTTTAAAATATCCACCGATTCAATATCAGAAGGATTTAACGTGTTGATGTCACCACCTGCAACCCCATCGATTACATATAAAGGTGATGAATTTCCGATCGTTCCCAAACCCCGTATCGTCACCTTAAAGGCTTCACCTGGCATCCCTGAACTTTGGGTAATCTGCACCCCAGGCGATTGACTTTGCAGAGCTCCCATTACGCTTGAAGTGCTTAGCTTCTGCAGATCCTCTCCTTTTACTTGTACCGTAGCGCCTGTAATTAACTTCTTTTTCTGAGTACCATAGCCCACAACCACAAGCTCTTCCAGCATGTTTACATCCTCTACCAGAATAACATTAATTGAACTTTGTGTTCCAACAGTGACACTTTGATTCTTATACCCAACATAAGAGAAAGTCAGTTTCGCATTAGCATTACTGACATTTAAAGAAAAGCGGCCATTAGCGTCGGTGATTGTTCCGTTGGTAGTTCCAGACTCATGAACAGTTACACCCTGTAAAAGCTCACCACTTTCATCGGAAACCGTACCTGTAATGGTTTGTTGCGCGATTTCTAATCGCTCACTTAGCTTAGTAACTGTATTACCAGCATACAAATCAGGTGAAACAGACAAGAATATCAGCGGAATGACAGAGCATTTCAGCGCTAATTTCAAAGTTTTTCCACCAAATTTTTCGTAAAAATTTGATTCCATTTAAATTTAATTAGGATTTATAAAATATATTTACCGGTTTTATTAGGTAAGCAAATGTAATAATACTATTGTATCCATATTGATATATTTTTAACCATATCAGATACTTTCTTAACAAGTCTCAAGATTAATCAGGGTTTTACCAGCTAATGATTTCGTATTTTGTTAATAAGAAATCGATTGTTATACCACCCTGGGTGCAGTTTGTAATAAATTGATAGGCAAGAACGCACCTGACAGTAAAACGATGATTATTTATGAAATAATAAGTAAGTTTGACATTATAAATATTTTTGCTATGAATAGAAGTACAAAGCCAGTTGTTTTGCGTTCAATACTATCTGTAAAAAGAACCGAATACCTTACACCTCATTATATCCGTATAACGCTGATAGGTGATGATGTGGCTTTATTTAAGGAAACTACAATTGGTGTAAATAATAAAATATTTTTACCTCCAACTGGTGTAAATGAAATTCATTTTCCTGTTTTTAATGAAAATACTGAAAAATGGGATGATCCGTCAGAAGAATTAAAACCGATTGTGCGTACATATACTCATCGTGGCATTGACCTTGATAAAAAGGAAATGATTATCGATTTTGTTGCGCATGGCGACAGCGGCCCAGCTTCTGCCTGGGCTATTCAGGCAAAGCCCGGCGATCTGCTTGGTGTAGCAATGAAAGCGAAAACTTCAGTACTCTATCCACAAGCAGATTGGTATTTGCTGGCAGGTGATGCTACCGGGATCCCTGTCTTAGCAAGCATTCTGGAAAGTCTGCCAGCCAACGCTAAGGGCGTTGCGTATATCGAAGTACTCAATAAAGAAGAGGAACTGCCTTTGACTACTGCAGCAGACATACAGATCAATTGGGTTCACAACCCAACACCCGGCGAAAACACTTTATTATCAGATGCTATTCGAGGGATAACCCTTCCTGATCATACAAATATCACTGTTTTTGGCTATGTAGCTGCGGAATTTTCTAATGTAAAGAACATCCGTAGCTTTCTACGTAAAGAAAAAGACTGGCCACAGGAAGCACTGTATGCTTATTCATATTGGCGATATGGCAAAAGTGAAGACGGCTCGGTCAAAGAGCGGCAAGAAGAAAAACGCTCGCTCTCCTGATAAACGTTTGAAAGCAAAGGATTTCACTGCTATATAAAATCTGCCTTTGGTACACTATTTGAGTAATAACACTCGAAACTAAAACAAATAAAATATGCAATTTATTATCCGACTTATCTTAATGGCTTTAGCAATTATGTTAACAGCATATATTATACCCGGCGTTGAAGTTACAGGATTCTGGAGCGCCTTATTAGCGGGAATATTAATAGCTTTTGTCAATACATTTATTGGAGGAATTTTGCGTATTCTTACTTTTCCTATTAACTTTTTAACGCTTGGATTAATGTCTTTTGTTATCACTGTCCTAATGATTATGTTAGTCGACGCGATGATGACAAGTTTTAATATTAGTGGCTTTTGGGTAACGGCTCTTTTTGCAATTGTCCTTGCGTTGATTCAAACTCTTTTCAGCCGACTATTTTATCCAAAAAGCGTGTAGACTTAACCTCTTCACTTTTGACTTAGCTACCCATGCCAAATACGTGGAAAAAAACATTCGCCATTATCTGGACTGGTCAATTTATGTCACTGCTCAGCAGTTCGGCCGTTAATTTTGCTATTATCATATGGTTAAGTCTGGAAACAAAATCGGCTGAAGTATTGGCTTACGCTGCCATCGCCGGATTCTTACCTCAAACATTGATCGGCCCATTTGCCGGTGTATATATTGACCGCTGGGATCGCAAAATCACAATGATTATTTCGGATGGCTTTATCGCCATCTGTACCTTGTGCATGTCTATATTGTTCTATTTAGGCTATTATGAGATAACCTTCATTTATGCAATCTTATCTCTGCGTTCTCTTGGGTCAGCATTTCATGGGCCAGCTATGCAAGCCTCCGTGCCATTGTTGGCTCCAAAGTCAGAACTGCTGCGTATTGCAGGCATTAATCAAATTATTCAATCTGTATCCAATATCGCAGGACCAGCTATAGGAGCATTGGCCATTGGATTAATGAATATTGGGCAAGTACTACTTCTTGATATTGGAGGAGCGGTTATCGCTATTATTTCCCTCTTATTTGTAAAAATACCCAATCCGGAACATGCACAAAAGGAAAAGGCAAGTATCGGTCAGGTGCTACGCGATATTTCAGTCGGAATACAAGCAGTGATTCAAAATAAAGGGCTCTCGTTTATGTTTTTATTCTCAATACTTGCAACCTTTTGCATTATGCCGATAGCTGTGCTTTTTCCACTAATGACCTTAGAACATTTTGGCGGTGGAAAAATGGAAATGAGTGTCATTGAAGTAGCATGGGGAGTCGGTATGCTGGCCGGTGGCGGATTACTCGGTATTTTTAAGCCTATCATAAATAAGGTGATTATTTTAAATTGCATGCATTTGCTCCTCGGAATAACATTGGCATATTCCGGCGTATTACCATCCAATGCTTTTATTTTATTCACCGTACTTACCATAATTGGAGGTATTGCAGCATCCGTGTTTAATGCCAGTTTTACGACAATCATACAGGAAAAAGTTGACCCTGCAATGCTGGGACGAGTATTTTCGATGTATTTCAGCATCGCTCTCCTACCCTCGATGCTTGGTTTATTAGGAACCGGATTTATCGCTGACAGTATCGGCATTGGCTTAACATTTATAATTTTGGGAAGTGTTATTGCATTCATTGGGGTGGTATCCTTTTTTGTACCATCGCTTATGCATTTAGGTGTAAGAGAAAACATTCCTAAAATAGAAGAGGAAAGAGAATAAAAAAAATCATCTGGAGCTATGCGCTCCAGGTGATTTAAATAAAAGTTACCCGACCTCGAAAATAAGAATCTCTAAAAGAGTTTAAACCTTTTCTGCCTGATAGCCAGATTTTTTCAGTGCTTTTAAAATAGTTTCTTCTGAAGCTTCACTTTTAACAGTTAAAATCTTTTGTGAGTCCTGAAGATCCACGTTCCAATTACCTTCTCCGACAGTTTCATTTAAATCGGGAGTTACTTTGGCGACGCAGCCATCACATTTGAGATTTGTTTTAAATTTTAGTTCTTCCATGCTATTTAATTTTATAATTTAATTGCTTTTAACCGCAGGCTATTACTTACCACAGAAACTGAGCTCAATGCCATTGCAGCTCCCGCAATCATCGGATCAAGTAAGAATCCATTATAGAAATACAATACGCCCGCTGCCAGCGGAATACCTATTATATTATAAATAAAAGCCCAAAAAAGATTTTGGCGGATCGCTTTTACAGTCTTTTTAGATAATTTTAACGCTTTCGGAATTGATTGGAGGTCAGAAGTAATAAGTGTCATTTTGGCTACGTCCATCGCTATGTCGGAACCTTTACCCATTGCAATGCTTACATCAGCTTGAGCCAAAGCCTGTGAATCATTAATCCCATCTCCCACCATCGCAACCACCAGACCTTGCTTTTGCAAATTCTTTACAAAGTCTGCCTTTTCGGATGGCTGTACCTCTGCTTTAAACTTTTCTATCCCTACCTCTTTTGCTACAGCTTCAGCAGTCGGCTTATTATCGCCGGTAAGCATATAAACCTCAATTCCCATTTTTTGTAGCTGACTCACGGCCTTAATAGAAGTTGTCTTAATCTGATCAGCAATCGCAATAACAGCAAGTACCTTTTCTGAATCAGCGAAATAAATAACCGTGTTCGCTAGGCTTTGAAATTTAGCAGCTTTTTGAGATAGTAGTTCAGTGAATTGAATGTTGTTATCATCCATCAATTTTTTATTCCCCACAAAGTAATCTGTATTATTAAATACTCCCTTGACACCTCGCGCTGTCAAACTCTCAAAATGTTCAGTTTGAATTCCTGTTATTCCATTTAATTTTAATTCATTGATAACCGCTTCTGCTAACGGATGCTCGGATTGAACTTCAAGATCATATAGTATTCTTTTAAGTTCTTCTTTATCAGAAACTTCCGAATCCCACTCAAAAGCAACGACCTTGGGTTTACCCTCGGTTATAGTTCCCGTTTTATCTAATATAAGTGCATTTACTTTGTAACCAAGTTCAAGACTTTCAGCATCTTTAATCAGGATATTATTTTCGGCACCCTTACCTATTCCTACCATAATCGCTGTTGGGGTTGCAAGTCCCAATGCACAAGGGCATGCGATAACCAATACTGTAATTGAAGTAAGTAACGCATATGTAAACGCATCTTCTCCGCCAAAAATCATCCAGGCACCAAACGTAAGTATGGAAATCCCAATAACTATTGGAACAAAAATACCTGCGACTTTATCCACGAGTCTTTGCACTGGTGCCTTACTGCCTTGCGCTTCTTGCACCATTTTAATAATATTAGAAAGCAGGGTTTCACTCCCAACCTTTTCCGCTATAAATTGAAAGCTTCCTTTTTGATTGACGGTTCCGGAAAACACCTGATCATTTAGTTGCTTTTGAACTGGTATCGGTTCTCCATTAATCATGCTCTCATCCACATAAGAAGAACCGGAAATAAGTTTTCCATCAACAGGAATTTTCTCACCTGGGCGAACAATTATAATATTTCCCTTAATAACTTCTGAAACAGGAACATCAACCTCTTTTTCATCAATAAGAACCCGAACAGTTTTTGGCTGCAAGTTCATTAACTTTTTTATTGCAGAAGAAGTATTAGACTTCGCTCGTTCTTCCAGTAATTTGCCTAAGGATATAAAGGCAATTATCACTGCTGCTGCTTCATAATATACATGGGCATCAAGGCCTCTGCTATGCCAAAATTCCGGATTTACGGTATTAAAGACACTGAAAACAAAGGCTATTCCGGTGCTTAAAGCAACCAATGTGTCCATGTTTGCTTTACCATGCCTGGCTTGTTTCCATGCATTTATAAAAAAGCTCCTTCCAAACCAAAATAGAACCGGAATGGTCAGGACCATCGATATCCAATTACCATACGGCATGTCCATAAAAAACATACCGATAATAAAAACAGGCGAGGCAAAGATAGATGCCCAGATTGTTCTGGACTTAACTTCCTTATAGTGCTTTAAGTGGATTTCTTCTTGCAGTTGAACTGGATCGTCCTCATCTATAATCAAATCATAACCAATCGACTGGACTATTTCCTGCAATTTCTCAGGACTGGTAACAGCTTCATCGTATTCTGCCCACGCATTTTCATTTGCGTAATTGACACCAGCATCGATAACTCCAGCTGTGGCTTTCAGGATAGATTCAACACTTGCCGAACAAGATGCACAGCTCATGCCTGTTACCGGGAAAGTCTTACGAATGGATTTTTGTTTTAATTGAGCTTCCATATCCATTATATATGAACCTTTTCTTCGTTGTTAAAAAATGCTGTACCAGCGAATTCAGGTTGGTATTTAATCCCCGGATCCAGAAAATGCATATGTAAAACTCTTGAAAACCGAAAGTTAAAAGGAGCAAGTAATACAATACCTGTTAAGATTATCCCTAAATAGAGATATACATTTTCAGAGCCACCTGAAAGTACAGAAGTTGCAATTCCTAAAGTTACAATTTCAGCAACTGCAAGTGCATAGCTGACAAACATTGCCACGTAAAAGTATCCCGGATGCCTTTCGTAAAATAAATCACAAGAAGGACAACGTTTATACATTGTTTGATTCAGAAAACCGGGTTTAAACATGTTTCCTTTTCGACAACGGGCACATTGAGAATGCACCAAAGCATATGTAAGGGAAACCTCTTCTTTATTATTATCTTTCATATCTATATTGATTATTTTAATCTCCAATACAAATATCGCCCATATAACAGCGGAATTCCTTACATAACTTTTGTTTTCATTTACATAATTAATGGTTAAATAATATCCAGTGGCTTACGAAAATTATCCGCAGTTCTGGATGTTTTAAATTGAGATGGAGTTTGCCCCGTAATTTTTTTAAACTGACTGGAAAGATGCGCAACACTGCTGTAACCAAGTTTATAAGAAATTTCGCTTAATGTAAGTTCATCATAAAAAAGCAGTTCTTTCACCCGTTCTATTTTCTGACGTATAATGTATTGTTCAAGCGTAAGCCCTTCAACCGATGAAAACAAGGAGCTCAAATAATTATAATCATGATGAAGTCCATTGGATAAAAGAGAAGACCAATTCACTTTAAGTTCCAAATTATCGGAATGATGAATTTTATTAATAATAAAGTTTTTTATACGCTCAATCAGTCGTGCCTTATCTGTATCAAGCAATTCAAAACCATGTGCAGTTAGCATGTCAGAAACTTTACTTTTCAGTTCGGGGCTTACATCTCCTTCAAGTTTCACAAAACCCATCCCCACTTCTAAAGGATGCAAATTAAGTTTCTTAAATTCCTCATTAACAACAAATATGCAACGGTCGCATACCATATTCTTTATATGCAATTCAGTCATTGGCCTAATCTTTAATTCATTACAAAATTACTGATTAATTAGCTAGGATTGTTACCTGGCGAAGGAACATTTTAATTATGCTTCACAACTTACGCAAGTAACCATATTTGCTATAAACTCTTTCGATACGCTTTGACTTCTCTGATAATACAAGGTCTTAACTCCTAATTTCCACGCTTCAATCATCAGCATATTCACATCTTTTACAGGTAGATTAGATGGAATATTCAAATTCAGACTTTGTGCCTGATCAATGTATTTTTGTCTGATTGAAGCTTGTTGGATAATTTCCAACTGACTTATTTCTTTAAAGGTCTTAAAGACAGCTTTTTCTTCTATTGATAAGCCATTTAGATGTTGAACACTACCATGATTAAGCATAATGCTTCGCCAAACATCTTCATTATCTAATCCTCTTTCGATTAATAGCTGCCGTAAGTATTTATTCTTTCTCATGAAATTCCCTTTTGATAAACCCGCTTTGTAATAATTGCTACTAAAGGGCTCAATACCGGGTGAAGCCTGTCCAAGAATTGCAGAAGAAGAAGTGGTAGGTGCAATTGCCATTAAAGTTGTATTTCTTTTACCATAGTCTTTTAAGATTTCTGGTTCTCCATAAATACTCGCAAGTTCGATACTTGCCTTATGAGCCTTTTCGCTAATATCCTTGAAAATAATAGTCGTGAGCCTCTTCGACTCCATCCCTTCAAACGGAATGTTATTTTTCTGCAGGTAAGAATGCCAGCCCATTACTCCTAAACCTAATGCCCGATGACGTTTTGCAAAACGGTTAGCGGGCGCTAAATAATAATTATCTTCAGTTTTAGCAATGAACTCCTGCAATACTGCATCTAAGAAATAAATTGCTAATTTTACAGCACCGGTATCCTTCCATTCATCATACAGCTCCAGGTTCATGGAAGAAAGGCAACAAATAAAGGACTCATCATAAGTAGATGGTAAGGCGATCTCCGAACACAGGTTACTTGAATAAATTTTCAGATTTTTGTCTTTATAAACCTGCGGTTTATTCCGATTTACATTGTCTGAAAAGAAAATATAAGGCAAACCTTTTTGTTGGCGGCTTTCTAGCACTTTTGCCCAGACCGTTCTTTTTTCAGTGTCGCCATCAATCATGTCTTGCATCCAATAATCCGGCACGCAAACCCCATTGAATAAATTCTGCAAAGGGTTTCCAATGTTTTTAATCTCTAAAAACTCTTTAATATCCGGATGATCAATATCTAGATACGCTGCAAAAGCACCACGTCTTACACCGCCTTGTGATATCGTATCCATGGCAGTATCAAACAATTTCATAAAACTTACAGCTCCACTGCTCTTTCCATTGTCTGTAACTGCGCTACCGCGCTCGCGCAATTCACCAAAATAACCAGATGTACCCCCACCAATTTTAGTCTGCATTATTACTTCGCCGAGCTTATGCGTAATTCCTTCAATATAATCAGGTACATGTACATTAAAACAAGAAATTGGCAATCCTCTTTCTGTACCCATATTGGCCCAGATAGGCGAACTTAAACTCATCCACCCCTTTTCGATCATTTCAATAAAGGCATCAGTCAGCTCCGGTTTGTACAATCTCTTTGCTGCTGCCTTTGCTATTCTTTCAATAGCAGTTTTTGTTGTTTCACCTTTTAATAAATATCCTCTATTGAGGATCTGTTGGCTTTCCTCATTTAACCACCAAAGTCTTTCCATTCTATTCTCAAATTATTTTAAAAAGCTTATTAAAACAAATCATTAGCTGTAATACTTTTATCATGTTTGGTATAATCTACGGGCCTTTTTGCAAAAAAATCATCCAAACTATTGGCAAAAACTTCTTCTTCAAACCATACCATCGATTGATAACTGGCTTCAGAAATATGAAACATCTTTTGCAAGCCTATTTTTTGAAGACTGTCATCAACTCTGTATTTCATGAAATTCAACAGGTTTTCTTTACTCAGGATATCAATTTCTCCACCCTCGAAAATCCAGTCTAGTATTTCAGATTCTACCTGAATAGAATGTAAAACGATTTCAGAAATTTTGTTTTTGGTGTTTTCGTCAAAGAATTCCGGAAATTCCTCTTTAATTTTATTCACAATATAGATCCCGGCATTCGCATGAACTTGTTCGTCAACTGAGGTCCAGGCAATGATATTACTAACATTCTTCATTGCACCCTTAAATCGGCTAAATGAAAGTATAATTGCGAACTGACTAAATAAAGAAACATTTTCGATGAGAATAGAAAATAGAATCAATGAGAAAAGATATTCTTTTTCATTATCCGATTTGGTATGGACTAAGGCTCTTGAAAGGTATTCGACTCTTTTTTCTATAACAGGAACATGAATTAAATTTTCAAACGCGTTATTATAACCCAATACATCTAATAAGCGGGAATATGCTTCTGAATGTCGAAATTCACATTCAGCAAAAGTGCTACCTAAACCATTAAATTCCGGTTTGGGTAAATGATTGTATAAGTTTCCCCAAAACGATTTCACCGCTACTTCGATTTGCGCAATGGCCAACAAGCTTTTTTTGATTACCTCTCGTTCATTTAGACTTAAATGAGAGTGAAAATCTTGCACATCGGCTGTAAAATCTACTTCAGAATGCACCCAGAAAGATTTATTTATCGCTTCTGTATAACTTAAAATTTCGGGATATTCAAAGGGCTTATAATTTACCCTTTTGTCAAAAATGCTCATATTACTTATTTTTTAGTTTCAAAATATCAAAAGCTAAAAAGCAATATGTACAAACGGATACTTACTCAGGGAATATAGAACTTAATACCTTGGTATTCATTCGGACATTTACTTCTCTTGCGAAAGCAAAGTCAAGCAGGAAGGAAGGTGATCTGGCTTATAAAAATACAATTTCTATTTACAGTTGCGCAACAGCTCGTGACTTACACACGATTCCCCTTTTTTTATTACCTATCGTAATACCTACTGCTATGATTTTACAGTAAAGCAAAACTATTGTTTTAAAACATGAAAGCAAGTTTTTTTCAGAGAGTATTTATCCACAGAAGGGTGTTTATCCACAAAGGAATAATAAATATGAATTAACTAGAAACCCTGTTATGAAAACACCAAACAAATATAACAGACAATAAGCTGCTAATATTCAAACGGAAAGGTTTCCGGAATTTTATCTCCATCCGGCTGGATATGCAAGGGATGCAAGGCCTTTGTTTTATCAATATAAATAAATACATCATAGCGGGAATCTAATTTCGTTGGAACGTAATTTCCATATTTTTCGTATGCAGGATTGTACACGACACCAATTGCCCGATGTGGCAGTACCTTGCTGAACCAGCCTTGATTAGCTGAATCAAAAATCAGCAGCTTATCTTCATCTGATTCCTCATGTAAAATTTCTTCAACACTGCCCGAACGGGCATCTGGAACATACATCTTTTCTATTGGTGCTCCCCAACTTTTTCCAGCAATTACACTTCCTGAATACGAACCAAATCCTACTAACACAGTATCCGTTTCTCCTTTTTGCTGTCGAACAAGCTGCCCTACATTTATATCTCCGGATTTTGCCATATCAGTAAAACGTGCATCACCGATATGCGTGTTGTGTTCCCAAACAATTGCCTTCGTTTGGCTGCCATGAAACTTCAGTAATCGATTAAGCGTATCGACCATATGGGTATCTCTGAGGTTCCAGGTATTAACATCGAACCCCATCATATTACGGTAATATCGTTCTGCATTCACAGCAATTTCAGCATTTTGCTCTGTATTTAATGCGGCTTCCGGATCATGATCATAAATAGGAGATTTTTTACGAATTTCCTGAAGAAGCTGAATAACGGCTTCGTAGCACGAATTGCTCATTGAATACTGTGCTTTTGCATACCGATGTTCATCTTCACCATAAGGCTCAAAGCATCGAATAGCATTTTTTGCAATTTCTGCGGCTTTTGGATCGTGCTTAGAAAGATAATCCATTAAAGCATCCAACGATTCCCAAAGGCTATACACGTCAAGACCATAGAAACCTACTCTTTCATTAGCAGGCAAATGGCTATTGTGTTCTTTAAGCCAATCAATCAAAGCAACAATTTCCCAATTTGCCCACATCCATGTCGGCCAACGGTCAAAATCCCGCAACAAATCGACTGCCGTTTTATCCTGATCTGAATATCCTTTTATATAACGATTCAACCGATAGCAATCTGGCCAGTCGCCTTCTACTGCAATAAAATTAAACCCCTTCTCTAAGATTAATCTTTTAGAAATTTTTGTTCGCCACGTATAATACTCATGCGTTCCGTGTGAAGCTTCTCCTAACAAAACGTGATGTGCGTTACCTATTCGCATCATTAAAGGATCAAGATCCTGGATATTTTTTAAACCATGGTATATTTCCTTATAATCACTTAACATACTTGTATTTTTTAAAACTATTTATATACTGCTTCTATTTAGCTGTCGTAAATAAATACTTATTAAACCATTGGATTGCCAAAGCAGCCACTTCTTCCAACTTATCCGGCTCTTCAAACAGATGAGTTGCTCCAGGTACAATTCTTATTTCTTTTATACTACTTATCAATGCATAGGCTTTTTCATTTAGCATAATGACCTCTGCATCCAACCCTCCCACAATGAGCAATGTCGGGGACTTGACCGCGGCCAGGTTCGGTTCAGCTAAATCTGGTCTTCCTCCTCTCGATACGATTGCTGTTATAGCGTTACCCAAAGCAGCGGCAGCATTAAGGGTTGCAGCAGCACCTGTGCTAGCTCCAAAATAACCGATGTTCAGATCACCCGTTTCGGTATTCAATTTTAACCAATCAGTAACATTTATCAATCTGCTACTCAGCAGTTCGATATTAAAACGTGCTGAATAATCTTCATCTTCCTTAACAGTTAACAGATCAAATAATAGTGTTGCAAAACCTTCCTTTTGCAATGCTTTTGCAACGTATTTATTTCTTGAACTATGTCTGCTGCTACCACTTCCATGAGCAAATACGATAAGCCCCTTCGCTTTTTCCGGAATCGCTAAATTTCCCTCTAAAGTGACTTCATCAATCGGGATCAGTATTTCTTTTTCTATAGTTGTCATAATAAATTAATTTCACTAGATGACGGCTACTCCTTTTGTTCTTTTTTAGCCCGAGCTAATAATTCTAAAAGTTCATGATCATTAAAATCACCAAATTCCTCATATACTTGTCCTACGGCATAAAAAGTTTTCGGTCTAATCATTATTTCAATTTTATCCGCTTTATTTAAATTCACATCAAACGTTGAACCTGCGACCGGAGCTGCGATGACAATCTGAGCAGCATTTCTCTTTTTACATAATTCTACGACTGGTACAAGCGTTACACCAGTCGCAATTCCGTCATCAACCAAAATCACGATTCGTCCTTTCATATCTGGGAGGGCGACGCCATGACGATATTTTTCAATTCTTCGGTTGACCTCTCTTTTTTGCTCTTCGATTATTTGGTCAATGACTTGCTGAGAAACCAGTTCTTTTCCTGAAGGAGCTATGTAAACAGAATCTTCTTCTGCGATAGCACCTATCCCGTATTCTTTTTGTGTAGGCAAAGGAAGTTTTTTTGAAACTACTATAGATAGCTCTGCATTCAAGTGCTTGGCAACATAATAAGCCACTTCTACACCACCTCTTGGTATACCGATAATTAAAGGCTCTTGATTCTTATAGTTGGGTTCTAAAAACAGACCAAGTTTTTTTCCGGCATCTTTTCGATCTTTAAAAATTGTATTCTCACTCAAACCAAACATCTCTTTTTCTTTAATGAATATCTCACTATTAAATAGTTAACTTTCTAAAAAAGTAAAAGTTTTAAAAAAAAGTGAATTAGTGCTTTACAAAACTTTTTGAGTATTCGTTTTTTATAAGAAGAACATACGTTTCAAGGTCATGAAAAGAAATACAAAACTATTGCTTGCCGGGATAACTATTTTAATTGGGGGAATGCTCATGCGTTTCGCCTGGTTTATTATCAACCAGCAATTAAGCACAGTTATAATTATAACTGGTTCTGTTCTATTTTTAGCAGGGGTTGTGTATATTGTAAATATACTATTCAAAAAATAAGTTGATGGTTATTAACCGTTTCTTTTGATTAACTTATGGAACGTGCTTTCTTCACCATCTGCTTTTTTGTCCTGATAAAGTAAGTCAAGTTTGCTTTCGTCAAATTCCTTAAAAAAATCATCCCATTCAATTTCTTCTAAATCATTGTTGTTTTCGCTATGTTTTGGAAAATGTATTCTTAAAACGCCATCATCATCAGATTTGCCAGTTCCTTTAACCTTTGCCGGAACCCCTCCTCTTTCTTTAGCCCAGTTTTTAATTTCTTGATGATCGTGAGTTTGCTTTGATGTGCTCATAATTATTTTTATTGTTTGATTTAATAACAGTCAATGAAATGCTATTGTTTAGGTTTCTATAACCTTTCTTTACATACTTGGGTGATAATATTCAAAACATAAGTAAATCATCGGTATAAGAATACTGATCGAAAATTATCAATCAGCATTCTTAACTATCATGTTTCACTAAAGCTTATTCGGATTATCAATATCTTCATTAAAAGGATCGTCACTTGTCCGATCTCGATTTCTTATGTCGGTAAAATCATCAGTTTCATTTAGGTTATTTCCATTATCCAGGATGTCCCCATTCGTTAAATTGTCAGTTTTGTCGACATCTGTTAAATCATCGGTTCTATCTAGATCGCTTACAGTGTTATCAGAAATTCTTCTGTTATAGAAACGGTCTTCATCAAAATCCTCATTATTATAAAATGTGCCCCTATTATACGGAGTATCCATTGTTCCCGGGATAACTCCTCCAGTAGTAACTGAACCTAAGAAGGTATTTCGAATAGCATATTCATGTTCCGGAGTGAGATCGCCTTCAGTATAAGATGGCAAGCTCGATAGTTGGGAAACGGTAAGGCTAGGAATTACAACTCTTTCATCAGAAACGTCTAACTGCGCTTTACCGATGGGAATCAATACGTCCCGGTCACCCAGGTCATTATCAGCATGTAGGTGTGTAATAATATATCTAACTTTCCTTGCTTCTTTATCAAATAGCATATCACGCACCTTCCCCACTTTCTCCCCTGTATAATCTACTATTTTCCAACCTTGAATATCTGGTGTACCTTCAACAATCTGGTAATCACTTCCTTTCAGTTCTTCCAAATGGTTTAATCTTGTATTATCCATAATATAAATATTTAAATGTTTAATTTATTACATCGGGTTATCTGATTGTAGCCGTTGAATCCGTTGTCATAGGATTTGATGGATTATTTAGTTGATCTCCACCACCTCGCATTAATAACCAGACTAATAAAATCACTACAATTACTACTAGCCAAATCCACCAGTTACTTTTCTTTTTTGGTTCTACTTCTAATTGTGCCATAATTTTTAAGTTTTAATTAAAATTGAGTAAGTTCTATTTTTACATGTGCTCTATATTTCACACTTGCTTAATGTTTAACCGATCCAACTTGGAAAAAGTTTTAGAAATCAGGGAGTTCCTTAATAATTAATGAATTTCAAAAAGGCGAAAAACACATAGGTTGTTAAAAATCAGATCTACAGAACTGTAAAATCTGATCGCAACGCGGTAATGTTATTGAGAAAATCTTAAAAAGACACAAATCAATTAAATGAATCGTTTTTCAATAAATTCTTAAATAAGCTTAAAATTTGATGTGTAAAGCTTTCTTGAACGCTAAACGAATCCTCGTTCTCGCATTCAATAAATCCTTTAAGAACCACCTCCTTGTCTTTGACAATAGCATAATAAGCGTACGGATTTTTAAATTCATGTCCTGGAATAGGTTGAGCAAAACCTGTAATTGCGATTGAATACTTGCTTAAAAAAAGTTTGTTTGCTCCTAAAGCCATTTGACAGGCAACCTGAAAATTCACAAACTCGTTCTCTTTCCCATGAATTGGTTCCACCTCCAAAATTCGCGTCTTGTGCTCACCCTGATAAGCAGTTATCCCTCCCTGAAAGAAGAATGTTGCACCTTCTGCCAACGAAAAGGCTGTTTGCAGACAGCCAGACGTTACGCTTTCTGCAACAGACAAAGTAGCTTTAGCCTTTATCAAAATTTTTGCAATTTCTTGTAAATCCTCTTCATTATAAATGGATTTTTTCGCATTTTTCATAGATACTCTTTGCCTAATAAACACAACATCCGAATCCTTGTTTGATGGGAAAATTGAAAATAAATTATTAGCAGGGGTGAGTTAACTCTGGCGCTTTGATGATTGCTTGTAAAAGGATGATAAGAAATAAAATCGAAATTAAAAATTTATGTAAGTTTGTACCTGAAACATATTATCCAGCAAAATATTAATACTAATAATAAAAAGCATGAATTACGACATCATTGTTATAGGAAGTGGCCCAGGAGGCTATGTTGCTGCAATCAGAGCTTCTCAATTAGGCTTTAAAACAGCTATTATAGAACGCGAATCACTTGGAGGGATTTGCCTTAACTGGGGATGCATTCCGACAAAAGCTTTATTAAAAAGTGCTCAGGTATTTGAATACCTCAACCATGCAGAAGAGTATGGTATCAAAGTAACAGGTGGTGAAGCTGATTTTTCGGCTATTGTGAAAAGAAGCCGTGGTGTTGCTGATGGCATGAGCAAAGGTATCCAGTTTTTAATGAAGAAAAATAAGATTGATGTTATTCTAGGAACTGCTACGGTTAAAAAAGGCGGAAAGATTGCAGTTAAAGATGCCGAAGGATCTGAAAAAGAATATTCAGCTAAACATACTATTTTAGCCACAGGAGCTCGTTCACGTGAACTTCCAAACTTAAAACAAGACGGCAAAAACATTATTGGCTATCGTCAGGCTATGAACCTTGAAAAGCAACCCGAATCAATGGTTGTCGTTGGTTCTGGCGCCATTGGGGTTGAATTCGCATATTTCTATAATGCAATTGGAACAAAGGTAACCATCGTTGAATACCTCGATCGGATTGTGCCAGTCGAAGATAATGACGTTTCGAAACAGCTTGAAAAAAGCCTAAAAAAAGCTGGAATCACTATTATGACAAGCTCAGAAGTTACAGCTGTAACACAATCCGGCTCAACCAATAAAATCACAGTTAAAAATGCAAAAGGAAGTCAGGATCTGGAAGCAACTGTAGTTTTATCTGCTGTAGGCATTAGTCCGAATATTGAAAATATCGGACTTGAAGAAATCGGTGTTAAAACTGAGAAAGGACATGTTGTGGTTGACGAATTCTATAAGACAAATATTGAAGGTGTATATGCAATTGGAGACATTGTAAAAGGACAAGCATTAGCCCATGTTGCATCAGCCGAAGGCATTACCTGTGTGGAGAAAATTGCCGGAATGGATGTAGAGCCTATTGACTATACCAATATTCCTGGATGTACATATTGTACTCCTGAAGTTGCTTCAGTGGGATTGACTGAAAAAGCTGCTAAGGATGCTGGCTATGAGTTAAAAATCGGAAAATTTCCATTTTCTGCTTCTGGTAAAGCAAGCGCTGCTGGAGCAAAAGATGGTTTCGTAAAAATGATTTACGATGCAAAATATGGTGAGCTTTTAGGAGCACATATGATTGGAGCCAATGTTACAGAAATGATTGCAGAGATTGTAGTTGCCCGTAAATTGGAAACCACTGGCCATGAAATATTAAAAGCTGTACACCCTCACCCAACTATGAGCGAAGCAATTATGGAAGCAACCGCAGATGCTTACGGTGAAGTGATTCACTTATAATTCAAGTTATTCACATTAATTTACTTCTTAAAACAGGGAAGCCAAATCAGTTGATTTGGCTTCCCTGTTTTAAGATCATCACGCACTTTTTCCACTGAAAGTTCTTACATTTCTTTTTCTACTCCTAAGCCAAATAAGGCAAAATCGTATTTTACAGGATCATCCGGATCCAGCAATCTTAAATTTATGGTGAGTTCTTTTGCAGTTAACCAATCTGTTTGTTTTCTGTTGATCAAACCCAATTTTCTTGCTACCCGATCTACATGCACATCGCATGGACAGATTAATGCAGCCGGTGTAATTTTGTTCCAAATCCCAAAGTCTACTCCTGCATCATCTTTCCGGACCATCCACCGCAAGAACATATTTAAGCGTTTGCAAGTCGATTTTTGCTTTGGAGAACTCACATGCTTCTTTGTTCTTTGCGGATAATCTTCTAAACTGAAAAAATAATTTCTAAAATGATTTAAGGCATCCTCAATTATGATTGGTTCACGTCTTAAATTTTGTTGAAAACATGCAGCAGAACTGAGTTCAATAAACTCATCTCTTTTGAGATCTAAATATTCTTCACGGAATTCAGAATTTTTCGCTTTTGGAATAAAAGCCTCTTCCAATGAAGAATAATGAAGGTAATGATGCTGAAAAAAACTAATGAAATAAAGCAGATCAGTGTCATTGAATGTTCGATGCTTAAAACCCAGCATGGATTTTAAATCACTTTCCTGATGATTAATAATAAAATCGTAAGGAGTTCCACCCATTCGCTCAATAAGTTCGGAGCACTTATTTAAAATTGTTTTACGTTGACCCCATGCTAAAATGGCTGCAAAAAATCCAATAATTTCGACATCTTCCTTTTTTGTAAAACGATGAGGTATGCTGATGGGATCCAATTCAATAAATTCAGGTTTATTAAATTGTGCTACTTTATTATCAAGAAAGGTCTTTAAATCCAACATTTTTAAATATACATTCTTGAATTAACAAAAAAAAGAATTGCAATAATATGTAACTTTAAAATTTCCATTAAAGCGACTTCTCATTGTGAAACAAATCAAAATTGTATCAACCGCCCTTTTTATACTTTCCCTCGTAAATACCTCTATACAGGCACAAGTTTATACAAAGGACAGCACCCAGAACTTAAAGACGGTAACAGTTAAAGCCTATTTGCAGGAACAATCCTTGTTTCATCTTACAACTTCGGCTGGACATATTGACAGCCTTCAGTTAGCGCATCAAAATCAGACTACGCTGCTGCCCAGCTTAAATACCATTTCAGGTGTAAGAATGGAAGAGCGCTCTCCTGGTAGTTATCGTTTATCTATTCGTGGAAGTCTATTGCGTTCTCCTTTTGGTGTTCGAAATATTAAAATATATTATGATGAAATTCCATTGACAGATGCTGGTGGAAATACCTATCTCAATTCATTAGATGCCGGAAGTATTTCAGAAGTTAATATTTTAAAGGGGCCTGATGGAAGTCTATTTGGAGCCAATTCAGGGGGCGTTGTTCTCCTTTCTCCTGTCGGAAGCGGGATCCATCACAATGAAGTAAAAGCAAGTATTACTTCGGGTTCATATGGTTTAATCCATGAACAGCTTAGTACTCGGTTCCAACCAACTTCCAATTATCGCTTTAGTATCAATCAGGCCTTTCTCAGTTCTGATGGTTACCGGGAAAACAGTGCGATGAAACGTAATTTCTTTCAGACAGTTCACCGTTGGAATTATACACCAAATAATGAGTTGCGGATTTTAGGCTTTTATTCTGATATGCAATACCGCACTCCCGGAGGGCTAAACGCCTCTCAGTATGCTGAGAACCCAAGAGCTGCAAGGCCATCTGCAGGACCGAATCCTGGAGCCGCAGAACAAAAGGCGGGAATATTTAATAAAACACTTTTTGGTGGAATTGTACATGATGCCAAAATCAGCAATCGTTTAAAACATGTAATTAGCATTTTTGGAACACATACCGATTTTGAAAACCCATTTATAACGAACTATGAATTTCGGGACGAAAACAATATTGGTTTCAGAACTTATTTCAATCTATCTGATAGAGTTCAAGATCACTTCACATGGCTTCTTAGTACAGGGATAGAATGGCAAAAAGGAAACACAAAAATTCAAAATTATGACAATAATGGCGGCACTCAGGGTAATGAACAATCAGGAGATAAATTGAAATCTGACCAGCACTTTTATTTTGTACGCTTTGGAGCGGATTGGAACAAACGCTTTTTTTTAGAACTTGCGACCAGTTTAAATTATTATGATTATTCTTTTAAGAATCTTTTTCCCAATGCTGAAACTGCATATTCAAACATAAAGTTCAAAGGCGAATGGATGCCAAGAGCTGCCTTTTCATATGTTTTGGATGAACAATTAAGCTGGCGTTCTTCTGTTGGAAGAGGATATTCCACTCCAACAACTGCAGAAGTACGACCTTCAGACAACATTGTCAACACAGCACTTCAGGCAGAAACTGGTTGGAATTATGAAACCGGTATCCGTTGGGACAATAAATGGGTAAAAGCCGATGCTTCCGTTTTTTATTATCGTATGCAGGATGCCATTGTAAGACAATTAAGAGATAATGGAGCTGAGTTTTTTAATAATGCGGGCTCCGTGAAACAGCATGGACTGGAATTAAGTTTAACGTCAGCGCTTTTTAAACCAAACAACACAAGTTTGATTCAGGGACTCCAGATTGGCTCAAACCTAACGTTAAGTAAATTTAAGTTTGGGAAGTATATAACAGCCAATGAAGATTTTTCCGGAAATAAACTAACAGGCGTTCCTTCTACTGTTCTTGTAAGCTATGCATACACACAATTCCCTAAAAATATAGGACTTTATATCCAGCATAATTATACATCTTCCATTCCTTTAAATGACGCAAATACAGTAGATGCTGACAGTTATCACTTGCTGCAGGCAAAAGTGGATTACAAGACGGCCGTCAACAAAGCAACATTAGGGTTCTTTATCAGTGCAGATAATATTCTGAATCAAAAATTCAGTTTAGGGAATGATATAAATGCATTTGGAGGCCGTTATTTTAATGCAGCGCCGTTGTTTAATTTTTCAATCGGAGCAAAATTACAAATTTAACCGATCAAATTTTATCAACACGTATCCAATCCATTCCTGCAGCCTCTGCAGCTTGAACCCCCGGCACTCCATCTTCAAAGACAACACATTTCCCAGGTTCCACTTCCAGAAGCGCTGCGGCTCTTAAAAAAGGATCTGCATATGGCTTCCCTTGTGGCGTATCACCCGCACAAACCAACACTTCGATAAAAGGCAAGAGTCCCAATATGGATAGCGTCTTTTGAACAGTGCTGCGACTTCCGCCCGAAACGACCGCAATTCTTACTTTGCCAACGTGAGTTCTTAAATGCTCAACAACAAAATCAATCGGTTGAGTTTTCGATATAAATTCATTCACATAAATAGCCGACTTTTCCTTTCCAAAAGAAACCGGATCCAGATTGGCTGAATATCTTCTGTTAATTTCTTCAGCCATTTTAACAGTTGGCCAACCTGCTAATTCATCTATTATCTTCGGGTCCAGACCAATCCCATACTTAGCTGCAATTTTCACATAGGCATCCTTATGAAGTTGCATATTGTTAGCCAAGGTGCCGTCACAATCATATAGGAAAGCATCGTATTTGCCTTCCGTCATTTGTGTTAAAATATTTAATTTTCCGATTGTATCTTGTTTCATTCTATTTCTTAAATTTTAAATTAAATTCTGCTATTATTGAAGAATACCAGCAGAAACACTGTATAGATTTTCTCTATATCTATACATAAACAACTATTAATCAGATTAGATGCAAAAATATACTCAACAAATACATTAAGTAATTTCTTATGCAATTGCCTTTGATTTAATCTTTTTATTATGATCCAGATTTGGTAAAAATCCAGCAATTAATCCAAGTAACGGAAGGAAAGAACAGATATAATAAACATATGATATACTTGTCATATCTGCTAATTGTCCTAATAAAGCAGACCCGATCCCCCCCATTCCAAATGCAAATCCAAAAAATAAACCTGATACCAAGCCTATGTTACCAGGAAGCAGTTCTTGTGCATAAACTAAAATGGCTGAAAATGCAGAAGCAAGAACAAAACCAATAATAATAGATAGCACACTTGTCCAGAACAAATCCGCATATGGAAGGAGCAACGCAAATGGAGCAGCACCAAGAATAGACGCCCAGATCACATATTTTCTTCCAACTCGATCGCCGATAGGCCCTCCAAGCATTGTACCTGCTGCAACGGCAAATAGAAACAAAAACAAGTGGATTTGAGAACTTTGCACCGATACATTAAACTTATCCATTAAGTAAAAAGTATAATAGCTCGTGATACTCGCCATATAAAAATACTTGGAGAAAATCAGAATTAGTAAAATCGTTACCGACCAAATAACTGTCTTTCTCGGATAAGATGATTTCTCTACCTCTACTTTATTTCTTTTTAAAACATGGGCACGCAAAGCCTTTGGCTTATACCATCCGCCTATTCGATACAGGACAATAATGGCAATCAATGCCGCAATGGAAAAATAGATAACATTAAATTGTCCAAAAGGAGCCACAATGATCGCTGCTAACAAAGGACCAAAAGAGCTACCCGCATTTCCTCCTACTTGAAAAATAGATTGAGCCAGCCCCCTTTTACCACCGGAGGCAGCATGGGCCATTCGGGACGCTTCCGGATGAAAGATAGAGGACCCTACTCCAATCAATCCTACAGAAAGCAGCACAAGATAAAAACTGGCAGCCAGCGAGAGCATAACCAATCCAATCAAGCTAAAACCCATACCAATGGGCAGTGCATACGGATAAGGCCTCTTATCCGTAAAAGAACCTACAACCGGCTGAAAGATTGAAGAGGCCATTTGGAAAACTAAAGTAATTAAACCTACTTGTGAAAAACTCAACGAAAAAGAGTTTTTCACAAGTGGGTAAATGGCTGGAATTAAGGACTGAATGGTATCATTCAGCATATGCGAAAAACTAATCGCAAATAAAATCGGGTAAACCGTTTGTGATGGAACTTTAATCTTTGGTACTGAACTTGATTTCATGCGAGTTAAATAAAGGCAGCAAAATTACAGAAAATACAACCTAATTACACATAAGATCATTTAATATCCATCATTTAAAGATCACGTTTATTTATTTTTTTTAATCACGGGAAAGGAGAAAAGCTTTAAACGAATCGTAACTATTACTTAAGATAACTTTGTTTTGTTTTTTGATTTCCAATTGTCTTACGGATTCTGGAATTTCAATAGCTGCACTTACCTCTTCAGGAAAAACATCCGGAAATTTACATGCATGAGCAGTTGAAAGAGCGACTAATGCATAACCATCCGGAATTTCTGATTTATATTCTTGAGCAGCTCTCCAGGCAATCGCTGTATGTGGACATAGTACATACTTGTTTTGTGCAAATACTTCATCAATGGCTTCAGTTGTTTGCAAGTCATTAAAAGTATAAGCTGTCAGGCGCTTTTTAAGGAGCTCTATGTCCTGATTAAACAAATCCATAACACGCACCCAATTACTTGGATTACCCACATCCATAGCGTTTGACAAGGTTGCAATTGCAGAGCGGGTCTCATATGCTTCACCTTTCAAAAAACGGGGAACGACATCGTTCAAGTTTGTGGCAGCGATAAAGTGCTTTATAGGCAATCCCATTTTTGCAGCAAATATTCCTGCTGTCAGATTACCAAAATTTCCACTTGGCACAGAAAATACAACGTCTTTAATTCCTTGTTTCAGAAGCTGACTATATGCGTAGAAGTAATAAAAGCTTTGCGGAATAAGACGAGAAATGTTGATAGAATTTGCAGAAGTAAGATTCAATCTATCATTTAAATTAGTATCATTAAATGCCTGTTTTACCATGTATTGGCAATCATCGAATGTCCCATCAACTTCAATGGCTTGTATATTTGAATCGTTTGTGCACAATTGCAATTCTTGGATTGGGCTCACCTTTCCTTTTGGAAAAAGAATCGTAACCCGTGTATTTGGCACTCCTGTAAAACCCAACGCAACAGCACCGCCAGTATCGCCCGAAGTTGCTACCAGTACATCTAATATCTGATTGCTTTTTTCAGAAAAATAAGCCATTATCCTGCTCATAAAGCGCGCGCCAAAATCTTTAAAAGCCAAGGAAGGACCATGAAACAATTCTAAAATATAGGATCCGTCTTTTAACTTTACTAATGGTGCATCAAAATTGACAGTTTCGTAGATGATTCTTTTCAAGTCAATGGAAGGGATATCTTCACCGATCATATTTTCAGCAACCTTCAATGCTATCTCAGGAAAGGTATATTTATCTAAATTTTTTAAAAAATCGATATCAAGTTGAGGTATATATTCTGGCATATAAAGCCCTCTATCCTTGGGCAAACTGTTGAATACAGCTTCACGAAAAGGAACAAATGATTGTCTGTTGTTAGTACTATAATATTTCATAATGATTAAAGTTCTTTGGGGCCGTTATTATTAATTAAAGAAACGTAAGTATTGCAATCAATACCTTTTACACTTAAATGTTCATTTATTTTTTTGCTTATTTCAGCAGCCAGCTCACGACTCCTTGCAAAGGAAAACACGGAAGGTCCTGAACCAGAAATTCCAAAGCTAATAGCACCTGATGAAATAGCGATTTCACGCATTTCATAAAACTCAGGAATTAAGATTGCACGAGTAGGTTCAATAAGTACATCCTGCATACTTCGTCCAATTAAATCATAATCATTCATAAATAATCCACTTACCAAACCCGCAATATTCCCCCATTGCTTAACAGCATCTTTCAGTAAAATTTGCTTTCGGATCATTTCCCGAGCCGCACGAGTAGGCACATCAACATGAGGAAATATAACCGAACAGTAAAGATCGCCCGGAACCGGTAAATTAATGACATCCAGCGGATCGTAACTTCTAACTAAAGTAAAACCTCCAAATAAAGCAGGTGCTACATTGTCTGCATGGGGATAACCACAAGCCAGCTCTTCTCCCTTCATCGCAAGGGGCAACACTTCAATCGGTGTTAACGGATCGCCTAATAACTTATTAATTGCATATAGGCCTGCCACCGTGCTTGCTGCACTTGAACCCAAACCACTTCCAATGGGCATTTGCTTAAAAAGTTCAATTTCTACGCCAACGTCATTCCGGCTAATTAAATCCAGGTAGTTTTGAACTGATGCACTTACTGTATTTTTCTCAGATTCCCATGGCAAACGGCCATCATCTCCTTGGATATTAACAATTCTCACTCCAGGCTTATCACAACGACGCATTATGACCTCATCACCTGGCTCTTCTAAAGCAAATCCTAAAATATCGTAACCACAAATTACGTTTGCCACAGTAGCTGGTGCAAATACGTGCACTTCCTCTTTTAATTGTTTATCCAAATGTCTTAACGCTTTGTTCTCTATTGATTCCATTTTTAATATTTTATGCATTATGTCCCACATTGACTAATTCCGCAAATACGCCTGCTGCAGTAACTTCAGCACCTGCACCTGGTCCTTTTACAACTAACGGTCTTTGAAGATATCGGTCGGTTTTGAATGAAATGATATTGTCGCTGCCTGATAAAGTATAAAACGGATGGCTATTATCCACAAGAACCAAGCTAATGTTAACACATCCGTTTTCCAATTTACCGATATATCTTATCGCTTTATTCTCCGAAGCGGCTTGATCTTTAAAGACTTTGAAATGACTTTCAGAAGCCTCTAACTCAGCATAGAACTCTTCTACAGATGAAGCATTAATGCAGTTATCAGGTAATATATTTTCAAGTACAATATCTTCCGGTTCCAAGGCTAATCCTGAATCTCGAGCTAGTATCAGAAACTTTCTCATGAAGTCAGAACCTTTTAAATCATCGCGCGGGTCAGGCTCAGTAAAGCCCAATTCCTGCGCAGTTTTCACAACCTCATAAAAGGTCTTATCGCCTTGATAATTATTAAAAATATAAGAAATAGTACCTGATAAGATCGCTTCTATACTGATAATACGATCACCGCTTGTCATCAAATCCTTAAGCGTTCTCACAATTGGCAAGCCTGCGCCAACGTTGGTTTCATAAAAGAAATCAACGCCATGCTTCCGGGCGCATTCGCGCAGTGAACGGTAACGTTTAAACGGTCCTGAATTTGCCAATTTATTGCAAGTAACTAGCGAAATATTTGAACTAAAAACATCTTCATAATAATGAATTGGAGCTTCGCTAGCCGTATTATCAAGCAATACGCAATTTGGCAAATTGAGTGCTTTCATTTCTTCTATGAATTCCTTTAAATCAGCAACTTTGCCTTCTAAATCTAAAGTTTGTCTCCAGGTATCCAAATCGATACCATTCAGGTCAAAGTGCATCTTCCGGCTATTACTTATACCGATCATTTTTAATTCGATATCATTATTTTCTTGTAAGAAGCTGTGTTGCTTTTGAATCTGATCAAACAAAGTAGAACTAATATTACCAGTACCCAAACAAAACACATGCAGGGTTGTCTTTAAGACTGAGAAAAAAGCATCATGAACTGCATTCAAGGCTTTTGATAAATCATTTTGAGATATAATTACAGATATGTTATACTCAGAAGATCCCTGGGCAATCGCTCGTACGTTTATACCGTTTCTCCCTAAAGCATAAAATAACTTACCAGACATACCTGGTGTTTGCTTCATTTTCTCTCCTACGATAGCCAGTATTGACAAATCTTCTTCAAGTTCGGGGACATTGATTTTTTCAGCAGCAATTTCCAATTCAAATTCACTTTCTATAATTTTCTTAGCCGCTAATGCATCTTCTGGATGAACAGCAAACGTTATACTATGCTCTGACGAAGATTGCGTTATTAGAATAACATTAATGTGATTTTGAGCCAGCAATGTGAAAAGCTTGCCACTAAAACCAGCTTTCCCAATCATTCCACTACCACTTAGATTCAATACACTAGCATGATTAATAGATGAAATACCTTTTATTGGGAAGTTTGAATGCCCACTATCACGTTGTATTAAAGTTCCTTCGAAAGCAGGATTAAATGAATTTTTAATAACGATTGGTATGTCCTTCAAAAATGCAGGCATCATCGTTGGAGGATAAATCACCTTTGCGCCAAAATATGAAAGTTCCATAGCTTCTGTATAAGAAAGCACTGGTAAAGAAAATGCTTTTTTAACAATTCGCGGGTCCGCTGTTAACATGCCGTCAACATCAGTCCATATTTCAACTCGTTCCGCATTTAAGGCGGAGCCAAAAATAGCAGCTGTATAATCACTACCACCTCTTCCCAGAGTTGTAATTTTACCTTCAATGTTAGATCCAATGAAACCAGTTACAAAAAGCATCTCTCCTGGATGCTCTTCAACAAAGCTCTTGATTAAATCTTCAGATTCATTAATATTAACGCGGGCGTTACCATAGCTACTATCGGTTTTAATTAATTGAGTAGCATCAACTGCAAAAGTTGCTGGAAAATATTGGGCTGCTATGTGGCTAACCAATAAAACAGAACAGCGTTCACCGTAACTTAAAATACGGTCTTTCGTCTGTAAACTTAATTCCTGTAAAGTAAATACGCCTTGTAATAAATCTTCAAGTTCATTAAAGTAAATTTTAAGTTGCGTAAAAACAGGATTCTGACTACGAACGGTCATTAACTTTTTAACTACATTAAAATGTAAGTGTTCAAGTTCGGTTAATTCTGAGGAGAAACTTATTCCATTTGCAGCATCTTCAGCCATTTTTGAAAGCAAATTTGTAACTCCTTGCATTGCAGAAAGCACAATAATCGGTCTCTCTAATGGGTTATCCAAGTCTTTCAATATTTTCATTAAGCGGCTTATGCTATCTGTTGAACCAACAGAACTCCCTCCGAACTTTAGTACTTTCATCATTTTTTATTTTATTAATGTATTTTAAACAAAAAACGCCTTCTCGATTAAGAGGAAGGCGTTTGTGTGTGTGTTTTATGTTTTTAATTACATCATAACATTATTGCCTCCCCGGTATGTATCCCGGTGATAATAATAATGGATGTTATAGTTGAAATATTTTTCACTCGTTTTATTTATGACAGTAAAGTAAATGTTTAATTTTCAAATTTGCAAGGATTATGTAAAAAAATTATCACAATTCCAGTTTATTGCAAAATTCTTCGTTTAATATAATAGATTTTGTATCTAATCATATCATAAAATAAGGTAATAGTTAATAAAGCTGCAGCCACAAGAAGAGTTTTAAGTTCAAAGAATTTAAATAAAAAACCTCCGGTGATGCATCCAAGAAAAAAGAATACAATAATCGCTGTTCTTAAATAAATACTTTGAGATAGTTTTTTCACTTCATCTGGCTTTCGATAGAAAAACAGCTGAGCCAATTCTATCCCTAAATCGGTAAACAACCCTGTCAAATGCGTAGTTCGCACAATGGACTTCGAGACTTGTGTAACTAAGGAGTTTTGAATGCCCATTGAAAACAGCATAGCGGAAGCTATTAAATATGTATTCTTTCCTTCAACACCAAAAAAATAGCTATACAGCCAAACTGAAACCAGCACCATAATTTCAATAATGACAGGTAAAATAACAGGTGAAATTTTTAATGGACTTCGAGAAACTAGTTGGGTTAATAAACCAGATAAAAAGGATCCAAACAGAAAACAAAATACAAAAAACATAAAGATAAAGGCAAGAGAATAGTTCTCCAATACAATCTCTTCAGCAAAGAAAGCAAAATGACCTGTTACGTTGGTTGTTAAAATTTTAACAGAGAATACTCCACAAATATTGACCATTCCCGCAACTAATGATAATAACGTAGCTAAGCGAAGGTTATGAGTAAGCGTCCTACCCTTTCTGTAATGACGAAACATATAATTTCTTTTTAAACAAAAATACTATTATTGATCTGCTCTGCTTTCAATTATAATTTAATTCATGTATAATTCATAATTTCACTTAATATTGTACTTTATGAAAACATTATTTATAAACGGAACTATTTTATTCGAAAATAAATTCCAAAATAACCTGACAGTTGTAGTAACTGATAATAAGATAGACAGTATTTCTCAAACAGAGCAACGTTTAGACAAACACCTCTCAGATCAATTTGAAATTATTGATTTAGAAGGTGGCTACCTCGTTCCAGGCCTCGTAGATTTGCAATTATACGGTACTGAGGGCAATTTCTTTGGCGGAGAACCCAGTGTCCAGCACCTTGAGGGCATGGAAAATGATTTAATCAAGCAAGGTCTTTGTGGTTTTTTAGCAACAGTTGCTACCAATACCGACGATATCGTCTTAAAAGCAATTGAAGCGGCGAAAGCCTTCCGTCCAAAAAGCAAAGGAGCTTTTTTAGGTCTGCATTTAGAGGGACCCTTTTTGAATCCAATAAAAAAGGGAGCACACCCAGACTCATTAATAAGAAAAGCACAAGTAAAGGAAATTGAGCATTGGCTTGAACTTGCTAACGGAGAAATTAAAATGATGACCATTGCGCCAGAACTTCAAGATGAGGAAGTTCTAAAACTATTAAAGGATCATCATGTAACGTTATCTGTTGGACATAGTAACGCCAGCTATCAGGAAGCTAACAACTTTTTAAATAAATATGTGACAACTGCAACTCATCTATTTAACGCAATGCCTTCGCTTCATCATAGAGACCCAGGTTTAATTTTATCTATTTTTGAGAAAAAATCTTTCGCAAGTATTATTCCGGACGGCATTCATGTAAGCTATCCTATGATTGCTTTAGCAAAACGTGAGCTGGGTAAAAAACTTTTTATTATTACAGATGCGGTTGCCTCTTCAAGAACTGGAATTTATAAACACCAAAAGAAAACTGATCACTATGAAACTCCGGAAGGCATTTTATCCGGCTCAGCAATAACTTTATTGGAAGGTGTAAAAAATTGCATTAAAAATGTGGAAATAGCGCCCACAGAAGCTTTTGCTATGGCCTCCCAAATCCCAGCCGAGGTTATCGGTTTGGAAAACAAACTAGGTAGTATTGATATTGGCCGAAACGCAAATTTATTATGGGTCGATAAAAATTTCGAACTGAAAAAAGTTTGGTTTACTTTTACAGCATGACAGAAAAGCAAATTCTTGACAATCTTACTATTCAGGAACTTAATGAAATGCAGCTTGCCAGTATTGAAGCAGCTTCGAACAATGATATTATTTTATTATCACCTACCGGTTCCGGCAAAACCCTGGCCTTCTTATTTCCATTGTTAGCAAGAATAAGAAAAGAAAAATCAGGGGTGCAGGCTCTTATTCTCACACCTTCCCGGGAATTGGCTTTTCAAATCGAACAGGTTTGGAAGCAAATGGGAACTGGCTATAAGGTGCTTTGTTGTTACGGCGGGCACTCAACTAAAGTTGAGAAAAATAGTTTTAACGAACCTCCCACTCTTTTAATTGGAACCCCTGGCCGGATTTCTTATCATATTCGCAATGAAAGCTTTGATACAACGGTCGTAAAAAGCCTGGTTTTGGACGAATTTGATAAGTCCCTGGAATTTGGTTTCCATGATGAGATGAGTTTCATTATTAATAACTTAACAAATCTTTCAAGGAGGATATTGACATCAGCCACTAAACTTGATGATATTCCAGAATTTGTACAATTATCTACCGCCGCGATTGAAATTAACTTTTTAAAAGCAGATGAACACATACCAAAAATAGATATCAGAGCGGTCTCAACAGCAGCTGAGGATAAAGTAGAGACGTTGCTTTCTTTAATTTGCTATATTGGAAATAAGCGCACGTTGGTTTTTTGCAATCACCGGGAGGCCGTTAACCGCATCAGTGAATTATTATACGAGAACAACATTCAACACGGCATTTTTCATGGTGGAATGGAACAGGTAGATAGGGAGAAAGCACTGCTTCAGTTTAGAAATGGCAGCTATCATTTATTGATCTGCACTGATTTGGCATCACGTGGTCTTGATATTCCAGAGATTGACTGTATTATTCATTATCAATTGGGAAATGAAGAAACCTTTATTCATAGAAACGGCCGTACAGCAAGAATGCAAACTGAAGGAACATCCTATGTAATTCTAAATGACGGTAAGCTTCCTGAATATATAAAGGAAGCGCCCATCATTACACTACCTGAAAAAAATATTATTCCTGAACCGACAGAATGGTTAACTGTTTACATCGCTGCCGGCAAAAAAGACAAAATCAACAAAACAGATATTGTTGGTATGTTTCTCCAAAAAGGGAAACTTCCAAAAGATGATCTGGGCAGAATCGAAGTTCATGATAAATCTGCCTATGCAGCCGTTAAGCGTAATAAAGTAAATCAGTTATTGAAGCTATTGGCAAGCGAGAAGATCAAGAACAAAAAAGTTAAAATCGGAATAGTAGAATAGACCTGGTTTTAGCTTTTGTAACCTTCATCATTACACCTTTTATTTAGCCATTTGAGGTGTTTTAAGACTTAAATCAAATTCTTTATTCAGCTTCTCTATAAAATAAGCCGAAAGCAATGGAGACTCTTTTTCAACATTTTGATGAACAAAGAAGTGCAAAGACTCCAATCCAAGCGTTCTCCATTGTTTTATTCTTTCTACCCAGTCATCTAAACGTTGATAATCGCTTGGTGCATTTGCTCCCACGTACCGTATAAAAGCGGTTGGACTCGTTAATCGCATATGCAATAAATCTCGCCTGCCTGCAGTGTCTACGATAACAGGTGTCGTGTTCTCTTTTTTAAACAGTTGAAATACCTTTTCTGTGATTTCAGTATCAGTAAACCATTCCCTATTACGCAGTTCCACTGCTAATGGGATTCCTTTTGGAAATTCTTTAACAAATTTTTCTAAACGGTCATACTCTTGTGGTTTAAAATTGTCATGCACCTGCAGAAAAGTAATACCTAACCGATCTTCAAAGTTACTTATGGCATCACAAAATTCAACCAATTTATCTTGTATATTATTAAGTCGTCTAAAATGACTAATTGTATTATTGATTTTCGGATAGAACTTAAAGTTATCAGGAGTTTTATCTCTCCATACCCTCACTTGTTCAATGCTTGGAGAACTGTAAAATGTAGCGTTTAACTCGATCGAGTTAAACTGTGTCGAATAATAACTCAATTCATCTTTTGTTCCTCTGGGATAAAAGCCTTTCAAATCCTGCTTATTCCATTTTGCACATCCTACATATACTTTAAAAGATGCTTTCTTCTTGCCAGAAAGATTCTTTTCTGTATCAGGATGATCCTTAGGCAGGGTAAAATCTATTTCTGATGGATTTTCTACTTGACCAAATTTCATAAAATCATTTTTAGTGTATAACGTTATTATTTTTCTTGCTTTTCATCCGTTTAATCATTTATAACCACTTCTTTCTCTTGAACCAAAAATAAATGATGATTGTGATCAAAACAATTAACGACAAAACTATTGGATACGAATATTTATAATGTAGCTCTGGCATAAAATCAAAATTCATGCCGTACAAACCAACAATAAATGTGGGAGGAAGTAGGAAAACTGAGAAGATAGTTAAGACCTTCATAACTTCATTAGAGTTCCTTGAAGATATGGATAGATAGATATCGAGCAAATGCGTAGAGTCTTCGTGCGCTTGCTCAAACAACGTTGTTAATTTTAGGTGTAGGTCTTTGACGTCCTGCAAAATAACAGGATCATTCATTTCTACCGGAATTCTATTAATTACATCCCGCATTAATAATATTAATTTCAAACATACAGAAGCCTTTCTGCGGATAAGGTATAGGTCCTGTAACATTTCCTTGGTTAAAGGCTTCAAGAAAATAAGTTCTTCATAAGAATCAATTGTATTTGATATAGACTCCACAGTCTTTTCATAAGATTGCAAAATCTTCTTATTTATTTTCGTTACAAGTTCATTACTGCTATCATAAGCGTTAATTACATCTTTAGATTCAAATATCCTCTTTAAAAATGGCTGCTTAAGCCTGTGAACTGTCACTACAAGTTCAGCATTATAAAATATAGCTACTTTACTGCTTATTTCCTGAACCGTATGTGAACTTTTAGGCAAATCATCTAGTAATATGCGAGCAATGGCAAATTGCATATTTCCGAGATTTTCTGTTTTAGGAAGATGATCGGGCTCCAAACAATCGCGTAAAGTGTACCTATGTAATTTGAATTGTTTACTAATTTGTTTGATCTCTGCATCTGACGGATCAGTAACATCTATCCATTTAAAATTTTGGGTGGTTTTACTGAAATCAATTATTGGCATAGCTAACTCATCGTTCTGTATTTAAAGATTAAATATAATAATTAAATTAACAGTAACTCTTTTCTCTTTGTCTATTCCGTTTGATTTTTATAGAATAAAAAAAACAAATGAGAAGATGTACTTGTAACATCGTTATATTAACAATCATTCATTATACAAACTCAAACTAGCTAGCGTGAGCAGTCAAGAAAAATCGCTACATAATGTACATCAGAGTATTAATGTACCGGGACAAAAATCTAAATTTAAAAAGATACTAAGTTTCTTTGGTCCAGCCTACCTAATTAGTGTTGGTTATATGGACCCCGGAAATTGGGCTACCGATCTCGCTGGTGGAAGTCAATTTGGTTATGCATTAATTTGGGTATTACTAATGAGCAACGTCATGGCGCTACTTCTGCAAAGCCTTTCTGCACGTTTAGGAATTGTATGGGGAAAAGACTTAGCACAGTGTAATCGAGAAACTTATCCTAAAGGGATGAACTTCATCCTTTACCTTTTAGCAGAAATAGCCATTGCTGCCTGTGATCTGGCTGAAGTACTTGGTATGGCAATAGGGTTGAATCTTTTATTTGGCCTAGACCTTCTTTGGGGTGTAGGAATAAGTTTTTTGGATACCTTTTTATTGCTTTATTTGCAACGACTGGGAATGCGGAAAATGGAAATTTTCATTATTGGCTTGATTTTTTTGATCGGTATGTGTTTCCTTATCGAAATGGTGTTTGCCAAACCTGACCTGGGAGGAATCATGCAAGGTTTCATTCCTTCCATGCCAAATAAAGCAGCTCTCTATATTAGTATAGGCATTATTGGTGCCACGGTAATGCCACATAATTTATATTTACATTCGGCATTAGTTCAAACGCGGAAAATTAACAGAGACGAAGGCTCCATTCGCAAAGCTTTAAAATACAATTTTTGGGACAGTGCTATCGCATTAAATCTTGCCTTCCTTGTCAATGCTGCCATTCTAATTCTGGCGGCAGCGGTTTTCCATGAACATGGAATGAACAATGTTGCAGAATTACAAGATGCTCATAAATTACTTGCACCGACACTAGGAACGGAATGGGCACCACGACTATTTGCTGTCGCTCTGATATTGGCAGGTCAAAGCTCAACAGTCACCGGAACACTTGCCGGACAAATTGTAATGGAAGGATATCTAAGATTACGCATCAGTCCGGTTTTACGAAGAATACTGACGCGTCTTTTAGCTATTGTACCCGCAATATTAGTAATCTATATTGCTGGTGATAATAAAGTAGGGCCACTACTTATTTTCAGCCAGGTACTCTTAAGTATGCAGCTTGCCTTTGCCGTAATTCCATTAATCCATTTTGTAAGTGATAAAAAACGGATGGGAATATTTGTTATTTCTTTACCTACAAAGATTGCTTCCTGGCTCATCGCCGCTATCATTACTGTTTTGAACTTTCAATTAATCTATAACGAAGTCACTGGTTGGATACAAGACATTCATAATATTTGGGCAACTGTTGGCTTAATTATTGGAGCTATCGGTTTATTCGTTTTGTTAATCATGACGATACTTTATCCGTTAATAAAAAACAGAAAGAAGGTTAATATGGAAGTCCATCCGCCTTTTCAGGAATTGAAAGAAATCAAGACTTCAAGCTTTCAACGCGTTGCCTTAGCTTTAGATTATTCACCTTCAGACAAGCAGGTGGTCAGTTATGCACTTCAACTCGCTGAAGCTAATACCCAGTTCATATTGATACACGTTGTAGAAAGTGCCTCATCGCGCATGATAGGAGAAGATACGGATGATTATGAAAAAAGGCATGACGAGGAAAGAATGGAAAAATATTTAGAGATATTTAAAGATAAGGGACATGCTGCATCATATCATCTTAGTCATAAAAACCGGGTAAATGCGATTGCACAAATATGCAAAGAGAATAATGCAGATCTTTTAATTGTAGGCAGTCATGGCCATCGTGGCTTTAAGGATTTAATCTATGGAGAAACTGTAAATAGATTAAGGCATCGGGTAAAGATTCCGGTATTTATAGCACAATAATAAATGTATAAAATATAAAGCCGGAAATGCATATTTCCGGCCTTATATTTTAGGGTGCCTAACCTTATAAATGATTTTTTTATTTAATCGGCGTAATTACTATTTTCTTAAATTCAATGGGTCCATGATCTCCCTGAATATATATGGGGCCTGGCTCTCCTTCGTTACTATCGATCGCACCGCCGGTAATGCCAGGTATTTCCTGATTACTGATCACCGTTTTTCCATTGGCTACTACTGTCACCATCCGGCCAGTTAATATAATATCAAAAGCTTGCCATTGATCAGGTCCTAATGCAGCAATTTCACTCGGAGCTAAAAAGCCATATATACCGCTGAACAATACGCTTGAAGGATGTGCATCCTTGGGACTATCTTCTATTTGTACTTCATGACGGCCTCTCAAATATACTCCACTGTTGCTACCTTTCTGATACCGAAACTCTACATGCAATTTAAAGTCAGTAAATTTCTGATCTGAGACTAAATTTGCGCCTGATCGAGCGCTAGTCAAAATCCCGTTTTTCACTTCCCATTGATTCTCACCTAAAGCTTTCCAGCCACTTAAATCCTTTCCGTTAAATAAATCAATAGGCTTACCCCAGGCTGGTGTAGTTGTCCTTACTAGATAAGGCGCCCTCACTCCTTTCCAGTTGTATTTTTTACCTTCGCTGGTAACAATGGTTCCCTGAATTCCGGAAGCAACTAATTCGCCTTCAATAACAAAGTCCTGATTTCCTCTTTCCCATTGTGGTGGAATCGTAAAACTAAATTTGCCATTGTCAAAGTTTACTTTTGCCACCGGACGAGCACTACCCGTAGTACCTACAAATGAGCCTACCAATGTATGGGTACCAGAAAGCTTTACTTCCAACCAGGAAGGAGCAGGTTTGCCGTCTTCGTCAACAGTAATATCCCACCGTCCTATTAAATCTTTAGAATCTGCTGTTTTTCGTGTACTTAGAGTTTCGTTTTTATCTGTTGCCAACACGGTTCCAACAGAGCCAAGCATTATTAAACAACTCATACCAAATACAAAGAACTTTTTACGCATAAGAAATATTTATCGTTTTAACCTAACAAATCAATGACTACTTACTCTTTCCAATCCTATATAACCTTCCTTGATCTGTAACAGCATAAAGGGCACCGTCTGATCCTTCAGTTATGTCTCTAAAGCGTTGGCTCTCATCAGAAAGCAATCTTTCTTCTCCAACAACCTTATTGTCTTCAATTACCAAGCGTGCTATATGCATACCGCTCAAAGCAGCTATAAATAAATTATTTTTCCATTCCGGAATAGCATCACTACTATAAAAAGTTATCCCACTTGGTGAAATTACCGGATCATAATAATAGACTGGCTGTTCCATACCTTCCTTTTGTTGGATAGCATCTCCTACTTTTTCGCCACTATATTCAATTCCGTATGTAATTGTAGCCCAACCATAGTTTTTACCTGGCTTTATAAGGTTTACCTCATCGCCGCCTCTTGGACCAAACTCAGTTTCCCATAGATCTCCCGTAACCGGATGCAATGCCAATCCCTGCACATTTCTGTGTCCATAAGAATATATTTCCGGCCTTGCGTCTGTACGCTTTTCAAAGGGATTTCCCGATGCAGGCTTTCCTTCAGTTGTAATACGAAGTACCTTGCCCAATGCAGAATTCAACTTTTGTGCCTGTGGTCTTGTTTCTAGATCTGACCGTTCGCCAGTACTGATTATAATATTTCCTGCTTTATCAAACAGAATTCGAGAACCATAATGCAATTTACCGTCATAAGCTGGAGTTGCCTCATAAATTACCTGTGCATTTTCAATAGTTTTTTCATCGTCCGATAATTTACCTTTGCCGACAGCTGTTAGATTTCCTCCACCTGTTTTTTCAGAGAATGTCCAATAAACCATTCTATTGTTCGAAAAATCAGGATCAATGGTTACTCCCAATAGTCCGCCTTGTCCCCTGTCATCCACTTTAGGTAATCCCGTAATTTCTCCAGTCAGTATTCCATCCTGAGTTGCAATGCGCATCGTTCCTTTTTTCTCCGTAATAAGGAATCTCCCATCTGGAAGACTGGTAATTCCCCAGGGACTGTTCAATTCTTCGCTCAACACCTTGCCTTCATAAGCGGTCGCTGTCTTAACCCCTCCTATTCGGGTCTGTCCTTCAAATGCAGGCTTATAATCACTATTGGCAGCTTTCGTTTCAACAGGTTCCAAACGGGTAGTATCTGTAGTGACCGTATTTTGATCATTCTTATTTGCAGATGTACTACACGAAGCAACTACCATGGCTAAACCCATTGTAATTCCAAGTAATTTAAAGTTATTAGTCATAGAATATTTTGTTTATAATTATAAATCTATTAATTTTAACTTAATTCAACAATAAAAATCGCTAATTTCAGTCAAATAAAACGTTATCAAGTTAATATCTGTTAAAACCATTATTTCAAATATTAATTCGTCTATAGGTATTAGGTAAAACCAGTAAACTTAAATTTATGAAAAAAAGAATAATTTATCCGTTGAATTGTCTTGTATTAGGAACACTTTGCATCGCACTTGTTTCATCTTGTAATAGTACAAACCGGGATAGTAAACAAAGTAATGATAATGAAGAAATAGTCCAGGAAAAACAGACAACGCTAGCTCAAATTTGGAAAACCGATTCTACATTTACGGGATCAGAATCTGCGCTATACCACCCTGACAATAATACCATTTACGTTTCTTGTGGCAATACAAGTAAAAAAGACGGTGATGGTTTCATTGCTTTACTTAATACGGATGGTTCAGTTAAAGATATGCAATGGATAACCGGGCTTAACGCACCCAAAGGAATGGCAATTTTAAATGGAAAACTTTATGTAACTGATGTTAATGAAATAAAAGTTATCAATATTGAAACTGCAAACATTGAAAAAACAATTCCTGTTAATAAGGCTGAATTTTTGAACGATCTTGCAAGTGATGGTACGACCATTTATTTCTCCGATTCGAAAGCTGGTATCGTTTACTCCCTAAATCAAAATGGAAATGTAACTGCTGTAATTAACAATGTAGAAGGTGTTAATGGCGTAGCATGCTACGAAGGGAATTTATACACTTTAGACAAAAAAGGATTAAAGAGATATGACACCAAAGAATACCGGTCAAGTCTGCTTAACTCAAAAGTTACCGGTGGTGACGGTCTTGTTATACTCAATGACACTACCTTCATTGCAAGCCGCTGGGAAGGTGAAGTTTATTTTATAAAAGGCAATGAAACCACCTTATTGCTTGATACGAAAGAGGATAAATCAAACACAGCAGATATTGGCTTTATTCCAAACAAAAATCTGGTCCTGGTGCCAACCTTTACGAAAAATGAAGTTGCAGCTTATGAATTAAAATAGGATTGAATTCTATCAAATCGGAACTAAATTTAAGAATAAGTTCCTTTACCATTATTTCAGGAACTTATTCTTAAAAATACATTATACTTTTAAGGTATTCTTTTGGGATCGTCATTTTTAATTTTTCCGAAAAGAAGACGTGCTTGTGTTCCCCAACCACCAATTATGGCATCATCAATTCCATCTCCGTTCACATCGCCAACTGCAATATCCCAACCTCTTGCAACGGTTTTATTCGGTATTGCTTTATCCGTAATGTCAGTAAAATAACCCTTCCCATTGTTTTCGTATGCCCTTATCTGAAGAGGATTAAACCCAGGGATGTCAATGGTGCTTATTAATAGATCAAGATCTCCATCACCATCAAAATCAATATACTGAGAAGCATATGATGAAAATTTATTTTGTGGCATTCGGGTTTCGGTTTCATCTTTAAAATTAGCATTGCCCTTATTCAACAATATACGCACCTGTGGGTCTTTTTCCCAATCTCCGCCATTACTCGTGAGGTTTGAAAAAACAATATCCAGATCATTATCTCCATCTGCATCAAACAATAAAACCATTCTTGTTTCAAGTGGGATCAGGAGTTCAAGTCCTTCCGGTTTTTCAGAATAGATGCCATTCCCATCATTTATTAATAACCGATTGGGAGGAATTTCATTTCCTACTACCATATCAAGATCTCCATCACCATCAAGATCAGCCAAAGCTATGGACTGGGTCGCGTCATTTACTTGCGGTAAATGAGTGGTTGTTGCATCAATAAAATAGCCTGGATTATTTTTATCGTTAAGCCACAAAAAGTTTTGACTTTTTTTTCCAGAATTGCCTATTACAATATCAGGCAAACCGTCTCCATTTACATCGCCAACTTCCAAACCGTTTCCTTCGCTCATAGCGAGAAGACGATTGCTTACATCTTTGAAAGTGCCATCACCATTTCCCAAGTAAAATTCATGTGTTTGATCGTCTTCGGCTACAAAGACCACATCCGGTTTCCCATCATTATCAAAATCTGCTACACGCACATGTTCAGTATCATGCTTAACATTGCTGAAAGCATCTTTTAACCAAGTAAATTTACCATTCCCATCATTTATATAAAGACGATTAGCATCCATCTCTAAAGCCATGATAACATCAAGATCTCCATCACCATCAATGTCAACCAATATCGGGTTAAGAATATGTGCTTTTGGATCATAAGGAAAATGAGTGTCAGTCACATCCTGAAAATAAAGACTATCAGGATTTTTATCTACTAAAGAAGGTTTTGATAAAAATCCCTTACAATTACAGAAGAATAGTACCAATGGAATGATCAGAATAACAGACGAAGATCTTTTCATAATGCTGGTGTCTAAACGTTTGTTTAAAGATATCAAATTATCTTGTCATTCTGTAGCACAGTTTTTTACGGCTCTCAGAAATTATAATATATTTTCGATGTTTCAATGAAGAAAACATCACCGATCAACTCCTTAAATAGGTGTAACTTTATTCTTACTTCATTTGCGTACGATGAAATAAATGCCGGATAAAAATACCTTTGCAGAAAATCATCTATTTCAATATGATCAATAAAGGATCCGGCACATCATCTATTCAGAAAAAACACATAGGTATTTCTACCATATTAGCATTTGCTCTAATTCCATTATCAGGCTTCGCTACAGATATTTATATTCCATCGCTCCCTAGTATGTCATCAGAATTGCAAGTGAGCAGCACGCAGGTACAACTTACATTAAGTATTTTCTTAATCACCTATGGTATCTCTCAATTATTTATTGGAAGCATTCTCGATAGCTTTGGTCGCTATAAAATTGGTTTAATATCATTGCTAATTTTCGCATTGGCCAGCTTTGCTATTGCCTCTACAGATAATATTTATTTGATTTACCTAATGCGTATTATTCATGGCCTCACTACAGGAGTGGTCGTAGTGGCTAAAAGAGCCTATTTTGTAGATGTTTTTACAGGACAGAAACTTAAACATTACTTAAGCCTCTTTACCATCATTTGGTCGGCAGGACCAATTATTGCTCCCTTTTTAGGTGGTTATCTTCAAACTGCATTTGGATGGAAATCCAATTTCTATTTTTTAGGGCTTTATGCGATTATCTTATTAATCTTGGAACTCGTTTACAGCGGTGAAACACTTAAACATTATAGTCAATTTAAACTGATAAAAATAGCGCGTATTTATATCGATATGATAAAAACGACTAGCTTTAGCTTAGGAATCATCATGTTGGGATTAGCCTATTGCATGGTTATGGTATATAACATGACAGGTCCCTTTGTATTAGAACATGAATTAAAATTAAGTCCGGTAATTGTTGGCTACAGCTCTTTATTTTTAGGACTTGCATGGATGTTAGGTGGTTTTATAGGAAAGGCGACGATCGATCATCCTTTCAATAAAAAAATGAAAATTAATTTAAGTATCCAGCTCCTATTTGTAATCATCATGCTGATAAGCGTACAATATATTTCAAATGTATTCTCCCTCTTATTCTTTGCCTTTCTAATCCATTCCGCAGCAGGATACACGTTTAATAACTATTTTTCATATTGTCTCGGCCGCTTTCCAAAGAATGCAGGAATTGCCGGAGGGCTAACCGGAGGAATCACTTACATCATTGTATCTTTCCTGAGTTATGGTATTGTGTCTATCATTCCTGCAAAGGGCGAAGACAATCTTGCTTATAGTTATTTTATCCTCATTTTCTTATCTGTGATTGTTATGTATATAATTCAACGTACAGGAAAAACTGAAGCGAAGTACAGTGATTTAGCCCCGTAGATTGATTTAGCATATCAAGAAACATATCAAAATCTTGTTTAAAAAGATAATAACTTAACTTTCTATAGGTTATATATTTTAATTAATAAAACTATTGAATGGTAATTGGGTTAAATTATTAATAAACACAATTACAAACAATTGATTTATAGCATCATGAAACATTACGTTATTTTTTTAGGATTAATTTTCATCACCACATTAGCCTTTAACGCCTGTAAAAAAGATAAATCCAATAGAGAGAGTTTCCTCCTTTCGTCGGATTTTAACGATGGTAAAGATGGATGGCATGCTGGCTTTTCAGAGTACAATGGAAATTCTGAGGATAGCTATGAATTGGAAGAAGGTCTTGCCATGCTACCCGCTCCATTGGATGAATCTAAACAAGCCTATAAAGTTTCGGGAATGAACCGTAGCGACGACTTATTTATGTATTTATCCCGAAAAATTGACGGATTAAAACCTAATACTTTATATAGAGGTACCTTTGTTCTTGATATTGCTTCAGAAGCCATATCTGGAGGAGCTGGAGCAGGAGGCGCTCCTGGCGAAGGGGTTGGTGTCGGTATTGGCCTTGTAAATAAGGAGCCAATTTCTAAACCGGATGACAATAACTTTTATAAGATGAATATCGATAAGATACAACAATGTTGTACCGATGGTAAAGACATGATCGTTGTCGGTGATATTGCGAATGGTACTTCTGAGAATGTATATAAAATGATTGAAAGAACCGGCGAATTTTCAGCTGTAAGTGACAATGAGGGCAACCTATGGGTCATCGTAGGCACTGATTCCGGTTACGAGGGCAAAACCACACTTTATTATTCTCAAATAGATGTATTGTTAAATGAACTTTAATTGGTAACATATCTATTTGATCTAAGAAGTAAATATTTAGATATGCATAATACAAAACACGAACAATGGAAACTGGAAACGAAAGTTTGACTGCAGAACTTACAAAGCTCTTGAAGGGAGGAAGCGCACATGTAGGGTTAAACGATGCATTAGCCAATCTTCCGGAAAACTTGCTTGGTGAAAGACCTTATCAATTACCTTATAGCATTTGGCAACTGGTTGAACATATCAGGATTGCACAATGGGATATGTTGGAATTTTGTAAAAACCCCAATCATCAATCTCCCAAATGGCCGGATGATTACTGGCCAAAGGAGTCTGTCCCCAAGAATAAGGAAGCTTTCGAGGCAAGTGTCAACAAAATAAATACAGATCTGGAAGAGTTTATTGAACTGCTCTACAAAAGTGATTTATATACCCCGCTTCTGCATGGAAACGGACAAACAATTTTACGTGAAGCCCTGCAAATAGCTGATCATACGGCTTACCACATCGCCGAGATTATTGTGATCAGGCGATTACTCAACGCATGGGAATCTTAAAAGGCATTCTGTAATAATAACAGAATTCTCGAAAGAAAACTAAATAAGCCCATTTATCGTAAACTCTTATCTCCTTTACTTGTTAATGAAGCAAAGTCAAATCAGGTAAAAAACAAATGAAACATTACGATGCGATTATAATTGGCGCCGGACAGGCAGGCGTTCCCTTAGCTAAAAAGCTCGCAGAAGAAGGAAAAAAAACTGCTATCATTGAAAAAAATTCTGTAGGCGGTACGTGTATTAATGTTGGCTGTACTCCAACAAAGGCAATGATTGCCTCTGCGCATGCGGTATATCAGGCAAAAAATGCAGGTGAATTAGGAGTTGAGATAGCAACTGTTAAAGTTGATTTTGAAAAAATTAGAAACCGCAAGAATAAAATTGTCCAGTCTTTTAGATCAACAGCTCAAAAAGGTATTGAGGCTACCGATGGACTTACACTTATTTTCGGAGAAGCAAAGTTTAGCAGCAAAAAAGAACTATCTGTAAAATTGAATACAGGCGGAAAAGAAAAATTAACGGCTGATTGGATATTTATCAATACAGGCGCTAAAACAACCATACCGGATATTAAAGGATTGAAAAATATTGATTACTTAACTTCTACAACCATTCTTGATCTTGAAGAGATCCCAGAACATCTCGTTATTATCGGAGGGAACTACATCGGTCTTGAATTCGGACAAATGTTCCGGCGATTCGGCAGCAAGGTGACCATCCTTGAAAAATCATCAAGAATAATGGAGAGAGAGGATGAAGACATCGCTTCAGAATTAAACAACATATTAAAAGGAGAAGGCATTGATATCTTAACTGATACGGAAATAGACGAGATAAACAGTCACAACAACAATCAGATTATGCTCCATCTGAAATCGGGTGATAAAAGCAAAAAGATGATTTGCAGTCATCTTCTTATTGCCACAGGCAGAAGTCCGCAAGCCGAAACACTAGGCCTTGAACTTGCAGGTATTCAAACTGATAAAAAAGGAAATATTTTGGTTAATGAAAAGCTGGAAACAAACATTTCAGGAGTTTATGCACTGGGCGATGTTAAGGGTGGACCTGCTTTTACTCATATTTCCTATAACGACTACACCCTTGTTTATAGAAACCTAATGAAGGGGACAAACTATACAACTGCTGACAGACCTATACCCTATTGTATGTTTACAGATCCCCAGCTTGGCCGCATTGGCATATCTGAAACGGAAGCGAAAGAAAAGAAGCTAAACTACAAAGTTGCTAAAATATCAATGTCGCAAGTAGCAAGAGGAATTGAAACGGGCGAAACCTTAGGTCTCATGAAAGCTATCGTTGATGCTGATTCTAAGCAGATATTGGGTGCCTCAATCCTTGCCTCAGAGGGAGGCGAAATCATGTCCATACTGGAAATGGCAATGGAAGGAAACATCACGTATGACAGACTCAAATTTTGTGTATTTGCACACCCAACCTATGCTGAATCCTTAAACAATCTTTTTATGGAAATTGAAGACTCGTAAATCTGGTTGCCTGTCGTTATTTGAGCGATTCTTTATGTTTTGGCAAAACCGATAAGATTAGTGTTAATAAAGCGATGAAATCTAAAGCTGCACTGACAGCATGAGAATATTCCCATTGCATACGGAGCTCAATCCAATTTACAGGTAGTATTGTCCAGTTATTAGTTTGCTGGTTGACCGGATAAGTATAAATCCAGAATATAATTTGTGTCCCAACGATACAGACCAATGCAATGAAGGTAAGAACAAATGCTCTTTTTTGCTTTCGCACCAAAATTGTTAAAATAAGGGTAGAAAGCAATGCTCCAAATACAACAATTCCCAACAGCGACCAGCCACTATAGATTTGCTGAACCGTCAGGTACTCATCACCAGATAAATTAATTTTATTTGGTAACTCGAATAAATGGGCCGAGCCCGCACTCAATGCAAGCGCGGTAAATAACAGACTACTGAAACGCATGATATTTAACCACATAACCTTTTTGTTCTTATTATCATCAATAATAAAAATAGAATCAAATTGTTTGATCAATCACATTGTATTCTGATTTTTCAGATTTTTTTCTTCCATTTCGAGCAACCATTTTTTACGCCATAAACCACCTCCATAACCAGTTAATTTCCCATCACTACCGATTACTCTGTGGCAAGGTACTAATATCGAGATTTTATTCATCCCGTTTGCGTTTGCTACAGCCCTAATAGCATTTGGTTTATTGATACACAAAGACTGTTCTTTATAACTTCTTGTTGTCCCATATGGTATCGTTTGTAATTGCTCCCAAACATCCTTCTGAAAATCAGATCCTTGTATAACCAAAGGAACTGAAAACGTTTTTCTTTCGCCAGCAAAATATTCGCTTAATTGATCTTCCAAGGTCTTAAAGTGCTTATTATATCCTTGCAGAATGATGGCATTCATTGTTTTCGAAAGATTCTTCAACTCAGTTTCCAACATTTTTCGATCCGTAAATTCGAGCAGGCAAATACCTTTTTCTATTGCGCAAACGAACATTGTCCCTAACGGGGTCTCTATTCGGGTAGCTGTGATAACTTGTTCACTTTTACTTTTAGACGCCGAAACGCCTAGAATAGATTTAAAGGAATCATTAAATCCACTTAAAGATTCATATCCTGAATCAAATGCTGTGGCCGTCACAGTTTCTCCATTTTTTATCCTCTTAAATGCAGAATTGATCCGATACATTCTTTGATAAGCCTGAAAGGTCATTCCATGGTTTTTCAAAAACCACCGCCGCAACGTATAAGGTTCTATACCTCGTTGTTTCAAATCCCAGTCTTTTAGCTTCAAAGTAGGATCCAGTGTTAACTCTTCAAGTAATTCCTTAATGTACCGGGGTGTTTCATTAAGGTTTTCCAATGGTTTGCATACTTTACAAGGCCGGTAACCCTTTAATATGGCTTCTTTTGAACTGCTGAAAAACTCTACATTTTCCATTTTTGGCTTTCGAGCAGTACAGGCAGGCCGACAAAATATCCCCGTTGTTTTTACAGCAGTAAAAAAAACACCTTCAAAAGCGGTATTCTTTTCCATAATTGCCTTGTACATAATATCCTTTGTAAGTTTCATTTCGCTATTTAAAATAAACATTCAAAGCTCTTTTCATAAATGATCTTTTGTGAGAGATCAGCTAATTCACGATAAATGTAGTCATTTGCAAAATTACCCATACTTATTCGTTTAACACCGGTGGCTTTCAACGAATCAAAATTTGCCAATGCTGGCATACACATTACATTGAGAGGTAAGTCTGTACTCTTTATAACTTCACTGATGTCTTTGTCAGATGTTATGCAGGGAACAAAAACTCCGTCAATATTTAAACTTTCATATAATTTAATCCTGTTGATGGTTTCATTTAACGCATTTGGTATATCAAGTAAAAAAGTGTCAGTTCGTACATTCACAAACATATCTGTTTGACGTGAGCCAATATAATCAGTGATAAGTTTTAATTTCTCAGCAAACAAACTAGCACTTTCCAACGTTCTTATCCCATTTTTAACTGTTGAATCCTCAATATTAATACCTACTATTCCCAAATCCATCAACTTGGAAATATTGTTTATAACCTCTGTGGGTGTTGCTCCAAATCCTGCTTCAAGATCTACAGAGATAGGTAGCGTCACCGACCTTTTTATGCATCTAATAAGATATAAATAAATATCAAATGGTATAACTTCTCCATCTTCATAACCCAACGAATGTGCTATTGCAGCACTCGATGTTCCGATGGCTTTATATCCGGATTGCTCTAATATTTTCGCACTCTGGGCACTCCAGGCATTGCCAAGGATTAAAGGATCATGCTGGTAATGAAGATCTTTGAATATTTGAAATTGAGATATCATATTACTTTTTTTAATAACATGACAAACTTCCGTTTTTTATTTTTTTACAACAACCGAAAAATTAACAACTATTTTATTCGATAAAAAATCAAACAAAGAAGTTATTCCTTTTTTCAAAATCAGCTTATTATCTTGACAGGCATTATTAATTATTATCGAAAGGTAAATAGTCAATAAAAAAAATTAAATTAGTAGCTATGAGAACTATTGTAATCCATTCCTTAACCATTCAACTAAATGAATATTGAAGAATTAAGAAGCTATTGCTTATCTAAAAAAGGTGCGACAGAAGGTTTCCCCTTTGGCGTGGAAACATTAGTCTTCAAAGTTGGCGATAAAATATTTTTATTGACCGGCCTGGATGCTCATCCCTTGTCTTTCAATGTAAAATGCGATCCGGAAGAAGCTATTGTCCTACGCGAGAAATATCCGAACAGCATCTTTCCGGGCTTTCATATGAGTAAAAAGCATTGGAATACTGTGGTTCTTAATGGAGAAATCACCCTGGATCAAACAAAAAAAATGATTGATCATAGCTATGATCTGGTATTTAGTTCTCTGCCGCTAAAAATCAAAAAGGATCTAACATAATTGTTAAATGAACCACTAATTAATTTAACACCACATTGAGCCACCTTATTCTTCTTTGAGTATATCGAAACAGGTATATTCTAAATTGCCTCTAAAATAAGTCAAGAATAAGTCTATAATACTTCAAATATATATTAAGCTGTTCCTATGTAATTTGTGTGTAGTGAGTGTGCTTTATTTGTCAAAAGACACACTCACTGCACACTTACACCACACTGATGTAGAATTACTGTAGTCTTAATATTGAATTAATATCGAGTCGTTATATTTTATGGGAATATCGGCTTCATTTGGATACAATCTATCCTAATCCAACAGATTTCATCTTTACCGGCTTCCATAAGTTAGTCTTTGCAATCTGACTGCCTAAACAAAAATCTAGTTCTATTTTTTTTATAAAATTAAAGACTACAATATTAGTAGTCTTTAATTTTATTTCTATATTTACACAACTTATTGAAATTAAATTGAAATGAATATTCAAAAAACAAAATCTAAGTGTCTTTTGATTTGCACGACCTTTCTGGCAACAGAAATGCGCAAAGGTATAAACTTTACCGACCGAATGTTTCCCATGCGATGTAGCTAAGAGACTCGGGATTTTATTCTCTTAGCAGGACTACTGCTCCTTAATTAACTTATTGTAAATCAGTACTCTATAATCTCTTAAAAAGGGTAATGGAAATACTATGTCTAATTCAAAATCATGAAATCATATCTTACACAAACAACAACTCATCTTTTTAGCGTATTAACGTTATTATTTTCATTAAATTTATTTACTAGCTATGTACATGCTCAAGGAAACAATTTTATAATTCTTTCCGGTACAATTATCGGACAAGATACTCAACTCCCACTGTCAGGTGTAACTGTACGCATTAAGAACACAGTTTCTGGTATTGCGACCAATTCAACAGGCAGATTTGAATTAAAAACAAAAGCAACGTTCCCAATTACTTTACTTATTTCAAGTATCGGATACGAAACGCAGGAATTCATCGTAGAAAACATTGATTCCAAACTGGATATAGAATTAGTTACTCAAACTCAATTGGGAAGAGAAGTGGTTGTTACAGCTTCGAGAGTATCTGAAAGTATTTTGCGCTCACCCGTAGCAATTGAAAAATTAGATATCCGTGCGATACGTGAATCTCCTGCTCCAAGTTTCTACGATGCACTGGAAAATGTGAAGGGAGTACAGATGACTACCTCGAGCATCACCTTCAAGGTACCCAATACTCGCGGGTTCAATATTCCAAATAATTTCCGTTTTGTACAATTGGTTGATGGTGTAGATATGCAGGCAGGTACGTTGGGTGTGCCGCTAGGGAATGCCATTGGACCTACAGAATTGGATATTGCCAGTGTTGAAATTACGCCTGGAGCAGCATCTGCTTTATACGGAATGAACGCTATCAACGGCATGGCCAACTTAATTACGAAAAGTCCATTCCTTTACCAGGGTTTAAGTATTTATCAAAAGGGTGGGATAAACCATGTTGGCGGTACTGGAAGGGATTTAAGTAATCTTACAGAAACGGCCCTTCGCTATGCAAAAGCCTTTGATAACAGGTTTGCATTTAAAGTTAACATTAGCTACATGAGAGGCACCGATTGGTTGTCGGACACAAAAACAAATCAGAATCCAAATAATCTTAATACAGCAAATCCGGAGTTTCCGGATTTGAATGCAGACGCAGATAATCCAGCTTACGATGCCTGGAATAAATACGGTGATGATAATGGAAGCAACGCTGTAACATTAAGTGGATTAACGATTCCCGGAACAAATGGGAGCCAAAGTATTCTTGTAAGACGTACAGGCTATTGGGAGAAAGATGTGGTGAGCCCGGTTGTAGACAACCTAAAGTTGGATGCAGCCCTACATTACCGTATCACTGACAATGCAGAACTGTCTTATGGTTATCGATTTGGAAAATTAGATGGGCTTTTTCAGCGTGGCAATAAAATTCAGATGGATAACGTAACGGTTCAGAATCACAAAATAGAGCTACAAGGGTCAAATTACGTTGTAAAATCATACATATCCATTGAAAATACAGGAGATTCTTACAATATTAAGCCTTTGGTTGATAACCTGGATATCACCAGTGGAGGAACCAATGCTATTTGGGGCGCAAAATATAAAACAGCCTTACAAAATGCTTTAAATACAGGCACGCCTTTAGCAGAAGCCTTAAAAATAGGAAGAGCAGCCGCAGATGCAAGCAGAGTGGAATCTGGAACACCTGCTTTTAACGATTTAAAAAATACGATTATAGGAATAAATAATTGGGATAACGGCGCAGTAATTGAAGGTGCTCCGGAAACAGGTGGTGCCTGGTTAACCCAAAAGAGTCGAACCTATCATACAGATGCGCAGTGGGATCTCTCTAATAAGACTCAATGGTTTGATTTATTAGTTGGTGCCGATGCGCGCATTTATGAAGTAATCCCGGATGGAAATAATTTTGTGGATTTTAGTCGGCCGCTTGCAGACAGAAACAAACCTTTGCCGGATGGAAGCTTTGGTAAGAATGTTTATTATAAGAAATTCGGGACCTTTGCACAAGTTACCAAAACCTTCTTTGATGAAAAACTAAAGCTATTCGGATCTTTGCGTTTGGATTATAATCCGGAATTTGATGCTAAATTTAATCCGCGCGTGGCAGCAGTTTATACAGTAGCAGATAAACATAATTTTAGAGCTTCGTTTCAAAACGGCTATCGCTTTCCAGCACTCTTTGAAGCAATATCTTTTGTAAATAATGGTAATGTAAGACGCGTTGGAGGATTATCTTATATTAATGAGGGATTAAATTACTTGGATAATTCGTATACGCTGGCATCAAGTGATGCATTTAATGCGGCTTTAAATGCCGACATTGCGAATGGTTTATCTGTAAATGACGCTGCCTTAAAAAATAAGGCATTGTTGGCTCAAACCAACCTTGCTCCAACCAGACCTGAACGTATAAACTCCTTTGAAGTTGGTTACAAAAGTGTATTGGTTGATAATAAATTAGTTGTAGATGTTGATGCTTATATAAATCAATACGATGGATTCCTGGGCCAGGTAGAAGTTTCTGTTCCTTATAAAACAGGCTTTACAGAACAGGTACAAACAGGTACCGATGCAGCTGTAATCGCTATGGTTAGAGCAAACAGAGATAAGCAGCAAACCCGCTATCGTGTATACACTAATGCTAAAAACAAGTATAACAATTATGGTTCTTCTATCGGAATAACCTATAATTATTTCAAAAATTTTACACTAATAGGAAATGCCAGTTATAATAACATCTCCAAAAATGAGCAGGAAGATGTTTTTGTAACCGGTTTCAATACTCCGAAATGGGCAACCAATCTTTCTCTTGCAAACCGGGAAATTGTCAAGAATGCAGGATTTACTATCGCCTGGAGATGGCAAACGTCCTTTTTTTATGAAAGTCCGCTGGTTAATGGAGAGGTTCCTTCTTTTAATAGTTTTGATGCACAGGTTACTTATCGGATACCGCAGGTAAAAGCGACCATTAAGATAGGAGGCACAAATATCTTGAACAAAAACTATGTTCAATATGCAGGTGGCCCAACACTCGGAGGACTATACTATGTAGCTTTAACTTTTGATAGTTTGCTAAATTAAGTTCACATCATATTATCTACTAAAATAAATATTGGACGTTCGCAGACGTCAACTTTAACTTGCCCTTTTGCAATAGATAAGGAAGTTGATTTGCCAGATATTTCATTTGAAACCAGTTGCACAAGCTTCGCGGTTTTCGTTTTTGACGGCAGTGAAACAGGATAATTTTTGACCGTATAATTTTCCTTGGTAGCTGCCCAAATTACATAAGCACCCTTTGAATTATTAATATCCTTAAATTTATAAATCAATAGTTTCGGGTTTAATGATGGTTGTTCACCAATAAATCGCATATTTTTCAATGTGTTTTTTAGGGTATGGACATAATACCAGGACTTTTTGGGAGTCCAGTCGCCTTTGGGACCAACTAAGCCGCTGGTAGAAAACCAGGTAGAATCCTTTGGATCAACATCCCTCAGCATATACATTTGAGCGCGGTCTACTCCTGCAGCTGCAAAAGCAAGGTAGGCCCTTACCAACCATTGAGCCTGAACTTCAAAAATATCAAATGGTCCTATAGGTGGCGGACTTAAAGGTGATTTGGGGTGTGTATCCCAACCAAATTCAGAAATCCAAATCTCCACTTCCGGCAAGTTTTTATTACGATATTCCACAAAAGTCTGCATCAAGTCTTTAAGTTCTCCTTCTTCCGGACTCAATGCCGGGCCACCCCCTTGCCATCCCTTTCCGTCTTTCCATGTATACTGATGGACATTGATAACATCGGCTGCAAATTTTTTATCGGTACGGTTTTCCTCAAACCAGGTCTTCATGTTTTGAATATATTCGACACTGGGAGATGCTAATCCTCCCATAACAACTTTCATGCGGGGATCTGCATTTTTAATCCCAAATGTTCCTGAACCCGACGTCATGGTATTTGCATGTCCATCATAATTGGCACTCAACATAGAAGCATACTCCTGAGGCGTAAATTGTGCTTCCCTACCCTCCCAATCTTTATCCTGTTCATTCCAGTCTTCAAGATACCTAACTAATCCCATTCCTGATTTGCGTGCCTGCCCTGAAGCAAGTGTCAATTTTTGTTCATCAACATGGGTAAATCCATATCGTGCTGCAAATTGAAACATATAATGCGCTTTTTTATGGTAAGAAAAAGGGTCAGTTGCGGGCAACCCCTCCTCATCTAGTGGTTTATTTGAAGATTTAAATTTTGCACCTGGATTCAGCCAATTAACTGAACCCTGTATACAGGGCGAAATAATAAGACCAGCATTACTTACCTGACTATAAAACGTGTCAAAATTCCAGGGTTTCACTTCACTCGGCGCCCACTTAATATTATTCGTTGGATAACTCTGATAGTCTTCCTTGCCGTTTCCTTCATCCCAGCCCCAATTATGATATTCCCTTATAAATCCAACTGCCTGCATTTTGTCGATCGGGTCATCTACAAAGGCATTTACACCCATGAATTGGTCGAATGTAATCAATGCTCTTTCCTTCAGCTTCTTTGTGCTATTCGGTATTTCTCGCTGAACGCTGGAGCTATTTAATGTGCCTGCAGTAAATAGTAATAAAAAAAATGCCTTTTTCATATTTTACTGTTGTCCGTCTCACAAACATATTACCTTGGCCAGTCGCTTTATATGCACATGTAAGTGCCCGCTAAGCTATCAGACAAGTCATCTTCATCCTAACATGGTATACTCCCTAAAGTACAACAGAACCGGCAGAAGCAACTTCATGATCCTGATCTACTGAACCACCAGAAACGCCTATTGCACCGATAATTTTTCCATTCGTATCTTTAAGGACGACGCCACCAGGAAATGTTATTAATCCTCCATTTGAATGTTCAATATTAAATAAGGGACCACCTGGTTGTGAAAGCTTTCCAAGCTCTCCGGAGTTCATATCAAAATATCGAGCTGTTTTGGCTTTTTTTATTGAAATATCGATTGAACCCAACCATGCGTTATCCATCCTGTGAAAGGAAACAAGGTTAGCTCCTTCGTCAACTATTGCAATATTCATTGCGACTCCTATTTCTTTTGCTTTTCTTTTAGCTGCTTCCGATAACCTCTCCGCTTGTTCTAATGTAATTCCCATAAAATGTGATTTTTAGTTTTTAACTATTGATTAGTTTCTGAAAAAGAAACATCAGTGCATGCAAAATGTTTCATATATTTATATTGTGTTCTTTATAGGTTATCACACTTCAAGGTTGTTTTCCTAATCAAATTTTTTATATTGTAAAACATCATTCAATTAAGAGCCTTATTATGAAAAGATTACTATTTATTGCCGTAATAAGTTTATACACTATGTCTATCCAGGCTCAAGAAGGACAGGTCTTTGAGACGCGTACGATAAAAAGCAAAATCCTTAAAATGGACCGCAATTATGCGATTTATTTACCGGCTGGTTATGATCAGAGCGATCGCAGCTATCCGGTTTTATATCTGCTTCATGGCAGTGGAGACAATCATACCGGGTGGGTACAATTCGGGCAAGTTCAACACATTGCCAATAAAACAATTGCTGAAGGTAATGCCACGCCAATGATTATCGTGATGCCAGATGCTGACACCGGAACAAAAGGTTATTTTAATACCATTGATCGTAATTTTAACTATGAAGATTTCTTTTTTAAGGAGTTGATTCCGCATATCGAAAAAGAATACCGGGTACGTAGCGACAAGCATTACCGTGCTGTATCAGGCTTATCAATGGGCGGCGGCGGAACGATCTTTTATGCGCTGCACCGACCGGATTTGTTCGCAGCCGCTGCGCCACTAAGTGCCTCAACCGGAAACTGGGATCTCAAACAGTTTAAAGCAAGATCTAAAAATTCAAATCCTGACTTATCTGAAAAACAAATTGAAGATTACTATAACCGTCACAGCATAGAAAGTATGGTAAAAAACTCATCCGAAGAAGAATTGAAAAAGATAAAAGGAATACGGTGGTATATAAGCTGTGGTGATGATGATTTCTTATATGAAGGAAACAGCAACATGCATATCTTATTTCGTAAAAATGAAATTCCTCATGAGTACAGAGTTAAAGACGGCGGGCATACCTGGACATACTGGCGTAATGAATTACCTCTTGTTTTGGAATTTGTATCAAAGTCATTTACACAGTTCTAATGCTAACAAGTTTAGTTTGTTTCTTCGGAAGCTTCCAATACTTTTCCTATTTCAACAACTGCTTCATCCTCGTTCATTTTCGTGGCAAAAATACTGATGATCAATATTTGTAAAGCGTGAAAAAGCATTAGCGGCAATAGAATCAAACCAACTACACTACTTTGACCAAATAGAGCTTCAGAAAAAACTGTACCATGCACTAGTGACTTCTTAGTTCCACAAAATTGCGCAGTAATGCGGTCAGCGCGGTTAAAGCTCAACATTCTTGAAATCCATCCCGTAATTCCATAAATTAAAAAGAACAATCCTACTACAATAACAGTCATAAGGAGCAAGTCTTGGATACTCACGCTTGTAAATATTTTCTCTTCAAAAGAGCTCACAAAACTCTTATAGATAATCAATAGGATAATGAATTTATCAAAAAGACTGAGCGATCGGCTGTTTCTTTGTGCAAATGCTCCCCAATATTTTCTTAATAATAATCCAACAATTAAGGGAAATAATATTTCCATTCCTAATTGAAAATAGATATCAGAAAAATCGTATGCAATATTTGAATGCTTAATAAAGGAACTCATCCATAATGGAGTAACCAAAATTCCAATTATTCCGGAAAGACTAGCATTAAAAATTGAAGCAGGGATATTTCCTTTTGCCATGGCTACCATCACGACGGACGAGGATACCGTGGAAGGTAAAGCAGCCATAAATAAAAGAGAGAGCCATAAAAGTTCATGCGAGGTATCTTTAACGAAAGGATAAAAGACAACAATAACTAATGGAAACATCACAAAAGTAGTTCCCTGAACAACGATATGCAGCTTCCAATTGCTCAAGCCACTTTTAATATCATCCGTACTCAGCTTTAATCCGTAAAAGAAAAAGATCAATGAAATTCCAATACTAGCAATGCTATCTAATGGAATCGGACTACCTTGAGAACCGAGTTGTGGAAAAAAATAAGCTAAAACAATGCTGAAGGCGATGGCAATTACAAATGGATCTATTCTCATAATACAATAAGGATTCTGAATAGCCAGCAAAGATAAAAAATATTAGATAAGCCGCTCTTCGCTAACTAATATCTTATCCGGTTCTACAGCTGAATACTGACTTTAAAGTTTTCAAACACCAGCGCACCGTTGACTTTCTTGCCAGTTGTCCTATCCTGCAGATCTTTAAGCTGACCTGTTTTCCCTTTCTCAAGCAGATTTTTCATTTCTTTTTCTTCAAGCAATACACCAGACAGTGTACGCCACATTCTAAAATCGCATCCTCGGGCATAGAGATCACATTTTGCCAATTTTTCATATAACATGATCTTGCCGTTTGCACATTTAGGGCATTTAATGACTATCGTCTGCAACGGTGACTCTGCTTCCAGCGGCAAGGTAATCCGCAATTCCAACAGCTCCCTGGTAATGCGCGCAGCAAAATCTTTGATATGCTTCATAAACACATCGTACGAAACCTTATTATCGCGCATCTCTTCCAATTTCTGCTCCCATTTACCTGTCAGCTCCACCTTGGCTATCGCCCGATCTTTAACTAGGTTGTAGACCATCAAACCTTTCTCCGTGGGAATCAGTTTCTTTTTATCCCGCTGAATATAGTCACGCAGAAAGAGTGTTTCAATGGTAGCAGCTCTTGTGGCCGGAGTACCCAAACCACAGTCCTTCATGGCCTGACGCATTTCATCATCATCTATCTCCTTACCAGAGGTTTCCATAGCTTTTAGCAAGGACGCCTCCGTATGTATTGGCTTAGCTTTCGTAAACTTCTCCATCATCTCAAGCGTCAATATCTCTAACGGCTCATTCACAAGCAATTTGGGCAATTGTGCATTTTCGCTATCTGCATCATCATCCTCTTTCTTATCCTCATCGGGATGCTCAAGTTGATCAGGTGATAGCCGCCATCCATATTGCTTGATCACTGTTCCTTTTGTGATCAGCTCCACTCCCTGTGCATCTATAATAACCGTGGTAATATCTTTCAGACATTGTTCTGAAAAGCTCTCTACCATGCGCTTGGCAATCATCTTGTAAATATTAGCTTGTTCCTTCGACATAGCTGAGGGCTTCTCATCGGTCACTAACAACGCATGGTGATCAGTCACCTTTTTATCGTCTACCGAGCGAGTATTGAGTTTAGCCCCAATAAGATTGCGACTAATCGTTGCGATTCCTTCTTCTGCCGTGTTAGCCAGATGCTGAAAAAGATCCTGGATTTGTTCAAAGACATCTTCCCCAATATATCGACTTCCGGTTCTGGGATAGGTAATGACCTTCTTTTCATATAGGTTCTGCGCCAGACCCAAAGTCTGATCAGCTGAATAACCATATTTTTTATTGGCATCTTGCTGAAGCGTAGTCAGATCATACAACAGCGGAGGAGGCTCTTTCACTTCCTTAGCTTCTACCTTGCTGACCAAAGCTTCTGATCCTATGCGGATTTTGGCTAATGTATCGGTAGCTAATTCCTTTTCATCAATACGGTTAGAAGTTGCTTTAAATTTGATATTATCCTTTTCAAAAGTCGCTTGTATTTTATAAAACGTCTTCGGTTTGAAGTTTTTATTTTCAATATAGCGTGAGCATATCATCGCTAAAGTGGGCGTTTGTACGCGTCCGAGAGACAAGAGGCCTCTATTTCCTGCAGCAAGCGTGATGGCCTGCGTGGAGTTGATACCAATTAACCAGTCGGATTCGGAACGCGACCGCGCCGACATATATAAGCTGTCGTACTCCGTACCGTCTTTCAGGTTTTGAAAGCCCTGCTTGATCGCTTTATCCGTTTGGCTGGAAATCCAGAGCCTTTTAAATGGCTTTTTTGATTTTAGGAAGTAATAGATGTTGCGAAAGATCAATTCCCCTTCGCGCCCGGCATCCGTGGCCACGATAATTTCATCCGCCTTTTCGAGCAAGCCCCTGATAATGTTCAACTGCTTCAACGCCCCTCCATCATCTAGTTGCTTTCCATCCCGTTTGACCTTTTTTGGCTCCAACCTGAAGGTAGCGGGGATGATGGGTAGATTAGCAACCGACCATGAATGAAATCCATAAGCCTGAGGGCTACATAATTGCACAAGATGGCCAAAGGCATAGGTAAAGGCATATCCATTACCTGAAATATATCCATCGTTCACTTCTTTAGCACCCATTACCCGTGCCAAATCCCTTGCTACTGACGGTTTCTCTGCGATAACTACTTTCAACTTGCTCCTATTAGTATTGTTCCAAGGAAGTTGTCAATATTCAAGATTGTAGTGACTTCGTTTAATGTTATAGTCTTAGATAGATCTATACCGTGAAAATGTGCTTCTAGCCCGGGAATTATCATAAGGACAAAGTTAAAGTTTCTTTCAGGCCTTTCCAGAATTTTAATTTATTTGGTGCCAAACAGATTAAATGAGCTACGCCCTATTCTTCATACAGACGGTTAGCTTCAATACCTTGTAAGGAAAGTATAGAAATTATTTCTACATGATTAAGACATATACCTTCAACAGTCAGCAAATTATACGTGGAATTAAGATCAACTTTCCATTTGCAAATACCTTTATACTTTGCAAGGACAGTTTTTACTCTTTGAACAAGCGCAGGGTTTTTTACGTCGATTTCGAAAATAAGTTTTTCCATAATTTTCTAATTTAATACTAAGATTTCTTCAAGAGATCTTAAAAATTTAACAGAACAAATACGTCAGAAAATGTAACTAAGTGAAATACATCCTAAAACTATATATAATGTTTAAAATATCTGATTTATGAGTAAAAATATGTAATGAGTCATAAAAAACATGTAATAACAACCCATATTTGAGTTCTCAAATTATAAAAAGGAAGAATACAACCTGCTTATTCAAATAGAACCTTTATAATAATGGAGAGGTTGAAATGTTATACCGGAAAACATCTTTTGGTCTACATTGTTTACTTCTATATCAACCCAACAACGTCATGGCAACTTCAGCAAAAAAAACAGTTACTGCAAAAACTAACAAGCCCTCAACGAAAGCAAAAAACAGTACTAATACACCAAAAAAGAAGACAACTGACAGTTACAATTCCTTTAAGAAGTTTGAAGGCCGCCAATATACTGGTATGCAGGTCGGCAGAAGTCACCACTGGGATTATGATCAGGGCGACTGGAAGGAGACCAAAATCACTCCGGATCTTTGGGAAATTAACTATGCGGTCACCAAACGTCGTAAAGGACATGCACCTGAGGGTAGTGGTGTTCCCGTAGGTACTGAATATCACTGGTATATCCTATCCCATCAGAACGCGAAGAAGTTAAATGCGAATGATTATTCAACCGAAATGCATGGGATCAAATTCAAGCTTGCACATAAGCGTGCGGATAAAGATAAATGGAGCCTGAGCGGCACCACACAACGTAAACACCTGATCAAATTTCTAAAGGAAATGATCGAGCAACTGGAAAAGGATCCCATTCCGTTGGAATTCGAATATGGCGGTAAAAAGTATAAAGGTGAAGGCGTACCTGTGCCCGAAACATGTGATGAAGATGTTTGTTATCAGTTGGATGTAGAGCTGAACGATGAGGCTTTGGGTATTATCCGATGTGCGAAGAGCGGCTGGAAGATGGATGGCGTTGAGCAGGAACTGGTCGAGGCTATCGGCGATGAGATTTTCGCTTTTTACGAGTAGACAAGAACAAAAAAGGGATAAATGTATTGCAGCTGCCCGATCAGCAGTAATTACAAAACTCATTTATTTCCAGTGAACACACTTAATATGAGCGTTATAAGGTATATACCTATTTGCTTTTCTTCAAGTGTTTCTCTTTTAATCATATTTCCAATAAGTGCTCATGGAGATTAAATTTCATGTTCTGTTACTATATTCTTTTACACTCTCAGCATCTGTTCCTTATCTGGCCATCCAACCTCCGTCTACGGTTAAAATGGTGCCGTGTATATAAGAAGATGCATCGGATGCAAGAAATACAACTGGACCTTTAAAATCTTCAGGGCTGCCCCATCGTCCTACTGGAATACGTTCCAATATAGAGTTACTTCTATTTTCGTCAGCCCGTAAAGCCGAAGTATTATCAGTAGCTATATACCCGGGAGCTATTGCATTAACATTTACCCCTTTTGATGCCCACTCATTGGCAAAAGCTTTTGTCAATTGCCCTATTGCACCTTTAGACGCAGCATATCCCGGCACATTGATACCTCCCTGAAATGTTAGCAAGGACGCTGTGAATATTACTTTCCCAGCCCCCCTTTCAAGCATTTCCTTTCCCAGCTCCCGTGTTAAGATAAACTGTGAAGACTGATTGACAGCAATTACCTCGTCCCAATATTCATCGGGATGTTCTGCAGCTGGTTTTCTCATGATCGTGCCTGCATTGTTAACCAAAATATCAATTACAGGGTGATCTTTTTTTACATTTGAAATAAATGCGTACAGAGAAGATCTATCAGAAAAATCACATTGATAGGCTTGAAACTTCCTTCCCGTGTGCCTTACCTCTTTTTCAACATCGCTCCCTTCCAATTCAAGGGAAGCAGATACTCCTATAATATCTGCACCTGCTTCTGCCAATGCAATTGCCATTGCTTTCCCTATACCGCGTTTGCAGCCAGTAACCAAAGCTACTTTACCGTCAAGATTAAATGATTGAATAATTGACATGCTAGTTTATTTTTACTTCTAATGGATTTTTTAGACCTTCTTTATATTGTTCAAGATACATTAACCAGGCAGATGCGGATTGGATTCTCCCAGCCTTATTCCATGCGCCACCACTATGATATACAACCGGTGTTTCAGATTCCACCTGGAATAGAGACAAAAACTGTCCATCATCTACTATGACACTATCAACAGGCTTATCGAAAACCAAACCAACCCCTATTATTCCATTTTCTTCATATTGTGGTTCCCAATATCCAAATATACCGTCCTTGTGTTTATCCAATACTTCGCCCTCATCTTTTCTTTTGGCGATACCAGCTGCAATAGTTAATTCTTCTTTTCCTTCAATATCAAAGTCCAATTCAATCTTATTTAACTGTGAACCAGCATCTATACTGACAGTTTTACTCATTTTCACATTCGCTTCACCTACTTTCCAGGGCTCAAAATTCAATCTGAAAGTAGTTCGCAAGGGTCCGTTATCAAGAACCTGGTAAGTCCTGTAATGCTTTGAGTAATGTAAAACCCCATTAGAATACGGTGCAATATCTCCCGCTCCCAGGGTTTGGCCTACAGAGTAATAATCCAACCCTTCTCCATGATCTTCATGGTAATCCTCGCTTTTGTACCATTTATCAATTATCAGATTATTGGTTCTTTTTGCCCATATATCCATCCCCTGGGCATCGTCTTCTCTCCCTTCTAATGCCTTTCCATACATTCTAAAAGCAACCACATCATTTTCCCAGGCAAAGTCATCAAAACGTTCCGGCACATAGCGACCAAATGTTTTAGAGGCAATGGAATCTGCTCTCCTAGCCTTTATAACAAGTTGAATCTCTTCATTTGCGGGAATATTTACTTGAATTAAAATATTCTGAGGTTCATTTTCACCTAGCGATTCTAATTGATAAGGATATTCCTTACCATTTTTCTTATTAACAATTTTAAATTCCTTCACATCTGCATCTAGCATCTGTGAAAAGCCTGAGTAAGGGATGCTTATAAGCTCATCCCGATCAAAATCCAGGGTATTTTTAACTAAAATCTCTTTATTTTCACTTTTCTGTACACAAGAAGAAAAGAAGACAAGTACCATTATGCATTTTCCAATATATTTAAAGGAAACCAATATATTTTTCATCAGAATAAATTGTTTTTAAGTGGTAATGAAGCTATCATGAGTGAATTATTTTAAATTATTAATTGCACATCCATCCATATCACCATAATCCATGTTTTCGCCGGCCATACCCCAGATAAAAGTATAATTCGATGTGGCTGCTCCCGAATGAACGGACCAAGGCGGTGAAATCACTGCTTGTTCGTTTTGCATCCAAATATGACGAGTTTCTTGTGGTTCTCCCATAAAATGACAAACTGCCTGACCTTCCGGAACTTCGAAGTAATAATAAACTTCCATTCTTCTATCATGCGTATGAGCAGGCATCGTATTCCAGACACTTCCAACCTTTAGCTCCGTCATTCCCATTTGAAGCTGACAGGTCTCAACCGTACCTGATACGAGTAATTTATTAATTACACGATGATTGGACGCCTCCAGACTCCCTAATTCAACAATTTCTGCTTCATTCTTTGTTATTTTCTTTATTGGATAGGCATGATGGGCAGGAGTTGAATTCAAATAGAATTTTGCAGGTTGTGCTGCATCTTTACTTGAAAAAACTACGTTTTCATTACCTTTACCAATATAAAGTGCTTCTTTATAATTAAGGGTATATTTTTCACCATTCACTTCTACTTCCCCTTCACCTCCAACATTAATAATTCCCAATTCCCGACGTTCTAAAAAATAGTTGGCTTTTAAAGGGTCAATTGTCTCTAAACGGATTTCTTGATTAACCGGTTTAACACCCCCTGTTATAAAACGATCAAAGTGAGAATAAATCCAGTTTATTTTATCATTTTCAAAAAGATTTTCAATTAGAAAATTTTCTCTTAATGTTTTTGTGTCCATGCCTTTCGTTTCAACCGGACTTACAGCATAGCGTGTTTGATAATTAATATTCATTTTTTAATATTTAATTTAAAGACTATTTGTTAAAACTATTCATTAATAGATGAAAACCGTTCAAACTCAGCATTAACTTGATCGTCCGTTAAATTGCTGCCGGAGTTTATCAATACTTTATAGCGGAAAACAACTGATTTCCCAGCTGGCAAATTAAAATCAAGTTCATCTTGTCCATTGCTTAACTCTTTTTGTCCAAGCGGATTAGCTGCAAACAAACCATAGCCACGCGCATGCCAGTAAGTTGGATACCCAACATTTTCAGGATGATCTAATATCACCAGGGAAACAGCTTCATCACCAACCGCTGCATTTAAGTTTACCCATTTCCCGCGCGTTCCCCAAACATCATCACCTTCTATACTTTCGCTACTGCGGTATTTTCCAGTAACACCCTTATTGTTTAACTGTGCTACGTTTGTAATTTTACCACTGGCATCCGTAAATTTTTCAGGGCTATCAGAAGGATGTTCCAGTTCACGAGCCAAACGAATACCTATTAGACCTTCTTTATTATCTTTAAAAGAGACATCTTCCTTTAAAGCAGTCAGTTTAGTAATGCGTTCAACAGTCCGCAAATTCCCTCTTCCTCCAAATACAAATTTGGTATCTTCACGAAGCAAATTGGTACCATCAGTTTTTTGCCAATATGCGGTTATTTCCAAAACAGCCTGCCCTTTGCCACTGTTTATTTTATTGACACTATGATGCTTAATTATTCCAAATCCGCTCTTTTTATTATCAGGAATCGCGGTAGAATTATTCCAGAAGTCTAATCCATTGACATCTCCATAATTAAACCACATTCCTACATGATGAGGGTGATCAACGCGTTCACCTGGCCGGGGATCCAAAGGCCAGCCCCGGGTAATCAATGTTCCTTTTGAAGTGCGTAATGGATACAATACAGGTTTCATCAATTCATCCGGATAGATATATGAAGTAAATGGCTTACTGTCTACAGTAATATCTACACGTTTATCTGCCTTATTTTCAACAATGGAAAAATACATTTCTTTAGACGATTGTGCATCGCATTCTGTAAAGGATATTAATCCTGTCAAAGCTAAGAGAATGGCAAATACTTTTTTCTTAAGCATGGCTTTCTTATATAAAAGGTTAACTGATTACAACTTCCTGCTTTGCGCTGTCAAATGTTATTTTTTTTCCCGTTTGAAGGGCAGTACGAACCATAATATTAGCTATAGAATGATTATAACCAGCTTTAACGGATGCATGCGGAGTTTTTCTGCTCAATACACATTCCATCCAGTTACGCATATGTAAAGAAGTCATCATATCACCGCCAGTATTTGCTGATGTTTCAATACGCGCTGCATTAGGCAACGTATAGTCGGTTAGTAAATTAGCCGCCATACCCATTTCATCTGCCATACTTTGTGAAAGCCCACCTTCAGAAGTAACTTTATTCGTATCCAGATTTAACATACCACCGTTTGAATAATAATATTCTTTAGTTCCTCCTGCACCATTACTGAATCTGGAAGAATACGATACCTGAAAACCTTTTTTCATATCATTTTCCGGTCCATAATCCATCACTGCTGTTAGCGTATCTGCGTTCTCCCGACCATCATCCCACATATAAATACCTCCATTGGCAACAACGCTACGTGGATGTTCTAAACCTGTAAACCAGTGAACGGTGTCAATCTGGTGCGACATCCATTGTCCAGGAATACCCGAAGAATAGGGCCAAAACAATCGATACTCTAAATATTTACGAGGATCCCATTCTACTTTAGGACGGTTCATTAGAAAGCGATCCCAATCGGTATCCTCTTTTCTGATTTCACTCACTAACTTAGGTAAGCGCCAACGGCCGGGCTGGTTAACATTCCAGGTCATTTCCACCATTTTAATATCACCAAATTTTCCAGAACGTATATACTCATTCGCAGCAATGTAATTAGGGGCACTTCTACGTTGCGAACCAATTTGAACTATTTTTCCGGAATCTAAAACTGCCTTTAATATAATTTTGGCATCTTCAAGAGTTTCAGCCATTGGTTTCTCAACATAGGCATCTTTACCATTTCGCACTGCCTCAGCTCCCATTAACGCATGTTGAAAATCGGCTGTACTGATAATAACCGCATCGATATTTTTTTGTGCATACAATTCATCATTATTACGATACTTCTTAATTGTATTGCCTGTTTTATCCTTTATAAAAGCTTCTGCTTCATCGCGGCGCCGGTTCCAGATATCAGAAACGCCAACAAACTCAAAATTCAATTCTTTCGCATGGTTCATGAATGAAAGAAACAACGAACTTCTAAAGCGATTAGAGAAGCCTACAATAGCTACCTGCACCCGGTCGTTCGCTCCAATTATACGTCCATAACTTTTAGCATCAATGCCCATGGCTGACAGACCCAGTACGCCGGCGCCTATACCGGCCTTCTTTATAAACTCCCTGCGTGAGTCTTTTAGATTTTTGTTCATGGTATGATTTTTTTTTAATGATTAGTAATTGATGGATAGAATTATAAATTATTTTTTGTCTAAATCTACTAATTTCATTTTGGGTACCAACGCTTTCATAATTACCCATGCAATTAAGTAAGCAAGTGAACATATCGCAAACATAATTGTATAGCCGGTATGAATGTTACCCAGTGCCTGATAATAATCAAAAAGCGCACCGGCTAATTTACTCAGTACCACCCCGCCAATTCCACCAGCCATCCCACCTATTCCAACAACTGATCCAACTGTGATATTTGGAAACATATCCGATACGGTAGTAAAGATATTTGCTGACCATGCCTGATGTGCAGAGGCACCAATTCCAATCAAAATTACAGGAAACCAATAGCTAATACCTCCTAAAGGTTGTGCTAATAATACGACCAAAGGAAATAAAGCAATAATGAACATCGCCTTCATCCGACCGTCATAAGCATTATAACCTTTTTTAATGTAATACATCGGGAACCATCCCCCTCCAATACTACCAAACATAGTCAGACCGTACAATACAGCAAGGGGAATCATAATATCTGTTCCGATCATGCCATACTCGGCTTTAAGATAAGAAGGTAACCAAAACAAGAAAAACCACCATACACCATCTGTTAAAAATTTTCCAATAGTGAATGCCCATGTTTGCTTATAAGTCAGCAATTTTATCCAGGGAACTTTTTTAGCTTTTACCTCTTCTTTATCAACAGGAATATCTACAAGTTCTTTGTCACTTTGAATATAAGCCAATTCATCTGAAGAAAGCCTTTTTTGTTTTTCCGGCTTTTCATAAAACCAAAGCCACAAGATCAGCCAAAGAAAACCAACAGCTCCTACCGCAATAAAGGTACTTTGCCAACCCCAATGAAGTGCCATCCAGGGCACAGTTAAAGGCGCTATGATAGCACCTACAGTAGCCCCCGAATTAAATATACCGGTTGCAAAAGAACGTTCTTTTTTTGGAAAGTACTCAGCAGTGGCTTTTATAGCAGCTGGGAAGTTCCCTGACTCACCAATACCCAATAACGCACGTGCAACTATAAAACCAATCACAGAAACCGAAAGGCCAGTTACTCCAACAATACCAAGAATAGTTACAGCTCCCTCACCCAATGGAATTGCGTAAGCATGTAAAATTGCCGCTAAAGACCAAACAATAATCGCGATTGCAAAACCCCATTTTGTTCCCAACCGATCAACAATACGTCCTGCAAAAAGCATAGAAAGAGCATAAATAAATTGAAATGCGGAAGTGATGTTTGCATAATCTGTATTTGTCCAGCTAAACTTTTCTTCCAACATGGGATGAAGCAGACTAAGTACTTGCCTGTCTAAATAATTAACGGTTGTAGCTACAAACAACAATGCACAGATTGTCCATCGATATTTACCTACTGGTTTATAAATGTTCATAAATAGTATTTAAAAATTGGTTAGATGATTAAAAAATTGGTTAGATGATTAGATGTAAACGTTTACATAACCAAACATAAAAAAACTACGGGATCTTTAAATAAAAATTTAATAATCAGAATGTATTATTAAATGCGTTTATCCCATCCAAAATATTGATTAGCATTATTATAAGAAATATCTTCTATGATTTTTCCTACCCATTCAATATCATTGGGCAGTTCTCCATTTTCTATTTCAGTGCCAAACAAATCACACAAAAGGCGCCTGAAATACTCATGACGCGGAAAGGACAGGAAACTTCTTGAATCGGTCAACATTCCGACAAAACGACTTAACAATCCCATATTTGACAAAGCATTGATCTGTTTGGTCATACCATCTTTTTGATCTAAAAACCACCAGGCAGAGCCATATTGAACTTTCCCTGTTACTGATCCATCATTAAAATTACCTGCCATGGTAGCAAACAACTCATTATCAGCAGGATTAAGGTTATACAAGATGGTTTTAGCCAACTTATCATCTCTATCAAGCCTATCCAAAAATTTAGATAATGCCTGTCCTTGTGAAAAATCACCTATTGAATCCCATCCTGTGTCCGGACCTAACTTATTCAACATCCGGGCATTATTATTTCTTAACGCTCCAAGGTGATATTGTTGTACCCATCCCTTTTCAACATCCCATTCGGCAAATTGCACTAACATAGCCGATTTGAACTTACGATGTTCCGCGGCTGAAACTTCTTTTCCGGAAATAGCTTTTTCGAAAATTCTTGCAATCTCTTCTTTCGTATAGTCATCACAATAAATTTCCTCAAGTCCATGATCCGATACCGAACTACCCATCTTTGCGAAGAAATCATGCCTGCTTTTTAATGCATTCACAAAATCGGAATAGGTTGAAATTGAAACATCAGCTGCCGATTCAAGCTTGTTGACATAAATTTTAAATTTATTCAGATCATCCAGATTCATAGCATTATCCGGACGAAATGCCGGCAGAACCGGAATTTCATAACCTTCATCTTTTAGTTGCTGATGAAAACTGAGCGAATGCACCGGATCGTCGGTAGTACACACTACCTTTACATTCATTTTTTTTAACAATCCTCTTACCCGGAATGCTTCAGTTTGCAGTTTTTCCTGGCACTGGTCATAAATTTTATCAGCATTTTTTCCGCTCAATACTTCATCAATATCAAAATACCGCTGTAATTCCAGATGAGTCCAATGGTATAAAGGGTTTCTAAGGGTATAGGGAACTGTTTCTGCCCATTTACGAAATTTTTCCCTATCGGGCTTGTCCCCGGTAACATAACTTTCGTCAACACCGTTGATACGAAGTGCGCGCCATTTATAATGATCGCCATTAAGCCATACCTTACTAATATTTTCAAACTGTGTATTCTCCGCTATTTGCTGTTGCGGCAAATGACAGTGATAATCAATAATGGGCATTTTAGCTGCATAATCATGGTAAAGCGTTTGTGCTGTTTTAGTGTTCAGCAAGAAATTTTCATCTAAGAATTTTTTCATCATTAATAATTTTTAACGAACGTATTAATTTTTATAGTTGTCTAACTTTACATTGCCCTTATAAGGAAACCCCACGTTTCCAAGGGATAAAATCATCTTGGTTAAGCCTCACCGCTTGAGTGATAACCTCGCCGGATGCTGCCCGGATACAATATTCAAGTATCTCTTCTCCCATTTCCTCAATAGTTTTTTCCCCTGAAATAATTGGCCCGCAATCAATATCGATGATATCAGCCATTCTGCGAGTTAATTCACTATTTGACGATACTTTTATAACAGGGCAAATTGGATTCCCAGTTGGCGTACCCAATCCAGTAGTGAATAGAATAAGTGTCGCTCCGCTTGCCACCTTCCCGGTAGTTGCTTCCACATCATTTCCGGGAGTACAAACCAAGTTTAACCCTGGTTTTACAGCAAGTTCAGTATAATCTAATACATCAACAATTGGTGCAGTGCCTCCTTTCCTGGCGGCTCCATTGCTTTTGATAGCATCGGTAATCAATCCATCCTTAATATTACCGGGTGAAGGATTCATATGAAAGCCAGAACCTACCCTCTCGGCAGAATCATTGTATGCTGTCATCAATTGAATAAATTTCCTGGCAGCAGCTTCATCGATCGTACGATCAATGATATTTTGCTCCGTTCCACATAATTCAGGAAATTCGGCCAAAAGTATCTTAGCTCCTAAAGCCACCAATAAATCAGAACAATAACCCACTGCCGGGTTAGCAGATATCCCACTAAAGCCATCGCTCCCACCACATTTCACTCCAATAGTCAGTTTATTGAGGGGTGCTGCTTGTCTTGTTATTTTATTTACTTCAATTAAACTAATAAAAGTTTTTTGAATGGCATCAGTAATTAGTTGTTCTTCACTTTGCGATAGCTGTTGTTCAAAAACATGGAATGGTTTATCGAAATTCGGGTTCCTTTCTTTTAAGTCGTTTAAGAAATCCTGAACTTGTAGGTTTTGGCATCCAAGGCTCATTACAGTTATCCCGGCAACATTTGGATGGTCGGCATATGCAGCTAACAGCTTACTCAAAACTGCTGAATCTTGCCTGATACCTCCGCAACCACCCTGATGGTTAAGAAATTTGATTCCGTCAATGTTTTTAAATAAGCGGTCAACAGGTATAAGGGATTCCTTTATATTTAAATCTACATTCTCTATTTCCTTCCCGGCTTCATATAATTCGCGAAGTAAATGAGTTTTCGCTTTATATTTATCAGTTACCGCATAACCCAACTCATTAACCAATGCCTCCCGTATGATGTCTAAATTTCGGTTTTCACAAAATACCATCGGTATAAACAACCAATAATTGGCGGTACCTACATTTCCATCGCTTCTGTGGTAGCCATTAAAAGTCCTTCCCTCAAACTTAGAAATATTGGGAGGAGACCAATTGTAGCTATATGGTCGGAATTGATACTTTGCAGCTGCATGTTTCGTATTATCAGTGCTCATACGCCACCCTGCTTTCACATCATATTGCGTTTTCCCTACCAATGTACCATACATAATTATGGAATCACCCTTCTTTAAATCTTCCGCAAAAAACTTATGTTTCGCAGGAATTTTTTCAGTTAACAGATAAGATTTCCCTTGATATAGAACCGTCTCCCTCGCTTGTAAATCTTGCAATGCAACCAACACATTGTCGCTGGCATGCAACTTTAATACTCGATACAACATCTTTATTTATTAATAATATCTATTTCTTTTGCGCTATTAATTGTTCTGTTTCCTCATTTACCTGCTTAACAATAGCCAATGCATCGTTGTTTATCAGAAGCTGTAAGTATTTATTGACAGCTTCAGCAAAGCCGGGTATAATATTCAAATCCGTTTTCCATAAATCCTGATTCTTTAATACTACATTCACGAATTTACCTGTATCATTTCTTTTCCATAATTCAGAAAACAAAGAAGATCTTTCATTATTATCGTTCCCTATTTCCCCTTTCATAAAAAGAAGATAGGCCGCAAAACCTAAAGCCATATGCTGAGGGACGGCCTGCTGCTTATGAGTATACCCTTCAATTAAGGCGATTGTGCGCATTTGTACTTTAGAGGTATAATTAAAGCTAATGTCAGTCCATTGATGGTTTAGAAATGGATTTCTAAACCGGTCAATTACATTTGCCGCAAAATCAAGTGCTTCTTCTTCAGAAATATCTTCCCCCATCATCGCAGGTATTATTTCCTTCTGCATCAGAAGTTGTATATAGCGCAAAAAAACATCACTTTTCATGGCATCTTTTACCGTAGAAAATCCGCAAAGCAGTGCCAATCCACATGAAAACGTATGACTACCGTTCAAAAGACGTAATTTAAGTTCTTTAAATTTTTGGATATCAGGAACGATAAAGACACCCTTATCCGCTTTTGAAAATGAAAGCACTTCCTTCACCTTTTCGCTGTCAGATTCAATTGCCCAAAGTCTGAATGGCTCAGCCAATATTGCCAAATCGTCTTTGTATCCTAATTGCTGTTCTTCATATTCCTGCTCTTCCCTTGGTAATTTCCCAGGCACAATGCGGTCCACCAACGTATTGCAGAAATAATTGTCAACATTTAACCAATTGATAAAATCGTCCCCCAGAAGATGGATATGTGCCAGCTTTACTACAATTTCCTTTAATTTAGTGCCATTATCGCTAATAAGTTCAGTAGGTAATATTACCAATCCTTTATTGATATCACCATTGAAATGCAAAAAACGTTTATACAATAATGCTGTTAGTTTAGCGGGAAATGACGCAGGTGGCAATGCTTTCAAATCATCTTCTTCATCCAAATTGATGCCTACTTCAGTTGTATTGGAAATTACAATTTCCAAATCTGTACTGATGGCGATATCTAAAATTTCAGTCCATTGTTCAGCTGCGATAAGCACTCTGCTGATAGAAGAAATTAATTTTGTTTCCTGAACTTCCTTACCATTTTCTACTCCTTTAATATGCAGTGTATACAAGCTGTCCTGATCTGAAAACTCACCTGTACCACCTTTATCGGTCGATTTTATTACAACAATGCGCCCGCTAAACACACCCTGTTGATTCGCTTTATCTATAAAATAATCAGGTAAACCCCGAAGAAGAACACCAGTACCAAACTGTAAAACTTTTTCTACTAAACCATCCCAATTTTTAATTGGGGTTTTGAGATTATTGGAGAATATATTTTCTTCTAAAAAGGCTTTATTCAATTTAGCCATCTTACTTTTTGAATTATGATTTAGTCTTTGAATTATTTATTGTTTTATCCCATGAACTTTTTAGCACCTACTTTACTCACGTATCTATGGCCGCATAATTTGAAGCTATAAGTAACCTTCTACTGTGCAACCTTTTACATTCAACTTAGCTATGGTTACCCCTGTTATATAATTACCAGTTTGGGTTTTGCTCAATATTTGGGTTTGTATTTAATTCATTCTGAGGTATTGGAAAATATTCATGTTTAGATACGTTAAAAAATTCACGCCCTTCTTTATCACTATCAGAAATTTCTTTCTCTAAAAGGCCCCAACGTTTCAAATCATAAAAACGAAGCCCTTCTCTGAAGAATTCAACCATCCGTTGGTGCTGTATTTCCTCAATCATCTGCTCTCTATTAAATCCGGTCTGAAGATTGGATAAATGTGCTCTAGTTCTAATGCGATCAACCAAAGGATAAGCTTCTTGCACTCTTCCTTGCATCGTTAATGCTTCAGCATACATCAATAGTATATCTGCAAAACGAAGGGTTTTCTCGTTAATCTCCGATATCTGAATACCTTCATCGTCATCTCGCCAATTTTGATATTTCCTTACCCTCGATTTTTTATGAAAAACTTCTGAAAACTCTGTATACGGTCTATTGTAATACAACGCTCCAGGATAATCCCAAACGATTGAGGCATACATACGCGGATCAAAATCATCATCAACTGTTTTCTCTTTTTGAAATTCATCAAACATTTTGTTTGTAGGAAATATCTGAAACCAACCACCTATTTCGGTAGGTGCAAAACCATATGCTGACCTTGTTCCTTGCGTCTCCGTTGCGTTCTCTGAAGCATCAGGATTTGAACCACCCACATTTTGATATTGGATTTCGAATAAAGACTCCACGTTATTATCATATTGCTTCGTGAAATTATGCTCGTAATCTTCCAATAAATCATAATTATACGGAGACTGGGAATTACCATTAGTCTGTGCCAATAATTTAAACTCACTTTCTGCCTCTGCCCATTTCTTTTGATAAACATAGGCTTTACCCAAGTATCCTATTGCAGCCCCTTGGGTAGCTCTTCCAACCCATTCAGCGGAGTATGCAATTGGCAGGATCGATTTTGCTTCTTGAAAATCACTTTCTATCAGTGCCCAGACTTCTTCTTCAGTTGATTGTTTTACAAAATATTCTTCCCTTGTTTGGGGGACTGTGGTAATTATTGGAACAGCACTGAAATTGATTACTAGATTAAAATAATTAAGAGCCCTTAAAAACTTGGCTTCAGCAATGAACTGAGATTTCAATTCTTCCGAAATTTCAGCATTTGCACTATTCTCAATCACTTGATTAGCTCTAAAAATACCAGTATACGCTCCACTAAACAAATCACTTGAAATATTGTTTGTAGGACTATTAGTAAACGTTGAGAGCTGATACATATCTTTTACGTCATTACGAATATAAAAGTCATCTCCTCTGCCATTGGTTAATTGTACTTGTTTATACGCCCAGTATCCGATATTAGTTCGTTTAAAGTATTTATAGGTAGCAGCCAATCCAGACAGCATATCAGTTTCAGTTCTCCAAAAATTCTCTTGGGTTATAACATTAGGATTCACCAAATCAAGGTCTTGTTTGCAAGCAATTAGTGATGATGACAAAAGAAAAATGTAAATATATCGTTTCATGATAGTTGTTTTTGAAAGTTAAAATGAAAGTTGTACTCCGATCATCGATGTTCTGGCTAACGGATAAGCAACATGTCCGAAATCTACTCCACGGTCCAGTACAGAACCTCCTCGACCCAAATCCGGATTATAGCCTGTATAGTTAGTAATCGTAAATAAATTATCAAAGCTGACATATACTCTGAAGCTATTAATTTTTAGCGACTCTAATAAAGAGTCAGAAAACGTATACCCTACCTGCAAAGTCTTGAACCTCAGATAGGAACCACTTTCCAGAAACCTGTCAGATGTCTGACTGTTAAGATTGGGATCATTAATCACAGCACGGGGAATGGTTGTGTTGGTATTTTCTGAAGTCCAGGCATTCAAGGTTGTTCTGGAATAATTATGATCTAAGTTCATACTCTCCAAATTTTGACGTATACCATTATAAATTTTATTTCCATGAGTACCTTGGAAGAAAATATTTACATCGAAACTTTTCCAGCCAAGATTACCTCCAAAACCATAAGAGAATTTTGGTGTTGGACTTCCCAAATACTGCCTATCATTTTGGTCAATCTGTCCATCCTTGTTGTAATCAACAAATCTAATATCGCCAGGGCGAGCAGAGGGTTGAATTAATCGTCCATTATTTTTATAAGAATCTACTTCTTCTTGAGAATTAAATATGCCATCTGTTTTAATAAGATAAAATGCACCAACGGGTAAACCTGCCTGTGTTACAGTAGCAGAACCTCCATGATGTGTAGGTTGGCCACCAAATATTTGCTGAGATCCCGTTCCTAGATAATCAACCTCGTTCTTTACCGATGAGAATGTTCCTGTAAACTGATAAGATAAATCGTTAACCGTATTATTGTAAGAAAGAGAAGCTTCAAATCCTTTATTGGTAATTTGACCGGAATTGATGTAAGGACTATTTCCACTTGCTCCTGTTGACAATGGAATTGGAACTTGCAACAATACGTCTGTATTTCTACGAACAAAATAATCTGTACTTAAGAAAAGGCTATTATTAAAAAAACCAAAATCAAGCCCAACGTCAACTGTTTTGGAAGACTCCCATTTAATGTTAGGCGTTGCAAAAGCCGTTTGGATAGCACCTGACCATAATTGTTGCTCTTGACCAATTACATAATTTGTATTTAAATTAATAGCAGGACTGAAGCGATAATCTGCGAATTCCTGATTGCCAAGTACACCATAGCTGGACCTAACCTTAAGTGTATTAAAAACGGGCCTCAACGACTCAAAGAAACTTTCATTAGAGACGTTCCAAGCCATTGCCAATGAAGGAAAATTACCGTATTTATTACCTTGGCCGAATCTTGAGGATCCATCCCTTCGGATAATACCCGTTAGCACATAGCGGTCGTCATAAGAGTAAACAACCCTACTCAAATAGGAAATAAGCGCATTCTCCCATGCATTACTACCAGCTGCTGTGTTTACTGTACCTGCATCAAGTACATAAATACCGGTTGGCATACCGCTTTTTGATCCATTTAATATTCTATATTTAGTATTCTGGTATGTATATCCTATAAGCGCCTGAATTTTATGCTTGCCAAACGCTTTATCATAGTTCAAGGTATGTTCTTGCAAAGAGTAATTTGTTTCGCCTCTGCTTTCAGACAAATCTGCATCTACATTTGTAAATAGCGTTCCAACTTCGTAAGGATATGTATAAGTATAATTATAACTACTGTTATTGGTATATCCAACATTAAATTTATACTTTAAACTTTCCAATATAGAAACTTCAGCAAAAGCATTAATAATTGCATCTTTTTTATTGACCTCTGGTGTCTGTAGATTTAAGACGGCTACCGGATTTTCTATATTTACTATAGGCCCATAAGCGCCTCCATAACCTCCAATTGCTTCTGGGTCGTATACATCAAAAACAGGAATCATTTTAGTAGCAGATCCAACAGGATTGCCTCCTTGGCCACCAAAGCCACCAGAGGCATTCCGCCAATATTCTTTTGTCAAGATAACAGTTTGTCCAATTCTAACCTTCCCTTTAGTAAACTCTGATTTAAGTCGCAAGTTCCAACGGTCATACGTAGTTTTCTTTACTATACCGTCTTGAGCTAAATAACCTCCGGATAAACTATATGTGAAATTTTCACCGCCTCCAGCAGCTGCAAGGTTATAGTTTTGCGTAGGCGCTGTACGATAAATTTCTTTCTGCCAATCAGTTCCTTCTCCTAACGATTCAGGATTCTGTGCAAAGTCTAACCTGTCAAACCCCGCATTATCATGTGCCATATTATTTACTGTTGCCCATTCAGAAGCATTTAGTAAATCAAGTTTCTTACTTACATTCTGAACGCCATAATAAGCATTGAAATCAATAACATTTTCTCCTTTCTTTCCAGACTTAGTGGTTATTAGTACTACTCCATTTGCAGCCCGTGATCCGTAAATAGCTGCCGCAGAAGCATCTTTTAGGATGTCCATAGAGGCAATATCCGTTGGAGAAAGATTATTAATATTCTCAACCTGTACTCCATCTACAATATATAATGGTTCATTATTTCCCAAAGAACCCGTTCCGCGAATAAGTATACGTACACCTGAACCAGGGTTACCGCCCGCCGATTCAACCTGCACACCAGATACTCTTCCTTGCAGCGATTTCTCTACTGTATTAGCTCCTTCCGTAACAATATCATCTGCCTTAATGGAAGAGATTGCTCCTGTCACGTCCTGACGTCTTTGCGTACCGTAACCCACCACTACAACTTCATCTAAAGCTTTAGTATCTGGTTCCAGTGTTATGTTAACAATAGAACGGTTATTTATAGGAACTTCAAGTGTCTGGTAACCGATATATGTAATTACTAAAGTTCCACTAACACTTGTGGCCTGTAGAGAGAACCCACCATCATTAGTTGTAGCAGTGCTTTCAGATGTCCCTTTCAATAAAATGGTTACTCCTGGCAATCCTTCACCACTGGGATCCGTAACTTTACCTTGGACTGGTGTTAATTGAGCATGCACTTCAACGACGGTGAAAATGGCAAGGCAAATAAGTAGCACGTACTTAGTCTTCATAATTTTAAAATATTGCATAATTATTAGTTAAATATTAGTAGGAAATTCATTGGGTAGCTCCTATGGGCGCACCTTCGCACCTGCCCCAAAATTAAAATACAGGGTAGCACCGCTTAGTCGTTGGCGGTCTCTGCGATTTCGGAACTGATTCTTTTTACCCTGCGGACTCAACTGCTCAGCTTTCTGAAATTTGGTACCAATGGGACTAATAGCATCCATAAATGAAATATCACCATCAGGGAAAAGAGGATCGACGTTTTCATGCCCTGAAGGCTTAGGAGTAAACAACCTTAGAAAAATATGATCTGTAGCAGAAACTACAGTAACCGGATATTCGTCATTTTCTATTATTGCCCAGAACATACGGTCATGGTAACCTTTGAATTCTGGATAATTCCAATCCATTCCGGTTACCACATCATTATATTTTTTTTGATGCACTGCAAATTGTGGACCTTGCATTCTATTCTTCCATACTCTATAAGGTCCTTTTCCAAGCCATTTAACACCCTTTACTTTTTCTTCCGGATAAGAAAAAGATATTCCCATATAATCATAATCTCCAGACAAATTATATGTATAATCTAGCTTCATCCAACCATTCCCCATCATTTTATAATACATTTGGCTGATAGGTCCTTCATAATCTAAAACAACAACATGATCGTTTCCCTCCTGATAATGGCGTATGTTTTTGAACTTGCTATTATCAACAGTAAGTTTTGGGCCATTTCCAAAGGAAATTGGAGTTATCTCGTTCTTCACACTAGCAATTAGTCCGTTTTCTTTATTAAATTTAATTTCTACGCCATTGGCTGATATATAAATATACTGGTCATCTTCACTCCCTTTTGCTGCCTGAACACTATTTGTGTCAACTATAGATTTCGCGAATTGTGCTGCTGTTTTTATTGGCCAAGTCCAAGTAAAAACATGGCGTCCGTGAGGATCGATTGCCGTTAAGTACACGGCATCACTATCTTCCCAACCATTTGGCAAATCAATATGTAGATAGGCGGATAATCCGGGCTCCAATGATGGTAAAGTCACATCGCCTTTATGAAGAACGGTTGAGTCAGTTTGTACATCTCCCGGTTTTGGAAATTTTAACAAACTCCACTCAAAATTGCATTGATCTAAATTAGTAAATTGAAAGCGATTCTCTATTTTAAGCTTTCCATTGAATTGCGGGGTAATGTATTGTTGATCGATGTAAATTGGCGACCAGATTTCTTTGATTGTATAAAAGCTTGCTTCTTTTTCTCGATACGGTCCTAATATACCATCAGGAGCCCAGGTATCTCTTACATCAATTTTACCTTCTTGATCAGTCCTTAGTACACCTTCATCAGAAAAGACCCAAAGAAATCCTCCAGCAGAAAGTGGACTTCTTTGCATAACATTCCAAAAATCTTCCAGACCTGCACCATGACCCCCATCATAAAGCCCATGCATAAATTCAGTTGGAAAATATATTTTATCTCCATTTGAAAGAATATCTGCTACATAATCTAAATCAGGATAATGAAAAGTATTTGTTTCCCCTAGAGTGTTCCAAGGATGAATAACCGTACGATTTTGAGGGTCATATATTGGATAATCTGGAAGTAATTCATAGTTATTTCCGCCTTCATTACCATTCGCCCATAATACGATGGAAGGATGATTTACATCCCTAACTACCAATTCTTTAACCAATTTACGACCCACTTCAGTATCGTAAGCATCTTGCCAGCCGGTAAGTTCGTCAATCACAAAAAGTCCCAGCGAATCACATACGTCCAAAAAATGCTGATCTGGAGGATAATGAGACATGCGAACGGCGTTCATATTCATGTCTTTCATAAGATTCACATCCATGATACTTAGCTCTTTACTAAGAGTACGACCAGAGCTAGGCCAAAAGCTATGACGATTTACTCCTTTAAATATTATTTTCTGTCCGTTAACATAAAACCCATCTTTAGCACGTAACTCTATTGTTCTAAAACCAAATTTTTCCCTTATGACATGAGTCTCTCCCTTTTCAGTTTTCAATCTGACTTCAACTTGATAAAGATTTGGAAATTCAGGTGACCATAATTTTTGATTTTTAAATTGGTGTGTTAAAGTAAGTTTCTCTGATTTTTCAACTGTCTGTGCGCGAAACACATCACCTAAAGGTTGGTTATCCAGAGAAAAAACCTGCGCTTCAACGACAGCTGTTGATTTATAAATATTTTTTGCATAAACGTCAACTGCAAAAGAGCCGTCAGCTTTTGCATTTATCGCTATCCGATCAATGAATTTTTTTGGTTTGGATTCCAAATATACTGGTCGATATATTCCTCCAAATACCCAAAAGTCGGCGTCGCGTTCTGCCTTGTTCACCGACTCATTAGAAGAGGTATTTTTCACTTCTACTTCCAATAAATTATCTTGATCGAACTTAAGTAGTTCCGTAATATCATACTTAAAACGATAAAAGCCGCCTTGATGAACCGCACCTGCTTCTTTTCCATTTACTTTTACCTTTGTATCCGTCATCGCACCTTCAAAAACTAATTCAATAACCTTATCCTTCCACTGTGATGGAACAGAGAAATTATGTCGGTATGAACCAATAGCATCTGACTCTGGTAGAAATTTACGCCAGTCATGTCCATAAGTATAAACTCCAAACCCTTCCAACTCCCAATTAGAAGGAACTGGAATGGTGGTCCAAGTTCCACTTTGACGTCCTTTATCTATCTTAAACTCCCAATCGACGCGGTTATCTTTATCTATACCCGAAAGATATCTTATTTCAGTCTTCGAAGACAAATTTTGAGCAAATACAATAGTTATTGTAGATAAAAAAGGAAGTAAAAATATATACCTCATGTTTTTAAATAAAGCGTTTCTCATAAATGGGTGTTATTAAAGATTTAATATTATGTTAAATTATAGGATATTATATCCCTTTTGGCTAGAAACAAGTTTAAAGCTTATCCTTTTAAAGAACAATCATTTAACCAAATAAAACTACGCAATCGATACCGGCATCGATTGCAGAATCACACAGATAATAGAATGTAACTAAATGAAAGAGATTATATATTTACCCCTTGAATTCAAGCCATTTTCCATTTTCACGTTATTGCGAAAAAAATTGTTCTTTGGATATACTAAGTTCACTGGATATTTTTATTATTGTTTATACAAAATAAGCCTTTACAGAGATCTGATTTTTATGGAGCCTGTATATCCATTAAAAAATATTATGTAAGTTTGATGTATATCAAATATACAACTGTGTTCAAACCAATTACGATTAAAGATATTGCTAATGCCTTAGACTTATCACCTTCTACTGTATCCAGAGCATTGAGTGATAGTTATGAAATTAATGATAAAACAAAAAAGCGGGTTCTTGAATATGCTGAAGAGCATAATTACAAAAGGAACCCAATCGCTTTAAGTTTAAGGCAGCGTAGAAGTTATTCTATTGGCGTAATTGTCTGCGAAGTAGCCAACAGCTTTTTCTCCCAGGCTATTGATGGAATTGAATCGGTTGCATATAGTAAAGACTATCACATCATTATTTCTCAAAGTCATGATTCCTATGAAAGAGAAGTAGTTAACGTTCAACATTTAGCAAACCGATCTGTGGATGGCTTACTTATCTCCATGTCAGCGGAAACAAAGGATTTCTCACACATCCTAAAACTTTATAAACAAGGATTGCCCATTGTCTTTTTTGATCGGGTTATCGATGTTTTTGATACCCATAAAGTAACATCAAATAACAAACAAGGATCAATCAATGCAACTCAATATCTTATTGATAAGGGTTTTAAAAGAATTGCTCACTTAGCAAACGCTCCACATCTCTCCATTACAAAAGAGCGTTTACTTGGTTACGAAGAAGCTCTTCAAAAGAATAATTTAGAAATGGATGAATCCATGGTGCGTTATTGCCATCATGGTGGACGCATACAACAGGAAGTGGAAGATGCTGTAAAATATTTCCTTAATCTGGATGAAAAACCAGATGCGATTTTTGTGGCCAGCGACCGCTTAAGTATTGGATGTTTAACCGCCCTCAAAAAACTTGCACCTCAGGAAGAACATCCTACCGTAACCGGATTTTCAAATTCGGACATATTAGACCTTCTTCAACCTGGCTTTTCATCCATACGCCAACCAGCTTTTGAAATGGGAAGGGTCGCCATGAAGATGCTTATCGAACTTATTGAAAGCAAATATCCCGTTACTGAATTCGAATCCACCATTTTGGATACTCAATTGATAAAACGCATATAAAGGCTGGAACTATTTACGCAAACGTTACCGCATTTTCTTATTCCTAAAAAAAACATCCATTCATAATAATTATGTACTTTAGTTTTTTGTAAAGAATAAACCAATGCATCAACATCATATCTTGTTATTCGGTGAGTTGCTATTAAGACTTAGCTCTTCGGAACAACAATTCATCAGCCCAAACCATGTGGTAAACTTATTCCCTGGTGGATCAGAAGCGAATGTTGCAGCTTCCTTGGGCAGCTGGAATATTAAAAATTCTTTTATGAGCTGCATTCCTGATAACGAACTCACAAAGCAAATATTACAAAGCCTTTCCGATAAAAACGTCGACATAAGTAAATGTATTTACCAGGGAGAAAGACTGGGTCTTTATTTTTTACTCTCGGCCAACGGTTTAAGCGAAGGCGCCGTAATTTATGATCGAAAGCATTCTTCCTTCAGTGATTTACTTCCGGGCGAAATCAATTGGGATTCAGTTCTGGAAGGCTATACCTGGTTTCATTGGAGTGCGCTTACACCCGCGTTAAACCCCAATTTAGCGGCTGTTATGGAAGAAGCGCTTATAGCAGCAAGGAGAAAAGGACTCACCATATCAGTGGATTTAAACTATCGTAACCGGCTTTGGAATTACGGGAAAACACCTGCTGAAATCATGCCGGAACTCATACAATATTGCGATGTGATTATGGGAAATATTTGGGCAGCTAATAAAATGCTCTCCATTCCGGTCAGTGAAATGCTGAACCGGAATACTTCAAAGGAGCAATATTTTGAAGAATCCATTCAATCTGCTCAATCCATCTTCAGTCAATATAAACAATGTAAACACATTGCTTATACATTCCGTTTTATGGACTCTCCAAGCCATAACCTTTTATACGGCACCTATCATACACCAGCCGAAAATTATATATCAGAAACGAATGAGACCAATGAGGTCATTGACCGCATCGGTAGTGGTGATGCTTTTATGGCGGGCCTGATCTATGGGCTAATCAGTGAAAAAAAAGGTCAGGAGATCATCACTATGGCTACTTCGGCAGGCTTTAAAAAACTTTTTGTTAAAGGAGATTTTGGAGACGGCTCTATCTAAATTAAAATACAGATTCATGAAAACCATTCAATCAACATTACAACATATTCTAAACCATCCGGTCATTCCCGTTTACTATGATGCAGATGTAAATAACTGCATTTCAGTTATTCAGGCTTGCTATCATGGAGGCATTCGGGTATTTGAATTTACAAATCGCGGAAGTAAAGCCTATGAAAACTTTAAAGCCCTGATCGATTACCGAAATAAAAATCTGCCGGAATTACATTTAGGAATTGGCACCATTAAAACGCGCAAGCAGGCTGAAGAATATATTCAATTAGGAGCTGATTTTATAGTAAGCCCCATTGTAAATCCCGAAATAGCAGAGGTTACCCTTCAAAAAGACATTCTTTGGATTCCCGGCTGCATGACCCCCACCGAAATACACAGTGCTGAAAGTGCGGGTGCGCCGCTGGTTAAGCTCTTTCCTGGCAATATACTAGGCCCTGACTTTTTATCAAGCATAAAGCCTCTTTTCCCATCGCTTTTATTTATGCCTACCGGTGGCGTCAATCCGGAAAAGGGGAATATTGAAAATTGGTTTTCAAAAGGTGCCATTGCTGTAGGCTTAGGGTCTAAATTATTCCAAGCTCCAGCCGAAGGTGATACTGAGTCTTCGTTTGAGACTTATGAGTGGCTGACGGATCGTTGTAAAAAGATAACACAAGGTTAAAGCATTAATTTTAGTAAAAGGTCGTTTTCAGCTTGGTCACTTACTTAGACACCAGCTTGGTCACTTACTTGGTGACCAGCTTCGCCCTGGTTCTACCCCAGTATCGTTATTTTCTACCCTAGTATTTTTGGTTTCTACCATAGTATTTCCTAGTTCACCCGTTTGTTTTGCTTTTACAAATGCTGCACTAGGAATGCGGAAGGTTTCCTCTGCAGGGATACCCATTTTTTAATACAACCTTGGCGATAGCGCTTATTTAACACTCCTTCTACCCTTGTTTGTAACTTATAAAGGTTTCAGGCCTATATAGGGGAGCACCCTTTACATATTACGACCATGGATAGAACAAGGTATATAGCAGGGTCCCTTCTTAATCTTCGATTTAGCTTAAAATCCAAATTCACTTTCGTGTTCGGTGTTTATCATTCGCAGTCTCGCGAATTTCTATAAAGACAGCAAAAGCGGATAATTGATAAAGGACTTGGTCGAAACATAGACGTAACTTGGTTTAGGTTAGAAGGGCTTCCGCGGGTGGTGCATGGGGGGTGAGTCCGCTGAAATGCCGTTTTCAGCGGACTCACCCCCTAGTCACTGCCTGCGCACCCCCTACTCATGTAGAGCAAGGTATGGATCAGGTACGTCGAATGGCTGGACGATCTTTGTGAAACTTTTTGCTTTATAAAATGATTCATAATTTTCATAAAAATTAGGTTATTGTTTTTAAAATTGGGTTTTAGATTTATTGATGCAAACATAAAGCGGCATTTTTGGCTTTTCAAACCTTGATACAAATTGATAGCCGGTGATATGAATTGCAACAGATTGATAAGTGGGATCCGTCTATTGCTAACTTTAAAACGGTAGCTGACAGTCCAGGAACGGCGGGTGAGAAGAATTGATCGGTTTTGTTTTTTGACCCGGTGTAGAACCGCCGGATACCTCGTGGGTAACTGGCTTTACACGCAGCCGTATTGGGGACGTACAACGTTCATTATACCTTCATTGGTTTGCCGTCTTTTGGCGGTTTTAACATAAACAGACTATCAATCAATATCATGAGCGATCAAAACGTGTCATTAGCTATCAATGTGTCTCATCACCGATCAATTCTTCTCAAAGTTTGGTTGCTGCCCAAAAAGCCTCAATCTTTGCATCCGGTTTTGGATTTGTTCGTTCTTTGAAATTTCAAAATAATTTTAAGCTGAAACAAAAAATGTCGAAAACAAATCAATTAAAAGCTTGTAGTTAATAAAAACCACATAATGAATAAGAAAATCGTATTTGTACACGGAATGTTCCAGAATCCGCTTAGCTGGACTAAATGGATAGAATTCTTTGAAGCTAAAGGTTATGAATGCATTGCACCTGCCTGGCCATACCATGAAGGTGAACCTTCAAGTCTGCGAAGCCATATTCCGGAAGGATTAGGTGACTTAGTTTTGGATGACATTATTACTCCCTTGGAAACAATGATATTGAAAATGTCTGAAAAACCCATCGTGATAGGACATTCTGTAGGCGGATTGATTGCGCAACTTTTACTTTCAAGAAATACGGTAAGTATGGCAATTGCAATCAGCTCGGTAGCGCCAAATGCAATGATTACATTTGACTGGTCATTTTTCAAGAATGCAGCGATTATAACAAATCCTTTAAAGGGTAATGACCCGATACCAATGGATCTGCAAACTTTCAAGAGTGCTTTTGCCAACACCCTAAGCGAAGAGCAGGCACGCACAGAGTTTGAAAGAACTGCAACGCCAGACAGTCGGAACGTATTTAGAAGTTGCATGAGTAGTTCCGCGGATATTGATACGGATCTTCCTCATGCCCCTTTATTGCTGTTAGTGGGAGAAGAGGATAAAATATGCCCTGCAGATCTCATTGAAAAAGAACATGAGGCATATACCGATGAAAACAGCGTAACAGATATTAAAAAGTTTGCTGGTCGCAGCCATTATATTTGCAATGAACCCGGTTGGGAAGAAGTGGCTTCATTTGTTGAAGACTGGATTGACAAGCAGTAATTACAGACAGTGTTGTATTAGTAGTGAAAAATTTTATCTGCTTCCCAGCAAAATTTCAATCAATATTGAATTGAATATTGGCTAATTTTTCGCTTAATGTCCACAGGCGTTTTGCGTTGGTTTCATCTAACGAATAAGGTTTTACACCTGTGGATATTTCCCGTCCTAAAGCCAATTCAGCAATATCCGAATCTTCACAATACACACCACCAATGTTGTTTAGCAATGGGCTCGTAGCAGCCCATATGGTTGTAGCCGCACCTTGCGGAATGATTTTTAGCGATGCTACAACTTCCTGTACAGGATTTCCTTGCTCATCAAAGAAGCCAATTTGCTGTAATATCTCTAATGGAGCTTCTCTGGCTAATTCTGTTCCCCAAATATTGCCGGGGTGTACTGAGTATGCTCTTACCCCGAATGGCTTAGCACGATTGTCTAATTCAAGTGAAAATAGATTGACAGCGGTTTTTGATTGCCCATAAGCCGATAAGGTTTCGTACTCACGGTTTTCAAAATTTGGGTCTTCAAAATTGAAAGGTGCAAAATGGTGTCCTTGAGAAGATATATTAATTACCCTTGCTCCATTGGCTTTTTTGAGTGCATTCCATAATCTTGTTGTCAATTGAAATGGTGCTAAATGGTTAGTTACTAATTGGGATTCTATTCCACGACTATCTCTGCGTAGCGGAACAAACATAATGCCCGCATTATTGATGAGTAAATGCAAGGGTCTGCCCGAAGCCAAAAACTTTTTGGAAAATCTGTCAATAGAGTCGGGATTTATTAAGTCCATTTCTTCTATTTCTACGTTGGTAATTCCTTGTAGATTTTTCTTTGCTTTTTCAATGTTTCTCGCAGGAACGATTACAGTTGCCCCTGCGTTTGCAAGTGTTCTTACTGTTTCTAATCCAATACCTGTGTTGCCGCCTGTTACGATAGTGATTTTTCCTGTAAGGTCGATTCCTTTGATTACATCACTTGTAGTTGATGTTGCGTTAAACCCTGAACTGATTGTTTTTTGTAACGCTCCGTTATAATTATTTTGTTTCATTGTTTTTATTTTTTTTGATTTCTGAATTTTTACAAACCGTAAATACCGCCCGAAACGGAAATTTTCTCTCCCCCTGATCCACGCCGAATCATCGGAAGCAAGAAATACGGCTACTTTCGCAATACCTTCGGACTGACCGTATGCCAAGCGGTGTATTGGCAACTAATTTTTGTAAGTACCGCTACTTTATTTTTTAGTTTACTCATTTTTATCTATTAATAACTAAGCACAAAACTATATCATTTAAATTTATTTTGGTAACTTTGTAACTAAAAGTAACAGTAACCCTGAGGTAACAAAGTAACATATGGAGTGTCAAGTAAAAGAATATAAGAAGGAAATGATGGCTGTTCAAGATTCAATGGACGTGCTCAATGGGAAATGGAAGATCTCCATCATTTCATCTATTTGTTATTACAATAAAAGAAGATTTTCTGACATTTTGAATGATGTGACCGGCATTTCCAACAAAATGCTGAGCAAGGAATTAAAGGAATTAGAAATAAATAAATTAATCAAACGAACAGTTTTAGACACGCAACCTATAACCGTTCAGTATGAGCTTACGCAACACGGTCGTACGTTACAGACCATAATTAAGAATCTGACAGAATGGGGAATTGAACATCGAAAGGAAATTATCGGAAAATAGCTTTTTCAGTCGAATTTTAATTTTATAGCTTATATAATTCTTTCAACGCTTCTTTCAATGTTGCAGGTTTTCTGCCGAGCAATTTTTCCAGATCGTTTGTTGCTTTTTCGTACTGATGATTTTTGAAGTCAGTAAGGAAAGCGGTAAAGATGAAAATAAAATGTTCGGGCATATTACGCTCTTTCAATATTTTCGTAAACTCACCTAAATCTGCGTTTGTGTAGGTAATTATTTTACCCGACAATTCAGAAAGAACGTTGGCAACATCTTCAAACGAATACAATTCGGTGTTTGTGATGTCATACGTTTCGTTTTGATGTTCTTCACTTTGCAAAAGTAAATTTGCTGTGCCTTCGCCCATTTCTCGGCGCAACGCAAAAGGCAGTTTTCCGGTTCCAGCGGGAAGATAAATTCCTGTTTCAAACACTTTTTCGCCAACATAAACCGGCACCATATCTACATAAATGTTGTTGCGCAAAAAGGCATAGGTCAAACCGCTTGCTTGGATGTAATCTTCGGTTTGAAAATGACTTTCCAACAGCGGCTTCGCCGCAGCCGAATTTAAATCTTTGAGCGGAACACTTGTGTAAGCAATGAATTTTACGCCCGCTTTTTTTGCAGCGTCAACCACATTTTTATGTTGTTGAAAACGATTCGGATCGGCCGTAGAAATCAATAAAACTTTTTCAATTCCCTGCAATGCGTTGTCAAGGGAAGCCCTGTCGTCAAAAGTTCCCAGGCGAACTTCAACACCTTTTTCTTTCAAAGACTTTGCTTTGTTTTCATCGCGTGCTAACGCCACGATATTGTTGGCATTTGTGTTTTTCAGCAGTTGATTAATTACTGCTGCTCCTAAATGTCCGGTTGCTCCTGTTATTAAAATTTTGTTCATGGTTCTTATTTTTTGATTAAACATTTTTGATTGCGATGTTATATGTTTTCTATAACATCATTACTTCAAAAATTGTGTATCTGCGTTATTTATTGCTAATTGAGCAATTGAGTTCTGTATTTATTTGGTGTAATACCCGTCTGTTTTTTGAAAAGCCTTGAAAAATAAGGCGGATTTTCGAAGCCCAGTTGATATGCTGTTTCAGCAATGGTGTTCTCCGTGCTTATCAGTAAGTTTTTTGCCTCATCAATCAAAAAAATATGGATGTGTTCCAGTGCTGTTTTCCCGGTTTCCTGTTTTAAGAGGTCACTCAGATAACGGGATGAGATATTCAATTGAGATGCAATAGCAGTTACAGTCGGCAATCCTTTTGAGCTAATTTGCCCGCTTTCTAAGTGAGAAGACAGGATCTCTGTAAACCTGCTCACGATGGGGGCCGATACAATCTTTCTGTTTATAAACTGGCGCTTGTAAAAGCGCTGGACATATTTAAAAATAGAATCGATATGTGTGAGAATAATGTCTCTACTAAACTCGTCAGCGTTGTCCTTGTACTCCAATGAAATTTTATCATAAAGTTCCCAGATGATCCTTTCTTCAGTAGGGGATAAATGGAGGGCTTCATTGGTTTCATAGTCGAAAAAGCCGTACTTCTTTATTTCCGTGTGCAGGTTGTGCCCCAGGAAATAATCTTCATGAATAAAAATCACAAATGCATTTTCGGCCATTACCACACTGTTGATTTCCATCGCCTGTCTGGGTTTAACAAATGACATAGAACCATTGTCGTGATCGTATTTAGATTTGCCATACAAAAAACTGCCTGAAGCTATCTTTTTAAGCGCGATCATATAGAAATCGCACGTAAATTTGCTCTGGCCGATAGAACAGCTATTCACATCATCGCAATGGATCAAGCTAATCATTGGGAGCTCCGGTGCTTCAAAATTACTGTCCCGATGAAGTTGGGAAATGGTTTTGTAATGTTTCATCTTGCTGATATAATTATTACAGAATCTAAGTTACAACATAGATTCTGTAATCTATCTATTAGAATAGGATCTAATGACCGTGGGCTTTTGCTGATACCTCTTTCAGTTCATCCCAGGCAGCTAGTTTTTCACCGTAGGTATACTGCGTCCATGGATACGCTAATTTTCCCAGAAATAACCTTAAAGGTGGGTTTTCTGCATCTACGACATTCAATATGGCTTCTATAGTAGCATTTGGATCTCCAATGTTCTCTGGCTTAACACCATCACCCGATCTAAAGTCTGCTGTTACCTTTGCATAGGCATCGATGGGTTGGCTTTCAACTGCAGAGGATCCAAAAAAGTCTGTTTTAAATGAATTTGGTTCAATAAGAGTAATATTGATGCCGAAGTCCTTTACTTCTGCCTGCAATGCTTCACTGAAACCTTCTACAGCAAACTTGGTTGCAGAGTATAATCCCATTGTGGGTAATGTATTGATACCCATTACGCTTGAAAGCTGTATAATATGTCCTTTGCCCTGGTCCCTGAAAATTGGAAGGATCGCTTGCGTGATCCAAAGGGTCCCGAATACATTTACTCCAAACAGATCCCTAACCTCTTCCTCACTATTTTCCTCCACAGTTCCGAATAAACAATAACCTGCATTGTTAATGACCACGTCAATATGGCCAAAATATTCCTGAGCAAGATTTACCGCTTTTATAGCTTCAGTTCTGTTCGTGATGTCAAGTTGGATCGGTAATACCGCAGCTCCATACCGTTCTGTTAAAGGCGCTAAATGCGCGATATTTCTTGAGGTAGCGATAACATTGTCACCTCTTTCCAAAAATGCCTGAGTCCAGATTTTTCCAAATCCACGTGCCGCACCAGTAATTAAAATTGTCTTTTTCATTTTTTTATTATTTAATTAATAAGACAAAATTAGTGAGGAACTTACCCTTGGCGTTATACATAAGTTGGAAGTTCTGATACGTTTTGACGTCAATGAAAATTGAATCGCGCTATTTTCCTATGATTACTTTTTGGTGCTCTGTTCCCCATTCAGCAAGGCTCTGAATAATGGGCATCAAATTTTCGCAGTATTGTGTAAGCTCATATTGTACGGTAACCGGCTGTGTTTCCATAACAGTACGTTTTATAAGCAGGTTCATTTCCATATCTTTCAGTTCACGGCTCAACATTTTACCGGAGATCCCATTTACTTCTTTTAAAACTTCAGAATAACGTTTTTTCCCAAAACCGAGGCAGGAAAGGATGGTGACTTTCCACTTTCCGCTTAATACATCCATTGTATCATGGATAGCCTTTATTCTTTGACCACAGGCCTGATGATTGCTTAATTTGTCCATAGAAAGTTACTTTGTTACCCCAATGTCACTATTACTTTTTGACAGTAAGTGACAAAAGTAGCTAAAAAATATTGACTTTTGTTGCATCAAAATAATATACACACATGAATTTACAAGAAACCTTGAAATGGAGATATGCTGTAAAGCAATAGCCGCAGCCGATTTAAAAATTGACGCCACCCCAATGGAAGGATTTGACAATCAACTGCTTGATAAGCTACTTGGCTTAAAAGAACAGGAATTAAAAAGTGTAGTGCTGCTTTCCATCGGTTATCGTGATGAAGAAAAAGAACTCTTTGCAAAACTGAAAAAAGTAAGGCTGCCGAGAGAAAAATTTGCAACGGTAGTTTAGTTTAAAACATACATACCATGATGAATAGAAAAAGTTTAAATAAAGCATTGGCATTAACAAGTTGCAGTGATAAAAAATCGGAACATCCCAATACTGCGCTAAATAATTTCTCAGTAATAGAAGATCTTTCTATTACGAAAGAATCCTGTTTGAAAAGCAAACCCCAGTCTGACTCAATGTCCATTTTTATCGTGACCAAAGGCAGAGAAAAAGCGATTCTCAATCATGACCAGGTGAATATTCAACATAGTATGGTTCATCAAGGTGCAAATATCATGCATAAGATCCCGATAAAGGAACAGTCGTTTCTACTATCCGGGGTGAGTTTTACCTGCAACTTTATTAAAGAAACGGAGATCACGCCCTACGTTTCACCATATATATTCGGTTTATTCTCATCGGGATCATTTGTAGTATTAGAGCTAAATCACCAAGACGCCATCATAGTCAAACATCAAATCCGATTCCTGGCAGAGCATGCCAGAATATTCAGGGGACATCCATTTGGAAAAGAAATCCTTGTCCATGCTTTTCTTGTCTTTCTTTTTGAAATTGAGGCGCTACGTTTGAAACAAGCAGGTCCGACCAACTTCCCCTCTTCTCGTCAAGAAATCCATGTCCAAAAGTTCCAAAATCTTGTGCAGCAAAAATTTCGAGAAGTGCGTACAATCAAAGACTATGCATCACAATTAAACGTATCGGCCAAGTACCTTACCGAAATTGTAAAGCAATCCACCGGAAGAAATGCGAGTGAAATGGTAACTGAACAGGTAATCAAAGAAGCGAAGTTTTTATTGAAAAACCCTCAATTGAGCATTGGGGAAATTGCCTACAAGCTTCATTTCAGCGATCCGTCTTTTTTCGGTAAATATTTTAAAAGGCTAACGGGTGTCGCTCCAAAAACGTATCGTGAATCTGTATTTCTGAGCAGAAATACTACTAGAACGATGATCAGCTGATTACTAAGGTCGTTGTTTCTTTTTTTCTATTAAAACTTATATCCCATACCAACGCCAACATTCCATTTACCATCCCCGCTTGCTGTTTTATTATTATAAAAAAGAGGTACCTGAATAGCGAAGTGTTTATAAATGGTTGTTAAACCAAAACCTAGCGTAGGTGTAACCAAAGAATTCTTCGTTCCACTTGCAGATTTATCTTCTTTGAACCTCAAACTTGGCAATAAACCCACCAACACCGTCCAGGGCTTATTGGCGAACTTGATCGCTGGCCCCGCCATGTTTAAATAGGCTCCGTCATCTGCATAACCTGCTACTACGACCCCTTCTATTAGGGTAACTTTCGTTTCGTTTACCTGTGCCTTTACAAAAATAGTTGGCGTAAGACATAGGATAAAACCAAAAAGGACTGTTCTTAATTTATTTACTTGCATAACGATTAGTTAATTACTGTTAAACACTGCATTTTTATGTTTTAACTATTTAATAATTAACCAAATGTAGCTTCGTTTTCAGAGCGAATAAATGCTTAAGGTCATAATAAAATATGATAGAAATTTCGTTAATAGCCCGCGGGAAAGACTGTGGCCTTGTTTAAAAATACTTATCCAAAACAAGTCCATAAGTAAAATTAAGGTTCTCGCTATGGGTAATATTCATCTTATTGTAATTTAAGGATGCCGTTAAGCTAATCCATTTTTTCAACTTCAGCCCCAAAGTAGTTGAAGAGCGGATGATGTAATCATTCGTTCGCGAGAAAGAAGACTGCAAAAAATGATTCCCGCTAATGCTTAACATTTCTTTAAACTCAAAATAATAGTTTAAACGGAGAGAATTGCGATAGGTGTTATAATTTTCACCTTCCACAAGGCTGCTCTTGTCATAAAGCACTCCATCGCTGATATTTAAATAAGCATCATCTTTATCTAAAATGCTATACGCTACTCCCAAACCACCAAGAAACTGGTTTTTTACCTTTAGAGAATAGCTCGTATTGTAATTAAGTAAACCCCAATAATAAAAATGTGGCAATGTTTTGTAGAGATTGAAGTTTAGACTGGAAGAAAAGTCGTTATTGCTTAAAGTACCATTTTGCTTACCATACAACCAAGTATTCGATGAATTCAAAACAATGTCATTTCGCTTTATTCCCCAACCAAGGGAATTATTCAGCAAATAAGCCTTATCGTTGTTGGTTTTATTGATTGAGCCCGTAGAAGAAAGCGTTACATGATGGAATGTTGAGTCGTTATATTGGGATTTCGCCGATTGAAAACTGATTATCAGCGCTATGATAATAAGAAGTCTTTTCATCATGCAAAGATAATAACCCCTTGGTCTTAAAACGCAATCATTCTATTCAAATCTGCAAATGAATTGAATACACAACAACAATCCTTTTATTCCCCCAGTTTATCGTTGGATTTATCTCTGTTTTTTGGAACAAAACTAATTACTGCAAGACCAATAAAGCAAACGATATAACAAACCCGATTAATGAACATAATGCTTATAAAATTCATAGTCAATTCGATTTGCGGTTAGAACCACTGCCGAAACGAATGGTGTGTTTTGAATCAGATTTATAACATTAAGGAAAGGGCATAGAAAACAAGATTGCCCTGAATCGTGTTATGCTAGAAATATTGCAAGCTTATGCCGTTCAAGAAATTTTTACTCCTGCCGCTCTTACTATTATTAAATTTTTATACAGATGCCCAAACGAAGTCGTCGTTAAAAGACGTAGATTTTGATATACGTGTTGTTGCCAGTAAGCTTAGTGACCCATGGGAGGTAACGTATGGACCAGATGGATTTTTATGGGTTACTGAATCCAAAGGATATCGGGTTTTGCGCATTGATCCTGTCGATGGAAGCAAGCAGATACTGGCCGATTTGAATAGCGAGCGTAAATTTGGTGCCAAACCCTGGCCGCAGGGGGGACTGATGGGTTTGGCGCTTCATCCTTTAATGCTGCAGGAAAAGGGAAAGCCTTTTGTATACCTTGCGTATGTACATCAATACAAGGGGGACAATCGGTTTTCATTGCGGATCGTTCGATATACTTATGATCGCGATGTGGTGAAACTGATAAATCCAACCATCATTTGCGATACGATACCTGCCAGCAATGACCATAATGGCGGCAGGTTACTGATTGCCCCGGTTAACGGCAAACCATATTTATTTTATAGCATCGGCGATATGGGCTCCGGACAGTTTTCAAATGGCGGACGTATTAATAATGCCCAAAATAAACAAAGTTATGAAGGGAAAATTCTACGGTTTAATCTGGAGCCGGACAAAGATGCCAATGAAGGCGATCAATGGATTCCGGATGATAACCCTTTTAATACAGCAAAGCAAAGTGCGGTGTGGACAGTCGGTCATAGAAACCCCCAAGGCTTAGCATATGCACCTATCAATGGGAAGGACATTATCTATTCGACCGAACATGGACCTTATTCTGATGATGAGATCAACATTATTGAAAGAGGGAGTAACTATGGACATCCGTTGATCATAGGATATGATGACGGAAATTATAATGGCCTTGCTGCCTCCGTTTCTGATAATTCTGACTATCCGGGTGTATGGCATACGACCTACCCCTTTATTCAGAATGAAAAGCAAAATGCAAGGTCAATTGGTTCATCTTATCGAAATCCGATTAAAAGTTTTTTCCCGACACCAAATAAAGTACTGACAGCGCTTTTTGAGAAAACAAAAAAGGGTGAGGAACAAGATTGGGTATCTTTTGCACCTTCAAGTGTGGAAGTGTATCAGTCGGATGCAATACCTGAATGGAAGAATTCTTTGCTGATCCCTACACTGAAAGGCTCCAGGTTGCTGAGATTAAAACTGGATGATCGTGGAAAAATTGCAGACAGTACGATTTATGAGTATGTAAAAGGGAATGTACGCTACCGGGACATTGCCGTGTCAAGCGATGGATTAAAGCTTTATCTTGCTGTAGACAGTTCTTCGGTTACTTCAGGCCCTTCAAAGGAAAACCCCAAAGAAATCTCCTACCGGGGAAGTATCCTGGAACTTAAATATAAAGCTGCACCAAAACAACCTGCAAAATCGCAGGATTTTTAGGGTGTACTTATAAGATGCTAATTCAACTAAACTTCCAACTTAGCAATTAAAATCGTTCTCTTAATAGCTTTCTTGTTTTCCATGGGATTGCAATCCCACTCTTGGATTTTATTATTTTTTAATGATTACTAATACTAACGGCTTATGGGCTTTTAAAAAGCCATAGGCCAAACCCAAGCTTTAAAGCGCCGTCTACTAATAGAAACAGGTCGCTTGATACATTGCTTACAATGAGCCCTATGAGCCCATTTACAATGCAAAGTATCCCCACAATTGCAAACCTGGGACCAAAACAGACTGCCATTGGCAAGAAATGCACACCCACAATCGTTAAAACCCACATTAGTCGAACTGGTACCGCAACGTCTGCAGGCACCACGTTAACCATTATAATTAAAAGAACGATTTCTAAAACGATTGCAAGAGCCAAAGCGATAATTTGAATACGTGTCGGTTTCCCAAACGAGAACACTTTTGCAAACATTAATGAAATTATTGCGGACACAGTGCCGATAATAAATGCTCCGCTTAAGACTACATCGATGATGATGCCCGCACCGATCAATACCAAAAATAAACCGCCGCTTCGCACCAATGGATAGGGATGACCCTGGTGCTTACTAACCGACTGTATGCCTTTTGATGCGGAACTCATAACCTTTATTGATTTGCGCTTCTAATCCATAAAGTTTACTTCAAATGATAGGTTAAACCAACACGCCACATACGGGAATAGGCTTCGACGTCCATTCCTATTAAATCAGCCTTATAATTTCTAATTCCATGAGAATAACCAATATACAAACCTATTTTATCAAAGTCTGTTGACAATTGAATCCGCGGTCTGAAATCGGCATTTATATTTTTACGATCCCTTGAAGTTTCGATGTGAAACTGCGCATTGTCGATTGACTTGGCATCACCTTTTTCACGTGAACTTAGCACATAACCTATATCCAGGCCTCCTACCAAATCGAAAGCCCGCTCGTTAATATTAAACCGCCCGCCCAAATATGGAAAAAGATTGATGAAAGACGTGTTTAAGTAAGTTTTTCCCTCAAAATCAGAGGCTATGTCGCCAATGACATCAAAATATTCCAATTTGACTTTACTCCTAAGCATTTCATATCCTAAATCAACACCAAAAATGAAATTACTTTTTGTGACCTTTCTGGCGTTTAACGACAATCCATAACTAAGGCCTCCATTTGAGCCGTAAGGATTATTCGTGTATGTGGTACCATTGATGCGGGAAACCGATTCAGCCCCATTCCCTCGATAAGAGTAAAAACCAGAATTTAGACTAGCACGGATTTCTAATTGTTGGGCTTTTGAAAATAATGGGGTTAATAATACGAATAAGAATAAGGTAAAAAAGTATTTCATAGAAGGTTTTTAATTATAATGGTTCAAACGAATGTACAAAATGTTTATTAAAAAGTTAACAAATGAAGTTCTTTTGCAGTTTGTACTATTCAGAAAGGATTTACGTTTATAATAAACAATTCTAAGTTAACATTAGTCAGCATGTTATGTGTAAAACTTATCAACTATGAAATGCGTGTACAACCATTGTTGCTCAAATGGACTTTTTTTGTATTTTAGCCTTAACAACAGCTAATTGACTATGGTAAATATCAAAAGGTGCTCTGCGTCCAATAAAAACAAAAGTAGATGACAAATTGTGAGGTCTGTTATACAGAATTGACGTCAAAATTTTGTCCTAATTGTGGACGCCCTGTCGAAATAAAAAGAATTGACGGTCATTATGTGGCTCATGAACTTCAACATTTGTTGTATTTTGAACGGGGCTTTTTATACACATTAAAAGAGCTTCTCATTAGACCTGGACAAAATGTAAGGGAGTATCTTTTAGAAAATAGAAATAGGCTTGTTAAGCCCATAGTTTTCATTATTGTAACTTCCCTAATTTACTCGTTATGCAATCATTATTTTCATTTTGAAGATGGCTATGTGCAACATGTCGACCGCGAACAGTCAACATTTAGTAAGATATTTAAATGGGTACGCGATAACTATGGTTATGCAAATATTATCATGGGGATTTTTATTGCGCTATGGACAAAGCTATTTTTCAAAAAAGAGGAATTCAACATCTTTGAAATTTTAATCCTCATCTGCTTTATAATGGGGATAGGTATGCTCATTTATTCAGTTTTTGGGATTATTCAAAGTTTTGTAAGCATTGACCTAATGCAAATTGCTGGTGTTTTAGGGATTACCTACATGACTTGGGCAATCGGACAATTTTATAACAAGAGAAAAGTTATTAATTATGTCAAAGCGTTTTTTTCATACATTTTAGGCATGCTTACTTTTACATTAGCAATAGCGATAATCGCCATAATAATAGATGTTTTTATTAAATACTGACACTTATGAACAATAAAAAAAGACTTGCACTTCCGTTTTTAATTATAGCGATCGTATTAGCGGGAACTATTTATAAAGAATTTTGAGTTCAGAAATCCAGCTTTAGATGTTGTATACATATTAACTTTTCTTATGTCGGTTTATTTTGTTGTCAAAAACCTTAGACAAAGCCACAGAAATAAATATAAAATTCAAAAATGAAGCTTAGACCATTCTCCGAAACTAAATACGTTTGGATTATTGTTGTCCTCTTAACCATCATCGCCATTCTATTCAAATCGGTGTATAGAGGATATATCTATATAAACCATATAAATGATTTTGGTATAGCGGACTCATCCCCTAATTTTTTTGCAGGTTTAATTATTGTATTTACCTATTTTATTCAGGCACAAAAAGAGAGCCTTTTAAAGTATTCAATATTTACCCTTGTAGGGCTTGTTGGTTATGAATTAATTCAGGGGAGTGTGTTTAGAAATAATGTTTTTGATTTGAAAGACATTATTGCATCGGTTCTCGGAGTATTTATTGGATATCTATGTTGCCTTAAATTGAATTTAACCTCGCTTGTAGGGTTAAAAAAAACACGACTAATTTGATCACAACCTGAAATCTGAATATTCCCTCTAATACTTCTTATTTTTTATTTTAATATATTTCAATCACTCCTTGGTTAACGATTGGAGTTTTAATCGGGATCGAGGAAGTGAGATAAAGGGACATTGAGATTTAATACCTAATGATACAGATATATTAATTACACACGGACCGCCATTCGGTATCTTGGACAAAACTGTTTACGAAAAGCGGACAGGATGCGAGGAACTATTATTACGAGTCTATCAAGTAAAACCTAAATACCACATCTTCGGACATATTCACGAGGATTACGGTAGCTTTACAAAAGGAGAAACCACATATATAAATGCGAGTATTTTAGATGACTGGTACGAAATAAGAATAATTCAGTTAAAGTTGTGAGATCTGACGAACTAAAGGCACTTATAAAGCGGTTATAGCAAAACTTTCCTTAACTTAACAATCACTAACAACCCTTGTTTTGGTCTTGACCCCTGATCCGTCTTCATCCCTTGTGTCACAGATTTTTATTGGCATAAAAAAAGGAGAAAATAGCTAACTACTTTCTCCTTAAGTCGTCTTCCCAATACAATTTTCGAACCATTTCTTGGGAGATTTGAAAAAACTGGTAACGCAAAACGAACTATAATATTATTGATTATCATACCTTTAAATCAAATAAAAAATCAAAAACATAAAAGTAAGAAGTGGAAAAAATAATGGTTCGAACTTTCGTATAATTTGATAAAACATGACCGTATTTTGTACGTTTTACAGAATCGTATTTTACTTACTGTTCAATTTCTTTAAACGCTCTTTTGCTAGCGGAATGACATCATCATTTCCTTCATAATTTTCAATCACACTTTCCAACGTGTTCTTCGCCTGAAATTTATCGCCTTTGCCAGCATAGGCATCCGCAAGCAGGATGAAGCTCCTGGCCACCCAATAGTCTTGTGACCCCATGTTGTTGATCACATCAAAGGCTGTTTTCTCAGCTTTATCATATTGTTTGTTTTCATACTGTAATTGTCCTAGGCGATACCGCGCTTCTGCACCGACTGCCTTTTGGCTCTTTTGCGCCGCTAGATTTAGCTCCTGCATGGCAGGCTCCGCGTTCCCTTCCTGCAACATGAGTCGTGCGTCGTACAAATGTGCCATGGCAATTTCCTCCTCAGTTGCCCGATCATAAGTCTTTACCAACATCGAATACTTGGCAGCTTGCCCCAAATCACCGATTTCGAAATAACACTTCATCAGGTTCGTTACCGCATAGCCATAGCGTTCTTTGTATTCTGAAGTGAGCTCTAGTTTTTTAAGGTGTACGATGGCCTCGTTGTATTCCTCCAAATCCAGATATAACGCCGCTACCGTCAGCAAGGTGTTCTCTGTATACGGACTCGTCCAGTCGTTCAGGATAATATTCAGGTCATGCAGCGCTTCCTTGGGGCGCCCACTACGGTGCAAACTCACCCCACGGATATAACGGGCATGTTTTTCCTGTCTGGGTTTCGGAAATTTATCAAAATACGCATTGATTGCTTCCACGGCGGCTCCATATGCTTTTCTGGAAAACAAGGAATTGGCTACCTGGAAAGCCATGTTATCCTGTTCTGCGGGACTCAGATCACTGACATTAACGTTGGTCGCGTAATTAATATAACTCGTAGTATCACCCTGATCCAGGTATATATTTTCAATGGAACGCATAGCCTGCCCTGCCTCGGCAGTCGCGGTATGTTCCTCTATCACCTTTTGAAAAGTGGCCTTCGCAGCTTCGGTTTCATCTTTATTGTACTGAACCAACCCGATGGTCATCAATGCCCGGGGAACATAGCTGCTGCGCGGGTATTGTTCTATCATCTTCTGCAAGCCTTCAATGGCGATATCGTAATCTCCTTCAGTGAAATACGTATATGGTATCTCAAAGGCTACGTCATCTGCATAGTTCGAATTTGGAAATTGTTCGATAACAGACCGTAGGATACTGAGCTTGGTTTCATTGTCGCCCTGCAATCCATGAAGAATACCACGCTGGAACAATGCATAGTCCTGATTGGGAGCATTGCTGTTGATCAACTCATCATAATATTGATTAGCTTGGCTGTAATTGCGCACGGCTAAATACGAATCACCCAAACGTGCGATCACGTCATAACGTACTTTATCCTCCATTGAACTTCCCTCAAGAGACATAAAGCGTTCAAAGTACTCGGCCGCCATACCAAAGCTGTTATTACGGAACGCCGCATAGGCCAAGCCATAGTTCGCATAATTGTATACATTGGTGTTTCGTGCAGCGGGCAACCGAAGGAACCGTAAAAAGTTATCAACAGCTTCCCCGTACTTGCGTACTTCATACATTGCCTCCGCTTTCCAATACGTGGCCAACGCCGCCTTTTCCGCATCGATCGGGAATTTTTCGGATCGCATGAACATGGATATGCTGTTTTCAAAAGCGCGCTCATTATAAAACTCCACTCCACGATAATACGTTGCTTTTTGATAGATGATATCGGCTTCCCGCTCCCTATTATCGAATATTTCTAGCAGACTTACCCCTGCATGAAAATTACTCGTACCCAACAAAATATCGACCGTCAGTGTTTCTTCAGTCTCTTTTTTTCTAGTCTCCGGACCACGATCCCCATATTTCTGAGCAATATATTGCTGGGCGACTTTCAAGGCAGCTGCGACGGAGTCCAATTCATATAAGATTTTAGCATAGTTAAACAGCCCATCCACTTTCAATATCGAATCGAAATCCAGTTTGGACGCTTGGGCAAATGCATTACTAGCACCTTGCTTATCCCCGGTTTCTAGGGCGATATGGCCTAAAGTAATCAGCGAGCTTTGATAAAAGGCATCCGAAGCTGTCAACTTCTTCATAATAGAGGCCGCTCTTTCGTATTCGCGTGCTTGGTAGGCCAGATAGCCGATCCGGTAATTATCGATGTTGTTTTGCGAAGCATCAGCGTGCCGTTTCAGCACGTCACCGTAATAAGCTTGTTTGAATATGTTTTTTGCAAAATATCTGGGGGCGGCGATCTCGCGAAGCTCAATCTCTAGCGCTTGACGATCAAAACTCATATCCGGAGTCCGACGCATCTTGATGGCATCGGCCAATATCGGCCGATATTCACGTACGACATCCATAGACTCTATAATCGCAGGTTGATTTTCGTCTTGTTGCTCACTAGGTTGTCGCTTCTCTTCCTGTTTTTTCTCCTCTTCCTGTGCATAGCCCATAACCAGCACTGCTGAAAAGACCCCGGTAAGCAGGTATTTCAGGTAGTTATAGCCAATCCTTTCTTTCAATATCATTCTTTTTCCGTATTCGTTCTTATCCATATACCCATTTCAACTCTGGCTTATTGTCAAAATTCATTCCATAGACACCCATAAAGCAAATATACGCATACAAACCATGCAGGAACTTATGTATTCCATTATTACCGCCTATTCCCTTCTGGAAATTGTACTTTCTCTGGTACGCTGTTCAGTAAAGTCAAGACACGCTGTAAGATTAAACGTCTTGTGTATAGTGGTGCCGGATTGTTACTTTATATGAGTAATCAGGTGGCTGACGATTTGAATTACGAACGATACGAACTAGGAAATCATTCATCAAAAATTGCTTTCCCACAATATGATGAGTTTATCAGTAACTCTCAATCATTAATTTTCCCGGTGGAATATGGTGGAATATCTTAATAAGATAGCGGAGTTATATAATTATGACCTATCAGTAATCGAAAAATTTATATTAATCACAACTGATCCGAAACTTGTAGATGATGATCCCGATGGCGCAGATGATGGTCATCTGCCATCTTTTCGACATGAGTGAGTTCGAAATGTTCGGTGAGCCCGACAGGAAATAATAATGAGAGAAGTTCCTGTTCCAATGTCTTAATCAATAAAACACCAAAATTAATATTTTATCTAAATCCCCCAACTTTTTTGCTTGATCCATCAAATTTAAGGGGCGTGCGCGATGTGAAGTATTTTTTGTTCAGACTAACCAATATCTATGCGTAATTTTTCTTCTGCTCCACAACTTTTTGCACTGATCCCTTGATCCTATACTTTGGGGTTCTTTGATATGGAATAAAAGCAAAAAACCCGCAAATCGATATGATTTGCGGGTTTTTAATCCAATTTGACTCTCGTCTAGTCGGGGTGGCAGGATTCGAACCTACGACCTCCACATCCCAAATGTGGCGCGATACCGGGCTACGCTACACCCCGAATTCCCTAGCGGGTGTGCAAATGTAAGAAGTAAATTTGAATTCACAAATAAATCTGATTTTTATTTTAAAAAACTTGCAATAAAAATTATACAGTGAATCAAATCAGTCTTTCCTGGAAGTAGAAAACAACGCTATCTGCTTCCAGGCTCGCATTTACCTTCTATATTCTCGCTGAAGGAATTGTAGTTTTTATTAAAGAAATAATTTCATTAAGCCTTGTAAACTTATATTTGTCGAATGGAAAAAACCGGTGAACAAAAAAGAGGGTGGATACTGGCGGCTTTAATGCTGACAATGATGTTGGCGGCCATGGACATTACAATTGTCTCAACAGCTATTCCGCAAATTGTTTCTGATTTAGGTGGATTCAACAAATTTACCTGGGTATTCTCTATCTACCTGTTGGCGCAAACGGTCACCATCCCATTATATGGTAAATTGAGCGACATGTATGGACGGAAACGAATCTTGATTTTCGGGATCGTCGTTTTTTTGATTGGATCGGCGGCCTCTGCGATGGCATGGGATATCGGTTCCCTCATTACCTTTCGCGGAATCCAGGGTTTGGGTGCCGGCTCAATTATGGCGACCGTGAACACCATCGCCGGAGACATATATTCGGTTAAAGAACGCGCAAAAATTCAGGGCTACCTCTCCAGTATATGGGGCGTAAGCGCCATTCTGGGTCCGGCTTTAGGTGGCGCATTGGCGGAGTTCGTAAGCTGGCGCTGGATCTTTTTAATCAACCTGCCGGTAGGTGCCTTATCAATCTTCTTCCTCCTCGCATTTTTCAGGGAAAAGGTTGTTCCTGTAAAACCTGTAATTGATTATCGGGGTGCAATCCTTATTTTATTCACCTTAGGCTTGTTACTCGTTTACTTATTAGAGAGCGGTCAGAGCTGGCCCTGGATTTCCTGGCAGAGTTTTACACTCCTGACCCTCATTGTCTTCATGGCTGTGTGGACGTATCGCGCAGAAATAAGAACACCGCACGCCATCATGCCTGCATGGCTTTGGAAAAATAGAACATTGGCTTTCACTAATTTTGCAATGGCGGGAATGGGCATTGTGATGATGGGACCGGAAACCTTTCTGCCTACATTTACGCAGGCTTCGCTAGGCCTGGGAATTATTGCATCCGGCTTTGTTTTAGCCAGTATGAGTATAGGATGGCCGGCTGCTTCCGCATTGTCGGGGCGGCTGTACCTACGGATTGGCTTTCGGGAGACTTCCATGATTGGCGCAATTCTGGTATTTATAGCCTGTATGTGGTTTCTGTTCCTTCCGCGGCCACAACCGATTTATCTCATTGTGCTGATCCAGGTCTTGATGGGCGCAGGCTTTGGATTGCTGTCGACACCTTCTTTGGTTGGGACCCAGTCCATGGTCTCCTGGCAACAAAGAGGAGTGGTTACGAGCGCCAACGTGTTTTCACGGAATTTAGGACAAAGTTTGGGTGCCACGCTGGTGGGAACCATTTTTAACAACTCCATTCTGCAGCAAATGAAGCACGCTCATACCGCTCTGCCTTCAACTACACAAAATGTGATGGAGATTTTACATGACCCTAGGATCTCAACAGAAGCAAAAGCGTATTTACGCGAAGCAATCAATTTGGCAATGAGCCATGTTTACTGGGGACTCGCTTTTTTTACTATCGTCATACTCCTGTGCCTTTACCGGGTGCCGCACCGCGATCCTGATAAAGACACGTTAATCGAGGTGGATAACTGAACAAGTAATTTGTCTGATACTTTTAAATAAGCAGCTTATTCAAAACTTTAACTGTTTTAACCAAACTAAACGGAAAAATTCAAGTTTCTTATAGAGAGATAACAACAAAAGTTAAGTTGATTAATCTATGAAGAATAAAATTGTAAGGAATTGTATCCTTTGTTTGCTTTGTTTTTTTGAAGTTACTGTATTTGCGCAAGATCATACACCCACCCAGGACTCTGTTGTATGGGATTTGGAGCAATGTTTGGAATATGCATATCAAAACAACATTACACTCAATAGTCTACGCTTAAGCAGGCAAAGTTCGGAACAGGAGTTCTTGCTCTCAAAAGCGGCTGTTTTACCAGATCTATATGGTTCTGCATCTCAAACATTGAATCATTACAATTCTACAAACAATGTAGATTACAATAACACAGACAATAGCAACTCTGATTTCAGAGCATCCGGTTCTTTAGCTCTCAACTCAGCCTGGACGCTCTACCAGGGCGGATACTTAAGATCCGATATTAAGCAAAAAGACCTATCTGTCCAGTCTGCCAACTTTTCCATTCTGGAAAATGAAGAAAACATAAGTTTACAAATAACACAGTCCTACTTAAATATTCTGCTCGATAAAGAAAGCATTGTTTATGCGCAAGATCTTGTTAAAACCTCAATGGCTCAGTTAGAGCAAGCACGCCAGCGTTTTTCTGCCGGAGCAATTGCCCGCAAAGATGTTGCACAATTACAGGCTCAACTCGCGAACGATCAATATACGCTTACTTCAGCCTTGAACGCAGAACGTCAGGACAAACTAACATTAAAACAGATTCTGCAGTTGCCTACAGAGATAAATTTTGATGTGGTAAAACCGGATTCAATAACAGCGCTGAATTCAGTCTCTTCATTAAAGGAAGTACAGAATTACGCTTTGCAAAACAGACCGGAAGTTAAAAACAGCCTCTTGGGTATCGAAATAGCAAAGCTATCATTGGATAAAGCGTTGGCTGGTTATAAGCCTACACTCAGTCTTGGAGGAAATATTGGAACGGATTATATTACCGGCAATCGCTATAATACATTCAATCAACTCGACCGTAATTTAAGCCAGCAGTTGGGGATCAATCTGTCAATTCCCATATTTACGAACCGGCTGAATAAAACCAATGCTGCGTTGGCCAGAATCGCGATCGATCAGGCTCAGCTCAATTTAAAAGAAACGACGACTGTATTGAGTCAAACTGTAGAACAAGCATATATCAATGTCCAGAATGCGCAGTCTCAATACATCTCAGCGGAAGAACAGCTAAAATTCGCATCGGAAGTTTACCGCATTGCAAATGAAGAATTAAGGCTTGGAGCAGCCGACATAACCGACTTCTATCTGCAGCGGAATCAATACGTGCAAGCTCTTCAGGCAAGTATTCAGGCTAAATACAACGCCGCACTTGCTGTGAAGATCTATCAATTTTATATAGGGGAGCCCTTAACCATCGATTAATATGACACGAAAAAAAACAATACTCATCATACTATTGATTGTTCTGATAGCAATCCTTATCTGGTTCTTTTTCTTTCGTAAAAAAGACCAAGCCTACGTTGTAGAAACAGAAAAACCTACAACTGGTTATATTTCAGAGAGTGTTACTGCAACCGGAACGATACAGCCGGTTGACACGGTATCGGTTGGCACACAGGTATCTGGCACCATTGCAACATTATTTGCTGATTTTAACTCAACGGTTAAAAAAGGTCAGCTGCTTGCAGAACTCGATAAAACTCTTTTTGAAGCCACGGTAGAACAGACCAAAGCAAATTTAGCGCAGGCTCAAAGCAATCTCAGTTACCAGGAAAGCAATTTCAATCGGCAAAAGCAATTGTATGCTACGGGATCAATTAGCAAGGCAGATTATGAGCTGGCGCTCAATTCTTATAACACAGCAAAAGCCAATGTCAATAATATAATTGCTCAATTAAAATCGGCACAAAAAAATCTCTCTTTTACAGAAATTTATTCTCCGATGGATGGGGTTGTTCTTAACCGGAATGTGAGTATCGGCCAGACCGTCGCTGCCAGTTTCAATACCCCTACCCTTTTTGTCATCGCAAAAGATATCACCAAAATGCAGGTACAGGCAGATGTAGATGAGGCCGATATCGGAAATGTCAAAGAATCACAACGAACTACCTTCACCGTAGACGCCTACCTTGATGATATATTTGATGGTACTGTAAAAGAAATTCGCTTGCAACCTACTACGACCTCAAATGTAGTAACCTATACCACCATTATTGATGCATCAAACGACAATAAGAAACTAATGCCGGGCATGACAGCCAACATCATTATTTATACCAAAGAAATTAAAAATGCACTTCTGGTATCTGCTGAAGCGCTGAAATTTATGCCTACGCAAGATATGGCGCAGCAGTTTGAAATAAAGCCTTTACGGTCTGAAAATCAGGATAAAAAAAACCAGGACTCAGTTGAATCAACCTCAATATGGGTTGAAGCAGACAATAAATTAGTTGAAAAAAAGATAAAAACCGGTTTAAACAACAATACACAAGTCGAGGTTCTGGAAGGTTTAACCCCAAGTGATCAGGTGGTTACAAAAGTGGAACAGGCGTCAGCTGCAGAAACAGAGGCTGCATCCAGTCCATTCATGCCAAAACGGCCATCAAGAAAGAAAAAATGAGCGATACGATATTAGAAATGCAAAATATAAAGCGTGAGTTTAAAATGGGCACCGAAACTGTGCATGCTCTTAAAGGCATCAGCTTTAAAATAGAGGCAGGCGAGTTTGTAACCATCATGGGAAGCAGCGGTTCAGGCAAGACAACGATGCTTAACATCCTGGGTTGTTTGGATAAACCTACCAACGGCACCTATATACTGGACAATATAAATGTAAAAGAGCTTACCAGCAATGAGTTGGCCCGTTTGCGAAATACAAAAATAGGCTTCGTATTTCAAGCTTACAATCTGCTACCGCGTACAACAGCACTCGAAAATGTGGAATTACCACTGCTTTATAACGCTGCCATCAGTGCTAAAGAACGTAAAGAAAGAGCAATTAATGCCCTGGAAGCAGTCAAACTTTCAGACCGACTTGACCATACACCCAACCAGATGTCAGGCGGCCAACAACAACGGGTAGCAATTGCCAGAGCCCTTGTTAATGAACCGGTAATGATTTTGGCAGATGAAGCGACAGGAAACCTGGATACAAAAACTTCCTATGAAATCATGTCATTAATGCAAGATTTAAATCAGGAAGGTAAAACCATTGTTTTCGTTACCCATGAGCCGGATATTGCTACATTCAGCAGCCGCACGATAACCTTAAGAGATGGGAAACTTCAAAATGATAACTTTAACAATAATATTCTTTCTGCAAAGGAGGCCCTTGCCTCACTCCCTGTAAATGATGACGATTAGATAAAATAGAAAATGAAAATTAGTAACCTGATCATACTGGCTTTAAAAGCATTGCAGCGAAATAAATTACGAGCTTTGCTGACGATGCTTGGCATCATCATCGGCGTGGGTGCTGTTATCACCATGATGTCTATTGGAGAAGGCTCCAAACAAAGTATTCAAAGCTCCTTGTCGGGCATGGGTTCCAATATGATAACGATCAGGCCATCCAGCAATGAACCTGGTGGTGTTCGTTTAGAGGGTGGCAGCATTCAAAACTTGACCGAAGTAGACGTTGAAGCCATAAAAAGCGATGCTCAATATATTAATGCCGTTTCTCCGGCAGCTTCGTCTTCCGGACAGGCGATCAATGGTTCTTTAAACTGGCCTACAACCATACAGGGTGTTAGTCCTGATTTTTTTGATATCAGAAAACTAAGCGTAAAGGATGGAATCGTCTTTTCTGAAGAAGATGTAAGAAAATCTGCCAAAGTCTGTCTTCTGGGACAAACCGTTGTCGACAATCTTTTCACGACAGGAGAAAATCCGATTGGCAAAATCATCCGGTTCAATAAGATTCCTTTTCAGATCATTGGTGTACTGGAACCAAAAGGGCAAAGCAATTTTGGTCAGGATCAGGATGATATTATCATTGCTCCCTATACGACAGTACAAAAACGCATCTTATCCACCATTTATTTTGGCAATATATACGCCTCTGCCATTTCAGAAGATGCTTCTGAAGCTGCTACAGATGAAATAATCAGCATACTTAGAAAAACGCACCGGCTTCGGGCGGATGAAGGCGATGATTTTTCAGTAAGGACTCAGGCCGAACTGATTGAAACCCTCAGTTCCACAAGCGGTATGCTTACCACTCTTTTAACTGCTGTTGCGGGCATCTCGTTAGTAATTGGGGGTATTGGAATCATGAACATTATGTATGTCTCAGTGACCGAACGCACCAAAGAAATAGGTTTGCGTATGTCAATCGGAGCCCGCGGAATCGACATCCTTCTTCAATTCTTGATAGAAGCAGTGATGATCAGTGTAACGGGCGGACTCATTGGTGTATTTTTGGGAATAGGTTCTTCCTTATTGATCTCTTCCCTGCTCAACTGGCCGATAGCAATTTCAGAAACATCAATCGTCATTTCCTTTATCGTATGTGCTGTTACCGGTATCTTCTTTGGCTATTATCCTGCCCAAAAAGCTTCCAGCCTTGACCCTATTGACGCCTTGCGATATGAATAAAATAAAGATTGGTTTCTTGAAAGAAAAAAATAGGAATAACTACTTTATAAAATGGTTGTAGACACTGTTAATACTTTCCTTTAAGAAATTATTGAAACCCTTTGTAAAATCAGTATTGCAGCCATTTGTGATAATAACAATACCAAATTTCTCCTGAGGGTGAAAAAACATGCTACTGTATAACCCATAAGCATCGCCAGTATGCCCTTGAAGTACTTTTCCGGGAATCAGGTCATCAACAGTCTGAATCGCCAATCCATATCCTTCATCATCAGAAAGTTTGGTTTGCATGATTCTGGAACTTTCCTCAGTAATTATTTTAGTTCCTTTATAAGTACCGTAATTCATATGCATGGTCATATACTTAGCAAGGTCCAACGCTGAAATTTTCATGCCTCCCGTTGGGGAAAATACCGGAGTGCTATATCCCATAATATAGTTACGAATCTCTTCACTTTTTGGAGCATAGGCTTCCGGAGAAGGGCTAAACTTGTTGGTTTCTTTATCATAGGAGTATAAAGTCACAAAGCGTGTATTATCTAATGAATCAACACAATAGCCGCCATATAAACCCAAAGGATCTAAAATATGCTGCTTTACATATTGATCAAATCGCTGTCCTGAAGTTTTCTCTAAAATCGTACCTGCAATATTGAAATTCAGATTGCAATATTGATAACCTTTCCCCGGCGCATAATCATTGTAAGATTCCGCCCAATTTGGATTTTTTTCCGGGTTAATAACATCTAACTTAAAATAGCCATTTTTATCACTTATACTTGAAGTGTGAGACAGCACCATCCGTAACGTAATCTTCGTTTCCGGGAATTTTGGATTGCGGATTTTAAATCCCATCAAATCACCAACCTCATCATCTAAACTGAGTTTTCCGGCTTCTACCAATTGCATAATAGAAGTAGCTGTAAAAGATTTAGAGATGGAAGCGATCCTGAAAATATCATCATTTTGTAAAGGTGTCTGACTAGCAACATTCTTTAATCCAAATGATTGATTGTAAATAATTTTATTATCCTTAACAACGGCTACCGACATCCCAACCGCCTGATATTGATCCATGATCTTTAAAAGATCTTTTTCGGCTTCCTGATTCTGCGCATAGCTGAAAACTGAGATCAGTATTAAAAACATCAGCATAAGGCCCCTTAAATAATAGGATTCAGTCATTTTGTTAGGTTATCAGTTAAACGATAGATTAAAGATAACCCTTATCAAGCATATCTTATATTAATTTAATGATCATTGTAACTTTTTCCGCCTTTTATTAGTTAAATACCTGCGGATTGGAATATCATACACCGCCATTACCAAATAGGCGAAGCCAACTAAAAGAATGGTTCCGATGGCGACGATCATCGCCAATTCTGTTGTATCTGGATTATTTTTGGTATAATAATTTCCAAATATCCAAATTGCGGCATAGTGTGTCATGTATAAAGGATAGGATATTTGCCCGGAAAACACACAAACTTTTTTCAGCCGCAGCGACAACCATGATCCGGCCCCTAGAGATACAAGTAATGGAAAGTAAACGATCACAACAATTAATTCTGCCAGCCAGTTCCATTCAAAATAAGGCATTATAAACGCCAGTAATAACAATACACTTAGACCGATAAAACCCAGGCGATTTTTAATAATCAGATTATAGCGGTAAATTAACAATCCGGCTAAAAATGAGAAAAAAATACGGGCACTGCCATCCCAGAAGTTTTCTCCAGCCCATCCGCCCAATAAGTTTCCGGCTCGGTAACCAACGAAACAAAGAACTGCTGTGGCAAGTATGGCTAAGACAAGTATAAACCGGCGGCTAAGCTTGTAAAGAATCAACGCATAAAAAATATTGGCAATATATTCCCAAAATAATGACCAGGAAGGAGCATTTAAACCGAACAGGTTAAACGCACGCTCTTCCATCACGGGGAAAGGAATAAGAAAAAAAGAACAAAGAAAAAGCAGGATTACCCTGCCGGTACTGTATATTGTAGAACCAACTCCAAAAGGATCAAAAAGGAAACCTAATAAACCCAATACGGCTCCTAAAATAACCAAAGGATGCAATCTGATAAGTCTTGATTTAAAAAATTCGATAATGCCCATTTTACCAATGCGGTCATCATAAGCATAGCCAATAACGAACCCAGATAAACAAAAGAAAAAATCGACAGCCAAAAACCCATGGCCTATAAAATTTTGACTAGCGTCAGGATAAATCCATTCCATAAAATGGAAAACCACAATAGCCAACGCTGCTATGCCTCTTAATCCATCAAGAATTTCAAAATGTTGTTTGCTTTTTAGAATGCCGGGGTTTAGTTGGTGCATGTGTACTATTTATTTTATCAGGTTAGAAGTCGTTAAGCTAGAAGTTGATAAAATAAATGTCTTCGAAAAGGACACGATATAACTTTCTTGCATAATAAGAATCTTCGAAGCTCAAAACTAGGATTTTGAACGCAGCTACGCAAATCTTGTCGAAAAATTGCACTCTGCTCTCCAAGATTTATCCTGCTAATAAATAGATAATTACTTATTTATTAACTCAGATCCTGTATTCGCTGAAAGCTGATGCTGCGCACTTAAAAAACCGAGTTTTGTAAGACCGGCTTTTATTTCAGGTGCACTCATAAACAAATCCCATAATAAACCACTACGGTGATTTTCGATCATCACCGGAATGGTACCTTGATCAATTGCCAGATAACGTTTTGGAAACCAATTGTCAGTTTCACTATACGCATCGTAAAAGCCATACTTTCCCCAAAGCTTATCTCCCAGGTCATTATACAGGTGACGAATAACATCCATACTATATTCTGGAGTATACGGGATGGAGGATATTGCTGCTGTAGGCGTTATAACGCCCAGATCATTCGTCGGACTATGTCCCGAATAACCATTTACAGAATAACTAGCTGTTAGTCCCCATGCATCTTTACCATAGCCTTTAAAATTCTTTGGATTTTCAATGCAATACGCACGGTCAATCAACGTATGATTTTTATTTAACGTCCAGTAATCAGCATATTGATCTTTCAATCCCCGGGGATCCAGCGCTAAATAAGAATACTGTGCCCAAAAAAGTGGCCCTACTGTTCCTTCATGCCCGTTATGGGCGAGCACTACTTTGTATCCATATTGTTCTGCACCTGATTTTATCGCTCCGTTTCGTGCCCAGCCTTCATGATATACAGCTGCAGGCACTCCATGCGTTGGTGATGAGGCTGCCAATACATAAGAAATAAAACATTCATCGTATCCTTTAATCGGGAAGTTCATAGCCCATCCATTATCAGGACTCCAGTGCCAGTAAAGTACATTCTGCCCTCCGTTACGGTAAAAATTCCAATCTATCCCTTTCCAAAGCTCATCCGCCTTGTTGGCTAAACTTTTCTCTTCCATATTGCCTTCATTAAAATACTGCCTAACGCATAATAATGCCTGAGCCATAAAGGCCGTTTCTACCAAGTCTCCCCCATTATCTTTTTCACTAAATGGCTTTACTTTGCCAGTAGGACCATATAGCCAATGTGGCCAGACTCCATGAAAGCGATCGGCCTTTTCTAAATAATTTACGATTCTGTTCAACCGATTATATCCTTCAGCGCGCGTAATAAATCCTCGCTCAATTCCTACTAAAATAGTCATGATGCCAAAACCACTTCCGCCAATGGTAATTACATTTTGATCGTTTTCCGGATACACGCCATCCATATGAATACGTTCGCGCGCAAGCCCCGATACATCTTCTGCACCTTCCCAGAAATATTGAAAGGTTTGCTGCTGAACAAGGGTCAGTAAGGAATCATCACTAAGTGTGGTTTTTTCGGCGGGTTGATGAGAATCCTTTACTTTCGGGGTACTACATCCTATAAAACTAATAAAGCCGAATATCAATAAGATTTTCGCGAAGTTCTTATTCGTTACCAGTGTCTTTAAATCCATCATATTACAAAAATACCTATCTCTTTAATTCTTTAATTTATTCTTTATTGGAATACAATGCTTTTATCTCTTCATCGCTGAGCGCGTTGGTATACACCCGAAACTGATCGAGTGCACCTGTATAATGAAGCATCCAATCGTCAGCATCTCCCTGAATCCCAATATGCTGCTGATAGCCGCCAATAACAAATTGAGATACGTCTTTAAAAGCCAATTTACCCAAAGGTACGTCATCATTTTTTCGATCTGTGACAGCTGCCGGCAAATCCATCTTTTCTCCATCCAGGTAAGCAGCAAATTTTGAAGTAGTTTCATCGTAGCTGAAAGCCAGGTGGTGCCACTTACCATACATATCAGGAAGCCGGTTAAGGCCATTATTACCATTGAACTCAACCCAGTTACCTGCAAAATTAAACTTAAAAAGCATCGTATTATCTGTAGGGCTATCATTTGATTCAATAACAGCAAACAAATTTCCCCAAAAATCGCCTGTATTCGGCATCATAAATATGGCTTGCCCCCCGCCTGTATGTTTTTCTGTATTTATCCAAAAGGCAACAGTAAAACTGGTCATTTCTGCTAACTTACCGGCACTTGCATATTGTATTTGTCCGGTAGTGGACCCTTTATAGGCTTTACCTTTGACACCCTCTACATAGCTGATTCCTTTTGCAGTGCCTTTTGTTTCGTGTATACTGTCGATTGCGCTGTCCTCAAAAGAAAGGAACATTTGAAGCGGACCATTCAGGCGCTCGGTATCATCCGGTATGATATTCATTGGTGGCCTTTCCATTTTCTGACAAGCACTAAAACTTGTAGCAATCAGGATTAAAAAGAGAACCCCATTTATTGCTTTTGAGAGTATATTTTTCATTTTTATCGGTTTAATTGATACCCTAATTAATAGTCTGGATTTTGTTCTAACTTACCGCCGGATTTGTCTATTTCCGGCTGAGGTATAGGTAAAAAACGATTTCTATGCTCGTAGCCCAGGTCACCAAGTACATCTTCTGCAATTCCCCATCGAACTAGGTCAAAGAACCGTTCGTTCTCCATGCCCAATTCTACTTGTCTCTCATGTCGGATAGCCTGACGAAGTGCGGTTTGGTTTGTTGTTGTTACTTCCGGCAGTACAGAAGGGTTGCTTCCACGAGCTCTGGCCCGCACCATTTCTAAATAACCGAGTGATTTTTCAATATTGGCTGCTCCTCCCAGTTCGTTGGCCGCTTCCGCTGCCATCAAAACAACATCCGCGTATCGGATTATACGCATATTAAACCATTCGCCTTGCAAGCTGCCGGTTGACTTCCGGATGTCGGGGTTGGTATACACTTTTTTATTCCAATAAGGCCGCGGAAGATTTGCCGGAACAAACTCGCCATAGGGAGAATTTGTTTGTCCTGTATATAAGAGTGTTTCATCCTTTCTTGGATCACCCGCTTCAAAAGCGTCTGCCATTTTTTGATTGGGCACATTCCATCCCCAACCTAAATTCCAATCTCCTAATCCCCTTACTCCCTGACGGCTGGCATAGGTAATACCAACTGTTTTATTACTCTGCGAATAAAAAGCCTGAATTTCAAAAACAGATTCTTTCCCATTCTCCTGAGATTCCCTGAAGATTTGATTATAGGGAATACTTAAGTCATAAATTCCGGATGAAATAACCGCTTCTGAAGAAGCCAATGCTCTAGCCCACATATTCCGCGCTAAAAATGTTTTAGCCTGCAATGCCAAAGCGGCTCCTTTGGTAATTCTCCCAATAAACTGGCTATCCCAGGTTTGCGGTAAAGCAGCAACTGCCTCTTCCAGATCTGCATCAATCAGTTGATAAATATCAGCAATAGGAGACTTGGCTATACTTGCCTGTGCCGGATCAGTAATCCTGAAATCAATTTTCGGAACTTCTCCGAAAGAACGTACTAAATTAAAATAAGCGAAAGCACGGAAGAACTTGGCTTCACCTACATTAATTAAGGTAGTGGGAGTTTTCTCTTCAACGGAATCGGCCGCTGAAATTACATTATTAGATAGGTTTATGAGGTTATATTGCCCTGTCCAATAGGAATTTATTAACCAAAAATCTTTGACATATTGAAATTTATCAAAAATATTTGCAGCGTCTTCTCCATCACCAGGTGCACTGCCTTTATCCGCATCGTCTGCTCGGAGACTATGTACCGCTATATAGGGCAAACCACTAACACCCTCATTTCGAACCCCTCCGCCATAGATGGCAAAAACCTGTCCTTCAAGAGATCCCGGATCCAGATCTTCTTCTGTTAATTGTCCAAGGGGCCTTCGATCCAACCAGTCTTTTTTACATCCGGATGCGATTACAATCACCATCATTAGTAAAACAGAGAATTTACTATATCTATTATTTAATTTTTTCATAACCGTGTTCTTTAACAACTAGAAGTTTAAATTTATACCGAATGTGTAAATAGCCGGCACAGGATATGTGCCATCATCCACTCCAAAAGAAGTAGCACTTCCTCCTATCTCAGGAGTATAACCAGTGCTATTTCGAAGGGTAAACATATTTTGCGCATTCACAAAAATTCGCAGCGATTTTAAATGTAGCCGATCTAATATTTCCTGATTGAAATTATATCCTAATTGAAGGTTCCGAAGTCGGAAGAAACTTCCATCTTCAATATAGTAAGTTGACTCTAAACGGTTGTTTGACCTTCCTGAATCCATAATTGGCTCCCAATTGGAAGTCCCTTCACCATGCCATCTATCAAGCCGGTCTTCTAAAAAGTTAAATTGGGCAAAAGCATTCCGATTCCAGTTTCTAAAAATTTCATTCCCGTATACGCCCATAAAATCAGTTCCGATGTCAAAGTTTTTATAGTTAAAGCTGAGGGAAAAACCATAGGTAAAGTCAGGAGTCGGATTACCGATGATAGTCCGGTCAGCATCATTGATCTCACCATTTCCATCTATATCCCGAAATTTAATATCACCTAATTGGGCTCCGGCATGTACAGGTGATATCCTCAATTCTTCATTCGTTTGATAAATACCATCCGAGATATAGCCGTAAAAATAACCAATCGGATAACCAACGCTCGTTCTGGAAATGCCTTCAACAATATCAAAACCTTCATCCAACAACCTATTTACCTTATTATTCATGGTAGTCAGGTTACCTCCTATTGTTAAAGACATATCTTCGCTGAAAGCTTGCGTCCATGAAGTCGACAACTCAATTCCTTTATTGCTTACTTCTCCCGGATTTGAAAGCCCTGCTTTTACACCCAGCGAAGCGGGAACAGTCACAATAATTCCTTTCGTATCTTTATGATAATACACAGCTTCAAAAGATAATCGGTTATCAAAAGCACCTAGTTCAAAACCTCCTTCCCAGGCATACACTCTTTCCCATCTTAAGTCACGATAGGGAATATAAGAAGGTTCATATGCCGGAATAATGTTATCTCCGAAAACAGCAGAATTACCTGCAACCAACAAAGGATATAGTGGATATTGGTTTCCTCCGGTGTTTTGATTTCCAAGTACTCCCCATGATCCCTTTAATTTCAATCGGTTAATGGTGGATTGATCTTTCATAAAATCTTCTTCAGAAAGCACCCATGCTGCCCCTACTGCACCAAAGTTTTGCCATTCATTACCATATTTATAAAAGCCGGAAGTCCCATCACGGCGAAATGAACCGTTTAATAAATACTTGCCTTTGTAATTATAAAGTACACGTGCTAAAAAAGAAAGTGTTGACCGTTCCCATGCTGTGCCGTCTCCTTCCTGTGTATCTGTAGATCCAATGCCTACATACCATTTATCCGGGTCGTTTGGAATGGGAGCGCCATTTCCCTGTGTCCTTCTGGCATTTGTTGATTCATACGAATTATAATAGCTTGTCCATCCTGCTGTTGCGGTTAAATTATGGTCACCAAAGCTGTTTTTATAAGTCAATAACCAATCCGTTTGAATCTTCGTAAAAATATTTTGATTTTGTGAAACCGATGTAACTCTTTCCAATGGGGCAATTTTACTGTCCCCCTCGACTTCCGGACTGTAAACGTTGATTAAAGGAGAATAGGATCTTCCCTGATTAAAACCATAATCAGCTAAAAAATTAGCTCTGAAATCAAAATGTTCCAAAAATTTAATTTCTCCAAATACACTGGCAACGGCCCGGTATTCGCGGTTAATTGCCGTATTCTTCCGATCTTCGATGTCAACTAACGGGTTCCATATTTGGATGTTTTGAAAATCCGGAAGCGTGTGATATAATCCATATTCCTCATTGAATACCGGGGCAATTGGTGCAGCACGTACGGCGGCAGCTACGCTTCTTTCCTGAGGTAGCTCAGCCCTGTAACCATTGAAGTTGACTCCAAATTTTAAATTATCCGTAACCTGAAGTTCATCATTAAGCGACAACGTGATTTTATTAAGTTTTTCATGATGAATTACACCCTCTTCCTGCGTATAGCCTAAGCCCATGTAAAATTTATTTTTTTCTGAAGCACCACTTACACTGAGATTGTTGTAGTTTAAGATGCCGCGCTGAAATATCTGATCTTGCCAATCGGTATTCGCCGTCCAATTTGTATAATCATAAGGAGCGATTCCTTCATTGGCGCGCTGTTCGTCATACAATAGTTTAAATCCGGTGGCATCAGTTAATTTCATACGATCAGATACATCCTTGAACCCGACGGTTGAATTAAAATTGAAGTTCAACTGACCAGCCTTTGCTTGTTTCGTCGTAATAATAATAACTCCGTTTGCGCCTCTCACTCCGAAAATAGCTAAAGACGATGGGTCTTTCAATATTTCCATCGATTCTATATCTGCCGGATTGATAAAATTAATATTATCATTCAATATCCCATCAACTACATACAATGGCTTTACACTATTAATCGAATTGGTTCCCCTAATCCGAATATCGGGATCTGCGCCGGGTCTCCCTGAGTTAACGATTTGTACACCAGCCACCTTTCCTTGTATGGAAGAAACAGGATTAGCAGAGGGCTTATCGGCAACATCGCTTCCTTTCACTGTTGTTATTGAGCCCGTTAAGTCCCGACGGGCCGCGGAACCGTAACCAATTACCACAACCTGTTCCAACTCCTGGTTAGAGGTTGTTAACTGCACATTTATTTGCTGTTGGCTATTCACAGGAATTTCCTGAGTGCCGTAGCTAATAAAACTAAAAACCAAGGTTGCTGTGGGCGCTACCTGAATAGAATAATTCCCTTCAACATCTGTTTGAGTGCCTGTACTGGTTCCTTTAACTTGAACTGTAACTCCCGGCACGGTTTCTCCCGTCTCCGCATCGTGAACGACGCCTTTTACGGTAATCAATTCTTGAGCCCATAAATTAGTTGCGAAAAGAAATAACGATACCGTTAGACAATAGGTAATAATTTTCATACGCTTATAAATTAGTTTTAACGAATCAGGTTTAACAAATCCTATATAAAATCCCGACAATATGAAAGCAGATACAATACCTTCACTTTCATCTCAACGAAAGAATACACTTAATAACAGCAACCATTAAAACGAAGTAATGTTTTAATTAGCAGACATTTGAATAAAAAAAAAGTTTATGAACTAGTTATAACCAGTCTTATCTTAATTGAATAATAAACTATCTCCAGGACATTTTCCCGTCGCCGGCTTCAATTTGATTTTTCCCGGAAATTTTGATAGGAATAACACCTTTGCTTTCTTCACCATCATCTACATTATATTGTTGTCCATCCGCCGGAATTACCTTTAGATAAAACAGACTTCCGAACGGACCCGTAACATGAAAATCTGTTCCAATCAGCAAATATTTGCCATCCGGCGAGAATTGCGGCATAGTTTCAGTAGTAGTGCTGGCTGTAACTTGTTTCATATCCGTACCATCGGCATTCATCAACCAAATGTGTTTAGAAGCAGCAAAGGCTATTTTCTTCCCGTCCCTACTTATGGCTGGTGATCCCCAGTCCTGAAAATCAAATTCCTTCACCAGAGCAACTTCTGTAAAATCAGCATTGGTTTTAATCAATAGGTTTTTATGAGCCAATAACAACGTATTGTCAGGCATCCAGACCGGTTTTGTCTCTGTCTTTTCGCCATTCAAGGCTGTAATATGATCTAATACGTTGCCTTCAAGATCGGTTATCACTATGCCATCCTTGAAAGTTGGGTTAATAGCAATCATCTTTCCATTAGGAGAGAGAACCCCTGTTGCAATATCGCCGTCAGTTGCGTAATAGGTAAACTGGTTAACGATTGTACCGTCTGCAGCGTTGGTAATGGTAAACTGGCTAGCGTCATAATCTCCGGGCACATCTGAACATTCCAGCACTAATTTATTGTCTAAACTTACATCCCAGCCGTTGCGACTAACTTTGTTCACTAAAAAAACACTGCGACCAACTGATGCAAGATCAAGTTTATAAACACCCTCGTCTGCCCACTTATAATAAATCGTACCCGGCAATTTCTTTAAATCACTTGCACCGCCGTCTGGCCCGGAATTATCTTTTTTACATGCGGTAATTAGTATTAAAAAGCAAAGGGGAAAGAAATGTATTTTTTTCATCATAATTTGTTTCTAACAAACGTAAATTCTGTATTTTTAAACATCAACTAAAAGTATGCCATTCATCAGTAATTTCTTGTTTGTACTGGCTTGCTTTTAAGTCATGTGCAATTTTTTGGAGCCGCAATGCTTCTTACGGTTATCTTATACCTTTTGATCTTCCAGTGCTATTTTTTGGTTCGAAAGATTTGAATGCTATGAAAAGACAGAAGCTTTATATTCGGTCCTTTAAAATATCTCTCCTTTTCGAATATTTCCATCATATTTTGGGCATAGTAAAGTTAACCAAAACATAAGGAAAATAAATACTACCCAATTTTCATGTCACAAATTAACTATCTCTATGTATATTTTAATGGATTTATGTTATGTTTGTCTAACCCAAATATTCAAACCAATTTTCAGGATAAAAAGTAGGATTATTATGATTACGCAGCGGGATGCAATATAAGAATTGATATATTTCAATTTAAGGTCTCAGGCTGCATAGCCTTTTGTTCCATTAACACCCTACCCTTCTCTAGGTCTTCCAAAATCCACCTTACATTAAATTCTATTTTACCGGATTTGTCTACTAAAAGATAGCTTGGATACCCCTGAAAATTGAACCGATTGAATAAGTCCCTCCGTTGCGCTTTTGTCATATGTAGATGAATTCCCTCCAAGCGCCTCTCCCGGATACGACCAATCCATTGATCTTTTTCAGAATCATTGCATAGATAAATAAAAACAATATTCGACAAGTCCAAACTCTTCTTTAATGATCTAGCCTTCTCAAAATCATCGTAACAAGGGATACACCATGTTGCCCAAAAATCTATAAATAATACTTTTCCTTTATACTTTTCTAACAAATGATTCAAAATTTCGTTGCCCCCAATATCTGTATTGTAATATAGCTCTGCATAATCATCGAAATCAAGTCTAATCAATTTCTGATCAGTATCCTCAAAGAGCTGAGTATCTGCAACCGTTGTGATATTGTTCGCTGAAAGAGATGTTTGGAACGACTTTACATACGATTTCATAAAATATGAAATCAGTGGCGTTTTAACATAAGGGATGATATCGTTGTATTTTTTTATGAGGCTATCGCCTGTTAGCTGCTCTTTTCGTGGAGCACTTTTTGCAATAAGTATATCTCCAACTGGACTAGGGAATCTCTGTGAAAGATAATCCCAAAGTGTTTGGTGATTGTCTTTAGCCCATTTCGCTATCCATTGCTGTAAAAATATTTTATGTTGATCGTTGAGTATCTGTATATTATCGTTTAGATCTTCTATGTAGCCACTGTATGATTCAATATCCTTGTCCTGAAGATACTGGTTGTATAATGTCTTTGTATGTTTTAATTGATCCACTTCTTGATTCGTCAGTTTATTGGATGCCAGTATCTCTTCGATAAGCATACCAACCGATGGTTCGCTACGATCCCGTTCCCAGGACGACCGCATATAACAACTCAAGTAATAATAAAATCTATTAACTGTAGATATGAGAAGCTCTGGTTGAAATTCATTTATTCTTTGCCATAAATATGATGGTATAACTTGATCGGTTAGCCAGTAATACCTTAATATATAAGACAGAAAAAACGCTTCATTTGATAATTCAACAACTTGCTCTATATGTGATGGGGCTCTATTCTCTTCTAAATAGCTCTTATTGAAAGATGCTAGATTTATCTTCCATTTTGAAATCGCTTCGAAGAAAACAACACTGTCTGCACCATCGTCCATTAGTTTTTCTATTGTGGAATAATCGTCCAAATTGCTTTTATACTCAGTTAATGCACTTGTATAAGCAGATAGAAATTTGCTCATATTGGCATGATCCCCTGTAAACTGAATTTTTGGCTCACCATTTTTATTAAATTCTGTAAAATCCAATAAGACTGCTACAGAATCAAGCACAAAAAATGTACTGGAATAATCGCCTATTTCAACGGATAGTTCCTGAAAAGGAATATAGTAATCTAGGGTAACCTCAAAACTACCATCCGGCTTAATAGGATAAGATCGGTTGTATTCATCCTCCACATCAAATGATTGTATCCTAACGTCTACATACCGTATTTGGTGTCTCATTGAATCTGACAGGCCAATAACTTTTCCCTTTAGAATTTTAGTATTATTGTGTTCGACAAATTTCAGATAATCCCTTTGAACAGTATCAATATTCTGAGCGACACAAATCGAGCTGAAATATAGCGTACCAAAGAAAGGCAGAAGCAGAAGACTACAAAATAATTTTAACATAATCTGGCAATAATTAGAACTTATTTAACCGAAGATAATCATTTGTCGAGTAAATAAATAATTTACAGTGTCAAACCGGCTACTGTAAAGTACAAGTTTATCTCTGCTCGACTGACCACTTTTGATCGAGGTATTTGAAATTACTGTCAACACAAACCCATTGATCAACGAAAAAAAGAACCTAAAAAAATTGTGTAAGCAATTAAATCTCATGTGTAATGAAACCATGTATTGGTGTAAAAATTTGGGATTTCATAAAAAAAATATTATTTTGCAAGACCAATTAAATAATCTAAAATCAATGAGTAAAATAACTAAGTTTGGACTCATAGGAGTCAGCGGATTTCTTATTGACTTCTCAATTACATATCTTTTAAAAGAAGCGGTAGGCATTAACTTTTATTTAGCAAATGCTTTTGGATTTGCAATTGCTTCTTCCAGCAATTATCTCTTAAATAAAAAGTGGACCTTTGGAGACTACGGTAATATTAAAACCAATCAATATCTAAGTTTTTTAGCTGTGTCCTCAATTGGCCTTTTTTTCAATTCGCTTTTAATAATGTTTTTTACGCAATCACTTTCGCTTAACTTTTATTTAGGCAAAGTACTTGCAATCATTGTCGTTTTTTTCTGGAATTTCACAATAAACAAACTATTTGTGTTTGGGAGAAAATCGCCAGAGGATCTGAGCTTTAAATCGATAGATTAAGTTAACTGTAAACCAATTTTTAATACAAAGTAATAATCCATTATGCACCTTAAATTTATATTTCTCATATTAGGCCTTGTTATGATCCTCTTATCTACCTATGCTTTTAATTGGATTATCGCCCGCCACAAAACGGAAAAACAAAGTTTACTATTTAACATAGAAGAACTGAGCAAACTTAACAAATATAACGCACAACTCAACATCATAGAAACGACACATCGACCGTTATTAATCGACTCATTAACTGAAATCTTGACTGAACATGGTGATACTACAACAATGGCTCGTGTCGCTAACAGCGTTCCGAAGCCACTATTTTTCTTTTACTCCAAATTCTCCTGTAATTCCTGCGTAGATCAGCAATTAAAAGCAATAAACAAAAGACTTGGCGGGAAACATTCCAAAGAAATATATCTGCTTACCGAAAATACGAAAATTAAAAACATTAATTTGATAAAACGGATAAATAAAGCGGATAAGATTAAGATTTTCCGTCTTTGTGACAAACAAACTATTTACAAGAATGATAAGGACGATTCTTTTTTAAATCCAACAGAAACTCCGTTTTATTTCACCATCGATAGTAGATCATATATGTCTAACCTATTTTTACCAAACCCTTATGACTCAGCACGAACAGTTAGCTATCTTAACCAAATTTTAGACCAATAATAAAAATATGAAAAAAAAGCTCTTTTATTTAACACTTTGTACCATTCTAGGTCTTATTTCGTGTAATCCACAGAATAAAGGTATTAATATATCAAAGGACGGACAATATGAACTTAACATCAATCCTAACTACAGCCAACAAATAAAGTTATCAGATTACTTTAAACAAGTGAAATATATATCTTTGCAAGCCATCGAAGAATCAGTATTCGGCGCAATTTCAAAGATAAAATTTTACAAAGATAGAATCTTTATTCTAGACCGATCTAACGCAAGAGCCCTCCTTGTTTTCAGTCAGCATGGAGATTTTCTTTTTAAATTGGGAAAAGAAGGACACGGACCTGGAGAGTTTTCTTATCTATGGGATTTCGCCATTAATCCCATGAATGATGAAATCTCTTTATTAGATCTTTCTACTAATACATTGAAAATTTTCGATATAAACGGTGGATTTTTAAAAGAAAAAAGACTGCCCTCACAAACCTTTTATCTCGACTACCTTCGATCTGGAACATTATTGACATTTAACCACTTCGATGAACAAACAGACCCATACAATTTGCTCTTTTTAGACAATAAATACAATGTCCAAAATAAAGCATTTAAAAATCAAGTTTCAAACATTATGGAGGGCGTCACCTATCCCAAAAGCGTGTTTTTCGAAAACGGGAATTTATCCTATTTTATCCATCCATACACTGATACCGTTTTTAGAATAGAAAACAACAAGATTTACACTGATTTCGTTTTCAACTTTAATGGAAAAGACATCCCGCGAAATTTTTTTGCAAATTCAGAGATCAAGAATTTGGATGAATTCATATCCAAAAATAATTTGGTGAGATCCTTAGGAGATTTTTATAGGATAGACAGCACCCTATTTTTTTCATATATATATAACGATGACATTAAATTAGGTGTTGCCGATCTTACCACCAATAATGTACTAACCACTTCCTTTGTACTTGACGATCTATCTAACTATTTCGGCTTTAACGGCTTTATAGCTGCGAAAAGTCCAAACGAATTGGTATCGTTTGTAGATATTATGAATATACTGGAATTAAAGGAAATGATAAAACGAGAGAAAGTTGAGTTACCTGATCATATTTCATCGGTAATAAAAGATATCGACGAGACCAGTAACGTGGTGCTTTCTGTATATCAAAATTGAATTTGCGCGTCACAAAATACTAACGGGTATCTATCTAAAATTAAAATTATGAAAATAAAAAACAGAAAGCTGCAGACTTACATAAGAATTTCTGCCGCAGCAGCACTTGTTGCTGCCATTATTATGAATTTACAAATCTCATTTAAAAACCTGGTAGGCGAAGCAGAAGCTTCCGTTAAAGTCGCCTCAATGAGTTCTTCAGGACCAAAACAGAAGAAAGGACCTAGGAAGGCTATTGATTGCGTTTATACCGATGGTAGCGGTTGGAGTATAAGCGTTACCGGTGTATCCAAAAGCAATGGTACAAAAAAAGCTGGAAAGGAATATATATGTGAGAAAAAAGATGAATCGGAGTGTTATACTCGAGAATGTGGGCCAGCTATTTAATTAATCGAAATAGTTAATTTGTAATACCCGTTAGTATTATGTGGTTACATAACAGCAAAATAAAATGGTTTATATTGACGATCATCATTATAACTACGCTCATATATATAAAGGCTTTATATATCGGGTTTTGGTATATGGATGACCATTGGATGATATATGGGAACTCAACGGTGATTGATTTAAATCCAAAATCGCTATATGATCTCTTCTTTTCGATGTACTTCTATCAACACTCGCCGGTTAACACGCTTTATTATAGAATTATTTACCTCATTGCGGGGATGGATCCATTTGCCTTTCATTTGGCTTCATTAATAGTTCATCTTATAAATATTTACTTGGTTTATCTCTTCGTTAAATCAATATTGCCAAAAACAGTTGCAAATGACCGAACGAACAGGACTGAACATATTGCGTTAATAGTATCTTTGCTCTTTGCTATGCATCCAACAAACGTTGAATCAATTGTTTGGCTTTCAGCATCAAAAGTCATACTTTATTCAACGTTTTTTCTTATTGGAATGCTCATATACATTTCATACATCAAAAATCAAAAAATATCGTTACTGCTCTTAGTATGCCTATTTTTTTTACTCTCAATATTGAGCAAAGAACAGGCGGTAATTTTTCCAATAAATATGATTTTATTAGACATGCTATACAAAAGAAGACCTATATTTAAGCTATTTCTTGAGAAGGCTCCTTTTTTTTTTATATCTGTACTTTACGGTTTACTTACATTGCATAATTCTGGCATGCCAGCATCATCTCAACATACTTTTTTTAAACAATTTTCTATTGCCTCTTTCAATTTAGTAAGTTATGTTATAAACCTAGTTAGCCCGTTATGGCTGAGAAACTTATACCCTATTCCTAAATATATTGATATACAATTACCAATCGGTTATTATATATGTGCTATCAGCGTAGTGTTAATTTTATTATGTGCTATTAGCCATTATATTCTTCAAAAATGGAAAATAGATATTATTTCTTTCGGACTAGCATTTTTTCTGATAAATATAATCTTGGCTACACACCTAATTCCTATGAACCGACCTATGATAATGGCAGATAGATACCTTTATCTTCCTAGTATTGGCTTATTCTTGATCATTGTATCACTTTTATACAACAAAATCAGTGAAATAAGTAAGGTGACAATTAAACGATTCTCAATATCAATTTTCATAATCTATTGCCTGTTATGTGCCTGCATCACATTTAAGAATATTAATAATTATAAAAAGAATGAAAAGGACATAACAGAGTCAGAATAATATTTAGCGAATGAAATATAAAGGTTCAGAAAACGCATGAATTAATTTTGGTTTAAGATTCAATTCCCATAAAGATTATTAACTTTTAAAAACATAAATGTATAAAAATGGCAGATTATCCAAAATGAACTCAACAGAAAAAAGAAGTTAATCTCAAGGAACTACTGTCTTTTCATACAAAATAAATTTAACTGAGGATGATTAATATACCAACTCTCTTGGATAATAAGCTTGTTAGGGCAATTATTCTCCATATTGCTATTATCATATTAGCTTATAAAATTTTAGGCTCTTTTTCTATTTTTGTATTACCGAAAGAGAGTAATTTAAAAGTATGGGATGCTTTTTGGTATGAAAGCATACGAGATTACGGCTATCTTTTAATTCCTAATCAACAATGTAACTTGGCCTTCTTCCCTCTTTTCCCCTACTTGTGGAGAATTCTTAATGTAAGTTCACGAGGAATAAGTTTAATAAACTTTATCTTCTTCTTTTTGGCGTTTTATCACTTATTCAAATGGAAAAACTTACCTTTTCATTTGACATTAATACTACTCTCAATCCCAAGTTTAGTATTCATGGCCTTACCTTATTCAGAGTGTATTTTTTTTGTTTTTGGCACGTGTTTACTACTAGGGTATCAGGGTTCAGGTTCAAAGCTATTCATACTTGGTGTAATTGGATGTAGCCTTACCCGTTCTGTTTCGATTATATTTATTCCAGCATTCCTTTTAACCTTTTTCCTTTTAGGTGAATATAACACAAGAAAAATAAAAACGCTAATATACGCCCTAATAGCCAGTGCCGTAAGTGTAGGTGCAGTTGTGTTTCTGCAATGGATACAAACAGGGGAATTATTTTACTTTATGAAAGTGCAAAAGTATTGGCGAAGGCACTTCGAATGGCCATCACTGCCATTTTCCGCTAGTTCTGGTGACCAAATTGCTGGTATAGACGGCATCTCGCTTTTTTTGGGCTTAATATCTATTATGTTTCTCATTAAGCTCTTTTTTGAAAGGGCAATTAATCGACACAAAAATAAATCGGTGTATCAGATCAATAGTGCTGTTATTTTTTCCCTACTTTATGTATCAGCTACATTAGCTGTTAACACATTTTTTTCATTTAATATCGGAGATGGTACAGTTCTTATGAGTTTAAACAGACACATGTTGGCTACACCATTTGCGTTGTATTTAATTTACTGGTTTTTAGCCGAGTACAAGCTTAGCCATAGAGACCTCTTCGTCGTCGGTATATGCTTTTTACTCTGTTTGGTTAGTACTAGGATTTATTATTTTCAATTACAACTATTATACTTGATTCTTGCAGTCTTGCTGTTTATAAGCTATAAGTATCCCAGTGTCTTAGGCAGCAGACTAGTATTTCTCTTTTACACATTGCAATGTATCATCCAAATAACATGTTTCAACTTAATTTTACAAGGCTATTGGATAGCGTAATAAAGACTTAACCATGAATGAAGAATATACACTTGGATTAGTAGTCCCTTGTTATAATGAACAGAAAAAACTTGATGTAAAAAGTTATATCGAATACCTAAAAAACAACAAAAATGTTATTTTATGCTTTATAAATGATGGTAGTCAAGACGGAACGACTTCTATAATTCAACAAATTAGCAGATCAGTTAAAAATGTTTTGATAATTGATAGTGAAAGAAATCATGGAAAGGGCGAAGCTGTAAGAACTGGCATTTTGTTCCTAATGGAACAATACGACGTTCCTTACTTAGCATTTCTTGATGCAGATCTGTCAGCACCCTTTTCGGAATTAAATAGGTTATTAAGTATAATCGAAAATGACAGAAATTTACATTTTCTATTTGGGTCGAGAGTGTTGGTGTTTGGCAAACTTATACAAAGATCTCCATTAAGACATTATTTAGGAAGAATCATGGCCACCACGATCAGTATTTCTTTACATTTAGCCATTTATGATACGCAATGTGGTTTAAAGTTATTTAAACGAGAAGCAGCAAATTTGGCTTTTAAAGCTCCCTTTATAAGCAGATGGTTATTCGACGTTGAAATTATCGAAAGAATAAAAGAAAGTGTAACTATATCCGAATTATTTTACGTCATGAAAGAAGAACCGCTCCTAGAATGGACGGAATTTGGTGATACCAAAATAAAAATAAAAGATATTTTTATTATACCACTTGATCTATTGTTAATCAAATTAAAACATAAACGAATGGCAAAATATAAATATAGTGCTTTCAGGTGCAGTAGCAGTTAAATATAATTAATTACAGCACGTATTTAAATCATTTGTAATCACATAAAACTCACTAAAATTTAACACTTTGTTAAAAACATATTATTATTCATTTCTTATGGTATTTGTTCTCACTGCTTCGTGTTGTCAAATACGAAAAATGAAGAAGAAGGCACGCTTTTCGATTTTAGCACAGAGTGTGTGTGAGAGGAGCCCCATAGGGTCTTTTTCAACGTTCACCAGATCAAAATAATCCAGTATGCCTTCGGGAAGCAATAACTGACAAAGGCATGATAGGCCGGTTCCGAAATGAATGTGTTCCGTATCTTTATAAAAACACAAAAGAAAGAAATTATTTCCTTTCCCCCAGGAATTCCGCTTGATCCAAAACTTTCCGGATCAAGACCAAAAGTTGTGGAGCGAATAAAATAATTTCTTATTTTCGGCGAAAAATTCAGTTCCCATGTCCGATAGGTTTACCCAGTTATTGCATTATATTCTTCCCTCTTTTCTTTTAGA
>Ga0160468_100072_pt1 | contig 134183 bp, 105 predicted proteins | sample HID1972K_E11MG_FD_108234 | JGI IMG/M metagenome (GOLD analysis project Ga0160468, IMG submission 108234) | Enriched pill bug-associated microbial communities from UW Madison campus, WI, USA - HID1972K_E11 MG | ecosystem: Host-associated > Arthropoda: Insects > Digestive system > Unclassified ... | reverse complement strand
GTGGCAGATGCCCGTGGCCATGATCTCCACCAGCACTTCACCCGCCTTCGGACCTTCCAGGTCCAGCTCGACGATCTCCAGCGGCTCCCTGGCGGCAAAAGCAACTGCGGCTCGCGTCTTCATCGATAATTCCTCCTTGAGTGGGTTGCCGATTATCGATTGCAATTTCTGAGATAAATGGACCTATCTGAAATTCACTATTTCAATGGAGGGATAATTGAATCGTTGGGATGGAATTGAGGAAATGATCGCGATTGCGTCATCTGGTAGTTTTGTCGCAGCGGCAAAGTCGCTGGGCGTGTCTACTTCCCACATCAGCCGGGCGATCGCGCGGCTTGAAGCCAACATCCAGACATCCGTTTTCTTGCGTACGACCAGAAAGGTGCACCTGACGGAGACGGGGCGGGCGCTTCTCGATCAATTTCGCAGGATCGTCGAAGAGAGGGATGAGGCGCTTGCTTCCGCCAGCAGCCTCGGCGAACCACGAGGAGGTTTGCGCATTACCTGCTCCACCGCGCTGGGTGAGCGGTTCGTTGCTCCCATAGTCCGAAAGTATACGGAAGCTCATAGCGGTTTGCGGGTATCGCTTCAGCTTTCGAACCATGTCGTCGATCTCATCGCCGAAGGGTATGATCTGGCAATTCGCACGGGCCACCTCGCGGATTCCCGACTGGTCACAACCAAGATCGCGTTGCGCCGTTTGTATGTTTGCGCAGCGCCGGCCTATCTCGCGGCACATGGCACCCCGAAGGATATCGACGAACTGGGGAGCCATGAGTGTCTCGTTGGAAGCTCGCCGGCATGGCATTTCCTGAAGGGCGGACAGGAATACACCGTTCGCCCTTCTGGGCGATGGCAATGCAATAGCGGTTTGGCGCTGGCGGATGCAGCCATTGCAGGCATGGGAATTTGCCAGCTTCCCGAATTCTATGTCGCGCCGTTCATAGAAGACGGCCGCCTGGTGCCGCTTCTCGAGAAATACCGCCCAAGAGACGAAGCGGTCTGGGCAGTCTATCCTCAGCGCCGACATCTGATGCCGAAGATCAGGAGTCTGGTCGATCTGCTTCGCCATGACCTGGGACGCGCGATGTCCGGCAATCTGAGGCTTTGAGGCCGTCTGGCGCCGACAGTACAGTCGGTGAACCACTCAAATGGGGTCAAAAGCCTCTCTTGGAAACGGTCTTGTTACATCCACACGGGTCTTTCCGGTCCGCAGGCGGTTGTCGACGGGCCAGATGCCGATCTTTCATGTCCTACATATGCACCAACAGCCTGGCGCACTTTCCCGCAGATGCGATGCGTCATGCAGTGATGTGCAACGAGGATGGGCTGGTGGCGACACCTGGCATTTTGCAACGTAACGAAGCGGGCCAATATCGCTTTTTTGCGGCCGATCCCTGGCCGATAATCATGGCCGCCAAAGGCGGGTTTGACGTTAATCGATCGTCAGGCTGCCGGGGCTTTCCAGCAGTACAACGAACTCGCTAATCCATTGACCGAGCTGCGGGCTGACCGGGAGGCGCCGCCAGCCAGGCCAGGCCGATCGTGACGGTCATCCCGATACTGAGGGGCACGAAAGACGGGGCTGTGATGGCGCCCAATGCCAGGCTGGCAATTGCTCCGATGCTCATCTGCAATGTCCCCGACAGGCTGAGTGCGGTTCCTGCGAGGCCGTCTTCGCAATGAATAATCCGTGCAACACTCGCCGGACCGGCAATTCCTAACCCAAACGTCACGATCATCGCGGGGCCGATCAGGGCAAACCACCCTCCCTCTGTCGCAATCGCAAGCACCATCGAAAGCAGGGCCCCAACCAGCGAAATCGTCAAGCCGAACCGAACCGCTTCGAAGTGCTTCTCGAGGTAAACGACTGCCAAGGTGCCGGATATTGCGGCCGCAGCCGTCAGCATCAGGTACAGCCCCGCCTGTCCGGCGCTTGCTTCCCAGTGGTCGATCAACAGGAACGGCGCGGTCGCAAAGAACATGAAGAGCGCGCTGCCGTACAGCGCAATCGCACCAGCCATTCGGCGAAAATCCGCATTACGCAGGAGGCGCAAGGAGTTGCAGAGAAATCGACCTTTCCCGGCCTCCGATTGCCTCAGCGTTTCAGGTATCGAGTGCCAGACGAGGACTAGCGCCGCGAGTGCGGCACCTGCCTGAACCGCTGGAACTGCCCGCCAGCCCAGCGCGTCCGAAATATGGCCGCCCACGGCGGGAGCGATCGCCGGCGATAGCAGCGCGACGGCCATTAGCTGTGCTTGGCCACGACCGGCTTCCCCCCGGCTGAACAGGTCGCCCACAACGACCCGCGCGGCGACGAGCGATGCGCCGGCCCCTATCGCCTGGATCACCCTTCCCAACCACAACATGGCGATCGAGGAAGCCCCGGCCCCCAGCGCCGCCCCGGCAATATGGAGGATCGCGCCTCCAATGAGCACGGGACGACGCCCAGCGCGATCCGTCATGGGGCCGGCGAAGAATTGCCCCGCCGCCAGGCCGAACAGGTATAACGAGATTGCGTACTGGGCCGTTTGCGGGGCCACAGCGAGATCTTCCGCCAATGCCGGCAAAGCAGGCACGAGCATGTGGATAGCTGCAGAGCCAACCGCGGAAATCAGCGCGAGCGCCCACATTACCCGACGCGGCGGTTGATGCCCCGCGCAGCCTATGGAAGGCGCTTGGTCAAGCAAGTCCGGATCCCCCGACTGACAGGAAGGCCACGTTCATTCATCCAATAACCCGCGTGCTTGCGAAGCCGCCGACTGCGCACGCGGACCTACCTGGCGTCGCGATCCTCCAGAGTTGGATAATCGGTGTAGCCGTCTCTTCCTTTGCCGGTGTAGGTTTCAACGCGCATTTCGTTGAGCGGCGCCGCTACGAGCAAGCGATGCACCAGGTCGGGATTGGTGAGGAACGGCCGTCCGAATGAAACGAGATCGGCGTGACCTCGGCTGATGGCCTCGGTCGCGCTGTCGAATGTGTGGCCGTTGTTCGAAATATAGGTTCCCGAGAAGTGCGACCGCAGCTCATCGAAATCAAACGGGTCCGGTGCGATCTCGCCCTGCGTCGTCTCGCCCTCAACGACATCCAGGAACGAGATTCCGATCGCCTGCAGGCCTTTGACGACACATTCGTAGAGGGCGCGCGGGTTGCTGTCGTACATGCCGTATCCGGCGCGGTTGTTGGGCGAGATGCGCACGCCAACACGGCTTTCGCCCCACACCTCGCAGACTGCCTCGACGACTTCGAACAGCAGTCGCGACCTGTTTTCCGGTGACCCGCCGTAAGCATCGGTCCGCTTGTTCGTGCAATCGCGCAGAAACTGATCGAGCAGGTAACCATTGCCGGCATGGACCTCCACCGCATCGAAGCCCGCTTCCATCGCGCGACGGGCGGCGTTGCGGTATTCGTCAAGGAGAGGCCCCACTTCCTCCAATTGCAACTCTCGCGGGGTGACGGGCGGTAGCGCTCCCGGGCGAACCTTGATCTCGGGACTTGGCGGCGTGGCGGATGGCCCTGCCGGAAGAACACCGCCAGGCATCATGGATGGATGCGAGTTGCGTCCGCAATGCCAGAGCTGGAGGAACATGCGCGATCCCCGCGCGTGAACCGCGTCCGTGACCTTCTTCCATCCGGCCGCATGTTCTTCCGAATAGATCCTGGGATTGTTACCGTGGAACCCGAGCGCGCCGGGCGAGATGGATGACGATTCGCCGATCAGCAAGCCGGCGCCAGTACGTTGCGCGTAATATTCGACATTCAGGTCGCCCGGGATGCCGCCGGGGGTGCGGCCGCGCGTCATTGCCGACATTACGATCCGGTTCTTCAGCGGCAGGCCTGCGGCGTTCCCTGGCTGGAAGAGTACACTGTCGGCGCGTTCAGGCATTGTTCGATCCTTGGTAGCAGTTTGCATGTCCATCATCTCAAGTGTCGATCGCACCGAAAGGCCCCGGCTTCATTCCCCGAGCCGCGCGGTAGAAGAACCAGGCCGGCAGGACGGTGAAGGCGAGGAAGAAAATCAGTACGATCTGTGTCGCGTCGACAACCGAGGCGCGGCATATCGCATCGAGCGTTCCGGATGCGCCGGCGACAGCGCGACCGCCAGGGCAGGATGTAAGGAAGGTGCCTGATGAGGCCCGCTCGAAAAGGTGGCCCGCGAGCAAATCTATGGCCAATCCGCCAGCCAGCGGCCCAAGGCTGGCGCCAAGCAAGGCGAGAGAGCCTTGCGCAATGACCGATGCAGTCGCGCGTCCGCTTGGGGCAACGACACTATGCAAAGCGGCGAAACTCGGAGCGAGATAGGTCGAATTGATGATCGAGGCGACGAACATGAGCGCGGCGAGTCCCATCCAGGTCGGCTGCGCGTAGGACGTGATATACAGCGGCGTGCTGATAGCCACGCCGATCGCGGGAACCCACATCGACCACCGTTGATCGAACTTCGAAGCCCAATGGATCAGCAGCCCGCCGCCGATGGTCGAGATGGCCGAGCCAAGCATGAAGGTTAGCGCAATGATGGCCCCGAGTTCGGTATATCCCAGCCCGAACTTGCGGATCATGTACGGCCCCATGAACACCACGTTCGGGGCACCGATAAAGCCCCCCAGAGTCAAGGCGATGAGCACGTTGCGCGACACGGGGGATTTCCAGAGCGCGGTGGCAACGTCCTTGAAGGATGGTCGTCCGGACGGCGCGGATTCCTGCGTTGCCATTCGGTCGAAGCGTCCGCGAATGGGTTCTTTCACCATGGCGAAGGTAAGAAACGCAACGGCAATTCCCGGTAGGCCGGCGATGACGAACGCGGTGCGCCACCCCCACTGATCCATCACAAATCCGCCCAGCGTGGCCCCGACCAATCCGCCTATCGGAAGAGCGAGCCCGAAGATGGAGAGCGCCACGGCCCTCGTCTGGGGAGGGAACAGATCGCTGATCAGCGAATGCGACGCCGGAAGGCATCCGGCCTCTCCCACTCCGACACCGGCCCGGAACAGGCAGAGCTGGATGAAGTTCGCGGCGAACCCGCACAATGCCGTCATGGCCGACCAGACCAGGACACAGGCCGAGAGTATCAGCGTTCGGTTTCCGCGGTCTGCCAACCGAGCCATCGGAAAGCCAAATGTGATGTAGAGCAATGTGAACGCCAGGCCGGACATCAACCCGAGTTGCCAGTCCGTCAGGCCCAGTTCCTCCTTGATCGGCTGCGACAGAATGCCGAGAATTGTGCGGTCGAGGCTATGGAAGAAATAAATGACGAACAGCACCGACAGGGCGGCCCACGAGCTCCGCAGACTGATCGGGCCGGAAGCCGGCGCAGTGGCCGGTGTCACGTATTCTGGCATTTGAGCTTCAGGGTCTGCACCGGGCATCTATTCCTCAATCCTTCCCGATGCGTCAGTAAAAGCACATCGAACCTGGCCGAAAAAGCTGCAGAGGGGAAAGGGGCCGGAGCGAACTCCGGCCCTCGGACCGGGGATCTAGAAACTGCGGCGCACTGAAACGGCCACTTCGCGTGGGCGGCCGACCTGTCCGGTCGCATACCAGAGGTTGGCGAACTTGTTCAGGTAGAACACCTTGTCGAAGAGGTTGTTTGCCAGCAGCGAGACCGTCCAGTCACGATCCGCCGTCTCAAAGGTGAGCCTGGCATTGGCGAGCGTATAATCGTCGACGATCGCGGTTTCCTGACACAGGAAATCTCCGCAATAGCCCGGAGTGTATGCAACATCGACGCGCGGTGTGAGCGTTCCGGCCTTCCCGAGGTCGATTTCATACTGGACGCCCACGCTCCACTTCCATTCTCCGATGCCGGGCCTGTTGGAGCCTTCGATCACGGCGCCAGTATTGTGGTAGGGGCGGCCGAAGGCGAAGTCGGTGAGACTGAGCGAACCGTCGATCGTCATTCCCGATACAGGCCGGAGGAACGCTTCCAGCTCGAAACCCTTCACGGTGGCGTCCGCCAGGTTGAGGAACTGGCCGCAAATACCCGGCACGCCCCCTTGATCGAGCGGCAAGGGTTGATTGTCAGGGCCGAGGCAGACCAGAGGCATTCCGACATAGCCCAGGTAGTCCATATAGAACGCCGAGCCATTCAACCGCACCCGTCGGTCCGCCAGATCGGCCTTGAACCCGATCTCATAGGATTGCAGCTTCTCGGGGCCGAACCCGCGAATTTGCTGGTAGGTATAAGGGAACGCAGTGACGCCGCCGGCCTTATGCCCGGTCGAGAACTGCGCATAGGTGAGGATGTCGGGCGTGATCTTGTACGAGGCGACCGCGCGGTAGTCGACCGTCGTTCCTGACCAGGACCCGACTTGCCCGGACAGCGGGTTCTGCGGATTACTCAGGGGAAGATAGTCTCCCTCCCCATTGGGGTTGAGGCGCCCGTAAGTGTAATCCTTGCTTTCATGTGTGATGCGGATGCCGCCCTCCAGCGTCAGTGCGCTCGAAATATCCCATGCCACATTCGCGAAGCCGGCATAGCTCTCGAGCGCGGAGTTATCGTCGCTGATGTAGGAGTAGGTGGGCTTGTCCGGCTGGCCGTAACCGATGAAGGGCGAGTGGCCGAGGGCCCAGTGGTCGGTCGACGCATCGTAATACGTCCCGCCGATCGTGAAATGCACCGTTTCTTGAGCCAGGCTTCCGGAAAGGCGCAGTTCCTGACTGAATTGCCGGTGGTTGAAGCGTTCTTCGCCCATCAAGAACACGACAGGTGAATTGTCATTATCGTGCGTCGTGTTGGTGTCGTATTCGCGGTAGCCGGTGATCGACTTCAACGCCAGGAATTCGCCCAGCTTGTAGTCGATCTGGCCGGAAACGCCCCATCCCCTCGACTGCCGACTGGGCGACAGGGTAACAGGGCCGATCGGATCACCCGGCTGGCCTCCCGCTCCGGTCGAATCGGCAGCGTAGTACAGATAGCCCGGATCGAAGAAGTTGGCGTAGCTGACGTAGGGGTCGTTCAATACCGTGTCGCCGCGGAACTTGCCGTAAGGCACGAAGCGATTGTCGAACGGCACGCCCTGGTAGGGGACGCTGGTATTCTGGCGTCCGCTGTATTCCGCGCTCGCAAGCAGGACCGAGGCCTGCGTGCTCGATTTATCGTTGGAATAATCCGCGATCAAATTGACTTCGAGCGGACTGCCGACGGGCGCGATCCGCAAGGATCCCCGCAATGCGTTGACGTCTTTGTCGCCAAATTCGCCGACCTTGCATTGACCGCCGGAGACACGTTTCGGCAAGGCGCCGGACAGCACGTAGGGATCGTTGGGATGGACGCAGGCATAGTCCATCTGTTTCACGTGCCCGCCCTGGTTGAGGGAGATGCCCGTCAACCTTGCGAACACGGCATCGTCGACGAGCGTGAAGTCGGCACTCGCCTTGAGATCGCGTCGGCCAAGGTTGCCGACAGTGGCTTCCACGAAGCCGCCGTGGCCCTCCGGCCGGCGCGAATACAGCTTAACTGCACCACCCATCGAGTTCATGCCGGCAAGCGTGCCCTGTGGACCACGCAGGACTTCAACGCGGTCGAGATCGAGGAGATCGAAGGCCGATGCGGTGACGGTGCCGAAGTAGATGTCGTCGATATAGATGCCGACGCCGGGCTCGAGCGACGGAGTGGTCTGGTCCTGGCCGACACCGCGAATGAACGCGCGCATCGAAGTGCCGCGCCCGGAGGGATTCGGTTGCAGCAGCAGGTTCGGTATCTGCGCGGAGATGTTCGCGATATTCGTCTGGTTCCGCGCGTCCAGCATTTCACCGCTGATAGCGGTGATGGACAGCGGAATGTCCTGCACGTTCTGTTCGCGCATCTGCGCGGTCACCAGGATCACGTCGTTCGCATCATTCGCTTCGGCTTGATCCTGCGCCCAGGCGCTTGCGTGGCCCATGCCGACCATCCCGACGGTAGCGACGGATGCGATCAGCGCCCGACGTGTTCGTCCCCAATTATTCGTTTCCACTTCACCTCTCCTCATGCTCCGGTCAGGGCCGGTTTTTTATGATCGAATATCTGCCTGCGGACGGGGCGGCCTGCCTCATGCTCCGATGTGAACATGGCACCTCCCCCTCCGCCTTCTTCCGCCAAATCCAGCGCTGAAGGTGAGCTGGCCTCGCCCGCTTCCCCGCGCTTGACAGGGCTGGTGCCCTATGTGACCAGCGTCAGTCACCCTCCTTTTCGATAGTTGTCATGCTGGATTTTGACCCCAAGAAGTTCTGGCGCGATTTCGAAGCGCTTCATCAGCAGGGAGAGCTGACCGGGGCGGCGTCGCTGCTGGAAGACAGCTGCGATTCCCTCTTCTCGTTCGGCCTCGCGGAGCGGGACTTGTTCGCCCACTGCGCCGCGATGATTCCCCCGCGGCTCCAGTCATTCTACCCCCGGATCATGCTGGGACTGGCGTGGCGCCTGATTGCCCAATGGCATTTCTCGCAGGTCGACGACCTCCACAGAGCCATCCGGCTGCGCATCGACGAGATGGAGCGGTCGCAGCCAGGCAACGAGGAAACATCGCGGCTGCGCCACGTATTGAGGCATCGCGAGATGATACTCTCGGCAACGCAGGATGACTTTGCCGAGGCGGAAGCATGCTGCCGGGAACTCATCGACAAGCGCTATCGGACGGATAGCTACGTGAACGGCAGCCTGTTTTCGCATCTGCTTCACACGCGACGCGAGCAATTCAAGTTGTCGGATTTCGATATGCTCGATGCGCAGGCCAGCGATTATCATCGTGCCGGTGGCAGCCAGAGCGCGCTCATCGTGCATGACAAGCTGGCGGCGCTGTCCCTCTATGCACTCGGCCGCACGGATGAAGCGTCGCAGCGCCTGCAGGCCGCGCTCGACGTTGCCCGATCCATCGAGATGAATTCGGCCGCACTCTGCGCGGTGTCCGGCCTGCCCCTGGCCGAAATTCTCTTCGAACGCGCTCTGTTCGAAGAGGCGGACCGGCTGGTGCGCGACTATCTTCCGCATGCCCAGGAAACCGGAATCGTCGATCACCTCATATCGGGCTATCTCACGAAAGCGCGGCTCTATTGCCGGGCCGGCGAGCATGCCAAGGCGTTTGCGTGGCTCGACCAGGCCAAGACATTCGCGGCGCAGCGGGGCTTCCGCAGGCTATCGGCCTGGGTGCTGGCAGAGCGATGCAAGATCCTGCTGCAACAGGGGCGGCTGGGACGGGACCGCGAACACACCCGGATTTTGTCGAGTTTGAGCGTGGAGCGGCTGATGCCCGGCCGATCGATCACGACGGTCGATGAGGCCGAGGCGCTGGCGTGGGTGCTGATGGCCGAAGCGCACTGCAATATAGACGACGGACTTCGCCTGGCCCAGGCATGGAACAGGCGCTTACATCGTGAAGGTGCAGTAAGAAGCAGGATGCGCTGGCAACTGGTCATGCTTCGCCTGCTTTTGCTGGCCGGCGAGCGACCCAAGGCAATCCGCCTTCTCCAGGAAACTCTCGCAATCGCGGCAAAGGGCAAATTTTACGCCAGCTTTCTTCATGAGCCGGCGATCATGGACTTTCTGCGTTCCAGTTTCGAGGACCGCGCCGACGGGCTCGATCCCGATGCCGAAACGTTCCGTCTGGAATTGCTCAGGCTCGCAGAAGGTGAAAATGTGGTCTCGGATTCCTCGGCCGGAAAATACGAGGGACCTGCGTCTTTTGGCGCACTCACACCCAGAGAGATAGACGTCTTGACGCTTGCCTCTTCCGCCTGGCGGAATTGCGACATCGCGGATCGACTGGGCCTCACCGAGACAACCGTGAAATGGCATTTTCAGCAGATTTACGGGAAGCTGGGCGTCCGAAAGCGATCTCTTGCGGTCGATAGGGCCAGACGCTTTGGCCTCATCAGTACGGCCTACAATCCACCTGCATCGTCAAGTTGAACTGGAGGGTGCGCGACGCGGTCAAGGCCTCGCCACATCGCATCGGTTGCCGTAGCCCTGCAATTTGCGATATGGCGCCCGCCCATTGATCAATGGCACCACAGCCGATGCGCAGTCCGTTCGGTGCGACAAATGTGCGCGGAAAAATCCGGGTCATGGGCAGGGAGACAGTGGATGAAGATCGAGGTGACAGCGATCGAGCCAGCTTTTGCCGGCCTTCCCTTTGCCGAAGTCGGTCCTTACGAGAAGGTCATCGGCCGCGCGCGCGGCGCTCTCGATCCTGCCGATCCGCGCAATTCCGGAATCGTGAATCTCGACAAGGCACCCGGCGATGCTGCGGGCCTCGTGGCCTACGATTGCGATTTCTACCTGCTGCGGCCGGTTGATCCCGCGCGGGGCAACGGTGCGCTGTTCTACGACGTACTCAACCGGGGCAACAAGGTCGCGCTGCACGGCTTCAACGATGCCCCGCGCGACAGTTCGAACCCGGCGGCGATGTCGGTCAACGATCCGTCCAGTGCCGCGGATGCAGGGAACGGGTTCCTGATGCGGCAGGGCTTCTCGATCCTGTGGAGCGGGTGGCAGGGCGCCGGCGTGATGGGCGGCGACGGGTTGATGTCGGCGCGGCTGCCGGCCGCCCCGGTAAGCGGCACGAGCCGCGAGGAATTCGTGTTCGAACATGGGCAGAGCCCGGTCACGGCGCCGCTGTCCTATCCCACGGTGGCGCAGGAGCAGGCGGCGTGCACGCTCACCGTCCGGCAGCGGGCGCGCGATGAGCGGGAGCCGATCGCGCCCGATCGCTGGCGTTTCGTGTCGGACAACGCGATCGAGATCGACCGGCCGGCCGGTTTCGATGCGAGCGCGATCTACGAATTCATTTATCCCGCACGCGATCCGATCGTGATGGGCATGGGCTTTGCCGCCGTGCGCGATGTGGTCTCGGCCGTGCGCGGTGGCTTGGCGGGGAAGCTGGAGTTCGGACGCGCGCTGGCCTTCGGCATGTCGCAGGCGGGCCGCTTCCTGCGCGACTTCGTTTATCTCGGTTTCAACGAAGATCTCGCGGGCCGCAAGGTATTCGACGGGATCTTTCCGAGCATGGCCGGCTCCCGCAAGACCTTCGTCAATTATCCCTTTGCGCAGCCGGGGCGCTTTTCACGCCAGCACGAGGACCGGGAATTCCCGCACGACCAGTTCCCGTTTTCCTATGCCACCACCACCGATCCGGTCAGCGGCCGGACCGACGGGATCCTTGCACGCTGCAGCGCATCGCAGACCTGCCCGAAGGTGATCCAGACCGAGAGCAGTTCCGACTTCTTCCATGGCCGTGCGAGCCTGCTGGTGACCGATGGGGCGGGAAAGGCAATTCCGGTTCCCGAGGACGTTCGGCTCTATCACTTCGCCGGCGTCCAGCACGGGGGAGGGGGCGCGACCGCGAATTTCGCGCGCAACTTTCCCTTCACGAAGCACGCGCTCAATCCGGCGGACGTCGCAGAAGTGCACCGCGCGCTGCTGGTGGCGCTCGACCGCTGGATCGCCGATGGCACGCCGCCGCCGGATTGCCGGTTCCCGATGCCGGGGGACGGCACCCTGGTGAACGCCGATGCGGCCAGCTACGGCTTCCCGGAGGTGCCGGGTGCGCCCTATCCCGGCCTTGTCAACGCGCTGGCCGAACTCGATTACAGCTCCCAGCCGCCCCAAGCGGTGCCGGGCCGTGACTATGTGGTGAGCGTCCCGGCGACCGATGCCGACGGCAACGAGATCGCCGGCATTCGCGTGCCCGAAGTCGCCGTGCCGCGCGGGACCTATACGGGTTGGGCGCCGCGCAAGGCCGGCTATGCCGAAGGCGAACTGATTGCGCTCGGCGCGTTCCTGCCTTTCGCGGAGACGCGCGAAGAACGGCTGGCCTCGGGCGATCCGAGGCTGTCGCTCGAGGAGCGCTATCCGGCCGCCGGCGATTACCTCGCGCAAATTACGGAAGCCGCGAAGGCGCTGCACGAAGCGGGATTGCTGCTGGCCGAAGATATCGAACGGATCGCCGAGGCGGCATGCCGCAGGGTGAATGCGGCGAAACATTAGGCTTGAAGCGAAGGCGCAAACCGCATCCGAGTCCGCCCGCTGCCTAGTTCAGTCCCAAGGCCTGACTAAGGTCAGCCGAACGCTGCTTCGAGGAAGCCCAGGAAGCTGGCGACCTTTGCGGAGGCATAGGGCCGGCGCGGGTGGAACGCGTAGAGCTTGATCGGTGAGGCTGTCTCCTCGGGCAGCACATATTCGGCCCGCCCTTCCGCGACATCGCGTTCGATCATCGTGGAAGGCATGAAGGCGGGGCCCATGCCCGCGCGCATCGCGTGATAGATCATCTCGGTGCTGGTGCTGCGCATGATCGGGCGGAAGGTCACATGGTGCCCGCTGCGGAACACGACGGATGCATCGGGCGAATAGGCCGAATAATGGAGCAGCGGCCAGCCGTTCACTTCCTCGGGGCTCTGCGGCCGCCCATGCGTGTCGAGATAGGCCGGCGTCGCGACGATGCGGAAAGTGAAGGTTGCGAGGTGATGCGCGACCATGTTTTCCTCGGGAAAGTTGGTGACCCGAAGCGCGATATCGAGATCGCGGTAATCGTGCGTCGCGCCGAGTTCGACCAGGTCGAGCACGATGTCGAGCGTCACTTCGGGGAAGGCGCGCCGATAGTCGGCGAGCAGGCGTGCCATGTCGGCATTGACCAGCCAGGGCGGAACGCTGATCTTGAGGATGCCGGACGGCCGCACCGCGGTCTTGCGCACGCCGGCTTCCATCTCGTCGAGCGAATCCAGGATGCGCTGTGCCTGTTCGAGATAGGTCTCGCCCACTTCGGTCAGGCTGACCCGGCGGCTGGTGCGATCGAGCAGACGGACTGAAAGCCTTCTCTCGAGCATGGCGACGTGCTTGCTCACGGCGGAATGCGCGATGTTGAGCCGGTCCGCGGCGCCGGTGAAGCTGCGCAATTCGGCGACCGTGCAGAAAACGCGCATGGATTGCAGTATATTCATGCGATCTGTCTCAAAATGTGAATGTTATATGCGCGACTTACGTCATGATCTCTCCCGGTCAAGCAAATAGGATCACGCAAAAGCAGGCATTCATCCGCATCGGACATGAATCCTGCTCATGAAAACTATGACTGCCGCGCTCTTGGATAATACCGGGCCAAGGCGGAGAAATACGCGGCTTGCAGCCTCTGTTGAACAGGGAGGCGCGAGCACAGGGAGAAGGGCATGACCAAAGGCAAAGGACCGCGATCGAGCGGCGGCGTGCAGGCACCGAACGGTGACCCCCACCCGGCGTGCGCGAGGCACTGCGACGCCGTTCACCCTGAACAATCCAGCCAACAGCCTGAGAATCATGGGGGAAGTCGTATGACCTATTCGTTCGATCGCCGGAATGTCCGACGCGCTCTGGCCAGCGTCTCGCTGACTGCAATTGCGGGCGCGGTGGCCCTGGGCGCTTCGCCCGCCTATGCGCAGGATGAGGGCGCGGGCGCCTCCGGCGACGATATCATCGTCACCGCCCAGTTCCGCGAGCAGCGGTTGCAGGATACGCCGATCGCGATCACTGCCCTTACCGGCGCCGATCTGGCGGCGCGGGGCCAGACCTCGCTCACCGATATCCAGGCGCCCAATCTCTCGATCGAGCCCGCTCCGGGCGTGTTCGGCCCAGCGGCCCAGATCTACATGCGCGGCGTGGGACAGTTTGACACCAACTTCGCCTTCGAACCGGGCGTCGGCATCTATATCGACGACGTCTATTACGCGACGTTGTTCGGCAACACCTTCAACCTGCTCGATCTCAGCCGGGTGGAAGTGCTGCGTGGTCCGCAGGGCACGCTCGCCGGCAAGAACTCGATCGGTGGCGCGATCAAGCTCTATTCGAACAAGCCCGATGGTGAAGGCGGCTTCCTCGAAGCGCAGACCGGCAGCTATGATCTTGCCAGCATTCGTGGCGCGGCGGACTTCGCCCTGGTCGAGGACAAGGTGTTCCTCCGCCTGTCGGGGCTGGCCAAGCACATCAAGGGCTACGTCAAGCGCGTCGACTACAAATGCACTCATCCGGATTCGGCGCTGCCGACATATGTCTCGAACGGCGATAGCTGCGTCCTCGGCCGCCTGGGCGGCAGTGACGAGGTGGCGGTGCGCGCCCAGCTGCGCATGCTCCTGTCGGACCGGCTCGAGGTAAACCTGTCGGGCGACTTCGCGTCGAGCAACGGCGATCCGGGCGTCAGCATCCTGCTCGCCGCGCGCGGCTCGGCCATTCCGACCGTCAACGGAGTGCCTTACAGTGAGGCGTTCGTCTCGCCCGATCCGTACACCAGCTACGCGCTCTATCGCGGCACCGGGCTGACGAGCTACGAAGCGATCCCGAAGACCGAGTTCCAGTCATGGGGCGTTTCCGGCACGATCGACTACGAGCTGTCCGATAATCTCAGCCTGACCTCGATCACCGCTTACAGGGCGGCGGACAGCTATTTCGTGGTCGACAACGACGAAAGCCCGATCCCGAAGAGCGAGTCGATCGCCGAGCCGGAGCAGACGCAGTTCACACAGGAACTGCGTCTCAATGCGTCCCTCGGCGATATGCTCGATCTCACCGTCGGCGGGTACTACTACGAAGGCGAAGCCAGGCAGATCGGCCGCAACGCGATCGCCTCGATCAACGCGGACTTCTTCACCAACGATGTGATCGAATCGCGCAGCAAGTCGGCTTTCGCGCACGCCGTGTTCCATGCGACCGACCGCCTCAACCTGACCGGCGGCGTGCGCTACACCGACGACCGGAAGAGCTACACTTTCGTTCGCGATACCTGGGACGGCGCATTCAGCGGCCCGGTCACGCCGATCGACGGCGCAACCGCGACCTTCGCCAAGGAAATCTGGGATTTCCGTGCGGTTCTGGACTATCGCTGGTCGGACAGCTTCTTCACCTACGCCCAGTTCTCGACCGGTTTCAAGGGCGGTGGCGTCAACCCCCGTCCATTCTTCCCGAACCAGGTCTCGCCATTCGGGGAGGAGAAGCTCAAGGCCTACGAAATCGGCTTCAAGAGCGACTTCCTCGACCGCCGGGTGCGCCTCAATGTCGCGGCGTTCCTGAATGACTACACCAATCTGCAGATCCAGACGAACACGCCGTTCTTCAACGTCAACCTGCCGGTCCAGCCCGATCCCGCGCTGCCGAACTACAACCCGGTGGGCGGCACCGCGCCGGCGGCGGTGTTCCTCAACGCAGGCGATGTGGAGCAGAAAGGCGTCGAGGTCGAACTGACCGCCACCCTGGTCGACGGGCTCGATATCAATGCCAGCCTGAGCCATCTTGTGGGGGACTACACAAGGCTCGAAGCGCAGGCGATCAGCGCCGGGCTGACAGAGGATATGGAACTGCCCTTCGCGCCGAAATGGCAGGGCAATATCGGCGTCCAGTACGAAATTCCGCTCGCGGGCGGGTCGCTGATCCCGCGGGTCGACTACAACTTCCAGTCGAAGAGCTATTCGAACGCGATCAACGATGCGCGCAATCTGCTGGAAAGGCGCGATGTCGTGAATGCGCGGCTCACCTACCGCACGGGCGATTGGGAGGCGACGCTGGCCGTCACCAACCTGACCGACGATTTCTACTACTATTCGAAGCAGGACATCTACGTGGCCGCCGGTTACGTGACCGCCACGCCTTCGCGCCCGCGCGAATGGTCGTTCTCGATCAAGCGCAATTTCTGATCTTTCGAGGGGGCACCTGTGCCCCCTCGGCACGGTGTCTGGAGACCCAACTTGCAACTGACTGTACGCCCGGTCCATCCGATCTTCGGCGCCGAAATCATTGGTGCCGATCTTTCTGTTCCGCCCGGGCGCGAACTGATCGAAACCGTCGAGCGGACGATGGCGACCTATGCGGTAACCGTGGTGCGCGGCTGCCAGATTACCGACCAGGACCACATCCGCTTCAGCCGTGCGTTCGGCCCGCTCGAACTGCCGCCGGGAATGTCGCGCTTCGCCGGCAACGTGGAAAGCCGGATCGCCCCCGAGCTGTTCGACATCTCGAATCTCGACGAGAACGGCGAAATCATCCCGCGCGACAATGAGCGGCGCAAATATGCGAAGGCCACCGAGCGCTTCCATACCGACAGCTCGTTCCACACCTTGCCGACGAAATGGTCGCTGCTGCTGGGGCACATCATCCCGCCGGTGGGAGGCGACACCCATTTCATCGACACGCGCGCGGTCTATGACCGGCTCTCTCCCGAAATGAAGGCGAAGGTCGAGGATCTGAACGTGGTGCATGATTTCTGGCGCGGGCGCGAGCTGACGGGCGCGGAAGGTGTCACCGAGGAAATGCGGCGCGCCATGCCGTCGGTCACCCAGCCGCTGGTGCGCACGATGCCTTACGGCCGCAAGACGCTCTATATCGGCGCGCACGCGACCGGGATCGTCGGCTGGCCGGAAGAGGAGGCGCTGGCCTTCCTCAACCAGCTCTACGATTTCGCGACCCAGGACGAATTCGTCTATGTCCACAAATGGCGGCAGGGCGACCTGCTGATCTGGGACAACCGCTGCACGCTGCACGCCGCGACCGCGCTCGAAACCGATGAGTACAAGCGTGACGTGCGGCGCACCACGATCAACGAATACGGCCCGGAAGTCTCGGCCGAGACGGCGGGCTGAGCGTTGCGAGCCGTGGGGCAGGAACCGTCTTTTCCCGCCCCGCGGCTTCGCTCAGCCTTGTCCGCCCAGCTTCGCGATCGTCTTGGCGATTACCGGATGGGCGTAATGCACTGGCAGGTCCTGCCGGTAGGGCCAGGTCGGGCGGCTCACTCCGGTGAAATAGTCCGGACCCAGCGGATTTTCGGGGTAGAGCACCTGCGCCGGATGGAGATGGGCATCGGTATGGGCCCAGCCGGTCTCGTAATCGGCCTGCCACTGCAGGACGTAATCGAGCCGCTTGATCTTCCATACGCCGTTCTCGCGGACGTAGTCATTCTCGTAGATTCCCGATTCCATGAATTGCTGCGAGATCCCCTCGGGCCGGTATTCGCGGATGTCGTGCGAGCCGCCCAGCAGCACACCACGGAAGCGGCCCTTGGCGGTCTGGCGGTCATCGGCCACGGTGATCACGTCCTGCATCTGGATGTGATCGAACAGGAAGCCGTCATCGGCGCCTTCGCGGCCCTGGTTGAACAGTTGCTGGATCCAGTCGCAATAGAGCCGCCGGATTCCGGCATGGCCTTTATAGACGCCGGAGAGGAACACGACCTCCGCATCCTCGGCGAACAGATGGATCACATCGTCATAGTGGCAATAGTCGATGTAGTAGCCATAGGAGAACTGGATTCGCCGGATCGCGTTCAAATCCTCCAGCTTCCCGAGCCGGTTCTCCAGTTCGGCGTTCTTCTGAACAAGTTGTTCTATTTCAGTCATTTTTTATCCTCATCCGGGGCTTGGAAAGGCCGTGCGGGCGGCCCCCGCCGCCGGTCCTTTCAGCCGCTTGTTCCCGCATCGTCCGCACCGGGAAAGGGGATGGAGTTCATGATTGCCATGAGTGAAGCTCATGCCGCGCGGCACCGGCCATTCGGCCCAGTCACGGACGGATTGCGCCGTGCTGCGTAGCGAATCCCACGAGACATTGAGGCGGCTCGACCTCAATCTGCTGATCCTGTTCGACGCGGTGCGCCGCTTCGGCAGCATCACCCAGGCGGCCGACCATCTCGGCATAACCCAGAGCGCGGTGAGCCACGCCCTGAAGCGGCTGCGCGAGTTCTTCGGCGATCCGCTGTTCGTGCGCAGCGGGAAGGGCGTCGTTCCCACCAGCCGGGCGGAGGATATCGGCAACTCCGTGAACGAGATAATCGACATCCTGCGCAATTCGATCCTGATGAAGACCGAGTTCGATCCGACCGACGCCGATCGTGAGATCACCCTGTTCCTGCACGATTACGGCGAGCTGGTGACGCTGCCGTCGCTGGCCGCGGTGATCCGCGCGGCCGCGCCCAACTGCCGGATCAAGGTCGCGCCGGTTTCGGGCGAAAGCCTCATTCGCGGGCTTGAGGAAGGGTGGATCGATCTCGCGATTTCAGGCCCGGCGACCTTCTCCGGCGAAATCCTCCAGCAGCGCCTGTTCGACGCCGATTATGCCGTCGCCGCGAGCAAGGATGCGCAACTGAAAGAGCCACTCTCGACCGACGATTTCGCGATGCTCGATCACGTCGTGGTCCGACCGGTCAGGCCCGACAAGCTGCCGATCGACGCCTTGCTGCTGCGAACCGGTTTCGCCCGCCGCGAGACGATCGTGACGCCGCATACGATGGCGATCCCGTCGATGCTCGCGGCCAACCCGGGAATGATCTCGGTCGTGCCGGCGGCCCTGATCGACGACCCGGCCAGCGGCGGCCTGATCCGCCGGGTCGAGACCGAGTTCCAGTTCCCCAGCGTTCCGGTGTTTCAGTTCTGGCACCGCCGCTATCACGCCGACAATTTCAACGTCTGGCTGCGGGGCGTGGTCCGCGCGATCTTCAAGAGCGACAACAACCAGATCGTCCCGGCGCCGGTGTCGCTCTACTGATGGTGCGCGGCAGGCTCCCCCGACATGAAGCCGGCTCATGGATGTCATGAGGAGTTCGTCGTTGGACAAGCACGCGCCCTGCCCGACAAGCGGCGGCAAGCTGATCCCGCAAGACGGGGTGGGAGGGATTACGACGATGGTGAGCCGAAGGGACGTCCTGATCGGGGGAGGCGCCGGCCTGGCCGCGCTGGGACTGGGCGTGTTGCCCGGCGGCATTTCGGCTGCCGTTCCGCAGGGATTGCCCGCGCGGCCCGTACTGTTCCTGGCCGATTCCACGATTGCGGCCGAAGTGGCGGCCGCTGCGGCGAGAGCCGGAGTGCCGACTGTATATTACACTGGCGATATCGGTGTGCCATGGTTCGAACGCCTTGGGCCCTTGTGGCGACAGCACCCGCATCCGGTCGCCGGCGTCACCTATGGCGGCGCTTTCTTCTGCCTCGAACAGCTCGCGCGAACCTGCGGGCTGGCCTGTACGCTCAAAATCGGCCTTCCGTGGTCCGGGCGGGGCCAGCTCGCGGGGCCAGGGGCGGAAGCTGCGGCCGCAGCGCTGTTCGAACCCGGCGCGGGCCAGCCGTCCGGCCGGGAGGCGCTGCCGCATGCTGCCGACCGCCCGCTCGCATGGCTGTTGCAGCCGGCCGCGAACAGCCAAGCCAAGGGATGAGCGATGCCTTTACCTCCTGACGTCAGCCCGGCGAATTTCGACCGTGCGATCGCCGCCTTCCAGGAAGCGGTCGGGCCCGAATGGGTGTTCACATCCGATGAGGACGTGGCCCTGTATCGGGACGCCTATTCGCCGATGTGGGGCGAGCCGGAAGAACGCGTCGCGTCGGCCGCGGTCGCGCCCGCCGATGTCGGGCAGGTCCAGGCGGTGGTGCGCATCGCCAACGAGACCGGGCTGCCGATATATCCGATCTCGACCGGCAAGAACCTCGGCTATGGCGGCTCGGCCCCGGCGCTCTCGGGCAGCGCGGTGCTCGACCTGAAGCGCATGGACCGCGTGCTCGATATCGACGAGGCGAACGCTTCGGTGCTGGTCGAGCCGGGCGCCAGCTATTTCGACCTCTACCGCGCGATCAGGGACGCGGGCGCGAAGCTGTGGATCGACTGCCCCGATCCGGGCTGGGGCAGCCCGCTGGGCAACGCGCTCGACCGGGGCGGCGGCTACACGCGGGCAGCCTTCCGCAACCATTTCGACGCCCATTGCGGGATGGAAGTGGTGCTGCCCAATGGCGAGCTGCTGCGCACCGGCATGGGGGCGATGCCCGAGGCCGAGACCTGGCAGCAATACAAGGCGGGCTTCGGCCCGTGGATCGACGGGATGTTCTCGCAGTCCAATTTCGGCATCGTCACCAAGATGGGCTTCTGGATGATGCCCGAACCCGAGGCCTGCCTGATCGGGCGGATCTACGCCGATGAATACGACGATCTCCACGCGCTGGTGCGTATCCTCACCCGGCTGGAGAATTCCGGCGTGGTGAACGGCATGCCCGGTTTCGGCAGTCCGCTGCTGCAGCGCCGCGTCCCGGCCGATCCGCAGAACAGCGATCCCAATGACGCGACCCAGATCGACCAGGCATTGCACGATGCGTTCTACGCGGGCGACGATACGGCCAAGGCCCTGATCGCGGAGCGCGTGAAATCGACCGGGCGCAGCTGCTGGAGCGCGCTGGTCAAGTTTTACGGGCCCGAGCGCATGGTCCGGCTGCAATGGGAGATCGCCAGGGAGCAGTTTTCCGAGATCGAGGGCGTGCGCTTCGGCGATCCCGAATTCTACGGCTTCCCGCTGTCGGACGCCGACCTTGAGAAGGTCCACAAGCCGACCTTCGGCATTCCCAGCCTGTCGGTGTTCAATTTCGGCATCCGCACCGACCTCCGGCCCGAACCGGCGGTGGGCCACCAGGCTTTCTCGCCGGTCATCCCCCGCACCGGCAAGGCGATCTTCGAGGCCAACGCACTCTTCGCCCGCATCTTCCGGGAAGAGGGGCTGCCTGTCCCGCCGTTCAACCTGCCGGGCTGCGTATGGGAACGGACGCTGATGCTGATCTGCATCTTTCCGACCACCCATGACGCCGAAACCAACCAGAAATACCGCAAGGCGCTGCGCCGCCTGATCATCGAATCCGCCACGCGCGGCTGGGGCGAATACCGCACCCCGGTGGCCTATTACGATACGGTGATGGAGACTTATTCCTTCGGCGACCACGCGCTGCGCCGCTTCCACGAAACGGTGAAGGACGCGCTCGATCCGAACGGGATCGTTTCGCCGGGGCGCTACGGCATCTGGCCCCGGCGCAACCGGGGGGGCGAGCGATGAGGCGGCGATCGGCTCTTGCGCTGGCGGCAGCGATAGCGGTGGCCTTCTGCGGCACTCTCTACGCCGCGCAGCCGAACCCGGCCGGCGATCTGGAGAACGGCAGGAAAGTCTACGAATATTGGTGCGCGACTTGCCATGGGCGCGGGCCGGAGAACCCCGGCACACAGTCGCTAGAGGTCAAATATCGCGGAGAGGTTCCGGCCGCGCTGGAAGACAGGACCGACCTTGCACCGCCGGTCACGGTTTATTTCGTGCGTCACGGCTTTGCGCTGATGCCGCCCTTCCGCAAGACCGAGATCAGCGATGCGGAATTGCGCGATCTTGCCGCCTATCTGGCGCGGAACCAGAAGTAGGGGCGGCCGGATGAACTTCACGACCAAGCTTGCGGCAGGCCTGACCTGCTTCGCCAATCTGCTCGCCGCCCCGGTGGCCGCGCAGGTGGTACATTTTCCGCCGACCGGGCCGAAGCCTGCCGGTATCCCGGCCGACGACCGTGCGCCGTTCAGCTCTTCGGTGCTGGCTGGCGACACGCTCTATGTCGGCGGCGTGCTGGATATCGACCCGGTGACCGGCGAGCCGGGCAAGACCGCGCCCGAACAGAGCCGGCTGGTGCTGGAGGCCCTGAAACGCTCGCTTGACGCAGCCGGATTCACGATGGACGAACTGGTGTGGGTGCAAGTATTCGCGACCGACCTGACGTCGTTCGGGGCATTCGGCGTGGAATATGCCGGCTGTTTCGAAGGGCCGCTCCCGGCGCGCAGTTTCGTCGGGGTGGCAGGGCTGATGGGGGGAGCGCATTTCGAGCTGAACGCGATCGCCGTGCGGAAAAGATAATGACCGAGACCAAGCATATTCCCCATTTCATCGACGGCAGCATCCGGGATCAATCCGGCGGCGATCGCGCGCCTTTGTTCGATCCCGCGACCGGCCGGCAAACAGGCGAGGTGCCGCTGGCCGATGCCGCGCTGGTCGGCGATGCGTTGGCGAGCGCGCTCGGCGCTTTTCCCGACTGGGCCGCGACCCCGCCGCATGTCCGCGCGCGGGTTCTGTTCCGTTTCCGGGATCTGGTCGAACGGGACATCGGCCGGCTCGCGGTGCTGATCACCGGTGAGCACGGCAAGGTCGTGTCCGACGCGCGCGGCGAAATCACACGGGGGCTCGAAGTCGTAGAATTCGCCTGCGGCATTCCGCAGATGCTCAAGGGCGAGTTCAGCGAAGGGGTCGGTCGCGGCATCTCGGCCGCTTCGTTCCGCCAGCCGCTGGGCGTGGTTGCGGGGATCACGCCGTTCAACTTCCCGGCGATGGTGCCCATGTGGATGTTTCCGGTCGCCCTCGCATGCGGGAATTGCTTCGTCCTCAAACCCTCGGAGCGCGATCCCGGCCTCTCGATCGAACTCGCGCTGCTGCTGAAGGAAGCGGGGCTTCCCGATGGCGTGTTCAACGTGGTGCAGGGCGACAAGGGTGCGGTCGATGCGCTGCTCGATGATCCGCGCATTGCCGCGATCAGTTTCGTAGGCTCGACCCCCGTGGCCGAATATGTCCATCGCCGCGGCACGGCGAACGGCAAGCGCGTGCAGGCGCTGGGCGGAGCAAAGAACCACATGGTGATCATGCCCGATGCCGACATGGCACAGGCGGTCGATGGGCTGATCGGCGCGGCTTACGGGTCGGCGGGGGAGCGCTGCATGGCGATCTCGGTCGCGGTGCCGGTTGGCGAGGAGACCGCGAACCGGCTGATCGAAGAACTGGCGCCGCGGGTCCGGGCGCTCAGGGTCGGCCCGGGCAGCGACGAGGCGAGCGACATGGGGCCGCTGATCACCGGCCAGCACCGCGACAAGGTCCGTTCCTATATCGACCTCGGCGTAAGCGAGGGGGCTGAACTGGTGGTGGATGGGCGCGACTTCCGCCACAAGCACAACCAGGAGGGTTTCTTCCTCGGCGCGACCTTGTTCGACCGGGTGACTCCCGCGATGCGAATCTATCGCGAGGAGATATTCGGGCCGGTCCTTTCCATCGTCCGCGCGGCGGGTTTCGAGGAAGCGCTGGGCATCGTCAACGGCCACGAATTCGGCAACGGCACGGCGATCTTCACCCGGGACGGCCGCGCGGCGCAGGACTTCCTCACGCGGGTGCAGGCCGGGATGGTGGGGATCAACGTGCCGATCCCCGTGCCGATGGCGTTCCATTCCTTCGGTGGCTGGAAGAACTCGCTGTTCGGCGATCATCACATTCACGGGCCCGAAGGCGTGCGCTTCTATACCCGCTACAAGACCAGCACGATCCGCTGGCCCGCCGGCCCCAGCGGCGGCGCCGACTTCGCGATGCCGACCCAGAAATGAGCGGCGGCAATCCAGGCGGGCAGGCGGAGGGCGTCCTCGACGTTTCCGAGTTCCTGGGCAGCCTCCCCTTCGGCCGCTTCCACAGAAGGCTGGTGTTGCTATGCTGCCTGGTGACGTTCCTCGACGGTGTCGACCTCGGGATCATCGCCTATGCGGCGCCGTATATACGCGATGCGATGCAGCTTTCCGGGCAGGAACTCGGCATCGTGTTCTCCGCGGGCACGGTCGGGCAGATCGTCGGGGCGCTGGCCTTCAGCTATATCGCAGACCGGATCGGGCGGCGGCCGGTGATCCTGATATGCGCGGCGCTCGCCGGGCTGTTCACGATCGCGATGGGCTTCGCCGGCACGTTCGAGCATCTGCTCGCGGCAAGGTTCATGGGCGGGCTCGCGATCGGCGGGCTGCTGCCGGTGGCCTGGGCGCTGAATATCGAGGCGATGCCGTTCACGCGGCGCGCGACGGTGGTGGCGGTGGTCATGTTCGGCTTCACTCTGGGCGGGACGGTTGCCGCGCCGCTGACCAATCTCATTGCCCCCGTCTGGGGCTGGGAGTGGATCTATATCCTGGCCGGGACGGCGACCCTGCTGGCAACGCTCGTTCTGATCGCGCTGCTGCCCGAATCCGCGCGCTTCCTGACCAGCAAGGGCGCACCGCCCCAACAGATCGCCGCCTTGCTGCGCCGCGCCGATCCGCAATTCGACCCGGCGGCGTGGCAGGCCTATCGCCTGAGTGACGAGCGGCCGGTGCAAAGCGGCTTCACCCCGGCCGACCTGTTCCGGGGGCAGCTAAAATTCATCACCCCGGCGATCTGGGCGGCTTATTTCTTCAGTTCCGTCGCGTCGTTCCTCGGGGCGCTGTGGGGCCCGATCTTCTTTGAGGACCTCGGAATGACGCGCGAGGGCGCGGCGCTGCTGGGGTCCTCCGCCGGGCTGGCCGGGGCGATCATCAGCGTGATCTTGATGCGCTCCACCGAAGCGCTCGGGCCGCGCTGGGTGGCGTTGTTTCCGCTGCTGGCTGCGCCGACCTTCCTGGTGATCGGGCTGGGCGGAATGGGCGCGGCAATGCTGGTGCCGGCGATATTCACCGGACTGGTGCTGAAATATGGCGGCCACCAGTCGGTGATGTCGATCATCGGGACGTTCTACCCCAGCGCGATCCGCGCCAATGCCGGGGGCTGGGCGAGCGCGGTTGCAAAAATCGGCGGGGTGATCGGGCCGGTGCTCGGCGCCTATTTCGTCGCTGGCGCGGGCGGGGCGCTGCAGGCCTTCCTGCTGCTGGGCGTTTGTACCATGCTGGTCGGACTGTGCGTGCTGGGTCTTGCCTGGTTCGCGCGCCGGCCCTGAGGTTTGAAGCCAGCCAGCGTGGCATGCCAGTTGGGGCGAGTGCGGGTAACTGGCGGCACCATCAGGAAGGATCGGCCTCTCGTGCGGTGACGAAATCCGCCACCATTCGATTAAACCGGGCCGGCGCCTCCAGATTGATCGCATGGCCGCATTGCTGGAAAACCTCCAGACGAGCGTCAGGGAGAGTCTGAACCAGGAAGCCGTTGACTTCGTGGCAGCCCTCGTCCTCGTCGCCTGTCGCCAATAGTGTCGGCACATGCATCTCGCGCAGACCGTCCTCAAATTCATAGAGTGATGGGCGGTCACCCTGATAATTCCGAAATGTGCGGGCCATTCCTTCCGCTGAATGCGTGGCAAGATCATCGTACCATGATTGCCAGCGGATCGGGTCCCGCTCCTGGAAGCCGGTTCGATTGGCTGGCAGTGCGATCTGCCGCGCGCCAGCTTCGATACCCTGCGTTTCGAATGTCATGGCCAGCGCATGCATGGCGTCCCGCAGCGGCACGTTTGCTCCGCGTGTCGAACCGGTGCCGCAGCCGGCAAGAAACAGGGAGCGGACCAGTTCGGGACGATGCAGGCCAAGCATCAGTCCCGCATAGGCCCCCATGCTGAGCCCGACGACATGGGCAGGTCCGTTCGCGGCCTGCTCCACAACGCAGGCCAGGTCGCGCCATGCCTGTTCGTATCCATAGGCGGGGTCATCGATGGGAACGTCCGATGGCGGATAACCCCGAGCATTGTAGGTAATGCAGAGAAAGCGGTCCGAAAGCGCGGCGACCTGTTCGGACCACTGGCGTTGGTCGGCAGCGCTTTCGTGAGCGAAGACGATAGGCGGACCTCGACCTGCGATCTCGACACTCAGCTTGACGTCATCATGTGTCACGAACGGCACGGCGCCTTGCTCCTCAGAGATTATACTGCCCACACATTTGTACTGCGCATGCAGCCTGCCCAGACGGCACTCTCAAACGAAGAAGCCGAGGCCCGACCGCTGCGAGCATCCTATGCGATGTCCGCCGCGACGGAACCTCTCTTGTCCGGGTCCGGCACCACGAGCACATCTGCGGGCACCGCGTCGACAATCTCGCGCGCAGTGCTGCCGATCACCACGTCGTAGACCACTCCGCCACCGTGCGTGCCGACCACAACCAGATGCCGCCCGAGTTTTCTCGCCAGCTCGCGCAGCAGCATCGCGGGCGCACCCCGCTCGATGATGCGGTCGATATCGCTCGCCGCAATGCCGGACAGATCGGCCTCCGCCAGGAACTTGTCTGCCGCGCGGGCGCCCACTGCTGCGAATTTCTTGATCTCGTCCGCACTGAGATATCCCGCGAACGGAACGTCATACCCATGGAGCAGGTGGTAGTTCGCCTGGGGGTAATAGGCTGCCGCGGTCTCTATCGCAGCGCGCGAGGATGGAGAGAAGTCCGTGGCGACGACGACTCGCGCGTAAGGGCCGAAGCTCCGATCGCGCACGATCAGCAAGGGCACCGGCGACTTGCGGACCAGGCGGTCGACCGTGGTGCCGAGCCAGAAGTGGCTGAGCGATTTGGATTGCGCGATCCCGCTGATGATCAGGTCGGCGGCATGCTGTTTCGCGGCGCGCAGGATCACCTCGACCGGAGCGCCAGCCTCGACGTGCACAACAATGTCGTGGTCTTCTTCCTCGGCAAGGTCCTGGTAAATCCGCTCGCGCACGGCGGTGACGGGATCGGCGCCCGGGCGCCACAAGGGAAGCTTGTCGCGCGCCCGATATTCGGAGAGCTGCTCCGATTCGTTCTCGATGGCGTGGACGACCAGCAGCGTCGCCCCCCATTGACGGGCGAGCTGCAAGGCGCGGTCGAGCGCGCGGTCGCACCGGTGGCTCAGGTCTGTCGCGAGCAGAACCTTGCGGGGCGGCTTGTGCGAGGTCATCGCCTTTCCTTTCGTGTTTCGTCGGCTGTGCGAACTACTCCAGCCTTCGCATCGCCCATTTCCCGGCCTTCAGAAAGAACATGACCAGGAAGCATCCAAGAGATGAGCAGGCCGTCGCCGAGCGCCGGCGGGGGGATATCGAACATGGTTCGCATGAAGGGAGTATAGGTGAGGAGCGCCCGCGGGGCCAGCAGCAGGGCGATCATGTCGAGACCAGGGGACGCCGGGGGCGGCCAGCCCGAACGAACCTGCATGCAGACAGGGGGCGGTAACCAGGAAGATTCGCCGGCGCGCTGAAGCTCCGAGAAATATTGCTCCCCGGCAACGAAGCTGCAATGCTCGCATATTACGCGAACTTGCGTGTTCCTGCCGTCCCATGCATTTGGGCGGCACACTTGCTGCGGGCCTCCTTTGAAATTTCCTTGGGGGAGCGGGTTGCGGGACTGGCCTTGACCTCTAAAGTGGAGCGGCAAGTGTCCACTAATCAAGGAGAAGGGAGATAACTGGGTCGGGCACAGGGTTGCTGTGGGCGCTTATCGCGCTGCCGTTCGTGGGGAGCCTGTGCGCAGCGTTTCTGCCCACCACCGCGCGCAATACGGCGGGGCTGCTCGCGGGCGCCGTGGCGCTGGTCGGTACGATACTCACCGCACTGCTCTATCCCGCGGTCTCCGAGGGCGGGATCCTGCGGGTAGAGCTTGAATGGCTGCCTTCGCTCGGGCTCAACCTGTTGATCCGTCTTGACGGGTTTTCCTGGATCTTCGCCTTTCTCGTTCTCTCCATCGGGTTCCTGGTGGTCCTCTACGCCCGCTATTACATGTCGCCCGAGGATCCCGTCCCGCGCTTCTTTTCCTTCCTGCTTGCATTCATGGGCTCGATGCTGGGGTTGGTGCTGTCGGGCAACCTGGTGCAACTCGTTTTCTTCTGGGAACTCACCAGCCTCTTTTCTTTCCTGCTCATCGGCTATTGGCATCACAATGACAGCGCCCGCATCGGCGCGCGCATGGCGCTGATCGTCACGGCGGCGGGCGGTGTGTGCCTGCTCGTCGGCGTGCTGCTGATCGGCAAGATCGCAGGAAGCTACGATCTCGATGTCGTGCTGGCCGCCGCTGACCGGATCCAGGCGAGCGAGCTTTATCTGCCGGCACTGATCCTCATCCTGCTCGGCGCCTTCACCAAGAGCGCGCAGTTCCCGTTTCACTTCTGGTTGCCCCACGCCATGGCCGCGCCGACGCCGGTCTCCGCCTATCTTCACTCGGCGACAATGGTGAAGGCGGGCGTCTTCGTGCTGATCCGCTTGTGGCCGGTACTGGCGGGAACCGACGCCTGGTATCTGATCGTGACCACCACAGGGCTGGCGACGCTGATCGTCGGTGCCTGGGCGGCGATCTTCCAGCAGGACCTGAAAGGGCTTCTCGCCTATTCGACCATCAGCCACCTCGGGCTCATCACGCTGCTGTTGGGATTGGGCAGCCCGCTGGCGGCAGTGGCGGCGATCTTCCACACGCTCAACCACGCCACCTTCAAGGCTTCGCTGTTCATGGCCGCGGGCATAATCGACCACGAAACCGGCACGCGCGACCTGAGGAGGTTGAGCGGACTCTATCGCTTCATGCCTTTCACCGCGACGCTCGCGATGGTGGCGGCCGCAGCAATGGCCGGCGTGCCGCTGCTCAATGGCTTTCTGTCGAAAGAGATGTTCCTCGCCGAGGCTCTGGAGGATCATCGCGGGACTCTCATCGACACCGCATTGCCATTTCTCGCGACCTTCGCGCTGGCGCTCAGCGTTCTCTATTCCTTCCGGTTTATCCATCAGGCCTTTTTCGGCCCGCCCCCCCGGGACTTGCCGCGCGAACCGCACGAGGCGCCCTTCTGGATGCGCATGCCGATCTACATTCTGGTGTTCACTTGCCTGATCGTCGGAATCGTCCCGGCGCTCACCGTCGGCCCGTTCCTCCACACCGCCGTGGAATCGGTGCTGCGCGAGGAAACGCCCTATTACAGCCTCGCCATCTGGCATGGTTTCAACGAACCTCTGCTTCTCAGCCTGGTCGCGCTGGTGGCGGGAGCCGCTGGCTATCTGCTGTTTCGCGACCGGTTGAACGCCGTGCCTCTGGTTCCGCTGATCCACCGCCTCAAGGGACGCAAGAGCTTCGAGGCCGTGCTGGCCGGGGTTATCTCGGGCGCCCGGAGGCTGCACGGCTGGTTCGGGACAAAGCGCCTGCAACCACAGCTCAGGCTGGTAGTGGCGATCGCCTGTCTCGCTGCGCTGCTGCCGTTTCTGCAATATGGCTATGTGCCGGGTGGCCGCGAGCGGACGCTTGTCGATCCCGGCTTCGCGGCAATCTGGCTGGTGGGTGGTATCTGCGCCATCGGTGCCGCCTGGCAGGCGAAATATCATCGCCTGGCCGCACTGATATTGATGGCCGGCGCGGGGCTGGTGAGCTGCATGAGCTTCGTCTGGCTGTCCGCCCCCGATCTTGCGATCACCCAGCTCCTCGTCGAGACCGTGACGACGGTGCTGCTCCTGCTGGGGCTGCGATGGCTGCCAAAGCGGCTGAAGGAGTTCTGGCCCGAAGGCAGCAAGCCCATTTCGGTCAGGCTCCGCCGTGGAGGGGATCTTGCGATAGCGATTGCAGCGGGTGTCGGGATTGCCCTCATCTCTTATGCCGTGATGACGCGGCCGCTGCCTGACCGCCTCGCGAGCTTCTTCCTTGAGCGATCCTATCCGGAGGGCGGCGGCAAGAATGTCGTGAACGTCATCCTGGTCGATTTCCGCGGCTTCGACACGCTGGGCGAGATCACCGTGCTTGCGATCGTGGCCCTCACCGTCTTCTCGCTCTTGCGCCGCTTCCGGCCCGCCGTGGAAAGCGTTCGAGCACCGCAGCAACAGGAAACCCAGAATGCCTTCGATGAACGACGCGAGGGGCGCGAGGTTGGCGACACGCTGGCCGACTATCTGCTCGTGCCGCGTGTGATCATGGAATGGCTCTTCCCCGTGATCCTCGTCTTCGCGCTCTATCTGCTGATCCGAGGGCATGACTTGCCGGGTGGCGGCTTCGCGGCCGGCATCACCGCCTCGATCGCGCTTATCCTGCAATATATGGCGTCAGGGACGCGAAGCATCGAAGCGCGGCTGGAGATCCGGCCGCTGACCTGGATCGGCCTCGGCCTGCTGTGCGCGGCAGTGACGGGGGCAGGGGCCTGGCTGTTCGGCTATCCCTTCCTCACCTCCTGGTTCCGCTACGTCACGTTGCCGCTGCTCGGCGATGTCCCGCTCGCCAGCGCCCTGCTGTTCGATCTCGGCGTCTTTCTGCTGGTGGTGGGGGCGACCGCGCTGATGTTGATCGCACTTGCTCACCAGTCGATCCGCACCCCGGTGCGCAGGGCCGCGCCGGCGAGCGAACCGGAAGAAGGAGACGCCTGATGGAGCTGATTCTCGCGCTCGGCATCGGTGTGTTCACCGGATCGGGGGTCTGGCTGATCCTGAGGCCCCGCACCTTCCAGGTGATCGTGGGCCTGTCGCTCATTTCCTACGCGGTGAACCTGTTCATCTATGCGATGGGGCGGCTTCGGGTGGATGCGCCGGCGCTCGTCGGGTCGGGTGCGGTGACTGATCCTTCAAGCTATTCCGACCCGGTGCCCCAGGCGCTGGTGCTGACCGCGATCGTGATCTCTTTCGCGATGACGGCGCTGCTGCTCGTCGTCCTGCTGGCGTCGCGCGGCCTCACCGGCACCGACCATGTCGACGGGGACGATGGCGAATGATGCTGGGTTGGACGGACCATCTGATCGCCGCGCCGATCCTGCTGCCGCTTATTGCCAGTGCGGTGATGCTGCTGCTCAAGGAGCAGCGGCGCATGGCAAAGAACGTGATCAGCCTCGTGACGGTGGCTGTCCTGTTCGCAATCGCGCTCGCGCTCCTGCTGCGCGTGATCGACATGGGGTTCGCGGGTCAGACGGTGACGCGCGCCTATCTGCTCGGCAACTGGCCGGCGCCGTTCGGCATCGTCCTCGTGATCGACTGGCTTTCGGCGCTGATGCTGGTCCTCACCAGTATCCTCGGCATTACCTCGCTGATCTATGCGCTGGCACGCTGGGACAGGGCGGGCCCACGCTTTCACGCGCTGTTCCTGCTGCAGCTCATGGGGCTCAACGGCGCCTTCCTGACCGGCGACCTGTTCAACCTGTTCGTTTTCTTCGAAGTGCTGCTGGCGGCGTCCTATGGCCTGATGCTGCACGGATCGGGGGCGGTGCGCGTAAAGGCCGGGCTGCACTATGTGACGATCAATATCGCAACCTCGCTCCTCTTCCTGATCGGGGTGGGGACGATCTATGGGATCACCGGTACGCTCAACATGGCCGATCTGGCGACCCGGATCCCCCAGGTTTCCGGCACCGACCTGGCGCTGTTGCAGAGCGGCGTAGCGGTGCTGGGCGTCGCCTTCCTGGTCAAGGCGGGGATGTGGCCGCTCGGTTTCTGGCTTCCCGGCACCTATGCCGCCGCTGTCCCGCCGGTCGCTGCGATGTTCGCCATCCTCAGCAAGGTCGGCATCTACGCGCTGTTGCGCGTCTATCTGCTGCTGTTTGGCGGTGAAGTCGGCTGGGCTGCCAACTTTGGCGAGGAATGGCTGCTGTTCGGCGGAATGGCGACGATCGCCTTCGGCACGATCGGCGTGCTCGCGGTGCGGACGCTGTCGCGGGTGGCGGGCTATTGCGTGCTCATCTCCTCCGGCACCCTGCTCGCGGCGCTCGGCGCGGGCGAGGGCGCGGTACTGGCAGGCGTGCTCTTCTATCTCGTCAGTTCGACGCTCGGGGTCAGCGCTTTCTATCTGCTGCTCGAGATGGTCGAGCGGCAGGATGAGGATGCGGGAGTGCAGGCGGTGGTCGAGCCGGTGTTCGACGACGAATACACGAGCGCGATCGTGGAGGGCGAGGAGGACGAGGTCGGCATCGTCATCCCCGCGACGATCGCCATCCTGGGTGGGGGCTTCATCTTCTGCGCACTGCTGCTCTCCGGCATGCCGCCGCTCTCAGGCTTCATCGCCAAGTTCGCGATCATTCACGGGCTGCTCGGGCTGGAGCATACGATCGCCCAACCGATCTGGTGGCTGGTCGCGCTGCTTATCGTCTCGGGCCTGGCGACGCTGATTGCGACGACGCGCGCGGGCATCGACCTTCTGTGGACCCCATCCGATCGGCCGCACCCGGCGCTCCGCATCGGCGAAGCGGTGCCGGTGGGGCTGCTGCTGCTGGTGTGCCTGGGGCTCATGGTCTTCGCCGGGCCGGCGATGTGGTATATGGAACGGACCGGCCAGTCGCTCCAGGATCGTCAGGGTTATATCGGCGCCGTCCTTGGCGCCGAGCGCGCCGGACCCGTGGAGGGCGCGCAATGAGGCGCTGGATACCCTACCCGCTGCTGGCGGCCAGCCTGCTCACGATGTGGGTTCTGCTCACGCAATCCTTCTCGGCGGGGCAACTGCTGCTGGGGGCGGCGATCGCGGTTCTCGCCACCTGGTTGATGACCGCGCTGCGGCCGAAAAACCAACGACTATACGCAATCGGCCCGATCTTCCGGCTGGCGGGCATCGTCGCGGTCGATATTCTCCGCTCCAACCTGGCAGTCGCGCGCATCATCCTGCTGCCGCGACAGGAGCGTGTTTCCCAGTTCGTTCGCGTTCCGCTCAACCTGCGCAACCGGTATGGGCTCACCATACTCGCGCTGATCCTCACCGCGACGCCCGGCACCATGTGGATCCAACTCGAGCAGGGACGCGGCACGTTGCTTGTCCATGTCTTCGATCTCGTTGACGAAGAAGCATGGATCGCGCTCATCAAGGGGCGCTATGAAAGGCTGCTGATGGAGATATTCGGGCCATGACCGCGCTGATGCTGGCATGGGCAATCACTGCCGCGCAGATGATGCTCGGCTTCGCGATGCTGTGCGCCGTTTATCGCATCCTGATGGGACCGCGCGCGCAGGACCGGGTGCTGGGTCTTGATACCTTCTACGTGAATGCGATGCTGATGCTGTTGGCCTTCGGCATCCAGACCGGGCGGACACTCTATTTCGAGGCTTCGTTGATTATCGCATTGCTCGGTTTCGTCGGCACGGTGGCGCTGGCCAAGTTCCTGATGCGCGGCGAGGTGATCGAATGATCCAGGCGCCCGAACTGCCCTTCTGGGCCGCGCTGATCGTCGCGCTGCTGGTGCTGGCCGGTGCGGCGGTGGCGCTGATCGGCTCAATCGGATTGCTCCGCTTCCGCAGCTTCTACGATCGCGTCCACCCACCCACGATCGGCACCAGCCTGGGCACGCTGCTCATCTGCCTCGCCTCGATCGTATGCTTTTCGGTATTGCGGACACGTCCTTCGGTTCACGAAGTGCTGATCTTCACCTTCGTCACCTTGACGACGCCCGTCACCTATATGCTGCTGGCACGCGCGGCGCTCTACCGCGACCGGACCGAGGGGAGTGACGTGCCTCGGGATGATGAAAGCGAAGACGATGCCAGCGCCTGATGCCCGCCCTCACTATCTCCACGGCGAACATTCATGCCGAAACAGTGCCCGCATAATTTCTTCGCCAGGCGCGGCATCGAGGTCACTGGTCCAACTTGTGCTTTTCGAGGAAGCGGGAGAGTTCGTTCGCCACATCGACATTATTGAGATCGGCAAACGGGATATGAGTGTTGCCGTGTAACCCTGCCGCAGGCAGATCGAGAATCTCGGCATTTCCCCCTGCGGCATTGACAAGATCCGCGAACTGCACGGCGTTGTTGCGATAGTTGGTCCAGGTTGGCGACTTGTCTATGTAGTCTCCAAAAACGAGCTGGATGGGTATGCGCGTGAGCTTCGCGAATTCCTGGGATGAAACGAAAACGGGTGGGAAATATCCCGTGTCTGCAACCGGTTCGGTTCCTTCAGGCAGGACATAACCCGGATTTTCGTAGGCCACGATTCCCTTCACGCTGTCGCTTTTGAGAGCGGTAAGAAGAGCTCGGAAGCCGCCGGCGGAGTTCGTTACAAGCACCGCAGGGCCGATCCTGTCGATGGCGTTGGCTGCAGCGTCCGATTGAAGCTGGGCATTCTCGATCGTGTCGAATTCTTCGTAGCGCGCGCGGGTAGCCTGGTCCCAGGCTTCGGCACTGTCGACAGGAAACTGCACGCCGGGAAACCATTGGGGAAATTCAGCACCGAACCGCCATGAGACGAAGTTCTGCTGATCCCGGCCGGCTCTGGGTTGGTAGGTGTAATCGGCACAGCCCCAGTTCGCGCGGCCTACTCGCGGCCCGTCCCACAAATAGACCGGAAATCCCTTGCGTAGAAAGATCGACTGAAAGCCCTCGCCGCCGTCCCATCGGCTTTGCCACACCTTCACGGAGGAACTGTGCCACATGAACAGCGAGGTCTGCCGGGCGTTCACGGGAATCTGGTATTCGACGTATCCGTGATCGCAGGAAAGGGTCTTGCCCCCTTCATCGAGAGCGCCGCCGCCCGCTTCGAAGGCACCTTGCGTGGCAAGCATGATCGGTTTGAGATCTTCGGACCCTTCGGCAGAACCGATGCTGGCATTCGCCCCTGCGGTAATCCCCAGGGCCAACGCCATTATCGTCCCGAACGCCGCAAGGGTGACGGGAGAAATCGTGCAACGAAAACGGCTGGCGGGGAGGAAGGCGGGCCCCATGGAATTTCTCCTGCGTTTATGATGGCCGGGTGATCAAGAACGATGCCAAGGCCGACGTATCACGACAGCCCCGGCATCGTCTCCCTCATCCCATCCGATCAGAAGTTCTTCTTGATTTGGAGATACCATTGTCGCGGCGCAGCAGGCTGCCCCTGCACGTTCGACTGTCCGGAGTCCTGCAGAATGAAGAAGTTCTCGTAATACAACTTATTGAAAACGTTGGTCACGCCGGCGGCTATGGCGAAACCGGAGTCGGGCAGATCGTAGGTAATCCGGGTATTGAACACGGAGTAGCCCGGCTGATTCCAGTCGGTCGTACGCGTGCTCGGCGCCCGGCTGCTTTGATAGCTCCAGTCCACACGCGGCGTCAGCGTACCATTGAGGGGCATGCCCTGAATGGAATACTGGATGCCGGCATTGGCGGTCCAGAACGGCTCAGGCTGGCGTGGATTGATGGCCCGGTTGTCGATGTCGGGTGAACTGAACTTGTGATATCCCACCGCGCCATTGAGCACCAGGCCATCGATCGGCTCCGCAGTTGCTTCCGCCTCGGCGCCCCAGATCGTCGCCGGCGTGTTGATGTAGAAGCTGCGCGTAATGCAGGAGAAGCCAGGTACGCTGTTTGCGATTTCCTCGGCCGTGCGGGCGCGGCACGTGGTGGATCCCTCGGGCGCGTCCGGCAACGGGATAAGGACACTGTTGCCCGGCGTCGGCTGGCCGTTCGGCCCAAGCAGAAGCTCTTGCCCGGCCAATGCGGTGGGGCGCGTCTTGAAGTCGGTATAGAACCCGGCAAGGTTCAGGCGCAGCCGGCGATCAAATAGATCCAGCTTGGCCCCCAACTCGTAGGCAATGCTCTCATTGCCATCGAACTGAGCAATCTGCGTGGGCTGCTGGGGGCGCGGGTTGAAGCCAGGCAGCGTATAACCTGTTGCTGCGGACGCATAAACCAACATGTCGTCGCTCACTTCGTAGTTCACGCCTGCCTTCCAGCTCAGGACCTGGGCTTCCGGAGTCACGTCGAACTCGATGTCCGTGGGGTTGGGCGTGGTTTCCACGAGATTGGACAGGGAAACCACCTTCCTGTCATCGGAGTAGCGCAGACCGCCGGTAAAGCTGAGGCCGTTGTCGAACGGACGGACCGTCGCATTGGCATAGACCGCCTTGCTGACCGGATCGAAACTGTTGTTGAGGTATCTGATGAGTCCGGTCCGGGGCTGATCGACCACCGCGTGCTGGAAGCCTTCCGCCTCGAAATAGAACGCGCCCACGACCCAGTCGAGCCAGTCCTGCCGGCCCGAAAGGCGGACTTCGCCAGTGAAATACTTGTTGGTGACGACGTTCGTCGTCATCTCGGTCATCAGCGGGGTGCCGTCCTTCTGGTAGATATGCGTCTCGTCCAGAGTGCGGTATCCGGCAATGGCCGTGAGATCGATGGTATCCGTCAGGCCAACCACCAGCTTGGCCGAGATTCCCCAACTGGTGAGGTCACCCTTGGCAGGAAGCGTATGCCCACCGTGGGTGGACATTCCATTGTAGTAGCTGTGCCCCGGAATGATCGTTCCGGCACCGATGGGATCGTTATAGGTTTCGTAAGTCGTATAGGGATTGCCGGTTATAAACCGGGAATCGTAAGCGGCGCCGTAGTAGGCGAACGAGAGATTCTCATTCGGGGTGTTGAGGGCCGGGTTGAGCGACAGCGTGGTATCGGCCGGGTTCTGAGATTCATCGCGGATATATTCGCCGGTGATCGTCAGGCGAACGTTGCTTGCCGGTTCCCATGCCATGCTGGCACGCACTGCCTGCACGTCCTCGCCGCCAAGATGGCCGACGACGCAGTTATCAGGCGTAAACTTGGGATTGCTGGTGGTCGCAAGATTGGAAACCGGGATATTGGCGGCCAGTTCCGGGGTTCCGCGACGATTCATATCGCAGACGAAATCCAGCATCTCCTGGTATCCCTGCCTTTTCTTGAAGGCGCCCGAGACCATCAGGGCAAGATTGTCGCCCAGCGGAAGATTGAAACCTGCGCGAACGTCGGTGCGGCTGTAATCGCCCACGGTCAGTTCCATATAAGCGGACTGTTCATCGAAACGCGGCTGCTTGGAAACGATGTTGACCGCACCTGCGAGTGAGTTGCGTCCGAACAGGGTGCCCTGCGGCCCGCGCAGCACTTCGATATGCGCGATATCCAGCAAATCGAAGTTGGAACCCAGCAAGGTGGGATAATAGATGTCGTCGACGTAGTAGGCCACGACTGGGTCGTTGCCGATGTTCGTGTCGGAAGCCCCAATGCCGCGGATGCTTGCAGAAACACCAGGGCCGAAAGCGCCGTGGGTTCGCCGGAATTCCGCGTTGGGGACGACTGCGGTCAGATCCGCTACCGATTTAAGCCCGCGCTCTTGAAGCGCTTCAGCCGTCACTGCGGTGATGGCGATCGGAGTGTCCTGCATATTGGTGGCCTGCCGGGTGGCGGTGACCACGATGTCCTGTAGGCCGGAATCGCGATTGGCGATGGTGGCGTCCTGCGCGAACACCGCAGGGCTCCACGCGATTGCGGTGGCGAGAGCCAGCGTCGAAACGACTTGTTTTTTGATCTTCTTCATTTTCACTCCCCAAAACTTCTGATTATCCAGATCGTCCTTGTTTGCTCGCTCTTACGTGGCGAGGTTCAACAGTCGCGCCGCGTTGCCGCCGACTAGTCGGCGGATCTCCGCATCCTCGAAGCCCAGCCCGATGCACAGGCGGATCACGGAGCGAAATCCACTTACCGGTGTGGGATTGTTAATCTGTCCCAGATCGGAGCCGAGAATTGTCTGCTCCGTCCCTCCCGCTTCGATTACGTGGCGCAGTTCGTCGCTCGGATAGTAATTGAAGCGCGATTCCGGGATGAACATGCAGAGCGAGTGCTCGATGAAGGCACCGCTTTGAGTAAGCTCGCGAATATCTGCGTAGGTTGCGCCGATAGTGTATGTCGGATGCTGGACCAAGCGGCGATGCACGCCACGTTTCTCGGCCTCTTCGAACAGCGGCCAGATTTCCGATATGTGCAGATGCCCGGCAGAAAGAACCGCATCGAATTCGGCAATCTGATCCAGAATTTCCTTCACTTCATCCTTGATGCGTCCGTCCTCGTCGACAACGGTCAGCATCTTGGGTCGCTTCATCGGCGTGCTTGTTGGCAGCAGATGCCCCTGGCGGTTGTGTCGGATGTGGTTGGCAGCGGAGAATGTCGGCATCCACACCAGCCTTGCGCCCAGTTTCAGCCCATGGTCCACCGCATAGGGATTGAGCCCTCCTGCGGTATCGTTGAGCGGCACCCCTGAAACCATGGTGACGTTCAGATGGCCGTAATGCGAGGAGAGCAGAGCGGTCACCGGGGTGGCGGAATAGAAATGGTCCTTGAACAGCAAGGCCCTCATGCCGGCGGCGCTGGCTTCCTCGAGCGCTTCTATGTGGTCGATCATGCGTGGCATCACCGATGGACCGCTGTGGCAGTGCATATCGATCGCACCGACCAGCAGCGCGTCGACGCGCTCGGCGATTTCGGGATCATCCTCGGGATGGGCGTCGCCCTTTTTCATCTCTCTCCGCCCTGTCTTTGTATTCGATATCGGCGGCCGCAGATTATGAATGAAGGTGTGCGGACAGAAGCTTGAGTTCCGGACTTTTCGCGGAGCGGAATATTCCGCTCTCCGGAATTAATGCGGATTATGCGTTGTCCCGGTGGACAGGACGGCGTCAGATGTCGCGATGCCAGGATATTATGCAACCAGCGTGCGCAGGCGGATGATGGGGGCGGGGGCCCGTGCCGGCCTCGGGGCCGCCTTTCTTTTCGCCTCCGTCTGGCTCTCACCGCTTGCTCCAGCAGTCGCCGAGCAGGCGGAGGTTTCCCAGGAGGGGCCACAGCCCGGGCGCGTCTACCGCATCGGAATAATCACATATGCCTCCCCGGGGCTTGAGAAGCCCCTGAAGGCCGCGCTCGAACGCATGGGATACGAAGAACGTCGCAATGTCGTTTATGAAATGAAGGCGGCCGAACGTGATTTCTCGGTGATGGATCGCTACGCCGAAGAACTTGTCGCCTGGAAACCGGACGTCATCATTTCGCTGATGACCAATGCTCACGTGGCCGTGCAGAGAGCGACGGCGGCGGATCCGATCCCAGTCGTGCTGTGGTCGGCCGATCCGCTCGAAACCGGCGTCATCGAAAGCTTCCGGCGTCCAGGTACAAATTTCACAGGTTTCTCATACGAGCCTCACGCCGAGGCCTTGCAAATCCGTTTGCTCAAGCGGGCGATCCCGAATCTCGCGTGCATAGGCCATCTATACAACCCGACTTACGCGCCGGCACCATCGACCATGCGCCGTCTGAGGCAGGAAGGCGCACTGATGAATACGCCGGTTAACGTCTATGAAGTGCGGAAGAAGGATCAGTTTGAGGCGGTAATTGCGCGTATCAGGAAAGATGGATGCGCCGGGTTCGTGGTCGGCCCGCACGAATTGTTCAATGGGAATGGAGAACTGATCGGCCAGCTTGCCCTGAAGTACAAGCTCGCAGCCGTGAGTATTCAGACCAGCATAACCCATGCTGGTGGCCTGGCGGCCTATTCTCCTCCGTTTGAGAAAGGTTGGCCCGCGATGGCTCCCGTGGTGGACCGGTTGCTGCATGGCGCCGATCCCGCCGAGATTCCGATCGAGCGGGGTTTCAAGAGCCCCCTCACCATCAACCTGAACGCTGCAAGAGAGCTTGGCCTTAAGCTCCCGGCCGATTTGATCGACGAGGCAGATCACGTGATTGAATAGGATGCGAATAAAGCGATCCCTGGCCCGGTTCTTATCGGCGGGGCGCATTCCATCATGTATGGAAGCCGCCTCGAACATTCCGACAGGCGAAAAGCCGATTAGGTTTCAATCCATAAGCAAGCCTCATCGCGAAGGTGGTTGGTCCGGGTGTGCTACACCCCGGGATTTCGGGACTCACAGGATGGCCGACGAAATGCGGAAGGAGAAGGGCGGTTGTATCCGCTCGGTCGAGCGAGCGATCGATGTGCTGCAAGCGCTCAATCGCCGTCCGTTATCGACACTCCATGAATTGCATCGCGACACGGCCTTGCCCAAGCCTTCGATCGTGCGGGTATTGCGAACCTTGGAAGCGAAGGGGCTGGCCGCAAAATCCTCGGCTTACGGCACCTATCAGTTGTTGGGGCAGGTCAAGTCGCTTGCGAGCGGGTTTCATCACGAGCCGCAGATCGTCGAAGTTGCCGAAGACCTGATGATCGAGTTCACTCGCCATGAAGGTTGGCCACTCTCGCTGGCATTGTTCAACATCAATGCCATGGTGGTACGCGCCTGCACCATCCGCTTCACCACCCTTTCCCTCGAGCATGCGGCGATCAATCGTCGGCTGAGCTTGCTCCGTCACGCCATGGGGCGCGCATATCTCGCATTCAGTGATCGCAACGAACAGGCGATCCTTCTGTCGATACTTCGCAGCAGCCAGCAGCTGGATTCCCTGCCGGATACCGATGCTGGGGTCGCCCGGATGATCGAGAGGGTGCGCGAGCAAGGTTATGCCCTGCGGGACCCCGGAGTGAATCCCCGTTCGTCGACCCTGGCTGTGCCGGTTTTCGAGGATGGCCGCATCGTGGCCACTTTGGGGTTCACCTGGATTACTGCGGCGATGACTGTCGAGCAGGCGGCGAGGCAGTATCTTCCGCGGCTGCGGCAGATTTCGTGCGACATAACGCGAGCGCTGAAACCCCAGAAATCCGACAATTTTCCATCGTTTGAGCAAAGTTCATCGGATGCGGTCGAGTGGACCTGGGATGGCTGAGCCGCGATGAATAGCTTCAGGGAGCCGGTGTCATGAACAGGAGTACCTTTGTAGCACTTATTGCCGGAGTGGCGCTAAGTGCCTGTGCTGCAAGCGCATTTTCGGAAAATCCTGCCTCACCGCCAAAAGCCTATGTGGTGGCTGAAGTCGACGTGAAGGACCTTGAAGCGTACCGGGAGTACGTCGCAGCCGCCTTTCCGGTCATTCAGAAGTATGGTGGCAGGTTCCTGACACGCGGAGGCACGACCGTAGCCGTGGAAGGGCGCCCTCCCGCGCAGCGTGTGATGATCATCGAGTTCAGCAGCCTCGAACAGGCGAAGACCTTCGAATACTCGAAAGAATACACGGACATCGCGCCGTTGCGGCAAAAGTCGTCGGACAGCCGACTGTTTCTGGTTGAGGGCGTAGCCGATGTGGCCGCAAGCACACCTTAGGCGCCGCCACCGGCGTCGTGCCGCTCATGGCCTACAATGCAGCGATATATCCGCCATCCAGCGGAATGGTGGCGCCGTTGACGTAGGCCCCGGCGCGTGATGCGAGGAATACCACCAGGCCCTCCGCATCCTGCGCCGTGCCGGGCCGCCCGAGCGGGATATAGGTGGCGACGCTCTTGCGCAGGGCTTCCGAACTGATGTCCGTCATGCGGGACGGGAAAGGCCCGGGGGCGATCGCGTTCACGGTGATCCGTTCCTTGCCCAGCGCCTTGCACAGCGAGCGTGTGAGATGATGGATCGCGGCCTTCGACGTGTTGTAGGCGTGCGCTTCCCAATTGGGGATGTGCAACCCCCCGATCGAACCGACATTGATGATCCGGGCCGGATCCTCATCGCTCGCCGCCGCGCTCAGCAAGGGCAGCAGCCCCTGCGTGAGGAAATAGGCCGCGCGAACGTTCACGTTCATGACCACGTCCCAGTCTGCCACGGTCATCTCCGCCAGGCTGCCATTGGCGTTCGCGCCGGCATTGTTGACGAGGATATGCAACTTGCCTTCGCGCTTGGCCAACTGTTCGGCGAGCAACGCAGGGCCGTCCATGCTTCCCAGTTCCCCCACAAGGCCGATGCATTCGCCCCCATCGGCGGCAAGCTCGCGGGCGGATGCCGCCACCCGTTCGGCATCGCGCCCCGTGATGTAGGTTCGTACGCCCCGGCGGATCAGCCCCTGGGCGATCATCGTGCCGATGCCGCTGCCACCTCCGGTTACCAGTGCCGTCTTTCCGGCAAGAGAGAAGAGCGGATCTGCAAGGTCCATCACGGTGGTACTCCAGCGACAGGGGAAAGCGCTGCGTACAGGTGGCTTTTCCGATTGCAATCCCGTGGACGGTTTGGACAAGATTTTGAGCCGGACGCAAGTTACTGGGCCGGGCGGGTAAAGCTGCCGAGGCAACGTAATCCCATACCGGCTTTTGTTATGGTTGAGGACGGGAGACTTCGGCCTTTGCAAGATTGCCTGAAACGCCGCCTCATCGCCGCATGCGATGGGCGCCCAAACATGGATAAAAGATAGGCATGTTCACCTGGTATCGCGAAGCGGACCGCAAGACCCGCCGCATCTTCTGGACCTGCAGTGCAGGCTGGGCGATGGATATGGCCGACAGCGTCGTTTATTCCTATCTCATCCCGGTCCTGATGACGGCGTTGGGCATGACGCTGCTGCAGGCCGGCTTCATTTCCAGCGCCAACTTCTTCGCGGCAGCCATCGGCGGCTGGATCGGCGGCTGGCTGTGCGATCGATATGGCCGGGCGCGGATCCTGCAACTGACCATCCTGTGGTTTTCCGTCTTCTCGTTCCTTTCAGGCTTTGCCCAGAATTACGAACAACTGCTCGTCATCCGCGTTTTGCAGGGGTTGGGTTTCGGCGCCGAATGGGCCGTCGGCGCCGTGTTGCTGGGTGAAGTGATCAATCCCAAGCACCGCGGAAAGGCGCTTGGCACGGTTCACAGTGGCGCAGCCATCGGTTCCGGATTGGCGGCGATCATGGCGGGGCCGGTCGCCGCGGCTTTCGGCCCGGACCTTGGCTGGCGCATCGTGTTCTGGAGCGGCATCCTGCCCGCGCTGCTGATATTCTTCGTCCGCAAGGATTCGGATGATTCCGAGATATTCCGGAAGGCGAAACAGCGCGCGGACGCCGCCGGCACGCGACATTCCATAGCTGCCATCTTCAAGCCCAGGGTGCTGCGGACAACGGTGTTGGCGGCAAGTCTTTCGCTGGGAGTGCAGGGCGCGGCCTATTCGATCAGCAACTATCTGGCCCCGTTCCTTACAGGCGAGCGCGGAATGACCATGGCCACCGCAGGCTGGCTGATCATGATAAACAGCGCGGGCGGCTTCTTCGGTTTCCTGACCAATGCATATACCAGCGATTGGGTCGGACGCCGCAACGTGTTCCGCTTGTTCGGCGGGGGCTTCGTGCTGTCCTCGGCGGTCTATGTCGCAGCGACGGCCGGCGGTTCGGCAATGTTTCTCGGGATCGTCGGTTTCGTCTACGGCTTCTTCCAGTTCGGGATGTATGCTTCTTTCGGCGCTTACTTCACCGAGCTGTTTCCCACCGAACTGCGAGGCACGGGCCAGGCGTTCGCCTATAATTTCGGCCGTGCCGGCAGCGCCTTCTTCGTCATGATCGTGCCGCTGCTGGCCCTGTCCACCGGCCTCAGCGCCGCGATGGGCATCATGGGAGCGGTCGGCATCACGATCGTCATAGTGGCGGTCGCATTCCTGCCCGAGACCGTGGGCAGCGAACTGAAAGATCTAGACTGAGCGCGATCGCCGTCGCGCAGCATTGATGGTGCTGCGCGACCCAGGCCGGCCCGGTGCAGAGCACGAGCCGGCCGGGGCAAGGCCCCGCCGCAACGCCTAGGGTTTTGGCAGGGGGATTTCGATCCCGTCTATCGAGGGACCTGTCGGCGGCATCTGATAGCCGTTGCTGGTCAGCCGGACATCGGGCCGGACTTCGCACGGAACGCAGTCCGGCCAGTAACGCTCCGGCTCGCGGCCGCTGACCGGATTGCGATAGTGGAACCACATCGGCAGGATTCCGGGCCAGTCGATCTTGGTTCCGGTTCCGCCGGCAAATCCTTCCTCGCGCTTGCCGAGATCGGTCAGCAGAAGATCAGGCGGATAACGCTGCAGCAGGGGGCTGGCGCGCATGCCGCCACCCGGCGGCGACACTTTGGCGGCCGACCAACCGCCCTGCCAATCGGGCATCATCATGTATGGCTCGTCGATCGTCAGGGTCCACAGCCGCCAGATGCCATCTTCCAGCACCACCTGGTCGTTCGGATACATCCCGGTCTGGATTGTGTTGCCCTTGTTTGGCTCCCCTTTCGCGGCATCGTGCCTGGCTGTGTTGGGATGGAACAGATAGGTGCGCAGCAGGGTGGAGCGTCCATCGTGCGATACGTGGATCACGGGGGCGATCCGCCAGTGATAGGCGATCCGCTGGCGCATCACCGTGGAGGGATCGGGTGTTTCGCCATACATCGCCGTGGCTGCGCCGGCGATGCGATCCCGGCCGAAGTAGTAGCCGGCGAAGGGCGACTGCTTGTTGCCTTTCTCCGCGAATATCCCGGACATGCACGGCCACTGATAATCGTCGAGGCAGTGGCCATAGGCGGAGGATACGTTTTCCGTTCCATCCCAGGCTTCGGAACGCAGCAGGCGGCGGCGCACGTCGGCAAGGTCGGTGGTAATCTTCCGCGCCCCGGTGGGCGCAGGCCCCGTCAGAGGTGTTCGGCCGATTATGCTGAAACCGTTCGCGGCGATGTCCGCGCTGCCGAAAGCGAGGCTGAGAAAGGCCGGCAATGACGGCTTGCCATCGATCGCACCGCTTCCCCAGCCTTTGGCATAATCGACGTCCAGGACCGGAACGATCTGCATTTCGCGCACTTTCCAGATGCCATCCTCGCGCACGAAGCGGTTGCGGAACACGCTGACCTTCCAGCGGGCGGTTCCTGCATCGGCATCGCCGATCATCGCCAGTTCGGTGCCGCGCGCGAACGCTTCCAGCCCGCCGGGCATTATCTGAACGGTGGTGTCGAACGGCAGGTGATCGTTGAGTATCCCATGGCTGAGGTTCTTGGGCCCCATCAGTTCCATTGCTTCACGGACGCCCTGCCTTCCACGAAAGAGCTTCCCGGCAGTTTCGATCACGCCGTCTTCGGTGAACAGATCGACCACATCGTCCCACATCCGCATGTCGACATAATATCCATACGCGTGCTGCAGGTTGCGGATATCGTCTTCGTCGTTGAGTGCGGCAACGCGATCGGAGAGCGCCTGTATGCTGGCCTCGCTGGCGGGCGGCGCGCCCTGCGGCTTGGGGATCGGTATGCCGACTTCATCGATAGTGAAATGGTAGGGGACGATGGGCAGATCCTTTTGCCCCACGTTGCTCCAGCCGGTCTCGTACTCCCCCTCATACTCCGGATGGTAATGCAGAACGGCGATCTTCCATTGGCCGTCTTCGATCACGTATCGGTTCGTGTACACCCCGCCTTCCATCCAGGCACGCCCATTGCCGTCGCCCCTGAAGGCAAGTCCGCGCCAGCGCCCTTCGGCGGACGCGCCGTCGACGGAGAGGTTGACCAGCGGGTCGTCGATCAACTCGGTGTTCACGGCGCCCGGGCGGGTTACCGGGCCGCTCCGCCCGCCCAGCCAGGCGGCAATGGCGCTGTGGCCGTTTATTCTTTCATCGCCCCAGACGATCTCTCCCCTGGCCGAAAACAGCCCGGCCATTTCATCCCACAGCCCGTATTGCGCATACTGGGCGTAGGTCCGCTGGACATTCTTCACGGCCCGTAGCGATTCCAGCCGGCCGACATCGCGTGCCAGCTCGTCGATCTGTTGCGGCGCGGGCGCGTTCGCCCGGGTCGCTGCGGCGGGGCCCAGCAGGAGGATGGCGATCATCGCGAAACGGAGGATAAACTGAGGCATCTCGACAGCTCCCAAGCAGCCTTTTTACGCAGCATGTGGGGGTGATCCGTCTGGGGCAAGGATGAACCGGGCGGCGGTCACTGCCGTGCCGATAATTGCGCCACCTCAGTCAAGAACGCGGTATTCTGGCCGCAGGATCAATTACCATCACCCTTTGGGTAAGGCGCGCTGGTAAGGGCGTGTATTAATGGGCGTTGCTGGTCCATGCGTTGACAGGGATCGTTGCCGGTGCGACGATTTGACGGAAGATCAGCGAGCAGCCGCCCAAAAGGGTGGGGCTCTCTGGGAGGATCGCTGGATGGATTTCATCAGCACGAACGGCTTGCCGCCGATGGGACGAGGCGCCGCGTGGGGTGCGCTTTACGCCACGCGTATGAGCAAGTGCCAGTTCACCCCCGATGATGCCGATCAGTTCGATGCGGAACTGCGGATTACGCAGCTCGGCCCAGTGAAGATCGCACGGCACGCGGTGGACCGCTGCAGTGTGGAGCGCCGGCAAAGCGATATCGTGAGCAGTGCGCCGCGCCTGTACAATTTCCTTCTTCAGGCGGAAGGGACCGGCACCTTCTATCAATGCGGCAAGGAATCCGAACTGACGCCGGGCGATTTCGTGCTGTGCGACACCGGGCTCCCTCACTTCTTCAAGACGGAAGGGCCGGCCGTGAATGTGATGGTTCGCGTGCCGCCAAAGATCCTGCACGCCTATCTTCCCACGCCTGAACAATTTTGTGGGCAGCATCTCGGCAGGGCCACGGGCCTTACAGGGACGGTGGCGGCAATGGTGCGCGAGCTGAGTTCGGTCGAGCGCCTGCATTGTTCCCCGGTGGATGAGGATCGGGTTGCCCGCTACCTGCTCGAGATGATCTCGATGTCGTACACCATGGGTTGCGACGCGCATGGTGATGCTTCGGCGATCGCATGGCAGCGGCGGAAGGATGTGGTGCAGTTCATCGAGGACAATCTTCGCGATCCCGATCTTTGTCCGGCCCTGATCGCCAGAAACCTGCGTATTTCGCCGCGGTATCTGCGCACGGTGTTCGCATCGGGCGGGGAGAAGATGTCCGCCTATATTTTGCGCCGGCGGCTCGAGGAATGCGCAAGGCAGATGTGCAATCCTGCCTGGAACGCCCACACCCTGACCGAAATCGCCTTCTCGTGGGGCTTCAACAGCGCTGCCCATTTCACCCGGACCTTCCACGAAAAGTACACGATGGCCCCGCGCGAATTCCGCAAGCGGGGGATCGAGAAGGCGGCGCTGGCAATAACAGCCCCGTGACGTCCACGGTGGGGCTTCTGAAACCCTCCTGACACAGCAGGGCATTCGCTTCCACGTTCGGCCTGGGCGATGCCTTCGGCCGGCGCCAGATGGCGCATCGCGCAAGTCCTTTGGCCCCGGCAGTCAAGCAGCAGGACTGCCCGCGCCTTAGTCAACGCTCCATTGGCCCGCATGCTCGCGGCGATATCGCCGCTTTCACGCGGCGTCGGACGGCAAGGAACAAGGTGCATGCCCCTCAAGTTGATCGACACGCATGCGCATCTCGTTTCCGACGATTGGGACACATATCCACCGCGGGCCTTCGGAGCGGGCCTGCCCATACCCGAGCGAACCGAACACACCGTCACGGCGGAAGCGTTGATCGGGATGATGGACGAGAATGGCGTCGCCATCGCCTGCCTGGTGCAACGGGGCCATATCTACGGATACGACAATAGCTACATCCTCGATGCGGCGGCCCGGTATCCCGATCGATTGCGGCCCGTCGTCATCCTCGACACCCAGGCGGCGGAAACGCCCGCCATTTATCGCGATCTGGTGCAGGATGGCCGCGCGTGCGGTTTCCGCATGGCCCAATCGCGGCCCTGGCTGCTGGACACGGCCTGGATGAGTTCTCCGATCGCAATGCAGGTGTGGGATGCCTGCGCCGAATTCGGCACTCCCATGACACTGATCGTGTTCAACAACCAGCTGCCCTACGTTCTGCCGCTGGTGAAGGTGATGGCCCTGCAATATCCCCACCTGCCGATCATCCTGGACCATGCCGGTACGCACTATGGAGCTTCCCAATACGAAGTCGCGCTGGCTGACGAGGCTGGCAAGCCGATACGGATGCCTCCGCCGCCCGACCTGGGCATAAATTCCACGATCAGCATCTTCGAAGATATTCCGAATGTTTATTTCAAGATCACCGAAATAAACATGGAGCGTTTCGACAAGGCAGGGGTGCGGGCGGCGGATTTCGTCCGGCAAATGGTCGACCGCTTCGGTGAAGATCGGCTGATCTGGGGATCCGACGTGGGCCAGAGCAGGCTGTGGACCTATCGCGAGAAGGTGGCGATGGCCTGGGCCGCAGCGGAGCTGCTCACGGACGCCGAAACTCGCAAGTTTCTGCACGATAATGCCCATCGGCTTTATGGCTTCGGCCACGCAGTAAACTGATACCCGCTGCCGTCACCAGGAAGCGTGTCGGATTGCTTCACAGCCAAGGCGATACGCGAAGGCGTTTGTTGAAAAATCGCCGCTCAGGCGGTGATTTTTGATCTCATCCTCGTCGTGTGGGGCGTCCGCCGGATGCGGCGGGCCACAATATCCGCGATTATTGCCGGTTGGCATGACCTTTGCTGCGCAATCGGGGGTCGGGGCCAATGCATCCGCCTGCGAGTGGGTAGACCACCCAGTCCGCCAGCGAGAGGCCACGGCTGAACGGCGGTGCAGTGCGTTCTGCATCGTGCGCCTGAACTGCGCGAGAGCATCCCGCGCGATTGGAGGACGTTATGACCGAGCAAAAGACGCAGCCGACTGAAATCTGGTTCACCCGTTGTGGCGGGGCGACGGCATCTACCATCGCGATACAGGAAGATTTCCTGCAGGAAGAATTCGCGTCGGGCGGGGATGTGATCCTGAAGTCCTTGAGGGATTCCGGGGATTCCTCCGTCCGGGAAAGCCATTTCGATCACTCGGTCCTGTCGATGTTTCGCGAAGGTGGCAATATTCCACCGATCTGGGCACGGGCACGCGGGGCCGAGACCGTGGTCATCGGCATCAGCTGGGTGGACGAATTCCAATCGATCGTGGTCCGCGCAGACAGCGATATCCGGTCGCTGCAAGACCTCAAAGGCCGCAGGCTGGCGGTTCCGCTCTATTCCAACATCACCATCGATTTTCAGCGCGGGGCGAATTTCCACGGCCTGGCTAATGGTCTGGGTATCGCGGGTCTGGGTCGGGAAGATGTGACATTCGTGGATGTGCCGGTGGAGCGTGGCGCAGGCGGCTCGTCAGGTGCCGCGGAACTCGCCGCCCTGTTCGACGGGCGGGTGGACGCGGTGTTCCTGCGGCAGGCTTCCGGTCTGCGCCTGGCGCATGAATATGGCGACCGGCTGCGCGAGCTTGTCCGCCTTACCGATGAACCCGATCCGTTGAAGCGCATCAACAACGGCACGCCGCGGCCGGTTACCGTGCATCGGCAGTTCCTCGAAGAGCATCGCGATCTGGTGGTTCGTTATCTGGCGGTACTGCTGCGAGCGGCTGATTGGGCGGAAAACAATCCGGAAGCGGCACTCGATGCGGCAACCCGGGAAGATGGCCGGTCGACCCGCGAAGTGATCGCCGCGACCTTCCCGCATCTGGCCACGAGCCTGCGCCCGCGGCTTAGCGAGGAGTATGTCGCCGGTCTGGAGGCGCAGAAGGATTTCCTGTTCAAATGGGGCTTCCTGGAGGTGAATTTCGAGATTGCCGATTGGATCGACTACGGGCCGCTCGAGGAAGCGGAGCAACTGATCGCCAGCCAGTCCGCGATCGCGGCCGAGTAACTTCAGGAGACATATCGATGAGCGAGAACCTGACAGACATCGAACTGGCCGACTACATCTCAAAGGCCAGGAGCGACGCCGTCCACGCCTTCAATTTCCTGAAGGACAGCGGCACCCTTACCGCCAGCCTCATCTTCAATATCGCCCATGCCATTCCGCAGAAGGATATTCTCCTTTCCATCCGGTTTCCCGCGCCGTGGTCCCGGGACAAGGAGGTCAAGGTAACGGCGTCGCGCTTTTCGGATCATGAGGATTCCATCCTCCATGAAAAACGCCTGGCTGCCGATACGCTGATCCACGCGCATACACCGCATCTCGCCGCGTGGTCGCTGGCGCACAAGCCGTTCCCGATCCTGTATGTGGCGGCCCAGCGCCATCTTCTGGCCCGTGAGCTTCCCAATCATCTGGAGCGTAACCGGACCGTGCTGGACGTGGTGCAGGAACGGCTGGACACCTATCCCGACCTCGCCCCGCCGCCGGGATTGCTCGAAAGCAATGGCGGCGCGAATTTCTGGGGCCGGGGTATCGTCGAAACCGCTCAGATCATCCTGCTTATCGAGGAGTCGGCGCGGCTGCAGGCGATCGCGGCCCAGATCGGCGGAGCCCAAGTCTACACGCCGGGCGCACTGGATGTGCAATGGAAGCGGACCGGCCTGTTGGAGAAGTCACGCGCCTTCGCTCGGGACTATGCACCCGCCTAGAGCCTATTGTTCGGACTATCGGTTTGGCATCGCGCCCAGGCACAAGCTCTTCAGCTCGGTGCCTGGGCGTGATGTGGTTCGGGCATGGAGCGGAGAAGTGTTGTGCATTGCACAATCCACTTCTCAAAAATGCGCAAACGATTACTGAGAATTAAGTTATCATATTGATTTATAGCAATAAAAATCCTTGGCATGAGGCTTGCTTGGTTACTGTCAGAAAAACCGGAATTGCTCTTTCGAGAGGAGGTTTCCGGCTCTGTACAGGAGGACTATGTGAAGCTTTCTCATCGTTTTGCCGGGATCAGCGCGTTGGCCCTGATCGCTGTTTCCGCACCCGCTCTGGCTGAAGCTGACGACGATAATACGGACCTTCAGGCAAACGATGCTGAACGGGAAAGGCGGGAATATATTCTGGTCCAAGGCGCACGGTCCCAGGACAGTACCGTGCTGCCAGCCCGTAATCCGACATCGATCTACGGGACCGAGGCCAGCGTGCTCGATACTCCGCGCTCGATCACCCAGATCAATCCCGAGCAACTGAAGAATGATATCATCCTCAGTTCTGACGATCTGGCCAAATATACGCCCGGTATCACCCGTGGCGGAGGACAGAATGCCGGGATCGCACCGCAGCTGCGCGGGCAGGGGTCGGAGGTTTTTCAGGATGGCCAGCGCGGCTATGCCGTGCGCCATCCCACCAATCTGAATGCGTTCGAAGGTGCTGATATCGTCGGCGGGCCGTCCTCGGTTATCTTCGGTTCGGTGACCGGCAGCGGCGGATACATCAACTACCTCAGCAAGAAGCCGGATTTCGAACAGCAGCGCACCAGCTTCAACCTGCGGCTCGGCACGCTGATACCTGATGGGGAATCCCGCACGGCCATAACCGCTACGATCGACACAACCGGCCCGATCAGCGAAACGCTGGCTTACCGCGTCAGCGGGACATTGCAGCGCCAGGAAGATTATTACGACAATGTCGAAAACAACTTCAACGCGATCTACGCTGCATTGGCATGGAAGCCGGACAGCCAGTTCCGGGCCGACCTGAATTTCGCGTATGACGATTATTACGACTGGAACATCACGCACGGCTGGAACCGCCCGACCCAGGAACTGGTGGATGACGGGCTCTATTACGCAGGCCGTTCGACGCCGATAATTCAGAATGGCGCCGACTATTGGTCGCCGGTGTTCGCATCCGGCGCGGCTGACTCGGCCGTGCTGGGTTGGGAAAGACGCGCGCGGAATTCGGCGGGGCAATATGCCGTGGTTCCGGGCAGTTTCCAGACCGCCTCGCCCAACACGCAGGCCAGCCCCGGAACGGTTCGCGGCTGGGTCTACGACCCGACGCTGGAAGGCAACGAACTGGTGCCGCTTTCCCCCCAGCGTTCACAGCGCGCCGAAGATCAGAATACCTCTTCACGGATTACGACGCAGTTGAGGCTGGCTTACGAGTTCAGCGGGAACACCAGCCTCGTCAACAGCACCTTCTATCAGGCATCCAAGGATACGACGAATGCGACAGGCTCATTCCAGTCCCAATCCAGGGATCGGATTTTTGATAACCGGCTGGAACTGCGCCATCGCTTCGAAAATCTGTTCGGGCTGGGGATCACGGATGACAGCAATACGGGCGTAATCTACCGCCGGGAAACCAACCGGTCGCTGTCGGCGAACAACAGCTTCTTCCACATTAATGCCTACGATCTGACGCTCGACCCTTCGACCAAGAATCCGGGCGATCTGTTGGGGCTTACCTCGTTGAACCCGGCAGGCGGGAATGGCGCGTGGATTGGCCAGCCCGGTGTGGCGCAGGAATCCATCTATTTCGGGTGGCTGAACCTTCCCGCCATGTATCCCGCCGGCAATGGCCTTTATGCTGAATCCGTCGCCTCCTACACTGCGGAAAGTGCATGGAGCACGACGACGCTGTTCACCCAGCACAACCTGACATTCGGTGACCACGTGGGGCTGAACGTCGGCGCGAGCCATAGCTGGGTGGATGCCAAAATCTCCAACCCGTTCCCTTTGCCCGGAGCGAGCGATCGCGCGGATCAGGATGTCTTCAAGCTCTATTCGGTGCAGGCCAGCCCCTATGTGAAGCCGACCGACAACAGCACGATCTATTTCACCTATGACCGCTCGATCGCCATCAACACGGGCGGCTTCGCCAGCGGGCTGAGCTGGGGAAGCGGTGCCTATGCCAACACGCTGAACCCGCTGGCGTTTCAGAGCCTCAGCGAACTGTATGAAGTGGGGGCGAAGGCCGAGCCGATCGCCGACAAGCTGTTCCTTACCGTCGCGGCCTTCTGGCAGGCGCGCGACCAGGCGCCCGACCAGTTTAACAATATCGCCCGGTTGCGCGTGAACGGGATTGAATCGACCGCGCGCTTCCAGCCAAGCGAAGCAGTGCGCGCCGGGGTGAATTTTACCTGGCTTTCCGCGTATAACGAATACACCTCGCAGGCCGGTTTTGCCCCGCGTGGTTTCGTGCCGGACAATGGAACGGTGTTCAGCGACAGCAATGTGCTGAACCAATTGCCGTCCGGCCGCTTCGATGCGGTGCAGATTCCCGAATACAGCCTCAGCGGCTTTATCGATTACCGGCACAAATCCGGCATCGGGGCGGAACTGTCTGCCTGGTGGACGAGCGACTGGTATCTCAACCTCAGCCGCACGGTGCACATACCGGACAGCTTCAACGTCGATTTGTCCGTCTATTACCGCAAGGCGAACTGGAACCTGACGCTGCAAGCGCTGAACCTGACGAATGAGAGGAATTTCGTCAGCGGCCTCGCCGGTTCCACCAACACCTTCCTGCAACCCGGGCGAGGCAGATCGCTGCTGCTTCAGGTGGGTTACAACTTTTGAGGGCGGAGATGGCGCGGCCCGTGTGCGGGGTCGCGCCATCTTTCGAATGACCGCCAGCGTCTGGCGACTGCGAACTGTCGGAGGTTTCATGCCGAGCGAACAAACCCGCAGACATTTTCTGTTCTCGTCCGCCATGGTCGGTGGCGGTCTCCTGCTCGGGGGAAGCCTGGCCGGCTGCGGCGATGGAGCCATCCTGGGCGATGACCTGGCGGACGCCGATCCGGTGCATGGCGGGCGGTTGAGGCTGGGGATCGAGGCCGGCGGCCAGTCAGGCAATCTGGATGCGCACAAGCCCACCGGCACGTCGAGCACCATCCGGGGCTTCGCGCTCTACAGCAAGCTGTGGGAGTGGAACGACGACATGTTCCCCCAGCTTGCGCTTGCCGAATTCGCGGAGCCGTCGGCAGATGCGTCGTCATGGACGATCCGGTTGCGGCAGGGCTTGGAATTCCACCACGGCAAGACGATCAGCGCGGACGATGTGATCTTTTCCGTCCTGCGTCTTACCGATCCCAACCTCGCATCCTCCTATGGCAATATCGTTTCTTCGGTGGATCGCAGCAAAGTCACCAAGCTGGATGATCGCACTGTGCGCATCGGCTTCAAGGACGGCATCGGGTTTGTCCCGCTTCCCGATACCTGGGTGAATTTCGGCGGTATCGTGCCGACCGATTACCATCCGATCACGAATCCGGTGGGGGCCGGGCCATATCGGTTGAAGGACTTTCAACCCGGACGGCGATCTCTCTTCACGCGGTTCGAGAATTACTTCCGCGAAGACCGCCCCTATCCCGATGAGCTGGAGATCATCGAATTCAAGGATGCCCTCACGCGATACGAGGCGCTGCTGAGTGGGCAGATCGATCTGGCTCATTCACTCGGCGCCGAGCAGGCGCCCCTGTTCAAGGGCGAGAAGCGCGCCCGGTTGCTCGTTTCCCCGACCAATATGTGGCGCTCCTTCAATCTCAACCTGGACAAGCCACCGTTCGATGATGTGCGGGTAAGGCAGGCTTTCCGGCTGCTGCTGGACCGGGAAGACATGGTCCAGCGCGTGCTCTACGGGCAGGGGCGGATCGCCAATGACCTCTACGCGCCCCACGATCCCACGTTCAATCACTCCATCCCCCAGCGCGAACATGATCCGGTGGAAGCGCGGCGCCTGTTGCGGCAGGCGGGTATTGGCAGCCAGACCATAGAACTGGTGAGCGATCCCGTGGGGGCGGGCGCGGCGCTGGTACTGGCCGAACAGTTCGCCCAGCATGACATCAAGATAAAGGTGAAGCAGGTCGATCCATCGATCTTCAATGGGCCGTTGCGCAACAGTTGGTCGTTCAGCACGGGTGGATCGATCGGTCATCCGTTCCTGGCCGCGGCGGCTGGCGCCGACGGGCCGCTATCACAGGCCAATCGCAGCAACTTCCGCGATCCCCGTTTCTACGAACTGATCGATCAGGCCATGCGGACGCCGGACGTCGAAGAGCGGAAGCCCCTGGTCCATGAGGCGCAGCAGATCCAGCACGACCGAGGCGGGCTGCTGATCTGGGGTTTCAGCGATACGCTGGACGGAATCGCTCCGGGAGTGGGCGGCATCAAGGCCGAACGATCCCATTTCCCCACCTGGCGCTTCGATCGGATCTGGCTGAACCGCCAGGTATAAATCTACGGTCGCGCGCGTCCTTTTCCTCGTCATTCCCGCCTTCGCGGGAATGACGAAGGAGCTTGATAGGTCCTGACTCTAGGCGAAAATGAATTGGACTTGTGCGAGATTTCGCGTGCCTGAAGCGAGTGCTTTGTGGTCGATACCGTTCTTGCAACTGATGAAATTCCAACACCGGCCTGAGCGGCAAGGTCCGTAGGTCATTGATAACTCACATCTATGCCTGATGGCCCGATCCTTGCTTGCGTCTGGAGGATAGGCCGCCGGTTGCAAGCCTGCAGAAGTGATGGTGGCCGAAGCAACGCAAGGAGCGCTTATGCCTGTCGAATTCGTTGGCGGCCTTTTCCCCCGCGACCAGTTGAACCAGTTCCGCGCCCATCGCGGAGCACCCGATCTCGATTACCTGCGCGATCTTGCGCGGGCGCATGAGCATGCCGGTTTCGATCGCGCGCTGATCGCCAATGGCGGCGCCGATCCGATCTTCCTTGCCACTTATGCAGCCGCGCACACGGAGCGGCTGGGTTTCATGATCGCCCATCGCCCTGGCCTGACCGCGCCGACGGTGGCGGCGCGCGCATTTGCGACCCTGGATCACACGACCGGAGGCCGGGTGCGCCTGCACGCGATCACCGGATTTGCGCCGGAGCCCGAGCATGGCGAGACGCTGGCGGACAAGAATGAGCGCTACGCCCGGGCTGAGGAGTATCTCGAGGTCATCCGTCGTAGCTGGACGGAGCAGGAACCGTTCGACTTCGACGGCAAGTACTACCAGCTGAAGGGGGCGTTCTCGCCGATCAAGCCACGCAGCCAGCCGCATGTGCCGATCTCCGTCGGCGGGTCTTCCGATGCGGCCTATCACGTTGCCGTGAAGCACTCCGACCTCTACGCGTTGTGGGCCGAGCCGCTGAAGGATACGGCTGAGCGGATCGCCAAGCTTCATCAGATCGCCGCCGAACACGGCGTTGCCGCACCGCGCGTCAGCCTGTCCGTTCGCCTGATCATCGGTGAAACGGAAGACCAGGCATGGGCGAAAGCCCACCGGATAGTCGAACAACTGGCGGCCGGCCGGGCAGAGTCCCCGTTGCGCGGGGATCGCGGGCAGAGCGGAGGCGGCGCGCGCCAGCTCGCCTTTGCCGAGCAGTCGGAGCGGTTCGACCGGGCGCTGTTCCTGGGCACCTCTACAGCTATCGGCGGGGGGACCGATTCCACATCGCTTGTCGGCACACCGGACACGATCGTTGCAGCCCTGCTGGACTATTATGACCTCGGCGTAACGACGTTCCTCAACCGGGGTTACGACCCATATTACGACGCGGTGGAGTATGGCCGGTATATCATTCCGGCAGTGCGGGAAGCTGTAAGGCAGCGCGAGGCTGCATCGACCCGTAAGGTTGCCTGACGGTCAAGTTCTTTCGGGTGATCAGGGCGCAGCCACGCTGCGTCTCCGTAAGCCGGCCAGCCGGTGTTGTCAGACCAGACGTACCTGCTGCCGGCCGCCGGGTTCGGTGCGCCGTATCCACCACTCCACAGCAAAGAGGTTCGGTATCCAGCACGTCCAGCCGACAACGTTCAAGGCCAGGACAGTTCCCATTCCTGCCAGCATGCAGAGTGGCATCTCAATGCGCAGAGTCACTGCCGCATAGGTGAGCGCGAAGTTTCGGATCATCCACCGCCGATGGCCCGCAACATCGCCTCGCCGGATTGTCGCGTAGGCGTTCCAGCCGGTGTAAAGCCAAGCCAGTGCCAGTGCGATGAAGGCAATTCCGAAGGTGTTGGAGGCCAGGCTGGCCGGAGAAAGATACAGACCGCCCAGCGCGCTCAAGCCTACGGCGATCAGGTAGATGCGACCAAGCCACCGGTGAAGCCCAAGGTGACGCCGGCGAAACCCGGCATGAAACTGTAGGGGCCCGATGAGAGATGCGAGGCCGCCGCCGACGGTGTGGACAAACGCTATGATGGGCACGGCGAACATCCGGGCGTAGTGATCGCCGAGCTGCGGATAGGCGACCGATACGTACAGGCCCCAGACGCCCGAAGCGAAAGAAAGCAAGGCCATCACCCGCCAGCCGATCCTTGGCCAGGGGATCGACTTCTCGGGATTAGCGGAAGTTGCGAGGGTGGCCATCGCTTCAACTTCCCAGGCGATGTATGGCCATCTCGCCATTGCGCCGAACGCCGATTTTCGAAATCAGGCCGTTCCGAAGCTCGTAGTCAACGCATACGCGGCCTTCGATGTAGTCACCCTTGGCAAGCGCCCCGAGCACAAAATCGGGAGCGTCCTGGATTGCGGAGAATCGCGTTGTCGCGTCCAGGGTGATGGCATCGTCGGATGCCTCGACCGAATGGATGGCAAGCTTTTCGCGTACCCTCTCGAACATCGGGCGGTAGAAGCCGACGATGCCTTGCGGACCGTGAATTGGCGGAATGCCCGAACTGAGCTGGAGCACTACCTCATCGTTGTAGAAGGCGGAAAAACGCTCGCAGTCGGCATTGCCAAACGCCGAAACGTAGGAGTGGAAGGCCGCGATCTGACTCGGGTGGGGCCCCAGCCTCGGCAGCTTCGTCACGCCCTTCTCGGGCGGCCATGTCATCGCCTTGAGTTCGGCAACCTTGCCGTCGCGTAACAGGTAGGTGACGAAGAATTTCACCGTCACCATGTCGCCCGGATGAAGATGCTTGAAGGGGAACTCGGGCCGCTCCTTCGTGGCATGAAAGTCCATGTCCACTTCCGCAAAAATGTAGTCACCTTGCTGCAGCACCAATTGCGGGCGCATGACCTCGCGCACTCCGTCGTGAGCCCAGCGCAGGAAGCTGATCAGCCCGTCCTTGCCGCTGTAGTCACGCGAGCCGCCTGAGAAGGTGATGTCGTCGTGAAAGAACTGTTCCACCAGCGCGTCATCGTCGCCGGTGTTGAAGCAGGTTTCGTAAGCCTTGTAGTCCATTGGAAAATTTCCCTTCAAACCAGGCCCGATGGCCGGATCAACGAACCGTCAAACCAGTTTCCGTGGTAGGCTGGCTTCATGTGGATCGGTGTTTTGACCGTTGCGATCGGGCCGGCCGCTATGTCGGTGGCCTTGAACAGATTGAGTTCGGTCAGCAGTGTTTCCGTGTCGGTCGCTACCTGAGCGATCCAGCCATCACCTTCCGGCGCGTCGGGGCTTCTGGGAATGAACACCGGCTCCTGGACCACCTTTGAAGGACCACCGTCCCACAAGTTCGTGGTGCGCTCCTGCAGGTCTACGTGGGCCATTCCGCTTCGGCTGGGGCCGCCAAAGCCAAGCATCCAGCCATGCCGATGCTGCTGCATCTGGAAGCGATCATCGATCTTGGGAAATTCGCCAATGTAGTCGCTGAGCACCTCGCTGCTTTCGAAGCCGCCGCTGTTGGACGCCATATCGACCGTCCAGCGGGTGAGCTTCACGGCCGCCTTGGTGGGATCGAACGGTTTTCCGCGTTCGGGAAACCACGGGAAGAGATTTCCCGGCGCGACGCAGGTGTCGAAGAACAGCCGCGTGCCGTCGTTCCAGGCATTCATCTTGTGGCTGGTGAACTGGTTCGGTGCAGTGAACCACCTGATGTCTTCACCTTTACCAAAGCGAGGAAGCACACCAAGGTGAACGTCTCGCGCCGGGTCCCAGTGATAATAGGTTTCACCCTGCTTGAGCGCTTCTTCGCCTGCGCCCATGATCGGCACGACAGGAAAGCAGATGTAGTCGCGCGTTACACCGCAGTCGTGCAGTTCCGCGAAGTAGGGCAGCTCGAATTCGGCTGTGTGAATGACCCGTCCGGAAGGATCGACTTCGAAATAGACGGCATCACGCGTGAATTCTCCCTTGGTCGCAAAAGCGAAACCGACGAGGTTGCCGTTCCGGGGATCGATCGCGCAGTGCGCGGAGCATGTCGGATAAGGATAGGTGCCGTGGAAGTCCCAGGTGCCGATCGTTTCGAGCGTGACCGGGTCCATGGCAATCGGAAGGGCGCCCTCCCAGAAGGCAAGCAGGACACCGCCATGTAACAGGACGCTCGTATTGGCGAGGTCGCGCGGCAGGCCGCCCAGCTCGGGATCGTCAAGGTGGCGATTGCGATACTTGCCCATCAATGCGCGCCCGGCCTCGCGTTCCTTGAGGAAGCGCCTGGATTTGGCATAGCGGCTCTGGAGGCCGACTTTCCCATTCCGGATTCTGAAAAGGGAGATCATCCCGTCGCCGTTGAAGGGTATGTCGTCTGCAAAACGCGGGGCAAATTGATGGTCCGCAGCCGCTCGGTAGAAGCCGCCGTCTATCTCCTGCGGGATCGTTCCCACGACTTCGAGGTCGTGGATATCGACCTCTGCCCGCGAAGGGGTGTTTACGCCCGTAAAGAACGGGCTGGGCGGGAACAATTCCATGTGATCTCTCCAAATGCTCGGCCAATTGGTGTGCTTGGTTTTCTGTTGGCTCGGACGGGCCGACGCATCATGCGGCAGCGGTTTCCTTCTCGACGCCCTGTTCGCGCCTGATCAGCTTTTCCAGAACGCGGCGCGCCCGGATCGCGCCATTGTCTTCCGGGAAGATGACCGGGCGCTCTGCCCAGAAGTCGAGGCTTTTCATCGACCGCTGCTGAGCCTCCAGCATAGGGGCATCTTCAGTCTCGAAGGTCTGGCGAGTGATCGCCTCCACCATTTCGGTGATCTCTTTGGGTTCACCTAGGTCGAGGCGCGCCACGGACCAGAAGTAGTGTGTGGAAACGTCCGTCTCGGGCGTCGCGAAATGCGCCTGATGAACGGGATAACCCTCTTCCCTGGGGCGTCCTGTCTTAGTGACGCCGTTGTAGAGATAGACGCTGGCCGGAGCGTTCCACCGCATGTTCGTCCATTGGTCGACAATGGGTTCATTGTTTACATAGGCCAGGAACTGTTTGGGAGTTTCACAGTTGGGCGACCACCAGTCGCTGTGCACCGTCTCGCCGTCCTGCCAGCCTTTGTATTCGCCGATGGAAAGCGAACCATTTCCGATCGTCGCAAGGTGCAGGTAATCGAGATGGCTCAAATCCATCAGGTTATCGATTTCCAGCAGGTAGTTCGCGTTGATCGCCGACAGCCCCCGGATAGTTTCGAACTTCTCGTCTGTCAGGAATGCAAAGTCGGGGATCAGGTCCGGCTCGGCGGGACGGTCTCCCATCCAGATCCAGATTGCGCTGTGACGTTCTTCGACGGGATAGCTCCTGATGCGCGCCGTGTTCCTGATGTGGTCGTTAAACCGGTCATCAATGCACTCTCCGCTGCTTTCGAAGCACAGGCCGTGATAGCCGCAAGCAATCCGATCGCCCTGAACGCGACCAAGCGAAAGCGGCACGAAGCGGTGAGGGCACCTGTCCTGCAAGGCTGCAATCAATCCATCGCTTTTGCGGAAAAACACCACCGGTTCATTGAGGAGCGTTCGTCCTAAAGGAGTGTTCACTACTTCATTGGACCATCCGGCGACGTACCATGCATTCCTGAGAAAATTGGTCATTACAGGCTTTCCTACCGCAATTTTTTTCGTACCACACCTGCTAATGCAGAGGAAATATAGGTGTCAACACATCTATATTTCCTCTGCCGATCTGGACAGGATAAAGTTCATCATGCATGCGGAAATCATGAGCAAAACCAGCAGCCTGCCTGCGAACCCGGACGTTCCATTCGATCTTTCCTGGAGCGAGCCACACCGGCTGACCGATCTTGAAGATCTGATCCCGGTGCGAATTGCGCGCCTCACGGAGATATTCATCCGCGTGGCCACGCTCGCCTTCACGGAGTCTTTGGGATTGCGGGCAACGGACCTGCGCATCCTCAATGTGCTGCATGCTGACGACGAGGTATCGGTTGCGGAAATCAGCCGGCGGGCGAGAATCGACAAAGCCTGGATCGGCCGGCTGGTCCGGGAGATGGAAGAGAAGAAGCTTGTCAGCCGCAAGCCGCATCCCAACGATGCACGGGCGATGCTGGTATCCCTGACCGATGAAGGGCGCGCGCTTCAGAAGAAGCTGCTTCCCGTTGCGCTGATGCATGAACAGCGTGCGCTGGGTGGCATCGACCGCGCGGAGTTCATTGCCATGCTGGATCTGTTCGAAAGGAACGGGATCGCGCTGCTTATGCAGCTTGAGCGAGGCAAGGCCCGGCAAGGCTGAGCGCATCGGACTAGAGGCGCACTTTTGGAACCAGAAGGTGTGCCGCCCCAGGCCCGCCAGTATGCACCGTGTGCAGGCCGCGATTCACCGTGTCCTCATGGTGTACGTAAAGCTTGGGTTTGGGATAGTAATATATATCCCGTCCCGCGATTATCAGGCGGAGGGTTTCCCCTTTTTCAAATCGCGTACCGGCCGGCAGGACCTCTATCTCGACATCGACTTGTTCGCCGGGAGCGACCTTCAGCGAGCGCTCATGCTTCAAAACCGGCTGGTAGTCGGTTGATGCCGTTATATCGAGTTCACGATGCGAGGCACGCAGCCAGCCCAGCGCCACCGGGCCATCCTCGAACACGGCATAGTGCACAAATCCGACGGGATTCCCGTCTGTGTCGAGCTTCTGAATGGCAACGAACAGGTCAAGGTCGTCCCCTTCGCTGGTCGAGACGCGCGCTTTCAGCTTCATGTGGCCAACGAGGTCGGTGGCCTCCTCGAACGTGTAGTCGAATACGGCTTGGCCTGCTTCGTCCAATGGTTCGTAGCTGAGTTGCGACTGTGCGGGCGGGGTCTCGTCCAGGAGCGAGCCGGAGGCGGCGTCGAGATATAGCTTCACATATTCGGTGTTCGGTACTGGCCATGCCTCAGCAGCCTTGGTGGTGCCGCTCCAGGCCCGATCGCGCACTTCGAGACGCACTGCCGGCCAGGCCGAAAGCTCGGTCTCCTGATCTTTCAGAAAGCGATCGAAGAACGCCTTCTGGCGCGCAACCATGCCTGGCTCATAGTACCACTGCCATTTCTTGCGGCCATGCACCTCGAGCCACTTCTGGTCGGATTTGATCTTCTTGAAACCTTCGAGCGTGCCTCTGGTGTGCAGGCCGTGGTCGCTCCAGCTGGCAACCACGTAGGCAGGCACCTTAACCTTCTCCAGTTGTGCGGCTTTTGATTTCCAGAACTCGTCGAAGAAGGGGTGCTCCACGGTTTCCCGCCAGAGATCCTCGATGCGATGGTCGGAAGCGCCCCATCTCGTCTGGATGTAGGGCCAGAAATAGGTTTCCGGAATTCCGCCATGACAGGTTACTTCGCGATAGGTGTCGGTCCAGCCTTCCCAAGGGTTGATGGCAGCCAGATGGGGCGGATTCAGTTCGGCCACTCGCCACTGCATCACCGTGAGGTAGGAGACGCCTGAAAGGCCTACCTTCCCATTGCTCCACGACTGCACCCCGGCCCATTCGATAACGTCGTAGAACGCCTCGGCTTCCTGTGGGTCGATGAAACGCGCATCGGTCGAGGCAAACCACGTGCCGGGAATGTCGGCGGTTATCAGGGCGTAGCCTTGCCTGGTCCAGTAAACCGGATCGGGTGCTTCGAAGATGGTATAGTCGGAAATCCATTCGGCCTGAACGCCGCTGTCGGGATAGATCTTTGCTAGCGGGGCGGGGTCGTGCTTTCCATAAGGCGTCCACGCGACAAGGGGTGGAACCAGTTCCTCGCCGAGAGGGCGGAAGATGTCCGCATAGACCGGGTATCCAAAGCGTGTCGGAATCTGGACGTCCCGCTCGATGAGCATGCCGTTTTCGATGGTCCGTGAATACTGCCTTTGGCGTGCACCGCGGAACTCGGGCGAATTCACTGCCTTCCTGAAACGCAGGCCACTCATAATCATCCCACCCAATCTCTTGGCGAAGTTGGTCCGCCGAACTCGGGCATACCTACGATAGGTCAATAAGATGTCAAGGCATCTAATTTTATCGAGTCGACGGGGCGTGCGGATACCGGAATGCATCCATTTTTTCGCGAAAATCCTTGGAATCTCCCAGTTTTGGAAGGAGAATATTACATGTCTAGACATTTAAAAAATCTTGAGCTAGCGATGCGCCCGAGAGGATGAGCGCAGACTGGATCAAAGGTTCTCATCCGAAAAAACCGATAAAAGATGAGGGAGTGCATGATGAAGGGCCAAAAACTCGGACTGCTTGCCACAAGTGCGATTTACGCGCTTGTTCCAGGGCAAGTGAATGCGCAGACAAGTAATTCGGTTGAAGCCGGAGCGCCGGAAAGCGCGTCCGCATCCGGCCGGGGTATTGATGAGATCATTGTTACCGCGCAACGACGGGAGGAAAGTGTCCAGCGCTCGTCAGTCGCCATATCGGTGCTTGGTGGCGAGGATCTGGAGCGCGCAGGTATCTCCACCGCCTATGATCTCAACAGTCAGGTTCCCGGACTGACCGTTGCGGGCGGCAACACCGCGCAAACCTTCATCCGTGGTGTCGGCGACTTCGGGAGCAGCGCTCTTGGGCAGTCGGCCGTTGCCTACAATCTGGACGGCGTTTACCTGGCCGATGGCGCGTCGGTCTTCACGCATTTCTACGACATCGAGCGGGTAGAAGTGTTGAAGGGGCCGCAGGGAACGCTTTACGGGCGCAACGCTTCGGGCGGCGCGATCAACCTTATCACTCGTAATCCGAAACTTGGCGAGATCGGGGCAAACCTTCTTGCGGAAGTGGGCAATTACGACCTGATACATGTCAGCGGGGGCCTGAGTGTGCCCTTGGGCGATTCCGTTGCTGTTCGCGGAGCTTTCAATGTCGTCGATCGGGACGGCTATCTCGCCGATGGCACCAATGACGATGTTCAGCAGGCCGGACGCCTGTCGGTCTTGTTCGATGGCGGTGGTCCCCTGCGAGTAACAGTGAAGGGTGACTATGAACACAGAGGGGGCCGAGGGACCGGCTCCGATCCGTTTCCGAGAGCGTCCGGGAGCGAAAAGTTCGCGGGGGCAATCAGCGCCGACGCAGTGGCGCAACTCTACGCCAATGCAGTTGTCCCGGGCTTCCTTCTATTACCTCCGGGTTCCGGGCTCCCCCCAGTGGCTGGCGGAACCTTGCTGGAAGACACCTTCGTCGACCATGAGCAGTGGGGCGTCATGGCCGAAATCGATTATGAACTCGGCGATGGATTGGTCGCGACTATCATTCCAGCCTATCGTTCCTCGACGAACGACGCCGGCAGCTACGTTCCGGGCGTGCCGTTCCTGGTCCAGGAAACCAGCAAACAGACCAGTGTCGAGGCCCGGCTGGCTTACGACAACGAATGGATCAATGCTGTCGTTGGCGGTTACTTCATGGATCTCGATCAGGAAACTGCCTCGCAGGCATATCTCCTGGCGGTCCAGACATCGTTCGGCGACAATGATCTCACTTCACGGAACTTTGCCCTGTTCGGTCAGGCGACATTCCACCTGACACCCGAGCTGCGTCTTGTCGCTGGCGGCCGATACTCCTGGGAAAACAGGACTATCGAGGGGAGCAGGCAGGCAGTCCCGGCGGCGCCCGTTCCGTATGCCGGCGAGGCTGATTTCAGGAACTTCTCCTACCGGGCAGGCCTGGAATACGACGTCGGCCCGCACAGCATGCTGTACGCCACCACGAGCCGAGGCTTCAAGTCGGGCGGTTTCAACACGTTTGCCCCCACGGCGGGCCAATCGAATGTGTATGATCCGGAGGTCCTCTACGCCTACACCCTGGGCATCAGGAACAGGTTCTGGGACAATCGTATCCAGTTCAACGTGGAAGGTTTTTACTGGGATTATCAGGATGGGCACACCACCCAGTTCGGATATGATCCAGTGGGTGATCTGCAGTTCCTGACCTTCAATGCCGGCGCTGCGGAAATCTATGGTGTCGAAGCCGATTTCGCAGTGAACATAATCGAAGGCGGCACCTTTTCTGCCAACGTAGCGTACCTTCACGCCGAATATACCGACTTCACCTATGAAATCCCCACTCCGCGCTACAACCCCGCAGCCAACGGCTGCCCGGCGGCGGTTGGTGGAAGTTTCGTGACGCTGAACTGCACCGGCTTCACCCTTCCTCGAGCGCCGAAGTGGTCGGGTTCAATAAATTATGAGCAGGAAATAGCGCTCGCAAACGGCGGCTCGATAGTCGCCGGCGGCGGGATCAAGTTTGCCAGCAGCCGCGAGCTTTCAACCGACTATGTCAGCGTATCACGAGACAAGGGCTATGTGTTGGGCGATGCATTTCTCACCTACAACTTCCCCGGCGACACGTTCAGCCTGACTGCGTTCGCGCAGAATATCGGAAACGTCGAATATGCGGTTGGCGGCATTCTCCATCCATTTGCGCCAGCGATCCTCTATCCCAACGTAGGGGCGCCGCGCACGTATGGTCTTCGTCTGACCGTCGACTACTAGAAATCCTCTCTCCCGGACGGCTCTGATCCACTATGGGTCGGGGCCGTCACCTTTGCCGGGGAATGCCAAGGGCAAATCGGAGTGCGGGATTGACCGCGATCCCTGCAACTTACTAAATCGAGGCCAAGATAAACTCTGGTGAGGGGCGCAGGTTATTAACGACAAGGCAGCCTCCACTCCGCCCAGGAAGCAGGCGGGCAAAGGTTCCAAGCGCGAGGATCAGCGGCTGGAACACCTGGTCACCGCGAAGATAGCGCGGCTTGGTGTTGCTGTGGAAGTCACTGCCGCATCGATCTACGAAGCGCAGTTCGGCGTTAAGAACCACGAGCTGAAAGTCCTGAACGTTCTGGCGTTTTCCGAACCGCTTTCATTGGCCGATCTGAGCCGCCGGGCACATGTCGATCCGGCTTGGGTAAGCCGGTCGGTCAGCGGTCTGGTCAAGCGCGGCCTGGTGGCGAAGTGGCAAAGCGCATCGGATGGCAGGGCATCCCTGGTGGAACTGACGCCGACGGGCGTCGATCTTGTGAGGCGCCTGAGCCCGACCATGATTCAACGCGAAGACGCTCTGCTGGTGGGGCTGGATCGAGAACTGGTGTACTGGATACTCGATACGCTGCTGGACCGCCTGGAGCGCAGTCGCGAGACTTGAGTTCGGCGCTGGAGCCGACCTGCCGGTGCTATGCGTCGTGCCATTCGAAGCTGGTACGTCCGGTCAAGTCAGCAGGTTTTCGCCGGGGCGGCTGCACCCGTTAACCGGCCACCAGCGACAGGGCAGGCCGTGGCCGCGAACTGTTCAGCAGCGGCACCTCGAAGCCGTGATCGAGGTCCAGCAACGGGAACAGCAGATGCGCCACCCGATGCGCCTCTTCGATCAGCGGCCAGCCGGACAGGATGAAGGCATGGGTGCCGTGGGCTTCGAATTCGCGCAGGCGGGCGGCAACGTTCTCCGCGCTGCCGACCAGCGTGGTCCCGGCAAGCGGCCCCAATATGTTGAAGCCGTGCAGGGCGGGGCCGGTCCAGAGATTGGGATAGAATTCGAAATCCTTCGCGCGCGGCAGCTTGCCTCCGCGGATCGTTTCGAGATTGCGGTTGATCTGCGGATCGTCGCTCCGATAGGTTTCAAGGGTTTCACCCGGCGGCAATTGCCGCTGAATTGAGCGGAGCGCGTAGTCCACCGAAGTCTGATCGACCAGCCACTGGGCATATTCCCACGCTTCTTCCTCCGTCTCCCGGACGATGATCTGCAGGCGTGTGCCGAAGGTCGGCTTGCGGCCGAACTTCGCGGCTTCCGCACCCACGCGGGCAAACTTCTCGCCCAGCAATCGGGGAGTGTTGGCGAAGCTCAGATAGGTGTCGAGCAACTGGGCCGAGTGAGCCACACCGGGGGCCGACGTGCCGGCGCCCCACAATTCGACAGGCTTGCGGGCCTGTCCATTTTCGTGGCTCGGGCGATAACCTGCCTGCGGCACCGGGGCGAGATTGATGTATTTTCCTTCAAAGCCGCCCGGCTCGCCCAGATAGGCGTGCTGGAATGCCCGCCAGTATTCCAGGCTGTAATCATACCGTTCGTCATGTCCGAAATGCATGCCGAACGCCTGCTGGGTGGCGTCATTGCCGTTGACCGCATTGATAAGCAGGCGATCGCCCGAGAAATTGTTGATCGTCAGCGCGATCTGCGCGAGCTTTGCGGGCGACAGCAATCCGGGATGCACGGCGCCGAGAAACCGCATCCTGCGCGTGGCGGATATGGTAGCCGCCGCCACGGTCATCACATCGTTGCCGCCATATCCGGTCGCCAGCAATGCGCCGTAATAGCCCAGCTTGTCGATCGATGCGGCCAGCTGCTGGAGGTGGTCGAAGCCGGTGTCCCAGCGGCCCTTGTCTTCCCATGGAACCACGCCGTCAGGCGCGGTCAGATACCACAATATCTTGATAGCCATTGATCTTCCCTCAGTTGGCCGGCTGCGCCGGGGCGAGCAGCGTCTCGGCGAAATCCGTGGTCAGGCGGGTGGCCAGATCGAGCGCGCGTGCATCACGCTCTGGATGGAGCGGGCTGAGATAGCTGTGATCGCCGCTGATGATCGCGATGCGATCTCCCTTTCCGCCCGCCGCTATGTATTGCTGGAGCACGGTGACGGGACAGACTGGATCGACATCGCCCAGTATCCACAATCGGGGGCGATCCTCATCGCCGAGCGCCGGGTAGAACAGGTCCGGCGCTTCAGGATCTTCTGCAGGATCGCACACAGGCGTCAGCAAGATGGCGCCTTTCACTTCCGGGGCTACACGCAGCAACTGCCAGGCAATCACCGATCCAAGCGACTTGCCCGCCAGCGCAATTCGGGAATTGTCGACCTGAGGATCGGCCCGTGCGTAATCGAGTGCGGTATGAAGATCCTCGATTTCCGCCTTCTTGTCTCTTGGCTGATCATTGAAGGGCGTACCGGCCACCCGATAGGCCCAATCCACCCGATAGACTGCAATGCCCTTTTCCAGCAGCGCCTGAGCCGTGCGTTCAAGAATAGGCAGGCGTGCGTGATAGCCCGATCCGGAGCCTAGGATAACTGCGGGAAACGGTCCTTCGCCGTCAGGCTTCTCGGCAATCACTTCAATGATTGCGCCTCGCGGGGTTTCGACCTGGATCGAGTCTGTGGCGGTTGCCGGTACGCCGGCCAGCAGTGCGCTGATGGCGACCAGGGAACGGCCCGCATGGGTAAGGCGAGCAAGAAAGGGGCCGGACGGCTTGTTTGGCATTCTGTTGCACCTTCGGTTTGCGGTGCTCGTAGCAAGGGATATGCCAAGCTGCCGGATGTGCGGGAAATCCCATTCCAGCGGTGTTTTGCGCCGTGAAGCCGCAAGGGGTGGATCTGCGGGTTGCGCGATTTCGCGCAGTTTCATGCGAAAGGGTGCTCGATTTGGAGCAGTGGAGGCAGTTCGCCGTCACCTCGGTTTTACGCGGGAGCAGCTGCACCCGGGCCGCTGGATCGAGGCTATAAGATTTCCATATGCCCCATCAATTTAAACTCAATTGATATGGTAGATAATCAGCCTAGCTAACAGCCATCCCTCGAAAACGTTCGGAGATGGTGTGTTCCAGGCCTGCACTTCTGCCCAGTATTCCGTATCCCGTCGGGCCTGGCTTGCCGGAGCGGGTGCGCTGATGGCGGGTGCGCTTACGGGCTGCGGCAGTCGCGAGAGCGATCCTAAGTCGCTTTCGGAAGTGACGCTGTCGGTATGGAACAGCCGGACAACCGCATCCAATTTCATGAATGCGGCGGGCCAGGCCGAAGCGCCTTACGCCGTTCGCCATGCCGAACTGCCGGGCGGGGCCGCACTGCTTAACGGCTTTGCCGCAGATGCCCTGGACTACGCCTATATGAGTGAGATCGTGGCGGCCTTTGCGGTGGAAGCCGGCACTCCGCTCAAGATCATCGCGACTTTTACAGGTGACGTGAACGGCGCCGGCATTCTCGTCCAGCAAGGCTCCGACGCCAGAAACATCAAGGGCCTTCGGGGGCGTTCGATCGCTTACACGCCCGCCACGAATGAACATTATTACCTGCTCAAGTTCCTCGAACTCAACGATATGGGGCTCGATGATGTCGAGGCGATCGGCCTCGCCACAAGCGATATCAACGGCGCTTTCACACGGGGGCATGTCGAGGCCCGGGTAACGGTGGGGGGTATCGTCGCGCTGCTTGCCCAGCAGCAGCTCGGTGCCCGCTGGCTCGTTCGTTCAATCGAGGCCTTCAGTTCCGGCAATTACTGCATGACCGCGCACGAAGCGGCTCTTGCCAATCCCTTCAAGCGGGAAGCCATCCAGGACTATCTCCGGCGTGAGCGGGCAACATGGGACTGGGTCGAACGCCACCCCGATGAATGGGCCCGGATCTCGGCGCAGGTGAGTTCCGTGCCGGTGGGCCTCTTTCAGAAGCTGGCGCGCGACAAGAGCCGGCCGGCGAGCATCATCCCCTCCACTGACAAGGTGAAAGCGGACTTCCAGCTTCTCGCCGACGACCTGGCTCGGCTCGGGCTGCTCAGGCAGCGCCATGACACTTCCGGGTTCTGGCAACCCGGCCTCATTTCATAGGATTATCAATGAACAACGGTTTATCATCGTCACCCATCGTGCGCTCTGTCCGTCGCTTCGGCTCTCTGGCTGTCTTGCTGGGCGCATCCGTATCTTCGGCAACGATCGCGCATGCCTCGACCGTGGACGGTCAGGATGGCAATGCAATTATCGTCACCGGCAATCGCACCGGCTCTGCAACGGCACTACAAAGCCCTTCGCCGATAGATGTCGTCGACGGCTCGCAACTCGAAACCTTGGGTGCAAATTCTTCGCTCCGCGATGCGCTGAGCGTCCTGGTGCCGAGCTTCAACCAGCTGACGGTGCCGACCTCCTCGTGGAACAGCGTTGCGCGGCCGGCAGGCTTGCGCGGGCTGGGTGGCTCCCATGTGCTTGTGTTGGTGAACGGTAAGCGCCGCCATAACAGTTCGCTTATCAACCTGTCGGCAGGTGCGATCGATGCCGGTTCCAATCCGGTCGACCTCGATCTGATCCCGTCGTCCGCGATTCAGCGGATCGAGGTGCTGCGCGATGGCGCTGCGGCGCAATACGGGTCGGACGCGATTGCCGGTGTCATCAATATCATTCTCAAGGACAATGCCGGGGGCGGAAGCGCCAGCGTCACCGCGGGCCAGCGTTATTCTTACAATGGCACGGCGGATGGCCGTAACATCGACGCCAACGCGAATCTCGGCTTCAGCTTGCCGGGCGACGGTTTCATCAACGTGTCGGCGCTTGCGCGGGACGCCAACCATGCGCGCAGAGGCGTGGCTGCAACCGGATCCTTCTATTTCCCGCTCGAAGGCGGCGCGCCCGATCCGCGGGAGGCCAATGACAAGAAACTGAATTATGGCGGCTTGCCGGATGCCCGGCTGCTGTCCCTGCTTTACAATGCCGAGCTGCCGGTTTCCGGCGCGACGACATTCTATTCGTCGGGGACCTGGTCCACTCGGGAAGCGCAGGTTGGCCAAAGCCCTCGCAGGCCGAATTCCACGAATGTGATCCCATCGATCTATCCCGACGGCTACACTCCGTTCTACACGCTGGATGAAGACGATTTTCAGGTCCTGGCAGGCATCAAGGGGCAAGCCGGAAGCTGGTCGTGGGACTTGTCGACGACCTATGGCGAGAACGAGACCCGCAATGGCTCGATCAACAGCCTGAACGCGTCACTGGGTGCTGACAGCCCCACGGAGTTCCACACCTTCACCGCCAAGTTCGCGCAATGGACCAACAATCTCGATCTCTCCGGAAGTTGGGATGTGGGGCTGGCGGAACCTCTGCGGGTTTCCCTGGGCGCGGAGCATCGCTTCGAACGGTTCCAGACCATTGCGGGCGATCCTGCGTCTTACGCCAATGGGGAATATGTCTATCCCAGCGGCCCGCTCGCCGGGCGGCCGGCGGTGGTTGGCGCACAAGGGGCCATCGTGCTTACACCGGAAGACGAGGTGCTGCTCGATCGCAACAGCGTGGCCGCCTACATCGATATCGGACTCAATCCCGTTCCGCAGTGGTTCGTCGCATTGGCTGGCCGCGTGGAAAGTTATGACGACAGCGCTGGCGAAACGGTGAGCGCGAAGTTCACGACCCGCTTCGACGTGAGCGACAGCTTCGCGATCCGCGGCACCGTCAGCAACGGATTTCGCGCGCCTGCGCTGGCCCAATCCGGATTCGCCCAGACATCGAACCAGAACAACCTGGTGAACGGGGTATTCCAGTACATCGTCTCGAAGTCGGTGCTTCCCGATTCCGCGATTGGCCAGGCCCTGGGCGCCGAGCCGCTCAAGCCCGAGAAATCCTTCAATCTCAGCGCAGGGATCACCGGACGCATCGGCTCTCGCCTCGATTTCAGCGTCGATGCCTACCAGATCGATATCGACGACCTGATCGTCCAGACCGGCTTCCTTTCCGGTGCGGGTGTAAACGCCATTCTCGTGGCGAATGGCTTTCAGTCGGGCCAGTCGGTCCGGTACTTTGCCAACGCGGTGGACACGCGCACGCAAGGCGTGGAGGCTGTCGTGAACTACACCTTGCCGTTGGGGGCAGAGGATTCGATCCGGTTCTCGGCGGGCTACAACTACAACCGGACGAAAATCCGCCGGATCGCGGATTCACCTTCTGAACTGTCGGCGTTGAATCTCACGCTGTTCGACCGCGCGGCGCAGGGCTACATCGAGACCAATCCCGTCCGCTCCAAGCTGATCCTCAACCAGAACGCAAACCTTGGCGCGTTCCGGGTCAATCTTCGCGAAACCCATTATGGTTCCGTTCGCCAGCTGAACGTCAACCCTGCGCTCGACGAGACTTTCGGGGCTAAATGGATCGTCGATCTCGATATCGCCTATCAGCTCACCCCCAATCTCAACATCGCCGTCGGGGCGAACAACCTCCTCAACACCTATCCGGACAAGACACAGTATCCGAGCAACACAGGCGGCGCGCCCTATCCCTCGCAGTCACCCTTCGGCTTCTATGGCGGCTACTATTACGGCCGCGTGTCGGTGAATTTCTGAATGCCCGCGGATGACCAGAAGCTGATCCTTGGCGCGTTCGTCATGAGTTCGGCCACCGGGAGCTGGAGGCTGCCGGATGGCGACCCCGACAGCGCCCGAAAGTTCGGCACCTTTGCCCGGGTTGCGCGCAAGCTCGAAGAAGGATTGTTCGATGCGCTGTTTCTCAACGACCTCGTGGCGCTGCCCAATATCGACGACAAGGATGCGTTGGCCCGCTCCACCCACACCATCCGCTGGGACCCGCTGACGATCCTGCCTGCCCTGGCGGCAGTGACAGAGCATATCGGCCTGATCGGGACGGCAAACACCACTTACAACGAGCCTTACAATCTCGCCCGCCGCCTCGCGTCGCTGGATCATTTGAGCGATGGCAGGGCCGGGTGGAACCTCGTCACGTCACTGGGCGGGGGCGAGAATTTCAACCTCGACGAGCACGTGCTCCATGCCCGGCGGTATGAGCAGGCACATGAATTCTACGACGTCATAACCGGGCTATGGGACAGTTGGGAAGACGACGCTTTCGTTCACGACAAGCAAAGCGGGACATTCGTCGATCCCGAAAAGATGCATGTGCTCAATCACAAGGGCGCGTTCTACTCGGTTCAGGGGCCTCTGAACACCGCCCGGCCGGTGCAGGGGTATCCCGTAATCGCCCAGGCGGGTTCTTCCGCCGATGGGCGTGAACTGGCGGCGCGCACGGCAGAGCTGGTTTTCACTGCCACGCCGACCATTCAGGAAGCCCACGAGTTCATCGCGGACATCACCGCCCGCCTCGCCCGCTATGGCCGGGAAAGAAATGAAATCCGTATCCTGCCCGGCGTCGTCCCGTACATTGCCGACAGTGCCGAAGAAGCGCGGCAGATGCATGAGGATCGCCAGAGCCCTGAAGACAGGCAGGCGGCGCTGAAGGCCACGTCCCGGCTCATCGATCTCGGGATAGACCTGTGGAAGTTCCCGCTGGATGAGCCGCTTGAGCTTCCTGACGATATTCCCGAAACCAACAGCCACAAGAGCCGCCAGCAGCTGTTCATCGATATCATTCGCCGTGACCGGCCCACCGTGCGGCAACTGCTGCAAAGGATGTCGCCGGGCGGGCATCGCCTGTTGTTCGGCAATGCGGCCGATATCGCGGATGACTTCGAGAACTGGTTCCGTTCGGGAGCGGCTGACGGGTTCAACATCATGTTTCCCGATCTGACGGGATCGCTGGAGCGGTTCGTCGATGAAGTGATTCCCGAACTGCAGCGCCGCGGCCTGTTCCGCACATCCTATGAAGGCGCGACCTTGCGAGATCGCCTGGGGTTGCAGCGCCCCGCCAACCGCCTGGCGGCATCACGCCAGCTATCCAGTTCCCGAAGGAAGGTCTGATGAGCGCACTGCAATTATGGCATACGAGATGCCCCGTTCCCACCGCGCTGGGCCTCGCTGCCCAAGTTGGCCTGCTGGAAAATGCCTTTGCGGATGATCACGGGATCGAGCTGTGTTCCCTGAGGGAGTCCGCAACCCCGGAAATCCGGGAATCCCATTATACGCATACCCAGCCGGCAAGCTTTCGGCATGGTGGCTGCTATCCTGCGATCTGGGCACAGGCAAATGGCGCCGACACGAAGATCATCGGCCTTTCGACCATGCCGGCATCGACTTATCAGAGTGTCCTGGTGCTTCCGGACTCACCGCTCCGGAATGCCGCCGACCTGCGCGGCAAGCGGATTTTGCTGCTGCGCAAGCCCCATGCAACCATGGACTTCCATTACTACAACAGCCTGCGCATCACGGATAAGGCACTGGCGAGCGCGGGCCTGACCTTTGACGACGTGGAGCTTGTCGAGCACCCCGTCCCTGCTGCCATCGAGGGAGAGGTGCAGGGCGATGCTCTGGTTCCGGCAAACTTGTTTCCCCTTGTGCGTGGCGAGGTGGACGCCATCATCGCGGGGGTCACGCGGTCATTCGAATTTCAGCGAACGATCGGGTTGCGTGCGATCTTCGACCAGCGCGACCTGCCCACTGAAAGGCAGGGGCATAACGGGCGCCCGTTGACCCTTGCGGTGAAGGCCGATCTCATTCGGCAGCGCCCCGATGTAGTTCGAAAGCTTCTGTCGTCCGTTCTCAAGGCGGAAGCCCTGATCGCCGCCGATCCCCCGTTTGCCCTCCGCCAATTCGCGAAGGAATTCGCGCTGTCGGAACAGGTCGCTGCCCATGCCTATGGCGAAAGTCTGGCCGATGACCTGCATGTCGATTTCCGCGAGGACCGGATCAGGGCGCTGCAGAGCGAAGTCGATTTCCTCGCCCGCATAGGTGCGATCGCGCGCCCGTTCGATGTAGAGGGCTGGCTTGATCCGACCCTCCTGGAAGAACTGCGCGGGGTTGTTGCCGATGAAGGCGCTGCTTCACTCGATTTTGCATAAGAGAGGGCGGGATTATGTCGATAATTCATGAACGTGCGGCCGCAGCGGCAGTCACTGCTGATCGGATCAAGGCGCTGGGCCTGACGGCCGACGCCGATCTGACCCCGGCGAAAGTAGCGAGCGCCCGGGAGATACTGGCAGAGCTTGCGGCGAAGAAGCATCTGTTCCCCCCGCATCATTTCCCGCAGATCAGGCCCGGCCTGACCGGCTTTTATCGCCTGATCGAAGACACGGACGGAGACAACTCCCTGGTGGCCGTGGTCAGCTCCATCGATTTCACCATGCAGGGACTGCACTCCCACGCAGGCTGGGCGCTGATCGCCGGGGTCGCGGGGACCGAATACAATTATCTCTACGAACGCATCGACGACCGGCAGACGCCGGGGCGCGGCGAAATCCGGAAAGTGGGTGAGGTTGCGTTGGCTACGGGCGATGTCCTTTTCATTCCGCGCGGCCAGATTCATACGGTCGGATATGATGGGACCGAGCCTGCGATCAATCTCCATTTCTATGGCAAGAGCACCGACAATCCGGACGGATCGAGGGAGTTCTTCTCGTCAGCCGACAGCAAGGAATTCGCGGGCGGCCCCGGGCGTGAGCGCCCCAAGGGCATTCCCAGGATAGGCGAAGCCGAGATCGCAGGCGCTCTCGCCGCCGGGCCACTGGAAATCATCGTCCTCGACCAGGGGGCCCCGCCGGCACACCTTCCGGGGGCATTGCCCCCTCAGCACCCGTCGAGCATCAGGGCCGCTTCCGATGAAGCCGTGCCCGTTCTGCTCGTCGGCGAGAAGCCGCTGGTTCAGGCGGCGGCCGACAACCTGTCGCAGCTTCAGCGGCGCACGATCCTCCACGCCAGCTATGAAGATGCGTGGAAAGCGCTGGCTGCCGCGGATCAGTGGAACTGAAGGAGTGTCCTGATTGCCAGGTCGGCGAACTGGGCGGGCGCCCGCTTGAGCCCTCGCGCGCGCTCAACGATGCAGCCGACATCCGGCAGGGCGGGCAGCAGGTCGTTGCAATCCCTGTCTTCCTCGCCGGGGAAGTAGCCCGGACGGCAACTGACTCCCAGTTCCGCCTCGACACCCAGGCGAAGGGCGGTGACGTTGGATACTTCCAGGGCGATACGATAGCGCCGGCCTGCCGCGTCGAGGCTCGCTATCGCGGCATCGCGGGCGCGGCATGGCCTTTCGAGCACCACGAGAGGCACGGGATCGAGCGCCGCCACGGCCTTGGAGCCGAACCAGCCCACCGGCATCGTGCGCACCGCTTCGGGAGATCCGGCCGGGCCGAATGACAGCAATACGTCAAGCTGCCCCTTTTCGATCATCGTCCGCAGGATCGGCGGGGTGGAAACCTTTACCTGTATTTGCGCTTCGGGATTAAGCTCGCTGAAGCGGGTCAGGACTTCGCGAAGGAGACGGTTGGTGAAGCCCTGCACCGTGCCGATCCTGACAAGCGCCGGCGGGGTTTCCGCAGCCAGCCTCGCTACCGCCTGGTCATTCAGCGCAAGGGCTTGTCGCGCATGGTCGAGCAGAAGATCGCCAGTCCCGGTGAGGGTGAGGCGTTGCCCCTCCCGATCGAACAAGGGCTGCCGCACGATCTCTTCAAGGCGCTTGATGCGCAGGCTTAGCGCGGCCTGGGTAACGTGCACTTCGTCAGCGGCGCGGATCATCGAGCCGGCATCCACGATGGCGACGAAACTACGCAACAGGTTCGTGGGCAGGTCAACGGACATGGCAGGATCTCACGGTGGCGCACATGATCGCCCGTTCCGACGCGTGTCGGGGCGTTGCTGATCGATGGGGGATGAAGCCGGACGCCCCTTCGAAGGGGTAGCGCGACGAGGGCTATAAGCTTTTGTAATAGGCTTGAAGAGAAAATCAATTGAATTGGTAGAGATTGAGGTGAAGAGTGTCCTGCATGGAAACAGGCCTCGAATGACACGCGCAGCAAATCTTGGACGGTATCTGGCCCGAGCGCGCTGGGTATCTCCTGTCGCCCTGCTTCTGGCGTGGGAGGCAGGGTCCCGGCTGGACATCGTGCCCCAGCGAATCCTGGCGGCACCCTCCGTAGTGGTGGGCACTCTTTTCGAGTTGACGGTCTCAGGCGAACTGCCGGCAAATCTGCTCGTTTCGTTCGGCAGAGTGGCGTTCGGCCTGTCGATCGGCGTCAGCCTGGGGATCGTGCTTGGCCTTGTCGCCGGCCTTTGGCGAACCGGCGAGGCGACGGTCGATCCGCTCATGCAGATAAAGCGCATGATCCCTTCGCTGGCATTGACCCCGTTGTTCATCGTGTGGTTCGGCATTGGCGAGACGCCGAAGATCGCGCTGATCGCTTCGGCGACGGTCTTCCCGGTCTACCTGAACCTCTACACCGGCATCCGCAACGTGGATGCGCGGCTTGTTGAAGCGGCAAGGACGCTGGGCCTGAACAGGGCGGCGCAGATCTGGCATGTGATTCTGCCCGGTGCGTTGCCGTCGTTCCTTGTGGGGCTGCGCTATGCGTTGGCGACTTCGATCCTGGTCCTGATCGTTGCCGAGCAGATCAACGCCTCAGCCGGGCTCGGCTATCTGGTGAACTACGCCAGGGATTTCATGCGCATCGACATCATTGTCGTTTGCCTGATGGTTTATGCGGTCCTCGGCCTTGCCGCGGACGGCCTGTTGCGGATGATCGAACGGCGCGCCTTTGCCTGGCGGCCGAGTATTCTGGAAAACTAGGATGCACACCAATGCCTTGGCCTCGGGCGAACCTGAAATGACGGCGGCCCCGTCAGCCGAACCGGTCGTCCGCGTACGCAATCTGGTACGCCGTTTCGGTGAGAACACCATCCTGGATGGGGTGGATCTCAGCATTTACCGCGGCGAGTTCATTGCCCTGCTCGGCCGATCCGGCAGTGGCAAGACCACGCTGCTGCGCACGCTGGCGGGCCTCGACGATGCCGGTGGACAGGATTTGAGAGTTCCTTCGTCGCGGGCGGTGGTCTTCCAGGATGCCCGCCTGCTCCCGTGGAAGAAGGTGTGGAAGAATGTGGCGCTCGGCCTTAAGGGGGCGGAGATCAAGGCCAGGGCTGAAAGTGCGCTTGAGGAAGTGGGGCTGGGCCATCGGCTGGACGCCTGGCCTCTCACGCTTTCCGGTGGCGAAGCCCAGCGGACTGCGCTCGCGAGGGCGCTGGTGCGCGAACCCGACCTGTTGCTCCTGGACGAACCCTTTGCGGCCCTCGATGCCCTTACGCGGCATCGGATGCATGAACTGGTACAATCACTGTGGCGGGCGCACTCGCCCGCGGTGTTGCTGGTCACCCATGATGTGAACGAGGCCATTTCCCTTGCCGACCGGATTCTCGTCCTGGACCGGGGGAGGATCGTCGCTGAAGAACGAGTGGCCGGAACCCCTGCGGAACGGGCGAGACTGCGATCCGCGCTGCATGAAAAATTACTGTCCACGCTGGGCGGATAGCCAGTCGGTGCGACATGCCGCGGGATGCGGCGCTGGCTTGGAAGGTCGACACCGGGGCGATCCGCCATAACCTGCGCGGCGGCGTGGATTTTCGCAAGAACAGTTCGCGCTGCAAGGGCTGGGCGCCAGTGCGGGAGTGCTCTGCAACAGCGATCGCTTCAATTACGATACGTTGCCGGGAAAAGCTATCTGGATGCAAATGCGCCGTTTCTGTAGGCTGTCGGGCTTGCGCCGTAGCGATGGCGAAAGCGCCGGGCGAAATGGCTCTGTTCCACGAATCCGCAGGCAAAGGCTATTTCCGCTATCGAGCGCCCGCGATAGCGCGTGTCATCGAGCATCTGCCGCGCCCGTTCGAGACGCATCCCGATCAATTCCTTGCCGAAGGTGGTGCCGTAGCTGGCGAAAAGGCTGTGCAGGTAGCGCTTGGAGACATTCGCGCGACTGGCCAGCGTTTCGGGATTGAGCAGCGAGTCTTCGAGAGACTCCCGCATGATGCTCCTGATCCGGACAAGCAGCGCCTGCTGGTGACTGCTCAATGTCCTGCCGTCATGCTGCCCCATCAGCGCAAACAGCGCGCCGATCTGATCGGCGATCACCGAACGCGGCAGGAACGCATCCTCCAGCCCGTTATCGGCGATGGTGGAAAGAAGGGCCGCGAGAGGCGTTCCCCAGGCGCGCCGGGTTTCGTGGGAGACGCGCGTAAAATTCTCATGGCTTATGAGCCAGCGGCGCAGCCATTCGTCCTTGAAGTGGGCGGTCAGCGCGCTGGTTTGGCCTTCGCAAACGAACTGATAGGGTTCCGCATTGCGCAGCAGGGTGAAGCTGCCTTGGGGGACGTATTCCTCCTCATGTTCATAGGTCACGATCATCGTGCCCGACTTCATGAAGACGAGTTCATAGCTGGGCTCGCCGCTGCGCGAGACCATCTGCGGGGAACGCAGGCATCGCTGCGGGGTGGCGCTGATGAAGTTGAGCTCCACAGGCCCTAGCCCGTATTGTTGCCACCTGGCGCTGAAATGATCCGGGAAATCGCTGTTTACCTGCATCTCGGTCATGTGCCTGGAGACGATGTCGGTCCAGCGCGCCATCTTTGCCCCGTCTCCGAAGCTTGACGTCGACCACGAGCGGTCCTGCTTGAGTTCATCTCCCAAGACTTGCTGCTTCAGCAATAGTCTTCTCCCCTAGCGGTGAATGTGGCTTGCTGCCCTCTTCTTCCAAAAGCCTATGCGATGGCGCAGCCTATGGCAAAGCGGCGACCCGCGCAATTGCGCCCTTGAGCCGAATTTCATGCACTGGGAGGCGGGATCAATCCCGCAAGTCGGTCTAGCTTGCCGATCGAAGGCCGAAGCGGGGCCGGAAGAGATGGGGAGGGATTGAGCGGATGCTTTCACGGCGTCGTTTTGTGCAGGGCTCTGCTGCGGCAGCGGCCCTGGCCAATATGGGTGGCGCCTGGGCTGCATCGGGTCCCCCGGGGGCGCTGCCTGCAACGGTGAATCCGGCGGCCTTTACCGAAGCGATGGGCGCCATGCGCGCGATCGTCGGCAAGGCCTACGTCTTCACATCCGAGCCGGAGCTGGTCGGCTACAAGGACCATTTCGCGATGAAGCCGCCGGAAGAGCACGCCGCTTCCGGTGCGGTTGCGCCCCGTACCGTCGAAGAGATCCGGCAATTGCTCAAGATTGCCCGGGATTTCGGTATTCCGTTGTGGACGATCTCCACCGGGCGGAACCTCGGTTATGGCGGCGCGGCGCCGCGGATGCCGGGAACCCTGGTGCTTGACCTCAAGCGGATGAACCGCATCCTCGAAGTCAATGAAAAGCAGGCCTACGCCGTCGTCGAGCCGGGTGTTTCCTACAAGGATCTCTACGCGCACCTGAAACGCATCGGGTCCAGGCTGTGGATCGATTGCGCGGCGCCTGGCTGGGGCAGCGTGCTGGGCAACCTGCTTGATCGGGGTGTCGGCTATACCCCCATGGGCGAGCATTTCCTGCAGCAGCAATGCGGCATGCAGGTCGTCCTTTCCGACGGCACGGTAATCGATACAGGTCTGGGCGGGCAGGCGGGCGACCTGGCGAAATATGCTTACCGCTATGGGCATGGCCCCTGGCTCGATGGCTTGTTCACCCAGTCCAATTTCGGCGTGGTGACGCAAATCGGCGTCCAGCTGATGCCGGAGCCCCCCGGCTATCGGCCCTACATGGTCACATTCCCGGATGAGAGCGCGATCGAGCCTCTGACCGACGCGATCCGTCCGCTCAAGCTGGCGCAGATCATTCCCAACGCCGCGACAAGCACCGAACTGTTGTGGGAAGCCGCGGTCGAGGTGCGCAGGGATCAGTATTATTCCGGCACCGGCCCCGTGCCGCCCAGCGCGCGCAAGCGGATCATGGCGGACCTCGATATCGGAGAGTGGAATTTCTACGGCGCCCTTTATGGCCCGAAGGAAGTGATGGACGCCACCTGGCCCGTGATCGAGGATGCGCTCGGCTCGATCAAGGGCGCCAAGTTCCATTTCGAGGGCGATCGCAAAGGCGGGGCGGCATTCGATTATCGCGCCAAGCTGATGCGCGGCGAACCGAACATGACCGAGTTCGGAACGGTGGCCTGGATTCCCAATGCCGGCCATGTGGGTTTCGGGCCGGTGGTGCCGGTCGACGGGAAGCTGGCGCTCGATCAGTATCGCCATGTCAGGGAACTGACGAACAAGGCCGGTTTCGACTATTTCGGCGAGTTCGTGGTCGGCTGGCGCGACATGCATCACATCTTCATGCCCGCCTTCCAGCTCGGCAACGAGGAAGAGGGCAAGCGGCTGCTCGAGTTGATCGACAGGCTGATCGATGACGCGGCGCGGGATCGTTGTGGCGTCTATCGTACCCATCTGGATTTCATGGACAAGGTCGCGGGCACCTATGACTGGAACGATGGCGCGCTGGCGCGCTTCAACGGCAAGTTGAAGGCGGCGCTCGACCCTGCGGGGATTCTGGCCCCGGGGAAGAGCGGCATCTGGCCGGAGAAGCGGGCATGACCGCGCGGATCGTTCGGAATACGGCGGCCGCGCTGGCGCTTTTGCTTGCGCTTTCGGCCTGCGCCGATGCGGATAAGGGCGCTTCGCAACCAAGGGAGATGTCGGGGCAGGAGCTTTACCAGCACTGGTGCGCGGATTGTCATGATGCGGGGCCGGGCCATCCCGGCACGCTCAGGATCGCGGGCAGGGGGGGCGAGGAACACGCCGCCCTGCTGCAAAAAGAGATCAATGCCGAAGTGGTCGAATACGCCGTGCGCAGCGGTTTCGGGATGATGCCTCCCTTCCGGCTGACCGAGATATCCGACGAGGAGCTGGACCGGTTGACCGAATATCTGGTGAAGAAGCAATGACAGACACCCTCATGGCGGCTCTCGCGTCGATTTCGGGCGTGGGCGAATTTCATCCTGCCGGCAGTGAACCCTTCCTTGCAGCGGAGAAACGTCTCCTCCCTTTCCTGGGGGCACGGCCGGACTATGTCGGGCTCGTGCGTCCAGGATCGGCGGGGGAACTGGCCGCGGCCGTCGGGTTTGCCCGCATGCACAAGCTGGCCATTCTTCGCCTCTACAACCAATCCAATGTGGGCGCCCGGCTCAGCGGTGATGGCAAGGCGCTGATCATCGAACTGGGGCGCATGAATCGCGTTCTCGAAGTCAATGCGGACTTCGCCTATGCCCGGGTCGAACCGGGGGTCAGCTTCGCGGATCTTGCCGCCTATCTCGCGCAAAACAACGTTCCCCTGCTGGTCGACAGCGGGCGGGATCCGGACGCTTCGATCGCCGGCAGCATCTTCTCGAAGGGCTTCGGCTATACGCCTTATGGCGATCACCTGCTGGTCCAGTGCGGCGGGGAATATGTCCTGCCGGATGGGGAATTGCTGCGCACCGGCATGGGAGCCATGGCGGATAATCGCACATGGCAGCTCTACAAGTTCGCGCTCGGTCCGTATTCCGACGGATTGGCGGTGCAGTCCGACCTGATGATCCCCACGCAGACCGGGATCTGGTTGATGGGGCAGGTTCCTGCCTTCCGTGCTTTCGCGCTGGATATCGATGACGATGATACGCTGGCGGAAGTGCTGGAGGCGGCGCGCGACTTCAAGATAGGGAATACCCTGCCCGGCACGCTTTCCATCGCACACCGCGATTTCGATGCCCTTCGTTCCGGCACCCGGCCGCGCAAGGCGGCCTGGCGGCTGTACGGCGCGCTATATGGCCTGCCCCGGGTCGTCGAAATAGGCTGGGATGCAGTCGGGGCTGGCCTTGGCAGGCTTCGCGGAGTCCGGTTGCTTGGCGAAGAAGCGTTGGCCGGTGATCCGCTCTGGCAGGAACAATCCGCGCTTATGGCGGGCAAGCCGGGCGTTGCGGCCCCCCGCTTTGCGGTGGGCGGGTTCCCGGCAAGTGCCGCGATGACATTCGTTTCGCCGATCGAAGGGGATGCAGCGTTGAAAATGTTGCGGTCCGCCCGAGTTGCGACCCCACAAGGCGACCTGCCGTTCCTGACCGAACTGGCGGTGCTCGGCCGCTCTCTCTTCCAGACGGTCTACCTGCCTTACGATCCCGCGCAGGCGAAATCCGTCGAGGGGCTGGCCTCGGCCGGAGCCCGGTTGATCGAGGGGATGGGTGGAGCCGGTTTCGGTCTGGCAAGCCAGAGCCCTGAATTCAACGGATTGGCGATCGAGCAGATGAAGGCAAGTCCGCTCAACGCCATCCAGCGAAGATTGCAGAAGCTCATTTAGCAGGCAGAACAGATGCTCAGGCCGGATGCATGCCCATCATCTCGCCGAGGCGTACCGGCCGTTCCGGCGCCCATTCTTCGTTGAAGGCGATGGTGCCCTGCCTGAACAGCATCACGATTGTCGAGCCGAGCAGGAAACGGCCCATTTCCTCACCCTTTTTCAGCGCGACGGCTTGATCGATATAGGTCCATTCGGACACCTTGCCGCTGCGCTTCGCATTGACCACGCCGTGCCACACGGTCGCCATGCTGCCGACGATAGTGGCGCCGACCAGCACCATCACGAAAGGGCCATATTCAGGAGATTCGAACACGCACACCACACGCTCGTTGCGCGCGAACAGGTTCGGCACCCCGCGTGCGGTGATTGGATTCACGGAAAACAGCGCACCGGGCACGTGGATCATGCGGGTAAGCTTGCCATCGCAGGGCATGTGCAGGCGGTGGTAATCCCTGGGGGACAGGTACAGGTTGGCGAAGCTGCCGTGGCGAAACTCGGCGGCCAGGGTGCTGTCGCCCCCAACCAGATCGGTGGTGCTGAACCGGTGGCCCTTGGCCTGCAGGATGTGATGGTCGTCGATGGCGCCGAACTGGCTGATAGCGCCGTCCACCGGGCAGATGAAATCGGCGGTGGCCAGCGGCCGGGCGCCGGCTTTCAGCGGCCGGGTGAAGAACTCATTGAAGCTGTTGTAGCTGGCAATGTCCGGGTCCGCGGCCTCGTTCATATCCACGCCGTATTTGCCCACAAACCAGCGGATCAGCCCCGTCGTCATCGAACCTCCCTGCATTCCGGCGACGCGGCCGGCGAAGGCGGTCAAATGCTGTTTGGGCATCAGGTACTGGAGCAGGACTTTCAGGCGATCGGACATCGTGAACCTCGAAACGTGGATGCTGCGGCCATAGCCTTATGTCCGGTGAGATGAATCCTTTAAATGACCACGATGCCAGCGGACGGAACTCACAGGGGCTTGCCGCAGGCCTCGTGGGGAAGCGCGAATTTCGGATCGCTCACGAAACTTCGGTCGGTCAGCGCATCGAGCAAGGCGAGCAGGTCGGCTCTCTGGCTCGCTGTCAGCGTGCCTGCCGCGGGAACGACCGAGGCGTGCCGGAGGATCGCCTCCTCAAGCGAAGCTATGCTGCCATCGTGAAAATAGGGCGCCGTCAGGCTTGCGTTGCGCAGGCCGGGCGTCCTGAACTTGCCTTTGTCTTCGGCGCGGCCGGTTGCGTGGGCCAGCCCGGCATCGGATGATGGCGATCCGGTGGGGATCGTATGGAATTTGCCGTCGCTGAAATTGTCCCCGGAATGGCAGGATGCGCAGTTTGCCGCGAACAGCGCCTTGCCTCGGCGTGCCTCGGCCGAAAGCGCGCCGTGCTCCCCCCGGCCCGCGCGATCGTAAGGGCTGTTGTATGAAAGCATGCTCCGCTGGAACGCGGCGAGCGCCTTGGCGACATTAGGGGGATCGATGGAGCCGCCCGTCTCGGGAAAGGCCTTGCGGAACATGGTCCGATAGCATTTGTCCTTTGAAAGGCGACGGGCGATCTCCGCTTCCTTCCCCTTCATGCCCATTTCCACCGGGTCGTCTCCGAACACGGGGACGGCGACCTGGATTTCCAGCGTCGACAAGCGCGAGTCCGCCCATGTCAGCGGGGCAAGGTAGCCGACATTGCCCAATCCCTGGACGTTGCGGCGGCCTGGGTCGCCATGCACGCCCGGCCGCGTCCTGTTGCCATCGGCAAAGCCGCGTTTCTGGTCATGGCAGGTCGCGCAGGACATGGTCCCGTCAATCGACAGGTCCGCGTCGTAAAAAAGGCGATGGCCCAGCTCGACCTTCGCCTTGCTCATCGGATTGTCGCCGGGGACGGGCGGCGGCGCGATGCCGGGCGGCAAATCCCAGGACCATGTCTTGTGCTGCGAAGCCGCCGTGCCGAGGACGAGCGCCGCCAATGCGAACAGCGCGATCCCTGTCCGGCGCATGGCGATCAGGGCAGGCGAGTGACCAGCAGGGCCAGATCCGGCTGGCCGTTTGCGGCGATCTGCAGGGTATATGTGCCGGGAGCGAGATCGAAATCGACCATCTTGCGGACGCCCGAGCATTCAGGGCCGTGGCCATGCGCGACGGATTCGACAGTCTCGCCATCCCTGACGACGTCGATCCACGCCCCGGAACCGAGGGCAACCCGGAAGCGCCCTGCCTCCTGCGCCGTGAAGGCGAACAGACCGCCATAGCTTACCGAGCCGCCCGGTTTTTCCGGGCGGCTCGCGTATTTGACGTCCGGGGTGCCCAGCAGCGCCGCATCGACCGCTGTCCCTATCCCGAGTGTGGCATTGTCCAGCTTGTCCGCGCTCTTGCCGGCCTTCAGCGGTTCGCGCGTGTTCCAGCCTGCCAACTCGGCGGGGAGATCTACCGTGGATGGGCACGCAGCGGCGTGACCTTCATCCGCGCGCGACGAAGCGGGGGATGCAAGGACAATCAGGCCGGTCACAGCCGCTAGCAGGTAAGCGCGCATAGGGTTCTTGGGGTTCTCGAAGCTCATTCTGTATCCGCTCATATACAGCACTGCCGGAAGATACAACACGGTTGCACGGCCGCCGTCCGGCCAATTGTTGCGGCTGGTGAGGGGTGGGTGCCCGTTTCGCGCCGATCACCAACGCCCATGTACCGGACCATCAAGGATCAGTTGATTGCTTGGCGTGAACGCCAATGGAACATATAGAGAACATAATCATGGGCGATTCGCTTTCTCTCCCCGCTCTCAAGCACCGCATTGCCCAGATCGGCTCTGGGTATGATCCGCCTGTGCAACGCAGTTTCACCACTGGCGATGCCGATCTGGACGCCGCGCTGGAAGGTGGGCTGGCGCGAGGGGCGCTGCACGAATTCTACGCATCGCACGTCGATGATGCGTCCAGTTCGGCGGGCTTCGCCGCCATGCTTGCGCTGAGAGTGAAGGCAGGGCCTTTGGCATGGTTGCGCACCGAAGCTGCCGAACGGACCATGGGGCAGCTTTATATGCCGGGTCTGGCTGAATTGGGCGGTGATCCGAATTCAATGATCCTGGCCCTGCTGCCTGACGAGAAGATGCTGTTGCGAGCGGCCGCCGATGCCGCGGCCTGCTCGGGATTGGGGGCTGTGGTGGTGGAATGCTGGGGGCGCTCACCTTTGCTGACCCTGACCGTAAGCCGCCGGCTGGCCCTGGCAGCCGGGAAATCGGGCGTGACGCTGTTCTTGCTGCGGGTTGGTGCCCAGCCCGCGCCCAGTGCCGCCACGACGAGATGGAGGGTGTCGGCTGCTCCTTCCATCGCAATGGCGGCCGATGCGCCGGGGCACAGCACGCTTGAAGTGGAACTGTTGCGGCGGCGTTCCGGCCCAGCGGGGATGCGTTGGCAAATGGAGTGGAATCGTGACGAACGTACGTTCCGGAAACCGGCGCTACCTGGCGCTGTGGCTACCCTGGTTGAGCATGGAGCGGCTGATCTGCACGGGGAGAGTGCGCTCCGCTCCGCCTGAATCCCCGCTGGCTCTGGTCGAGAAGTTCAGGGGGGCACAGCGCCTGGCGGCTGTCGACCGGGTAGCTTCCGCCCTGGGCCTGCGTGGCGGAATGAGCCTGGCCGATGCGCGGGTCGCCGTGCCGGAACTGCTGGTTTTCGACCATGATCCACATGCCGATGCGGTACTGCTTGATCGCCTGGCTGACGGTTGCACGCGTTATACGCCCAATGTTGCCATCGATGGGTCCGATGCGCTGGTGCTGGACATGACCGGCTCTCTTCATCTGTTCGGGGATGAGGCAGCCCTGATTGACGATGTAGAGGCGCGGATGAAGCGGCTGGGCATGGAGGTGCGGGCAGCCTTTGCCTATGCTCCGGATGCCGCGCTGGCGCTGGCGCGGTTCCAGCGTATTCCCGCCGCTGATGAACGCATGGCGGTGATGCGCCTGCCGATCGCGGCGTTGAGGCTGGAGAAGGAGTGCGAGATTGCGCTTGGCCGTGCCGGGCTGCTGACGATAGGCGATGTCGCGCGGCGGCCGCTTGCCGCCATTGCCGCGCGGTTTGGCGAAGGCGCGGTCCAGGCGATCCGCCGTATGATCGGCGAAGTGGCCAGCCCAATGATTTTCCGGACGGTGGAAGCGCCGCTGGTTTTCGAGCGGCGGTTTGCCGAACCCGTTGCCCGCACCGATTATGTGCTGGAGCGGCTGGCCGAACTCGCCAGGCAAGCGATGGAGGCGCTCGGCGAGCGGGGCCATGGCGGGCGACGCTTCGAGGTGCTGTTCTTCCGCTCCGATGGGCTGACCCGGCGACTGGCGGTCGAGACCGGGGCCGCCACTCGCGACGTCAAGGCTGTGATGCGCCTGTTCCGGGAACGGATCGATACGCTGGACGACCCGCTCGATCCCGGCTTCGGCTATGACATGGTGCGGTTGCTGGTGCCCGCGCACGAGGCGCTGGCGGCGAGCCAGTTGCGGCTGGAAGGCGGCGAGGCACGCGCAAGGCACCAGGTCGAGGAACTGGTCGATAAGCTCAGCACCCGTTTGGGGCGAAAGCGCGTGCGCCGTTTTCGCCCGCGCGACAGCCATATCCCCGAACAGGCGCAACTCGCCTTGCCGGCGATAGAAGCGGGCGGCGGACAGGCTGACTGGGCGATATCGCCGTCCGGCAATCCGCCGTTGCGCCCGTTGCACCTGTTCGACCCGCCACAAGCGATCGATGTGATCGCCGAGGTGCCCGACGGGCCGCCTCACCGTTTTCGCTGGCGCAAGGTGCTGCATGAGGTCAGCCGTTTCGAGGGCCCGGAACGCATCGCTTCCGAATGGTGGCGGGCGAGGGACGGCAATCCTGCGAATGGCGCCCCGACGCGCGATTACTATCGGGTGGAAGATTGCCGGGGCCGGCGTTTCTGGATCTTTCGCCATGGTTTCTATGGCGATGAAGGAAAGCATCCCGGGTGGTATCTCCACGGGCTGTTCGCATGACCGGTTTCGCCGAACTTGTCGCCGCAACCAATTATTCCTTCCTGCGCGGGGCCTCGCACCCCTGCGACATGGTCGGGCAGGCCCTCGCGCTGGGCTATGCCGGGATCGGGATCGCCGATCGCAATACGGTGGCGGGCGTCGTCCGCGCCTGGTCTGCGCTGCGCGAGAAGGATGAAGAGGCCCGGCGCCTGTGCGGCCACGGCATCGACCTGAAGCTGGTAGTGGGCGCGCGGCTGGTGTTCAGCGACGGTACGCCGGATGTGGTCGCCTATCCCGCCAACCGGCGCGGCTGGGGGCGCCTGTGCAGGATGCTGACCCAGGGAAACAGGGCGGCGACCAAGGGCAATTGCCTGCTGACCTTCTCCCACCTTGTCGAATTCTGCGAGGATTTGCTGCTGATCGCCATGGCGGGCGATGAGGATGAGGACATGTTGCGCCGCCTGTTGTGGCGCGCCCGGGGGTCATTATGGCTGGGCGCAACCATGCCTTGCGGCGGGGCCGACCGCCGTCGCCTGGCCGGGCAGCAAGCTCTGGCGAACCGGTTGGGCATCCCGCTGATCGCCACCAATGACGCGCTCTACGCCGAAGCCGGGGATCGCCCGTTGCAGGATATCGTCACTTGCATCCGCGAGGGGGTGACTGTGGCGCAGGCCGGGCATCGCCTGCTCCCCAATGCGGAGCGTCACCTGAAATCGCCGCAGGAGATGGCGCGGCTGTTCCGCGATGCGCCCGACGCCATCGGCCAGACGGCCGAATTCCTCTCGCGCGTGGAATTCGACCTGTCTCAACTGGAGTATGAATATCCGCACGAACCGGTGCCTGAAGGATGGGAACCGCAGGACTGGCTGGAGCATCTGGTCCGCAAGAAGCTGCCCGAACGCTATCCGGACGGGTTGTCTCCGGAAGGGGAGAGAAAGCTCCAGGCCGAATTCGACCTGATCCGTGACAAGCGGTATGCCCATTATTTCCTGACCGTGCATGATGTGGTCGAATATGCGCGCGGGGAAGGCATCCTGTGCCAGGGGCGCGGGTCGGCGGCGAATTCGATCGTCTGTTATGTGCTGGGCATCACGGCCATCGACCCCATCGAGGAGAAGCTGCTGTTCACTCGTTTCCTGTCGGAAGAGCGAGATGAGCCGCCGGATATCGATATAGATTTCGAGCATGAGCGGCGCGAAATCGTCATGCAGTACATGTATGACCGGTATGGCCGGGAACGGGCAGGGATCGCCGCCACCGTCATTCATTATCGTGCGCGCAGCACCGTCCGGGAAGTGGCCAAGGCGCTGGGTATTTCCGAGGATGTCGTCCAGCGGCTGACCGGCACGGTCTGGGGCAGCTTCTCAGGTTCGATGGAGCCGGAACGCTATCGGCAGGCCGGGGTTGACGTCACCAATAGCGAAATCGTCCGGCTGAAGGCGCTGGTCGACCAGTTGCTGCAATTTCCACGTCACCTGTCACAGCATGTCGGCGGCTATGTCCTGACCCAGGGACGGCTGGACGAAATGGTGCCGATCCACAATGCGGCGATGCCCGACCGTACCTTCATCGAATGGGACAAGGACGATATCACCGCCCTGGGCCTGATGAAGGTCGATATATTGGCGCTGGGAATGCTGACTTGCATCCAGAAGGCCTTCGCCCTGCTGCGCGAATGGAATGTCTGTGACCATCAATTGCACACCATCCCGCCGGACGATGCCAAAACCTATGCGATGCTGCAGAAAGGCGACAGCATCGGCGTGTTCCAGGTCGAGAGCCGCGCCCAGATCAACATGCTGCCGCGCCTGAAGCCGCGGGAATTATACGATCTTGTGATCCAGGTCGCCATCGTCCGGCCTGGTCCGATCGAAGGGGATATGGTGCACCCCTATCTGCGCCGCCGCGCGGGGAAGGAGCAGCCTGAATGGCCATCGCCCAAGCCCCCGCATGATCCCGATGAACTGAAGGATGTGTTGGGCAAGACGCTGGGCGTGCCCTTGTTCCAGGAGCAGGCGATGAACCTGGCGATCACGGCGGCCGAATTTTCGCCGGCCGACGCCAATCGGCTGCGTCACTCGATGGCGACCTTCCGCAATGTCGGCAGGATGGAGCGGTTTGAGGAGAAGATGGTCGAGGGCATGGTGCGGCGCGGATACGATCGGGATTTCGCTAAGCGCTGCTTCAAGCAGATCGAGGGTTTCGGCAGTTATGGCTTCCCGGAAAGCCACGCCCAATCCTTCGCGATCCTGGTGTATGCTTCCAGCTGGATCAAATGCCATCATCCGGCGATCTTCGCCTGCGCGATCCTGAACTCGCAGCCGATGGGTTTTTACGCCCCGGCGCAACTGGTGCGCGACGCCCGCGACCATGGGGTGGAAGTGCGGCCGATCGATGCCAGCCACTCCTCCTGGGACCATGCCATCGAACGGGGCGATGGCGGCAGTCTTGCCTTGCGCCTGGGTTTTCGGCTGATCGATGGTTTCCGCAAGGATTGGGGGCTGTCTATCGAAGCGGCGCGGGGTACCTGTCCCTTCGCCTCGATCGAGCAACTTGCCCGCGCTGCCAGCTTGCCGTCGCGCGCCCTGCAGTTGCTCGCCGATGCCGATGCCCTGCGGTCGCTGGATATGGGGCGCCGGGAAGCCTTGTGGGAAGTGCGGCGGACCCCGGTCGACAGTCTTCCCCTGTTCGATCATGCAGCCGCGCGAGAGCTTGGCGATGAGCCTGACGCACAGCTCCCGCCTCTCCAGCCATGGGAAGAGGTGACGACTGATTATCAGATCACGCGCCTGTCGCTGAAAGGGCATCCGATGCAGTTCCTGCGCCCAACCTTTCAGGCCGAAGGAGTGCTGAGCTGCACGGAAACCTGCGAGGCCCGTAACGGCAAGATCGTGCAAACGGCAGGAGTAGTGCTGGTGCGGCAGCGCCCGGGCAAAGGCAATGCGATCTTCGTGACGCTGGAGGATGAAGGCGGTATTGCCAACGTCCTGATCTGGGCGCGGTTGTTCGAACGCTATCGTCGCGAAGTGATGGCCTCGCGGCTGATGCTGGTGGAGGGCGAAGTGCAACGCAGCGAGGAAGGCGTCGTGCACCTCATGGCCCGCCGGATCATCGACCGCACCGGTGAATTGAGCGGTCTGATACAGGATCAGGCAACGAAGGGGGCAACATCCGGCAATAGCGATAGCCAATCCGTGGTGTCGCGGGCGGGCCATCCCCGTAACGTTCGGATCGTGCCGCCATCACGAGATTTTCATTGAATGGGGGCCGGGCATTGATTGGCGATCAGACATTGAGTGGCAGTCAGGCGGGCAGGCCTTCAAGCCGCTTTGCCAGCGCGCTGACGAAGGCATCGATCGTAAATGTGAAAGCGTCGCTTGCCTGGTGCACCGAGTTCGCAAGCTCGCGGTGCCCATCGTGCTGCATGTTGATGATGTAGCCCAGGATGAAGCTGCCCAGCGCCCCGGTGGCGGCCAGGGTGTCGCGCTGTGATAGGCCAGCCTCCATCAGCGGTGCGCTGAAGTCCGGCAAAACCTCGTTCCGCATCGCATCGGTGGGCTGGGAGAGCGATGCGATGCGCCCGCTGTCCCGGTGTGCGAGCAGGATCTGGCAATGATTGATCGCCAACTCGCTCATCCATTCCCTCCAGTCGGCACAAGGCTTCGTACGAGCGCGCGCTTCGAGAAGCAGGCGCTCGATCATCATCCCGTAGAGTTCGTTCATACTGTCGATATGGTGATAGAGCGCCGGGCCGCTGACACCGAGCCTGGTCGCCAGTTTGCGGCTTGACAGGCCGGCCAGTCCTTCCTCCTCCACAAGCTCCCACGCCACACTGATCATTCTGTCCTGATCGATGTGAGGGGCGCCTTTTGCGGGTCGCATTCCTTTCTCCATACCGTTGAGTTTTTCACCTTCCAGCTCCGTAATCCTCTCGTGATCGATCGTCAAAGCGGTGCGCAAAAGGGAGGTGGATGGATCGTCTGCCCAACGGGTTGACAACAAACTTATCAGTGGTAAGTTTTTGGCATGAAGAGAGGGCGAAGAGGGCTTTCTCGAGAGGATAATTATATGAGATTCGAGCTGCCTGGCGGCGCGCATAAGGCGTGCGCCCGCATCGTATTCGTGCGCCCTGTCGATCCGAAGGTGATCCTGTGACTGCGATGGCCGGTCAGGTGGCTCTCGTCACCGGAGGAGGGCGCGGCTTCGGCAGGGCCATGGCGGAGCGCTTCGCGCGTGAAGGCGCCAGCGTCGCGGTGATGTCGCGTAGCCAGGAGCAGCTGGACGAGGTCGTTCGCGGTATGGAAGCAAGCGGCGGCGTCGGGATGGCGGTCACCGGAGATGTAGCTTCGCCCGAAGATGTCGCGGCTGCTGTAAGTCAGGTCGAGGATAGATTTGGCCCGGTCACGCGGCTGGTCAGCAATGCGGGCATTCCCGGGCCGTTCGGGCCGCTATGGGTGACCGATCCCGACAAATGGTGGCAGGCGCAGCATATTCACGTCCGTGCGCCCTACCTGCTGATGCGGCGTGTCTTGCCTGGCATGGTGGAGCGCGGCGAAGGGCGGGTCATCCTTGTCGCCGCGATCGCAAGCCGCCTCACGCTACCCGGGCTGTCCGCCTACAGCACGGGGAAGGCGGCCCAGGTCAAACTCGCGTCGATGGTGGCCGAAGAGACGAAGGATGCCGGCATAAGCATCTTCGCGATCGATCCCGGCTTCGTCGTTACCCAACTGGGCATCGATACCTACAACGATCCCGATGCGCGCAAATACATGGCGCACATGATGCATTACCTTGAGGAAGGCCAGAAGCGCGAGGACGCCGACGCCGATCTCTATCGCTGCGCGCAGCGGTGCGTGGATCTGTTCAGCGGCCGCTATGATCTCCTCTCGGGCCGCTACATGGAACTCGACGATCCGATCGACGATTGGCTGACCGAGGCTGCGGGGGCACGGCCATGAACCTGGAAGATCGCATCGACCGGCTGGAGGCTGAAAACGGCGAACTGCGCAGGGGGCTGGCCGCGCTGGAGGACGAGCGCGCGGTGCGGCGGCTGCACCATTCCTATGGCTATTTCATGGACAAGTGGCTGTTCTCGGAAATCGTCGATCTGTTTTCCGACGATGTCGAGCTTCGCTTCCTGAACGGTATCTTCAAGGGACGAGCCGGTGCCAGGCGGATGTACGGCTATGCCGGTGACGGCGTCCGGGGGCCACGTGACGGCCTGCTGTTCGAGCATTTCCTGTTTCAGGACATGATCGAGATCGCGCCGGACGGTATGACCGCGAATGGCCGTTTCCATGCCTTCATGTTCGTGGCGATCCATGACAGCGTGAAGGACCAGTATCCGGACTGGCCTTCGCAATTCTGGGAAGGCGGCGTCCACCTCAACGAATATCGCAAGATCGATGGCGTCTGGAAGATTTCCCGGTTCGACTATCGCATCTCGCACCAGGCCGAATATGCCGGCGGCTGGGCTGGTTCACCGCAGCAGCCGCTGATGGTGCGGCCGTTCGCTGCGACATTCCCGGAAGAACCGAACGGTCCCGATGAATTGCGCGCGATGCCTTTGCAATGGCCGCATGCGACCTTCCCGCCTTTCAGTTTCCCACATCCCGTGACGGGAAAACCGATCGATGACCCGGCCGGATTTTCGGCCGGCGCTGCTCAACCGGCAAAGGAATAAATCCTCGATGATCTCTTACCGAAATGCCTTCGGCGGCAAGCCGATGGTCAACCCGATGGACGCCCTGCGCGCGTGTTCGTCCCATCAAAAGCGGAGCCGCTGATACATGTCTCGTGATCCCACTGAACAAGCCAATCTCGATTTCTGCACGCGCATGTACCACGAGATGCTTTTCCGGTTCGACGCATCGCGCGTCGATGAGTTCATTCACCCCGATTACATCCAGCACAGCACTAACGCCGCTGGCGGGCGTGAGGGCCTGCGTGAATTCTTCAAAGACCGTGCGGCGCGGTTCGCCGAAGTCGAAATGTCGATCAAGGCCAGCTTCGCGGATGGCGACTGCACCATTTTTCACATCCACACGGTTCGCCACCCGGGCGACCCGGGAATGTCGATCATCGATATCTTCCGCATGGAAGACGGGCTGGTGCGCGAACACTGGGAAGTCCTGCAGGAAATCCCCGAGGCGCTGCCACACGACAACGGCATCTTCTGACAGGTGTTTGAAGGCGGACGCCTCGCTGGTGGCGGCCGCCTCAACCTGATCGCCGGTGGCGCGGCGTGACTTGCCATCGACGTGACCGGCCAAGGGCCGCGCGGAAACAGGAGTGGTTCGAATTGCGATTTGAAAACAAGAAGGTGCTCGTCATCGGTGGGAACAGCGGGATCGGGCTTGCCTCGGTCGAAGCATTCGCCGCCGAAGGGGCGGAAGTATATTTCACCGGGCGCGACGAAACGACGATCCGCGCAGCCATGGAGCAGGTGGCGGGTGCGCAGGGGCATCGCGTGGACATCACCGACCGGGCCGGAATGCAGACGCTGCTGGATGATATCGGCGGGCCGATCGACGTTCTTTTCGTCAATGCCGGCGTGGGTGGCTTTGCGCCGCTGCGGCAGGTCACCGATGAACAGTGGGACTTCATCCATAACGTCAACCTGAAGGGCTGCATCTTTGCGATCCAGCAGGCCTTGCCGTTATTGGCTGCCGGTTCTTCCATCGTCGTGACCGGCTCCATCGGCGGCCACAGCGCGGTGCCGGGGAATGCAATGTATGCGGCGGCCAAAGGCGGCTTGTACGCCGCGCTCAAGGTGATTGCGGCCGAGCTTGTGACCGAAGGCATCCGGGTCAATCTCGTCAGTCCCGGACCTATCGATACCCCCCTGCTCTACCGGAACCCGGGCACCACCGATGCTCAGGTAGATCAGTTGCGTGAACGCATGATCGAGGCCGTTCCGATGAAGCGCATGGGCCAGGCTCACGAAGTCGCCCGCGCGGTCCTTTTCCTCGCTTCGGCAGATGCCAGCTTCATCACCGGAGCCAATCTCTGCGTCGATGGCGGAACGCTGGAACTGCGCTGAGCGCCTGCGGGCGGGGCTGTTCCCAATAATAAAAATAGAAATTGAAATTTCACGGTAAATCAAGGGAGAGTAATATGAAGATGAATATATCAGGCAGTTCATCGAGAATTGCCGTTGTTGCCTGTTGTGCGCTATTCCCAATCATGAGCCCGGCAGCGGCCCAGCAGGGCGAATCTGTTTCGGACAATCAAGCTATTGTCGTCACGGCGCAGTTCCGGGAACAGAGCGTCCAGGATACGCCGATCTCGATTACTGCGATCAGTGGTGATGAACTTGCCGCGCGTTCGCAGACGGATACGTCGCAGATCGCCGCGCAGGCGCCTGGCGTAAACCTGCAACCCGGTACAGGCTCGTTCGGTCCGTCCCTCGGGGCTTCCATTCGCGGCGTTGGCCAATACGACTTCAACCCGGCGGTGGAGCCCGGCGTCGGTTTCTATGTCGACGACGTCTACTATCCGTCGCTGAACGGCGCGATCTTCGATCTGCTCGATCTCGACAGGATCGAAATCCTCCGAGGCCCGCAGGGCACTCTTGCGGGACGCAACTCGATCGGCGGCGCGATCAAGATCTATTCGAAGCGCCCGCAGGGTGACGATTCCGCACTGGTTTCCGCAACCTATGGCTCGCGTAACAAGATAGGCCTGCGCGCCAGCCTGGATGTCGGCCTTACGCCTACCCTCAGCGCCCGCATATCCGGATCGTCCAAGCAGCAGGACGGCTATGTCGATGTTCTCGATTTCGGATGCGTGAACCCTGCCGGTTCGGCCCAGAATTCGGGGCCCAACAATATTCCCGCCACCACCACTACGGATGATTGCCGTATCGCCCGGGATGGCGACATCAATTATCAGGCAGTTCGCGGACAGCTTCGCTTCAATCCCAGCAGCGCGGTCGATCTGATCCTTGCGGGTGAATATGTAAGCGATACACGCCGCCCCAGCGCGAACGTGCTGCGCGCCACCGGCCCGCTGGCGCCCGCCGTGCTGAGCGCGGTTCAGGGGGATTATACGAGCATCCCCTTCGATGACCGGTTCATCTGCGGCCCCTATTGCAACTATTCCACCGGGCTGATGCCGGCCGACCCCGCGAACGGCTTCCCGTTCGCCACCACCAGGGATCTGGAAACCCGCTACCGGGGCTACGGGCTTTCCCTTCTCGGTGAGTTCGAATTGACCGACAATCTGGAACTCACCTCGATCACCGGTTACCGGAGCTTTCGTTCGCAGTTCGGGACCGACGCCGATCTTTCGCCCTTGCATCTGGAGCAGGCCTACAGCGATCTGAACGTCGATTTCTTCAGCCAGGAAGTCCGGCTGAGCGGCGCCGCGGCATCCGACAGGCTGCACTACACGCTTGGCGCGTTCTACAGCACGCAATCGACCGATTACCCCTATGTGCAGGATCTGCGTTCCAACGGCCTGCAATTCGCCAGCCTGGGCGAACAGGTCGAGGCCGACAGCTTCGCGCTGTTCGGGCACGTATCGTTTGAACTGGCGGACGGCCTGACCCTGAATGGCGGCATCCGTCGCACTCGCGAAACCAAGGAATATATGTTCTCGCGGCGGTATGTCGACGGCAGCCCTGGCGTTCCGCGTGTCGGCAACCTCGATGGCCTGGTCGGTGAATATGCGGAGACGCGCTGGGATTACCGGGCGAACATCCAGTATAATTTCACGCCGGACGTCATGGCATATTTCCAGTTTTCGACCGGCTACAAGGGGGGCGGCATCAACCCGCGTCCATTCTACGATACCCAGGTCCAGCCGTTCAGCCCGGAATCGATCAACGCCTGGGAAGTGGGCGTGAAGAGCGAACTGTTCGATGTGCTGCGATTGAATCTGTCCGCGTTCTACAACGACTACACGGACCTTCAGCTGTCCGTTAATTCATGCCCGCAATTCACGCCGGACAATGCGGCCAGCCCCTGCAACATGACCACGAACGCGGGTAATGCCGAAGTGAAGGGCATTGAACTGGAAAGCAGGCTTCAGCTGTTCGACGGGCTGACTGTCGACGGCACGCTGAGCTATCTGGACTTCGAATACAAAAGCCTCAATCCGCTGGTGTCGGGCATCCGCATCACCAATGTCGCCCCGATCATGAGCAAGTGGAAGTGGAGCATCGGTGCGCAGTACGAGGCGGAATTGCCGGGCGGCTCCACGCTGACGCCTCGCTTCGATCTGTCGTATCAGTCGAGCTTCTTTTCCAGCCCGTCAAACTCGTTGTGGTCGACGGTGCCGGCCCACACGCTGCTCAACGGCAACCTGACGTGGCGCAATGCCGAGGGAAGCCTGGACGTGTCCCTGCAGGTCACCAACATAACCAACGAGTACTATTTCCTGGGCGCATATGACAATCTGCGCGCAGGGTTCGCAACTGCACAGCCCGCGCGTCCTCGCGAATGGGCGCTCGCCGTGACCAAGCGCTTCTAGGCACCTCGTCCCTGGATGAAATTATGGCGGGGGAGCGTTTGCGGGCGCTCCCCCGCCATAACTGTTTTCGGCAAGAACAAGGCCTGCATCGGACCAGATGGAACTAGCCGTTCGAAACGGGTGCCGGCTTGTATCTGATCATGGCGCCGTGGGCCCGCGCCGGCCGGAATGACGGCGAAAGGGGGCACCTTCCATCAGGCGCCGGTCAAGCGGGGCGGGCGATAGCCACGTTCCGCTTGACCGGCGTGCGGCAAGCTTATGTTACCGCCCCGCGAACCCGGATGTTGGTTTCCCTGAGGAATACCGAGGTAATGCCTGCGGCCAGGGACATGACCATGGCGCAAAGCAGGGGAATTGCCGGACCGTACTGGTCCGCAAGATGCCCGGTCACCAGAGGGGCGGCCACGCCACCGGTCAATTCGCCGATCGCGACAACGACCCCCATGGCGGTCGCCGTTCCCCGGGCGGCCAATGTTTCCGACGGGATTACGCCCATGAACAGGGGGAAGGTCCCAAGGCCGATCCAGCCGATGAACATCAGCCCGATCAGCATCCAGAATGGGCCGTCGAACACTACTGCGCACAACGGCGTCAGCGCGGTCAGCGCCCCGAATATGATCATTGGAGGGCGACGGCCTATCCGGTCCGACAGCCAGGGAATCAGGATGCCGCCAACCGGCGGACAGAGGCCCAGCGTCGCCATTATCATGGCCATCTGGGCCGTCGAGAAGCCGCGCTCCTGCACAAGGTAAAGCGGCAGGAAGATCGATCCAAGGACAACGCTGCCGACAAGAAGGCAACTGATGGCGGAGCAAATCGCGATATTGCGCTGGGCAAGCACGTGCCTGATGCTGACGGTGGGCTTCTTCTCGAGTTCTTTGACAGGCGCCGGGGGCTCTTTCAGCAACCGCCAGATCAATAGTGCAAGCAGGAAGCCGGGTATGCCGGCGGTGTAGAAGGCATAGCGCCAACCCCAGCTTTCCGCGATCCAGACCGCGATGATGGGGGCGAGCGCAGTCCCCAAAAGTGCGCCGAAGACATTCTGCACGATACCGGTGTTGAGGCCGCGCCGGGTGATCGGTGATGCTGCCGCGATTACGGCAAGGCAGACCGGCAGGAATGGCCCCTCGACCAATCCCATCAGCAGGCGCGATGCAAGAAGGGTCCAGAAATCCCATGACAGCCCCGACAGGATCGAGGCTGAGGAAAAGATCACCAGCGAGGCGATGATGAAGGGTTTGCGTACTCCCAGGCGGTCGGACCACAGGCCCAGCACAAAAGCCCCGATTGCCCAGGTGAGCGACAAGGCGGCACCCAGCGCGCCGACCTGAGTATTTGAGAGATCGAATTCCGGAACGACGTAAGGCGTCAGGAATGTCATCATCATCCGGTCGTAAAAAGCAAATCCATATGCCAGGCCCAGCAGGGATATTGTCAGAGCTTCATTCTTGCTGACTTTTGCCATCCTACGCGCGCTCCGGCTCTTTCATGGAGGGGGAAGGCGTATGCTTCGCCGTACTCAGCCCCTGCCCTTGAGGGCAAAAGCCTGCGTCGATTCCAGAAAATTGGATGGGTACGGGGATATTGGGGCGAGGGGCCCTTGCGATATGAAGCATGACAGCGAACTTCCTCTCGAATGACGGTTTTGTACGTCTCCCATAAAACTTACCAGTGATAAGTTATTGGTCAATGGCGCGCGTCAGGAAAATGCACCGCGTACGCTTGCGGAAACCGGCTTTTGACGCACGCTGTCCCGTGAGCGGTTCGCCAACGCGCAAGCAGCGCGCCATCGGTCATCTCAAGGCGCTGCCCGGCCGTCGAAATAGGCCGTTCCGTTTGCTCGTGACGGGGCCGGAATGGGGCTGCTGTCCTCCTTCCTTATGCCGGATCAGGCATGTCCTGGATCACTCCAGGATAAGACCGCGCCTTTCCGGGATGGCATTCCCGACCTGCTAAGGTGGAGTCCGGACCGCAAAAAACAGGCCGGGCTATGAAGAAGCGCGCGTGGAGAGGTATCATGGCTAAATTCGGTTCGCTTTTGAGCGGGGGCGTCTATTGCTCTGCGTCGGCGCTGGCCGTCGCATTGTCCGTGCCGGCGGTGGCGCAGGAGCGAGCACCGGCCTCTGCCGCAGTGAACGAACCGGGTTCCCCGATCATCGTGACCGGCACACGCATCAAGACCAATGGTTTTAACGAACCGACGCCGGCGACGGTGTTCTCGGTCGAAACGACCGAGAACCTTGGCATCGTGAATGCGGGCGACATCGTGAAGCTGATCCCGCAGAATACGGCGTTCCAATCGGACGCGGTGGCAGGGATCACCGCCGGCGCCAATGTCGGTGCATCCTATGCGAACCTGCGCGGCCTCAATCCGGATGCGGGGACCCGCACGCTGACGCTGGTCAACGGCCGTCGCTTTGTCCCCACTTCGGATGGTGGCGCGGTCGATCTCAACCTCATTCCGACCGCCATGATCGAGCGGGTCGAAACGGTCACGGGCGGTGCGTCCGCGGCCTATGGTTCGGACGCGATTTCCGGCGTCATCAACCTGATCCTCGATACCGATCTGGAGGGCTTGCGGCTCCAGGGCGACTATGGCCAGACTTTCCGGGGCGACGGCGCCGATTATCACGCGTCGCTGGTTTACGGCACGCGGATCGGGGATCGCGGCCACCTGGTAATCGGCGGTGAGTACCAGAAGAAGGAAGGCATCGGCGACTGTTCCGAATTGCGCGAATGGTGTGCTGAAAGCTGGGACGTATACGTAAACGCCAACAACGTGCTGCCGGACGGATCGCTCTCGGGCTATGACCGGCCCGGCACGCCCGGCTATGGCCAGCCGAACTACATTATCGGCCCCAATTCCAGGCAGGCCTTCAACGATGCGCGCGGGGTGGTTCGCAATCGTGAACCGGCTCCGCTCGCAGCGCGCAACCAGCGCTTCACCGAAGACGGCACTGGCATCGTGCAGTTCGATCCCGGCGAATACGTCCAGAACTCGCTCACCGGCCCGCGCATGGGCGGAGACGGTGAATCGACCTATGCCGATTCCGACTTGCAGACACCTGTCGAACGCTATGTCGGCTATCTGCACGGCGAATATGAGTTGGCGGACGGACTGACCGCCTTTGCCGAGTTGACCTATGCCAACCGCAAGGCTTCGAACAGCGGTGTCACCGCAGGCCCTCGGTCGACATATTTCGTCAACGCCGACAACGCTTTCCTGCCCGATGCGCTGCGGACGCTGCTGGCCGGCCAGCAGTTCAGCCTGGGCAAGGATGTGGACGCCCAGATCCCGCACTACAATTCGGTCGAGGCCGACGTCTGGCGTGGCGTGATCGGCCTGTCCGGCGAGATCGGCCAGAACTGGAACTGGGACGTCTATTACCAGTATGGCCGCAACAAGCGGGAGCAGTTCTCACGCTATTCGCGGGTGAATACCGAATTCCAGTACGCGCTGGATGCGGTGGACGAAGGTCTGGTGAAAACGGGCGTGGCCAACGGCAACGTCGTCTGCCGGGAATTGACCAAGGTTACGCCCAATCCGCGCGCGCAGGGCTGTGTGCCGATGAACCTGTTCGGCCTCGACAATCTCGATCAGGCGGCGATCGATTATGCCTATCGCCCTGTGGTCGAGAACTTCCTGTATTCACAGCATGTTGCGGCTGCCACGATCAGCGGCCGCCTGTTCGATGGCATCGGTGCCGGGCCGGTAGGTTCAGCCGTTGGCGTGGAATATCGCAAGGAAAGCGGGGATGTGACCCATGGAGACATCCCCAACTACACCGATTACGCCTTTACCTTCGGTCTCGATTACGGCGGCTCGATCGAGGTGTTCGAAGCCTTCGGCGAATTGAACGTGCCGCTGCTGGCGGACACGCCCTTCGCCGAACTGCTGGAGGTCAACGGGGCTCTTCGCTGGACAAGCAATACGGCTTCGGATGCGTTCACGGGCGAGGAAAAGACTACAGATGCGATCAGCTACAAGATCAGCGGCATCTGGGAAGTGGGCGGGGGCCTGCGGTTCCGCGGGTCGCGCTCGCGCGACATCCGGGCGGCGGGTTTCCGCGAGTTGTTTCTGCGGAACGTGCCCACGGAAGAGGGCTCTTCGCTGGGCATCGTCGATAATCCCGGCATCCCCGGCGCGGGTAATGACGATCCGACCCCGATCCTCAATGGTGGCAGCTTTGCCCTGAACCCGGAAAAGGCGGACACAACAACTGCCGGCGTGGTGTTCAGCCCCAGCTTCATTCCCGGCCTGCGCCTTTCGGTCGACTGGTATCAGATCGCGATCAAGGATGCGGTGACCACGCTGGGTGGGCAGCGGATCGTGGACTTCTGCGATGAGTTCGACTTGTTCTGCGATCGCATCGCCTTTGCGTCGCCATCTGACATCACTTTCATCGATGCACGCCAGGTCAACCTTGGCCAGATGACGGTTCGCGGTTTCGACTTCGAAGTCGATTATCGCCTGCCGCTTTCGAATATCTCGGAAAACTGGGGGGGCACGCTGGGCCTTCGCCTGCTGGGCAACCATCAATATGATTTCCAGGTTCAGGCCGATCCGACCACCCCTGTGGTCGACTATGCCGGACAGACGGGCCCAGTGGGCGCTGCGGGGAATTTCAATCCGTCGCCTTCATGGATCTGGAACGGCTTCCTCAGCTACGATAGCGGGCCGTTCAACACGACGCTGAGCTTCCGCCGGATCAGCAAGGGCATCTATAATGTCGAGCGGATCGGGCCGGAGGATGAAGGCTATGATCCGACCCTGCGCAACAGCATCAACACCAATCGGGTGGACGGTGCGACCTATTTCGGGCTGGCGATGTCATACCAGATTCCGCTGGGCTCATCGGCCGACAACTACATCGAAGTGTTCGGGGCGATCGACAATCTGTTCGACACCAAACCACCGGTAGCGCCGGGTGGCGGCGGTCTCGGAGGGTCGAACTATCCCACGAATCCGGTGTTTTTCGACACGTTCGGGTCGCGTTTCCGCACCGGGGTACGGGCACGGTTCTGATCGACGGGAGGCGTTTCCTCTCGACCGGTGCCTGCATTGCGGACCCTTGGGGCTGTGAATTGTTCGCGGCCTTACCGGAACCCGTCCAATGGCCTCCTGGGGCGAATTCCCTTGCGACACGAATGAAGTATTCCTGACACAAACCGGAGCTAATGGCGGGCCGTTTCAGGTTGACCGCTGCGTTCGGGGACCTGGCAAAGCAGCTAATTCCCCTGCCGCAATCATCAGGAACTCGCACATGAAGCCCCGCCGCAAACCCTTCCACATGCTCCTTGCCTCGATCGCGCTCGCCACCATATCGTGCGCTGCCAGCGCCCGGCAGGCCGATGTGGTCGACCTGCGCGGGGAACAGGCGCCGGCGGCCGTTGGCCAGCCTTATGCAGCGCGGAACTTGCCTGACCGGATCGTGCTGAGCCCCGCCGCCGATCCGTCAACCGGCATGGCTGTGTCGTGGCGTACCGACATCCTCCAGGCGGACGCCGTTGCCGAACTGGCCGAACTCGTTCCGTCGCCCACCTTCGGCCGGCGCGCGAACATTATCGGAGGTGTTTCGACCGCGACGACCAGCGAGAATGGCGAGGCCCGGTATCACAAGGCGCGCTTCACGGATCTCAAGCCCGACACTGCCTATGCCTATCGGGTGAAGGGCTCGGCCGGTTTCTCCGAATGGCATCAGTTCCGCACCGCCAGCGCGCAGCCGGATGCGTTCCGCTTCATATATTTCGGCGATACGCAGAACAGCATTCTGGACATTGGATCGTTGGCCTGGCGCCGTGCGCTGTTGCAGGCGGGCAATCCGCAGCTTGTGCTGCACGCTGGCGATCTCGTTTCGAGCCGTGACGACATGGTTCACGATGACGAGTGGGGCCAGTGGACGCAGGCTGGTGGCTGGGCACTCGCCACCATTCCGCAGGTCATGGCCACCGGGAACCACGAATATGTCGACGATATCCTGCCTGATGGAAGCGAAAGCCGCCGTCTGGGCGCGCATTGGCCGGTAATGTTCGCCCTGCCGGGCAACGGCGCGCCCGGTGCGGAAGCGACGACTTACAGCGTCGACTATCAGGGGGCCCGGTTCATCGTGCTGGATGGCACGTCCGCACTCGATCTGGGCACGCTGCAGGCGCAGACCGCATGGCTGGAAGCACGGCTTGTGGAGCAGGGACCGGCATGGAAGATCGTGCTTTTCCACCAGCCCCTTTTCACCTGCGCGCGTCCCAACGACACGCGTGTGCTGAAGGAAGCGTGGAAGGAAATCTTCGAACGTCACGGCGTGGATCTGGTTCTGCAGGGCCACGACCATTGCTATTCGCGCCTGACGGCGGAAGCCGGCCGCGACGCAGGGGTTGCGGCCCGTGCCGCTGGCGAAACGCAGGGTCCGGTCTATCTCGTCTCGGTCGCCGGGTCGAAGATGTACGGGCTCAACGATCGTTCCCCCCTTCAGCCTGACCGGGTTGCGGAAGATACCAGCCTGTTCCAGATCGTGGATGTGAGCGGCGACCGGCTGAAACTGCGCACGCACCTCAACACCGGCGTTCTTTATGACGGTTTCGACCTGATCAAGGGGCCGAACGGTAATCGCCTCGAGGAACTGGCGGCCGATGTCCCCGAAGTCAGGCGCTGTTCGGGTCCGGCGCAGGTCGTGGACGGGCCCATGCCCGCGGATCGCCTGGGGCCTGATGGGCTGACCTGCACGGCCGAAGTAAAGGACTGACGCGATAAGCGGGTGAGGTGCGGCCACCGGACCGATGGCCGCACCTCCCTTATCTTCCGAATGCGCGCCGGAGCGACGGGAGGCAAAGAGGGATCGAGATCAGGCAGGTCAATGCCGTCACGATACCGATCCAGAAGTACGAGCCCAGATCCACGAGTATTCCGCCAATTGGAGCACCAAAGGCGAAAGCGAGCCGTTCGAAACCGGTGCCCAGCGTGCCAAGTCGCCCCAGTGGATCGAGGATCGCGGCGGCACCGAGCAGGACGATGTAGAGGTACATCGTGAAGATCCAGTAGAGCATGGCCCCCGCAGTAAATGACCACAGCCCGGTCGCGTTCGCCAGCAGCAGGCAACCCGCCGCGCTGCCGCAGAGGCCGAGCACAAGCATCACTATCCGGTTCATGCGATTAGCCAGCAAGACGGCCAGCAAAGTCCCGGCCAGGCCGACGAATACGCTGGACGACAGCACCAGGCCGATGGTGGGGCCAGCTATGCCCAGGCTGTTGCCGATCCTTTCCGCAAAGGTCCAGATGGCGCCGGTGCCGAAGGAAAACAGGCACCACATCACGATCAGCGCGAGCCCGCCCTTTACCGGGGCCTTCGACAACTGAACCGCTTCGGCGCGCACCTGCCGCTTGCGGAAACCGGCAAGAAAAGGCGCGGAAATCAGAAGGACCAGCGCGATGCCCAGGAAGATACCGCGCGGGCCGACATAGACCGCCGCATAGGGCAGCAGCGCAAGCAGCCCGACCATCAGCAGCAGTGATCCGGAGTTGCCCCCGGCATAGATCTGGTCGGGCTTGGGGTGGCCGGCCGCTGCGGCGACGGCAGTGGTCAGGATCAGTCCGTATCCCAACCCGCTGACACCGCCGAGAAAGCACAGCAAGTCGAGCCTGGGCAACGCAAAATAGATGAGGGCGTTGGCGACAACCGCCACTGCCAATCCGATGATCCCGATCGTGATGGGGCGGAAAAGATGCGCATACCGCGAGAAGACGATCATGGTCACGGCAAGGCTGGCAACCTGAAAGAAACCCACCAGGCCTGCATCAGTGGCCGACATGCCGAAGCCGTCGATCAGCGATCCGATCTGCAGCGGCATTGCGCTGGTGCAGATGTGAGAAACTGCGCTTCCCACTGCGACCGCCAGGATCAGTGTGAGAGTTCTGGCCGTATTATCGTTTGCCTTGTCCATTACTTCTCCCTCACCTTTATCTTTTTATGATGCCGCATCGGTGAGCATTGCCCAGAAAGCCGCAGAAAGCGGTGCCTCCACGAAGATCGAGCAATCCGTTTCCCTGCGCTCTACGATAACCGGGAACCCCGAAAACCATGTTTGTGCACAGGTGCCGGGCGCGAAGCGATCGGGGCGCAGGTCCAGCGGTGTGCACTTGCCGAAGATTTCCGGAACGGCAGGGCCTTCACAGGCGATTTCCGAGCGTCGGCAGGTAACGTCTATGATGCGGGCCAGGCCGCTGGTGGCTGCTTCCAGCAATTCGGGCGGTGTAGACTGGTTTGCCGCCGGATGGACCAGCAGCCAGCGTGCAGGCGCCAGCCACAAGGCACGCCAGAGCCCAAGGCCGGTGACGCGATTGGCCGTACCGGGCAGGCGCAGGTCCACCGGCCCCGCTGTTGCCAGTTCCAGCTTCGTGCCAAAGGGCCGGAGGGATGCGCTGAAGCGATCCGAAGAAATCGGGGCCGCGCCATCCAGGTTTTCGAGGAGTTGCAGGTCAGCCACGCAACAGTTCTCCATCCGGGTCATGGAAACGGGGCGACACGACTTGCGCCGTGCGCCATTTGCGATTGTTCCACACATGGATCGTCTCGCCCATGCGTGCCCGTCCGTCCGCCAGCAGAGCCAAGGCGATCGGTCGTGCCAGGGTTGGGCTCCACAGGCTGGTGGTGACGGTTCCCTCCCCGCTGGAAAGGGTCTCGCGCGGGTTTGCGATCTGGGCACCGACTGCAAGCGGGCGATCCCCATCGAGCGGTTGCAGGCCCACCAGTTGCGCCCGCCTGGCTCCGCAATTTCCAGGCAGGGACAGGCTGCGCCGGCCGATGAAATCGGTTTTCTTGTTCCGCGTCATGCCCCCGAACCCGACATCGTCCGGGATCGTGGTGCCGTCCGTATCCGTTCCAACGTGGAAGAAGCCTTTCTCGGCCCGCAGCACATCAAGCGCCTCGATGCCAAAGGCGCAGATCCCCAAATCGGACCCATGCCGGAACAGTTCTTGCCACAAGGCGGATGCATGACTCTGGGGGACGGAAATCTCGAACGAGACTTCCCCGGTAAAGCTGACCCGGGCGATGCGCGCGGGAACGCCGCCGATCCGGCCTTCGCGCATGGTCATGTGCGGGAAGGCCTCCGCGCCCAGGTCGATGTCGCAGTCCAGCCGTGAGAGCAGTATACGTGCTTTCGGCCCGCTGATCATCACCACGCCCCATTGGGCGGTGATGTCGGTCGCCGCCACATGCAGGTCAGGCCACTCGCATTGGAGCAGCTCTTCCATTCGCGCGGCAATCGGGGCCACTGCGCCACTGGTGGTGCCCATGATGAAGGCACCGTCGGCCAAGCGGGTGATAACGCCATCGTCGCGGATCACGCCGCTCTCGGTCAGCGTCAGGCTATAGCGGGCATCGCCGGGTTTCATGGTGGTGGCATTGGTCGTGACGACACGGTTGAGGAATTCTGCGGCATCGCGGCCCCAGACCTCGATCTTGCCGAGCGGCGAATAGTCGATCACGCCCACGCCATTGCGCACAGCGGCAACTTCGCGGGTCACCGCTTCCGCCATTCCTTCACCGGGCAACGGATGATAGGCCGGGCGATACCATTGCCCATAATCTTCCATCGCGGCGCCATTGGCCACTTGCACGGAGTGGGTCGGCAGGTGGCGCCTGGGATGATGCAACGCCCCGCGATCCCGCCCGGCGATGGCCGCGAATGTAAGGGGCGAATAGGGTGGACGGAAGGTCGTCGTCCCGACTTCAGCGGGGTCGCGGCCGGTTTCCTCGCCCATGATCCCAAGGCCGTTCACGTTGGAGGTCTTGCCTTGATCGGAGGCCATTCCAAGGGTCGTGTAACGCTTGAGATGCTCGACCGAATGGAAGTTTTCCCGCGCGGCGAGCACGACATCCCCGGCCGTGACGTCATTATGGAAATCGACCCATTGCTTACGCGATCCGGCGATCTCGCGGGGCACTCGCCAGATCGGACCGGTAGCGGTTTCGGCGGTCTGCACCGTTTCGGCGGGCTTGGTCTGTGTACGCCTGGCGGTCACGCGGAACGCGGCTTCGGCGCCTGCCTGATGCCCGCTCGCGAGGCATTCGGCCAACGAAAGCCTGCCATCCGCAGCGCCCGCCGCGATCGTTTTCTGCGCGGCCGTGTGAGGCACGAAGGCGGTAATGCCCTCATCATAGCGGAGCTTGCCGCCCGATTGGCTGAACAGCTGGACTGCCGGACTCCAACCGCCGGACATGGCCACGGCATCGCAGGAGATAACGCAACCCGAGCCGTCGGCGAGCGAGCGGATCTCGACTGATCTGACGCGGCGATAGCCAGCAGTTCGCGCGATGACGGAGGAATAGTGGACGGGCACGCCAGCGGGAGGTTGTGCGGACGAACCCGTCCGACTGTCGGCGATCGCGGCGATCCTGACACCATGCTCCGAAAGGGCATGGGCAGTGCGATAGGCGTCGTCATTATTGGTGGCGATCACGATCGTGCGCCCTGCCATGACGCCAAAACGGCCTGCATAGTGCCGCATCGCCGATGCCTGCATGATGCCGGGGCGATCATTGCCGGGGAACACGGCGGGCCGTTCGATTGCGCCGGTTGCCAGCACCACCTGCGCGGCGCGGAAATGCCAGAAGCGGAGGCGTGCCCGGTCTGGCGAGGCGCTGCCGTGAACCGAGCAATCCTCGACAGCAGTGACGAGATTGGCGTCGAAATAGCCCGATGCCGTCGTGCGGAGCATTATCGTGACATTCGGCATTGCCCGCAATGTCTCGAGCGATTGGGCGGCCCATGCGCGGCCGGGCGATCCGTCGATCAGGGTGTCCTCCCAGATCAGTGATCCGCCACCCATGGAATCCTGTTCCAGAACAGTCACGCTCGCACCGGTGTGTGCCGCAGCCAGCGCTGCGCTCACCCCCGCCGGACCACTGCCCACCACCAACACGTCGCAATGTGCGAACGTACGTTCATAGCGGTCAGGATCGCGCTGGTCGGGCAGGCTGCCGAGCCCCGCCATTCTCCGGATCAGTCCTTCGAAGGTGTGCCAGTTCGGTTGGAAGAAGGTCTTGTAATAGAAGCCGGCAGGGAGGAAGCGGCCGAATGCGCCCAGCAGTCCTGCGACATCGAAGCGCGGGCTGGGCCAGGCATGCAGGCTGTGTGCGGCAAGGCCTTCATACAACTCCACCATCGTCGCCTGAGCGACAGGATCGGCGCGGCCTCCGCTGCCGATCCTGACGAAAGCATTGGGTTCGTCCACCCCGGCTGCGACGATGCCACGCGGGCGATGATACTTGAAACTTCGGGCGACCAGATGGATGCCGTTGCGCAGCAGCGCTGCTGCCAGCGTATCGCCCTGGCGGCCCGTCAATTGCCTGCCGTCAAAGGTGAAGCGGATCGTTTCCCCGGTCATGCCGAGACACTCTTCGCGTCCACGGGCGTTGTGCCGGCAATGGCGTTCGTCACCGTATCGCGTTCGACCGCGATCCATTGGCGACAGCCAAAGGCATGGACCCAATGCTCCAGGAGCAGGCCGCGCGTATTGTCGCGGAAATAGAGGTAATCCGTCCATTCCACGTCGCTGGCGGACGCGGGATCAGGGCGTTTCTCGTGGGGGCCGGCGCAGCGGAATTCGATCTCGCTACGCGGGCCGCACCAGGGGCAATCGATCTGTATCATCGGCGGCCCCTCAATGCGCCACGCCGGATGCGGCGCCCTCGTCGATCAGCTTCCCCTGGCGGAAGCGGTCGAGGGTGAAGGCTTGGCTGAAGCGATCGGCCTCGCCCGTCGCGATCAGGTGAGCGAGCGATTTTCCTCCTGAGGGAATGGCCTTGAAGCCCCCCGTTCCCCAACCCGTGCTGACGAGCATATTCTCCACCGTTGTCCGGTCGATGATCGGTGTCCGGTCCGGGGTAAGGTCGCAGGCGCCGCCCCATTGGCGCAGTAGCCTGACGCGTGACAGTAGCGGGATCATCTCCAGCAGGCCGGTGACGGTATTCTCGATGGTCGAGAAACTTCCGCGCTGGCCATAGGAAATGTAGGCGTCACTGTCCCCCCCGATCACCATTTCCCCCTTGTCGGATTGGCTGACATAGGTGTGGTGCAGGCCGGACATCAGCACCGTGTCCAGCACCGGCTTCAGCGGTTCTGAAACGAAAGCCTGCAGTGTCTGCGTCTGGATCGGCAGCCTGACTCCGGCCATTCCTGCAACGACCGAGCTGTTTCCGGCGACTGCCACGGCCACTTGTTCCGTGGCGATCGAACCGCGCGATGTTTCCACCGAGGCGATCTTTCCGCCCGCCATGCGGAAGCCGAGAACCTCGCATTGCTGGATGATGTCGACCCCCAACGCATCGGCTGCTCGGGCATAGCCCCAGGCCACGGCATCGTGCCGCGCCGTGCCGCCGCTGGGATGGATGAAACCGCCGATACAGCGGAAACGCGCCTGGTCCGACATGTCGCAGATCGGCACCAGTCTTGCGATTTCATCCCGCGTCAGCAGCGATGCGTCGATACCGTTCAACTGCATCGCATTTACCGAGCGCGCCATCAGGTTCAACTCGTGCGGGTTGAAGGCCAGAGTGATGATCCCGCGCTGGCTGAACATGATGTTGTAGTTCAGCTCGTCCGACAGGCCTTCGTAGAGTTCGACCGAGCGCTGATAGAACGGGGTGCTTGCGGGATAGTAGTAGTTTGAACGGATGACCGTGGTGTTCCGTCCCGTGTTTCCGCCACCGATCCAGCCTTTCTCGATCACCGCAATGTCCCGGATTCCCCAGTCGCGCGCGAGGTAATAGGCGGTCGCCAGGCCGTGTCCGCCACCACCGATGATGACGGCCTGGTAGGCCTTGCGCGGTTCGGGGCTGCGCCACATTACGGGCCAGTTGTGTTGCCCGCTCAGGCCGTGACGCAGCAGCGCCGCGGCCGAGAAACGCTGGCTGAAAGGCACCTTGGGACGGGTCAAGCGAAGCTCCGGTCGGTTGTTGACCGGAAGGGTGATAGTTCGCAGCCCGGGGTATTTCTCAACCGAAAGGGGCGAAGTTTCAGTCGATCGGTTCGCCGCCCGGTTTTTCGCCGTTTTTACCTGGAATCACAAGGGAGGGATTGCGCCGAACATCCTTGGGAAGCACGCCATACTGCCGCCTGAAGGCGCTGGTGAAGCTGGTTTGGAACTGGTAGCCGAGCGCTTCCGAAATGAGGGCGAGAGGCATCGAGCCGCGCCTGAGCATGGTCAATCCGCGCTCCATTCGCAGCCTCTGTGCAAAGTCATAGACGGTCACCCCGAACAGCGCCCGAAATCCGCGTTTCAGCTTCGTGGGGCTGAGGCCGACACGCCTGCCCAGCGTCGTGATGCTGGGGGGTGGGGTATTTTCGCCCATCAGGATTTCCCGTGCCAGGCGCAGGCAGCGAATATCCGCATCGCTCAGTTGGGAGGTCTGCGGCGTGCCATCGGGCTGGAGTGCGAGCAATTCGAAAATCTCGCACAGGGTCTGTTGCACCAGCGCCTCCACATAAGCCAGGCCGTTGGCGCGCGATGCTTCCAGATTCACCAGATCGATCGCGGGGCGGGAGAGGGCAGGGTAAAGTGGAACGCGCAGGGCGAACAGGCCTTCGAACTGTTCGCCAAGAGCCGCTGCTGTCGCCGGCGAGAGCGATGACCGGTAATCGCCGAAGATACGGGTCAGTGCGCTGGGCCGGCAATAGATCACCACCGATGCGCCCGGCATTCCGCCCTCGATGATCTCCGGCACTTCGCGGCCCTGACCCTGGCGGATGATGGTCAATGTCGGTTCTTCCAGGACGAAACCGCTGTCCTGCCCCTCATTCCAGTGAACCCTGCCTGCAAGGTGGAAGTAGAATTCGATGAAATCCTCGCCCGCAGCGGAAAGGAGCAGGCGGTCGGCATAAGTTGCCCTGGTGGTGACGACGAGCAGGTCCGGGGCAAGCTGCAGCAACCCCCAATGCCCCGTCCCGCGCGAGGGCGGTATTTCATAATGCGCGCTGCGCAGCGTGAAGCCGTCCCGCACCAGTTCCGCGACATGCTGCGGGGCGACCATGGGATTGTCCTGCCCCGTTACCTGCATGATGAAATCCGAACGGCGCGGCCATTCGAAATGCACCCATTGGGGCATCACCTGCGCTTCCGGTAGCTCCGCTTTGAGCGGCTTGCCGACATTGCCCCGGCGCATCAGCGGCTACCCCGCAAGTGCCGCGGGCCGATCCGTTCATACCCTTTTCCGCGCGATGCCTTGGCCATCGGTCAGCCGCCTCTCCGGAAGTTCAGTCCCTGCCGAGCATGGACAGGGGCAATTCGGTTGTATCCTTGATCGTCTGCATCACGAAGGTGGATCGTGTATCGCGCACGCCGGGCAGCTTCAGCAGCACTTCCTGCACCAGCCTGGCATAGGATTCCATGTCGCGCGCCACCACCTTCAGCAGATAGTCGAACTGGCCTGCGGTGACATAGCAGGCCACGATCGCGGGTTGCAGCCTGACGGCTTCGTTGAACCGTTCCACCACAGGATCACCCGCGACCTGGGGCACCTTCACCTCCACATAGGCAACCAGGCCGAAGCCCAGCTTTTTGCGGTCGAGCAGCGCGACATACCGGTTGATAAGCCCGGTTTCCTCAAGGTTCTTGACGCGCCGCAAGCAAGGGCTGGCCGACATTGAAAGCCTGTCCGCAAGCGCGACATTCGACAGGTTTCCCTCGCTTTGGAGGATGGAGAGAATCTTTCGATCAACTACAGGAAGTTCAGTCATAATATCACCACTATACTTCTAAATATGTCATAATATGACTATATATATCCAAAATTAGGTCAAGAAAAGTGAGAAATGACCGGAGGTTCGTCGTAATATTGTCCTGAAAGAAAAGGTTCAGGAAAAGGCAAGCCCCAGTATGAAACAGGTAATAATCAATGGCGCAGATCTGACGGTCGAGCAGATCGCGGCAGTAGCGGGTGGGGCGAAGGTCGCGCTGACCAGCGACAGTGTCGTGCTCGACAGGGTGTCGGCCTCGCGCCAGGTCATCACCGATGCCATTCTCAACGGGGAGCAGATCTATGGCGTGACCACGCTGTTCGGCGCGATGGCAGATCAGTATGTCGGCCCCGACCGGCTGGCCGATGTGCAGAAGCTGGCCCTGTGGCAGCACCGCAGCGCCACCGGGCCGCGCCTGCCTGAAAAGGATGTGCGCGCGGCGATGCTGCTGCGCGCCAATTCGTTGATCAAGGGTGCCTCGGGCATCCGGCTGGAAATCATCGAGCGTTTCGCCACTTTCCTGAACGCTGGCATGCATCCGCATGTCTATCAGCGCGGTTCGATCGGCGCCTCGGGCGACCTCGTGCCGCTGACCTACATCGCCGCCTGCGTGGTCGGCCTCGACGATGCGTTTCAGGTCGATGTGGGCGATGAAACCATCGGCTGCCTTGAAGCGCTGCGCCGTCTCGGCCTCGATCCGATCCAGCTCGATCCGAAGGAAGGGCTCGCCCTCAACAACGGCACGGGCGCCTGCACCGGCGTTGCCGCCAACGCAGCCAAGCGCGCGCTGGATCTGGCAGCGTTCACGCTGGGGATTCATGCGCTGGTCGCGCAGGCATTGCTTGCCACCGACCAGAGCTTCGACCCGTTCATCCACGCGGTGAAGCCGCACCCGGGCCAGATCTGGACTGCCGCGCAAATGGCGGAACTGGTTGCGGGATCAAAAACGATCCGCAGCGAAGCCGCCGGGGATCGCGGCCACCGGATCGGCAAGCTGATCCAGGATCGCTATTCGCTGCGCTGCCTGCCGCAGTTCATCGGCCCGATCATCGACGGGCTGGCCAACGCGGCCCGGCAGGTGGAGGTGGAAGCCAATTCCGCGAACGACAATCCGCTGATCGATGTCGAGCGCAAGGAACTGCTGCATACCGGGAACTTCCTGGCGCAGTACACCGGCGTCGCGATGGATCAGCTGCGCTATTTCATCGGGCTGATGGCGAAGCATGTCGACGTGCAGACGGCGCTGCTGATGACCCCGGAATTCAGCAACGGCCTGTCCGCCTCGCTCGTCGGGAACGAGGAAGCCGGCATCAATGTGGGGCTGAAATCCCTGCAGGTGCTGGGTAATTCCACGATGCCGCTGATCAGCTTCTATGGCCAATCCATCGTCGACCGGTTCCCGACCCATGCGGAACAGTTCAACCAGAATATCAACAGCCAGGCGATGGGCTCGGCCAATCTCGCCCGGGAATCGCTGGATGTGCTGGAACATTTCCTGGCGGTTGCGCTGCTGTGTTCAGTCCAGGCCGTGGAATTGAGGGCCAAGCAGGTAAGCGGTTCCTATGATGCGCGGACGATCCTCTCGCCCGCCACGGTGCCGCTTTATGAGGTGGCTCGTCGCTTGGCACTGGGCGAGCCCGACGCGGCGCGACCGCTCCACTGGAATGACCTGGACGAATTCATCCAGCCCAAGGTGGAGGCCCTTCTGGGAGACCTTTCGGCAGGTGGCGAACTGCTTGAAGCGATCGGTGGCGTTCGCCGCGCGATTTTCGAGTTCGCATCGCAATGAAATAGGAATTTACAACAAGGTGTGGGGATCCGATCATGAGTAGACTGAACAGAATTTCACCATTTGTGAGCCTGGCGGCAATTGCCGCTTCGATGGTCGGTGTTCCTGCGTTCGCGCAGGAGGGGGCCAGTCAGGCGGAGGATGCGACAAGGTCGCAGGGTGTCGAGATCGTGGTGACGGCGACACGCCGCGCGGAAAGCGCACAGTCCGTGCCGATGAGCATCACGGCCGTTTCGTCGGAAGCACTTGAAAACAAGGCCGCGACGAACTTCTTCGACTATGGATCGTCGATCCCGAACCTGTCCTTCGGCAATACCGGCCTTGGTGCATCGGTTTCGCGCTCCATCGCGATCCGCGGCATTTCCGATGCCAACACCACGGGCTTCTACATCGACGAAACTCCGGTCACGGAATCGCTCGATCCCCGGATCGTGGACGTCGAACGGATCGAGGTCCTGCGTGGTCCGCAGGGTACACTGTATGGCGCCCGTTCGATGGGCGGCACGGTGCGGTTGATCACTACCCAGCCGGATACGGAAGAGTTCTCTGGCCGCGTCCATGGCGCACTTTCCACCACGGAGCGCACCGAGCGGCCGAACTATGCCGTGGACGGCGCGCTGAACCTGCCTGTCGTCGATGGCAAGGTCGGGCTCAGGGTGGTTGGCGTCTATCAGAACGATGCCGGCTACATGACCCGCACCTATGGGCCGCAAGGTGGGCCCACCACCACGATCGACAATATCGGGCAGCAGGAAACCTTCGGGGTTTCGGCGGCGATGCTGTTCCGAGTGGGCGAGAATGTGGAGATCACGCCGCGCATTCTTTACCAGCAGACCAAGGGTAACGGCTATCCCTATGCGGACGTGGCCATTCCCAACAGCCAGGACCCGTTCGAGCTGGTTCCTGAATCGCTCGACCAGCGCCGGACCTTCGATATTGCCGAAACGAGCAGCGACAAGTGGCTGCTCGGCACGTTCGACGTGAAGCTGGATACCGGGGTGGGCACGCTCCAGTCCGCGTCCTCTTATTTCCGCAGGCGCACCAGCGATATCGAGGACCAGACCGAGTTCGCCCAGTTCGCCTATGGTTATGCCGATCCGCTCGTGAATGCGCCGGAATTCAACTATCAGGTGGATTCCTACACGCAGGAATTCCGTTTTACATCCGATCTGGACGGGCCGTTCAACTTCGTGGCAGGTGTGTTCTACAGCCATACGGATACCGACCAGATATTCCCGCCCAACATCATCGAGGGGCTGGCGGATGCCACCGGCTTCACCGGCACCGACCTCAACTTCCAGGCGACCCGCTCATCGAAGCAGGACGATCTTTCTGCCTATGCGGAAGGCACGCTGGAGATCACGCCGGAGCTGAAGGCGATCGTGGGGGGCCGCGTATACAAGGTGAAGTCGTCTTTCTCGGCGGTGTTCGACGGTTTCGTGAACGGCGGCTACAACGTGGTGCCGGAAACCAGCATCAGCGAAAGCGGTGTCCAGCCCAAGGCCTCGCTCCAGTATGAATTCTCGCGCGGCAACCAGATCTACGCGACCGCCGCCAAGGGTTTCCGTCCCGGCGGATCGAACGGGTTGATCCCCACTGGGTTCGGCTGCGCGGAAGACCTGCAGGAACTGGGGCTGTCGCCCGAGGATACCCGCTTCTACAACTCCGACAGTGTTTGGAGCTATGAAGCCGGTGCCAAGGCCACGCTGCTCGACGGACGCGTGACCGCCAACCTTGCAGGCTTCCGTATCGACTGGAGCAATATCCAGCAGCTTGTCGGCCTGCAATGCGGCTTCAGCTTCCGCGGCAATGCGGGGACTGCGCGCAGTACGGGTGTGGAATTCGAACTGAACGGCCGCCTGACCGATGGCCTGACGATGAATCTCGGCGTTGGCTACACGGATGCGAACTTCACGTCCTCGCCCGCGGGTACGAATGTGAGCGATGGCGACCGGGTGCCGCAAGTGCCGGAATTCACCTTCAACGTCGGTGCGGACTATGAGTTCGAGATCGGCCGCAACGCCATGGGTTTCCTGCATGCCGATTATCGCTATGTCGGGGACAGCGTGAGCGTGCTGAATTCCGCAACCGATATTTCGGGCAAGGTGATCCCGCGTATTCGCCCCTCCTACTCGCTGGTCGATGTGCGGGGCGGGGTGGAGTTCGGCAATCACGAGATCGCCATCTTCGCCAAGAACCTGACGAACGAACTGGTCAATCTGGGCGATGCCCGTGCGCTGGCGGCGGAACTGCCGGGCAGGGCACGCGTGCAGATCAACCAGCCGCGCACGATCGGCGTGGAATTCCGTTCGAGGTTCTGATCACCAGGAGCCGCCCCCTTCCAGCGAAGGGGGCGGCGATTGGCCGTCAGAAGCGGGTGGAGACACCCACGAAGAAGCGGCGACCCGGAGAGTAGTAGCCGAAGCCGCTGTCGCCGGTGATTTCCTTGGCGAACAGGTTCTGTACGCCGGCCCGCAGCGTGACACCGTTCGAGACATCCAACGCGGACGACAGGTCTACCGTCGTATAGCCGTTGGTGATCGTGCTGCCGCCACCCAACTGCTTGCCGGTGTATTGGGCAGACAGGAAGAAGCCCAGGCGTTCGGTCGTCTGCCAATCGAGCGAGGCATAGGCCGACAGTTCGGGCGAGGTGATGAGCTGTGCGTCGGTATCGAGGTTCTTGGCCTCGATCATCCAGGTCGCATTCGCCCGCAGCTTCAGGCTCGACAGCAACTGCGCCGATCCGGTGAACTCCAGACCTTTGGTGCGGGCGCGCTGGACGTTCTCCATCATCGTCCACCAGCGGCCCTGGAAGAAGCCGAGCGGCGCGTATTCGATCTTGTTGCGGAAGTTGGTGTGGAAGTAGGTCACGCCCAGGCTGATGGCCCTGGAATCATAAGCGATGCCTGCTTCGTAGTTCGTGCTTTCTTCCGGCTTGAGGTCGGGATTGCCGGCCATCCAGCAGCCACCGCTGGTGTAGCCCAGGCCGATCAGGCTGCGGCAGCCATTGCCGGCGGAGTTGGTCGCCGCGCCTGCGCTGTTTTCCTTCAGCGAAGGAGCGCGGAAGCCCTGGGAAATACCGCCCCTGACGGTCACGTTCGCAAGCGGATGCCAGACGATATAGGCCCTCGGGCTGAAATGCTCGCCATAGCGGTGGTGGCTATCCAGACGGCCGCCAAGGGTGAGCATGAGATCGTTGATCAAAGTGATCTGGTCTTCGATGAAGACGGCCGCCGTGTGGCCGTTCAGCGTCGCGCTATCGACCGGGTTGCCATCGTAATCGATCGGGAGCGCGCCGATGGTCGATGTGTTGGTCAGTTCTTCCTCGCGATACTGGCCGCCGAGCGCGAGCTTGTGGTTGAACAGCACGTTGGCCTCGAAATTGAGGAGCCCATCGATGATGGTCTCCTTGAATTCGGACGTGCCGCCGGAATCCGCCTGGTCCTGGTTGACGTAGGAGTTGTGGTAGACGTCGATCCTGGAGGTGCCGAAGCCCCAGTTGCCTTCATGGCCAGCGCGCAGGCTCACGCGTTCCGTGTCGGCACCCCAGCTGCTCTGCGTTCCGCCGCTGTCGGTGCGGGTGGTCGGGGCGATGGGTTCTTCCAGGCCGTAGCTGCCTTCGAACGAGAAGGTCTGGCCATCCACCGGCTGCCAGGTGACCACGCCGTTCAGGTTCGTGTTGATGACCCCGGCAGTGCCGTTGTTGCTCGAGATGACCATCTCATCCGGGTTGGCGCGGGCATAGGTGGCGCCCAGCCGCAGGCCGATGGTGTCGGTGATCGGGCCGGTGGCATTGATCCCCAGCTGATAGGCATCGCCGCGATCGGAATCTTCCGGCCGGGTGTAGGTCGTGTTCGTCGATCCGCGCCAGCTCGGCGCGACCTTACGGGTGATGATGTTGACCACGCCGCCCATCGCATCCGATCCGTAGATGGAAGACATCGGGCCGCGGACCACTTCGATCCGCTCGATCATGTCGGGCGATATCCAGTTGAGGTCCTGCCGGCCGAGATCGGGGCGGTAGCCGATGTCGCGCGAATTGCCGATGCGGCGGCCGTCGACCAGGATCAGCGTGTAATTGTCGGGCAGGCCGCGAATGGTGATCTTGGACATTGCGCCGGTCGGGCTGATGCCGCCGGTCACGCCCGGCAGGCGGCCGAGCAGTTCGCCCACGCTCTGCACCGGTGCCCGCTCGATTTCCTCGCGAGTGATCACGCTGACCGATGCCGGCGCATCGATGAGGTCGATCCCGGTAGCCGATGCGGTCACGACGATGGTGGAACGCTCCTCCGTCGTTTCCGCGGCATCCCGACCCTGCGCAAGCGCGGGAGATGTCAGCAGGGCAGTGACCGGCAGAGCCGACATAAGCGCGTGGGAGAGCGCCCGCGAGCGAACGGAAAACAATGTCATGAAGTCCCCTTTGATTGCTTCACTTCGGGCGCTTTATCCTCCAGCGCCCCGTCAGTAGGGCGGCCTATTAAGAATGATTTGCAATTGCAGGAAGTGTCGCGATTGCTATATCGCTTATAGCCTGAGGGTTATCTCCCCGCGGCTTTGGCAACGCTTGCGGCCCTGGTCGGCTGGGGTTGCTGCCTCGATGCAAAGGAATTTGAAATGCTGTCCGGTACTTCGGTCGGATGGGGGAACCGCTTGTGATTCCTCTGCCTTTTGAAGATCTCGATCTGTCGCTGCTGAAGCTTCTTCACGTGCTTCTTGAAGAGCGGGGGCCCACCACGGCTGCGCGCCGGCTGGGTGTCAGCCAGCCGGCCGTAAGCCGGGCGCTCGCGAAATTGCGAATCGCTTTCGACGATCCTTTGCTGGTGCGGAAGTTCGGCGGCATGGTGCTGACCCCCCGGGCAGAGGCACTGCGCGCTCCGCTGGCGCGCTGGCTGGCGGATGGGCAGGCGCTGTTCCGCCAGAACATCCCGCCGGGGGAGTTGAAGCGGATCTTCCGTATCGCATCGACCGATTTCGGGATCATCACGGTGATCGGTCCGGCGCTGGCCAAGCTGGCGGAGGCGGCCCCGAATGTGAGCCTGCTGGTATCGCCCCTGACGGCGGATTCCTCCCGCCAGTTGAGCGATGGCGAACTGGACCTGGTGATCACCGGCTTCGATCCCGACCTGTCCGCGGTGCATGCCCGTTATCTGTTCAGCGAGACGTTCATGTCCATGGCCCGGCCCGGCCATCCGCTGCTGGAGGGCGACGCGATCTCGCTCGATGGCTTCCTCGACTGGCCGCATATCGTGGTTACGGTGATGGGGCAGGAAGCGAATTATCTTGAGACGGCGGAAGAACGGGCAGCGGAGCGCCGGATTATTCTGTGGACCCCGGAATTCTCCATTGCCGCCCCGCTGGTTCTGGGATCGGACGCATTGGTGACGTTGCCGAAGCGCGCGGCAAGCCAGTTCGCGCCGACCTATGGGCTGGAACTGTTTCAGCCACCGCTTGAGCTGAAGCCGTTCGATTACTGGCTGACCTGGCACGAGCGCAGTCATCGCGATCCGTCGACATCCTGGCTGATCGAAAAGCTGGCGGAACCCTTCATGGCGGCCTGACCGTGATCTGCCTTTCATTCCGGCCTCGGTTGCGCCAATGGGGGCTGATTGGTGGCAGGCAGATATGCCCGCCACTGTTCCCTGACGCCCGTTGAAGCGAAACGCGCCAATTGGCGGGGGATGAGCTAAAGGCACATCATGGCAGAACGATTTGAACGGCACCGCCAGCCGTGGAACTCGGCGGAAATCCAGAAGCTGCATACGCTGGCCAAGAAGGGGATGGCGCTCAAGGCCATTGCCAAGGCGCTTACCCGCAGCGAGGAATCCGTGAAGGAACGCGCCAAGGCCGATGGGCTGAGCATCGCGAAGAAGCATTGATGCTGCGCCTTTCCGGATTGTCGTTGCCGCTCGATCACGAGCCGGAGGCGCTGCCTGCCGCCATCTGCGCGCGGCTGGAGATTGCGGCTGACGATCTGCGTGGCTTTTCGATCTATCGCCGTGGCAACGATGCGCGACGGCGTAACGCGATCCTGCTGGTCTATACGCTGGATGTGGACGTGGCCGACGAAGCCGGCGTCCTGGCCCGTTTCGCAGGGGACAAGGATGTCCGCCCCACACCGGACATGGAATACAATTTCGTCACCCGCGCGCCGGAAGGCTGGACGGGCTTGCGCCCCGTCGTCATCGGGGCGGGGCCTTGCGGATTGTTTGCGGGGCTGATCCTGGCGCAGATGGGGTTCCGCCCGATCATCCTCGATCGCGGCAAGGTCGTTCGCCAGCGCACCAGGGACACCTGGGGCCTGTGGCGCAAGGGCGAGCTGAACCCGGACTCCAACGTGCAGTTTGGCGAAGGCGGGGCGGGTACATTTTCCGACGGAAAGCTCTATTGCCGGGTGAAGGACCCTCGTTTCCTGGGCCGCAAGGTGCTGGAAGAATTCGTCCGTGCAGGCGCGCCCGATGACATATTGTGGGAAGCGCACCCTCATATCGGCACGTTCCGGCTGGTCACCATGGTCGAAAGCATCCGCCAGACGATCGAGGAACTGGGCGGGGAATATCGCTGGGAGACGCGGGTTGACGAGGTGGCGCTCGACCGGCTGTCCGATGGGCGGCAGCGCCTGCGCGGGGTTCACCTGCACGACGGCAGCTTTCTGAAGGCGGATCATGTCGTTCTGGCGGTTGGCCACAGCGCGCGGCCGACCTTCGAGATGCTTCATCGCCATGGTGTCCATATAGAGGCCAAGCCGTTCTCCATTGGCGTAAGGATCGAACATCCGCAAAGTTGGGTCGACCGGGCCCGTTATGGCAATTGCGCCGGCCATCCCGATCTGGGAGCAGCGGCATACAGCCTCGTCCATCACTGCTCCAACGAGCGGACGGTCTACAGCTTCTGCATGTGTCCGGGCGGCCGGGTGGTCGCCGCTACATCGGAAGAAGGGCGCGTGGTTACCAACGGGATGAGCCAGTATTCGCGGGCAGAATTCAACGCCAATTCGGGGTTCGTGGTGGGCATCGACCCAGAGCGTGATTACCCGGGCGGGCCGCTTGCCGGCATCGAATTCCAGCGGCACTGGGAATCGCTGGCCTATGTCGCAGGTGGGTCATCCTATGCGGCGCCAGGGCAGAGAGTGGGCGATTTCCTCGCCGGCAGGCCTTCGACCGAACTGGGCGAGGTGATCCCATCCTACAAGCCGGGCGTCACCATGACGGACCTGTCGCAATGCCTGCCAGGCTTCGCGATCGAGGCCATGCGCGAGGCGCTGCCGATCTTCGGGCGCCAGATCGCCCGCTACGACGATCCCGACGTGGTGATGACCGGGGTGGAAACGCGCACTTCCTCGCCCATCAGGATCACACGCGGAAAGGATTTCCAGAGCCTCAATACCGAACGGCTTTTCCCTGCCGGGGAGGGTGCCGGCTATGCAGGCGGAATTCTTTCCGCTGCGATCGACGGGATCAAGGTGGCGGAAGCAGTCGCCCGCAGCATCGTGGGGGAGTGACAGGACCGGCAGCCGGTTGACCGGATCGTGAACCGGGTGAAGGGCGAGGTCGAGTGCCAGCCCGCCACAAATGTTCGCTTCTATGCCGAGCCGCCGGCAGGCATCACTGGTACAATTGGTGCGCCACCATCTGCCTGCGGGCCCGCCGTACCTCCCCAGGGCTGGGGACGAGCCGGAAGGTGTGGAACATCCGCCTGACGCCCCCGACAAGATGGAAGGTCAGTTGACGTTCCTCCGAAGTTAACGGATGTTACAGTCAGCAAATCCGCCAACAGGGAGGCGGACGCAAGGGGAGATGCTTTGGGTAATCGTGGCGTGTTGGCACAAGCGGCAGAGACGCCCGCGGTTGAGCAGCCTGAGACGGGCTGGGCAATCGGCGGCCCCGGCGATCGTTTGAGAATGTTCCATGAACTGCTCAAGCTGACCAACCGGCTGATGACGCCGTTCTCCACCTATCTGGAGGATCGCTACAATATCAGCCTCAATGAATTCCGGCTGTTGAAGGTCATTGGCGGCATGGGCGTGACCGCCAGCCATGAAGTGGCAGACCTGACCGGCGTGAGCGTGATGAGCGTCAGCCGCGCGGTTTCGGCGTTGCAGCGCAAGGGGCGCATCAACGTCACCACCGACCCGGCCAATCGCCGCCGCAAGCAGTTGACCCTGACCGAGGAAGGCCACCGCCTTTACGACATCATGCGCCCGCAGAGCGAGAAGGTCGCCGAATACCTGTTCAGCGATCTGGACGAGGATGAGATCAACGCGCTGGATGACATGCTCGACAAGCTGATCGTTACGCTGGAGGCCCAGAACGTCGACGGCCGGTCCCGCTTCCTGGAAGAAACCCGCCCGGACGATCCTGTTTTCCCGGCCTGAGCTAGCCTGTCGGGCTGGACTGCCACCGCGCCAGCAACTCATCCGTCGCAATGCTTGCCGGTGCCGGCGCCGTGCGGGTTGCGGAAAAACGCGGCGCCGGGGCGGGCAATCCATCGATGAAGGCATCGCGTGCGATGTTGGCGGGATGCCCGGCTGCTTCTTCCAGCGACAGGATCGGGCTGACGCAGGCATCCGATGCGGCGAAGACGGCTTCCCAGTGATCCCGATCGGCAGAGCGGAAGCATTCCGCGAATTTTTCGCGAAGGGCGGGCCACGATGCGATGTCGTTGCGATCGGGCAGGGCGCTGCCGTCCAGCCCCAGCCCGGCAAGAAGCTGGTCATAGAACGGCCGTTCCAGCGCGCAGACCGAGACATGGCGCCCATCGGCGGTTTCATAGACGCCGGTATAGGGGCAATCGCCCGTCACCATCATGCCCTGCCAGTGCGGCACGTCCATCAACCCGCTGCGATGCGCGGCATAGATGCCGGTCATCAGCGAGAGGGTGCCGTCGAGGATCGACGCATCTACCACCTGTCCCTGACCGGTGGTGCGCGCGTGGTGGAGCGCGGCCAGGATGCCGATCACGACATAAAGCGATCCGCCTGCAGTATCGCCCACCAGTCCGAAGGGAGGCATGGGCGGATTGCCGGTGCGGCCCAGCCAGTCGAGCGCGCCGGTATAGCCGACATAGTTGGGGTCGTGCCCGGCCGTGGCCGTCAGCGGTCCGGCCTGGCCCCAACCGGTGGAGCGGGCATAGACCAACCCCGGTGAGCGGGCGAGACACGCATCCGGGCCAAGGCCGAGCGCCTCCATCTTTCCGGGGCGCAGCGCTTCCAGCAGCACATCGGCGTGTTCGATCAGGTCCAGCGCTCGCTCGCGATCCGCGGCATCCTTGAGGTTCAGCGCCAACGCCGCTCGCCCGCGCATGACCGGATCATCGTCCGCCATATGCAGTTCACGCGCGCGGGGCGGGTCGATCCGCAGGATTTCCGCGCCCATGTCGGCCAGCAGCATTCCCGCAAAGGGAAGGGCGCCGATGCCTGCGATCTCGATGATCCTGACGCCGGAAAGAGGGCCGCGAACGGCGGTTCCGTCACTCATTCCGGGCGCCCGGAAAGCAGGCGGGACAGCAGCATCACCAGTTGCCGGGCTTCCGCCGCATCCAGAATATCCTGGGTGAAGGTCTGCTCTGCCTCCAGCGCGATGTTCTGCGTGGTGGCGAACACACGCTCACCCGCAGCAGTCAGTTCGATCGCGCGAGAGCGGCCATCCAGCTTGGAAGACTTCCGCTTGATCAGCTTTTTGAGTTCGAGCTGGTTGAGCATCGATGTGACCTGCGCGGCGTCGATCCCCAGTGCCGCGCAGAGCTGCGACGGCGTGACGCCGGGATTGAGGCCGATCGCGAACATCGCGCCGACATGGTTTGCCGGGATGCCGGCGGAACCCGCAACGCGCGTGAAGTGCTTCTTGTAGGCCAGTTGCAGCCTGCGCAGGAGATAACCGAGCGACGCGGTCAATGCCGTCAGTTCCAGCGCGCCAGACTCCGTTGCCGGCGGTGCAGGCGCTGTCTTGAGTTCCGCCGATTCGGTTTGGCGGGTTGAATCCTTCAAGCGTCGATACTCCTCAACTGGTCCGAAACATCGGTGTTGTGCCGCTTAAACCACACTTTGCCAAGGGTGTCCAAGATACTTTACAAACTAAAGAAGTTATGTTTATTTTAGAAAATAAATTATATTGCGCTGGTCGGATATGGCGCTGTTGGGAGGCAAGTGATGAGAGTGTCTGATACAGGATTTCGCCTGGCTGCAAGTCGTCTGGCGATCGTTGCGTGCGGTGTGGTGGCAATGGCCGGTGCGCCGGCCATTGCACAGGATGGCGCGGCTGATGCGCAGGAAGCTGCCGCCGGCGGCGTAGGCGCGGATATCGTGGTGACGGCGCAGTTCCGCTCGCAGCGCCTGCAGGATACCCCGCTGGCGATCACCGCGATCACCGCGGACCAGTTGGAGGCCCGGGGCCAGACCAGCGTTCTGGATGTCGCCGCGCAGGCGCCGAACGTGACCCTGCGGCCCGCGACGGCCAATCTCGGCCCGTCGCTGCAGGCCTTCATCCGCGGTGTTGGCCAATACGATTCCAGCTTCGCGCAGGAGCCCGGCGTCGGCGTGTATGTGGACGATGTCTATTACCCCACGCTGACCGGCTCGATCCTTGACCTTGTCGATCTGGAGCGGGTGGAAATCCTGCGCGGCCCGCAGGGAACCCTGTCGGGCCAGAACTCCATTGGCGGCTCGATCAAGATCTATTCGAAGCGGCCTGATGGCACGGGTGACAGCTTCGTTCAGGCGACTTACGGCCGGTTCAACCGCATCGAACTGAAGGGCGCTGCGGAATTCACGCTGGCGCCCGACACGCTGTTCCTGCGCATCGCCGGGGCGGGGGTGGCCAAGGATGGTTATGTCACGCGTTATGACTATGCCTGCACCCATCCGGGCACGACCGTGCCGAGCTTCCAGACCGCGCAGACCGATTGCAAGCTGGGGACGCAGGGCGGCAAGTCCTATCAGGCGGGCCGCGCCACGCTGCGCTGGACGCCCGGTGACCGGCTGGAAGTAAACCTGATCGGTGACTACACGCATGACCAGACGGAAGGTGCGCCTTCCACCTTGCTGTTCGTGGGCAGCGCGGCCGGTGTCCCCGGCGTGCCGGCGGATAACCCGGCCTATCACATGGGCGGGATTGGTTTGGGCAATGCGACCGGATCGCCCTTCATCTCCTACTCGCCTTTCGGCAATTACGCGCAGGATACGTTCACCGGCAGCCCTTACGTCAACTACGCTACCTTCACCGATCCCAGCCCGCGCGACGGTACGGCGCCTTATTCGATCGACGATATCTATGCGGTCAGTGGCGGCGGGGCATCCTTGCAGGTCGAATACGAGATCGCCGACAATGTCTCGATCAAGTCGATCACGGCCTATCGCGAGTATCGCAGCCGCTATGCCTTCGATGAAGGGACGCCGCTGAACACCGCCCTGATCGACAACGACGTGAAGGGCGAGAGCTTCAGCCAGGAACTGCGCCTGAATGCACGGTTGGCTGACGCAGTCGACGTGACGCTGGGTGGCTTCTATTTCGATTTCACCGGCCGCGCGCGCAGCCGTATCAACATCCCCTCGCTCCAGTTCGTGCAGGACGATGTAGCCGAAACCGAAAGCAAGGCCGTGTTCCTGAATGCCGACTGGCAGGTGACGGACAGCCTGAGCCTGATCGGCGGCGTGCGCTACACCGATGCCAGCAAGACCTTCACATATGGCCGCGAAGGAATTCCCGGCAATATCTATGGCGGGCTGGCCGATCCACGGGTTCGTTCGCTGGATGGCGTAACCAGCACCTCGGCTGCGGATCACTGGGATTTCCGGGCTGCGCTCCAGTATCGCTGGTCGCCGGAACTGATGACGTATGTGCAATATTCCACCGGCTTCAAGATCGGCGGCGTCAATCCGCGGGCCTTCTTCCCGGTGCAGGCACGGCCCTTCGGCCCGGAAAAGCTGAATGCCTATGAAGTCGGCTTCAAGTCGGACCTTTTCGACCGGCGCCTGCGGCTCAACGCTTCGGCATTCCTCAACAAGTATGACGACATCATCATGATCGTGAATTCGTGCCCGCTGCCCGGTGCGCCGCCGCAGCCCTGCGCCTTGCCGGTCAATGCGGGCAAGGCGGACGTGAAGGGCTTCGAACTGGAAGGCGCGCTGGAACCGGTGCCGGGCCTGACGCTGGACGGATCGCTGGCCTATCTCGACTTCAAGTATACGGAACTGTCCGCTGCCGCCGTGGATTCGGGCGTTTCACTGGGGATGCGCGCACCCTATTCGCCGGAATGGCAATATAGCGCGGGCATTCAGTATCAGGCATTCCTGGGCGGCGGCAGTTCGATCACCCCGCGCCTCGACATCAGCCATTCGGACGGCTTCTATACCCAGACCGCCAACGATCCGCTGGGCTTCACCCCCGCGCGTACATTGCTCAACGCCCGGCTCACCTGGCGTTCGGAAGATTCCGGGCTGAGCGTGTCGGCGGAGGTTACGAACGTGACGAACAAGCTGTACTACAATGTCGTGTTCGATAACCGGGGGTCGAACCAGACCGTAACAGGTTTCCCGGGGGCACCCAGGGAGTGGGCAGTGACGGTCAAGAAGGTCTTCTGAAATGGCCTCAACCGCAGCGGGTGAAGGCCCGGTTGAAGGAAGTGGCGGGGCTGAGACGGCGGGCGATCTGAGCCCCGGCCTCCAGCGCAAGCTGTTCTGGGGGCTGGTGCTCCCGATCGGGCTGATCACTTTCGCCAATGCCATAGACCGGATGAACATCAGCTTCGCGGGCCACGCCATGTCGGAGGAGATCGGGCTGACGCCGGACGCCTTCGGCTATGCGGTCAGCGTGTTCTTCGTGGCTTACCTGCTGTTCCAGTATCCTCACGCGGCGCTTTTGCGGCGCCTGGGGATCAAGGTCTGGCTGTTCGGAGCCATCACCCTTTGGGGCATATCCGGCATCTGGATGTCGCAAGTGAACTCGGCGTTCGAATTCTATGCCGCGCGCTTCCTGCTGGGGATGGCCGAAGCCGGCTTTGCGCCGGGGATGACCTATTTCATCAGCCGCTGGGTGCCGAAATCGGCGCGGGCCACCGCTCTGTCCGGTGCGCTCGCGGCCGTGCCCCTGTCCATGGTGCTGGGCGGCCCGCTCTGCGGCTTTCTGCTGGGAGTCGAGAATTCGTGGGACATCAGTTCGTGGCGCTGGATGTTCCTGGTGCTGGCGTTGCCGCACTTCCTGCTGGCCATCGCGGCGGCGATCTATTTCGTGGACAGCCCCGGCTCGGCCCGCTGGCTCAAGCCGGAAGAGAGGGTGGAACTGGTCGAACGCATGGCGCAGGAGGAAGGCACGGGGCCGGGCGAACTGTCCGACAGCGCCCAGTCGGCCCTCTCAGGCGTGTTGCGCGATCCGTGGATGTGGCGCTGCTGCATCGTGTGGCTGCTGGTGATGACGGGCGCCTATGCGATGATCTTCTGGCTGCCGCAGTTGGTCAGGCAATTGGCGGAAGGGCACAGCGAATTCGTCATCGGCGTGCTCAGCGCCTTGCCGCAACTGGCGCTGATGATCGGATTGCTGCTGAACGGCCGCCATTCGGACCGCACCGGGGAGAGGCTGTGGCACATTGCGCTGGCCGCTGCCGTGGGCGGGGTCGCCATGCTGGCGGCCGCGTGGCTGCCTACCGGCTGGCTCGTGCTCGCGCTGCTTACGGTGGCCGGCTTGGGCATCGGGGCGAGCCAGGGTGTATTCTGGACCTTGCCCGCAACCGCCGGCGTGGGCGGACGGGTCGTGCCGGTCAGCGCGATTGCCTTGATAAGCATGTTCGGCACCGCAGGCGGGATCATCGGCCCGGCCCTCGCCGGGATCGTCCTTGCCCGCACCGGCAGCTTCGCGCCGACGATCGCCGTCCTCGCCGTGATGCTGCTCGTCGCCACGGCGGTGCTTCTGGCCGGCAGGGCTTCCTTGCAGGCCCGCCGCGAAGCCCAGCGCGCTGTTTCATAATCAACTCTTTGTTCTGGAGGTCCTGCGATGGGACTTAGCTTGATCGATTTCTTTGACAACGGCGCCGCGCGGGACCCGGCGCGGCCCTGCCTCGTCTTCGGGGACGAAACCCTCACCTATGGCGAGACGCAGCGGGAATCCTGTCGCCTGGCCAATGCGCTGGTCAGCGCCGGCATCCGCCCCGGTGCGCCGGTGGCGGTGATCGCGTCCAACTCCATGCTCGCGTTCATCTGTGTGCTGGGCGCACTGCGCGCAGGTGCCACATGGGTGCCGGTCAACGCCCGTAACGCCACAGAAGAGACGGTTTACATCCTCAATCACACGGATGCCGAAGTTCTGCTCTATAGCGCTGAATTCGCGAAACAAGTTTCCGATATAACGGCGCGCTGCGCCACCATCGAGCTGGCGATCTGCATCGACGGCGAAGGGACAGGCGACCACCCGAAACTGTCGGACTTCCTCGAAGGCGCATCGGCAGAGTCATGCGATATCCGCATCGATCCCGAAGCCCTGGCCACTCTCGCCTGCTCCGGCGGGACGACCGGCTTCCCCAAGGGTGTGATGACCACGCACCGCACATGGGGCTATCGTATTGCCGAGGTTCTGAGCCGTCTGGCGCATCCCGCGCCGGTCAATCTGGTAGCCGCGCCGATGACGCATGGCGCCGGGGCGAGCGCGCTGGAAATGATGGCGATGGGGGCAGTCCACATCGTGCAGCCGGGCTTCGATCCGGCCGCGATCATCGATGCGATCGGCCGGTATGGCGTGACCCATATGTTCCTGCCGCCGACCGCGCTCTATCGCGTGCTGGCCCATCCGGCCATGGCGACGGGTGATTTCTCCAGCCTGCGCTACATGATCTGCGGCGGTGCGCCGATCTCGCCCGATCGCCTGCGCGAAGCCAGCGCCGCCTTCGGCGATGCCTTGCATATCGGCTATGGCGGAACGGAATTCGGCGGCGGAATCTGCTGGATGACGGGACGCGAAATCGCTGAAGGCATCGCAAACGGGGATGAAGAGCGACTGCGCAGCAGCGGGCATCCCTCACCCTTGACGCGGGTGGACATCGTGGGTGCCGATGGTGAGCGCCTGCCTGATGGAGAGGCTGGAGAACTGGTCGTCAGCGGCTATGTCCTCGCTTCGGGCTATTACAAGAACCCCGAGGAGACGGCCAATTCCTTCCGCGCGGACGGGTTCTACACCGGCGATATCGGGTTCAAGGACGGCAGCGGCCGCGTGCATATTTCCGACCGCCGCAAGGACATGATCATTTCAGGTGGTTTCAACGTCTATCCGTCGGAGGTTGAGCGGGTGCTGATGATGCATTCCGGCATCCAGGATTGCGCCGTCGTCGGCCTGCCCGATCCCGAATGGGGCGAGGCCGTCTCGGCGGTGATCGAGCTGAAGGCGGGCCACGCCGGGATACCGGTCGAGGATCTGGCGGCGCTCTGCCGCAAGCATCTGGCGGGCTATAAGGTGCCGAAGAGTTTCGAAACATGGGATACCCTGCCTCGCAGTCCGGTGGGCAAGGTTCTGAAGCGGGTCATCCGCGACCGGATGGCAGCCGGCACTGTCGCCGCGTGATGGGAGCGAACATGGATCGGGTCACACTTACCCCGCCGGGGCTGGAGTTTGCCTTCCGCATGCAACTGGAATTCGGCACCGGCCCGCGCCTGCGCTTCGAACCGGCCTATCTGGGTTTCACCCGGGGCTTCGTGTCGGTGCTGGGCGGCCTGATCGATGGGCCGATGCTGCAGGGCAAGGTGGTTGCGCAGTCAGGGGGCGACTGGCCGCGCCTGTGGCCCAGCGGGCTGATCGAGTTCGAGGCGAATTATGTGCTGGAAGCCGATGACGGCACGCCGATCTACATCCGCAATTCGGGCATCGCGCACGCTCCGCCGGAAACCGTCGCGGCGATCGAGCGGGGCGAGCAGCCGGCCGAGGCGCCCTATTGCCGCATAACTCCGCGCTTCGAAGCCCCCGAGGGGCCGCATGAGTGGATGACCCGCAGGATGTTTGTGGGCACGGGCGAGCGGCGCGGTAATCATTCGATCTTTGATTATTACGTGGTCACCTGAAAGTGACCGCTGAAGGAAACAGCATGACTGGTGGGTTGAGTGCAGAAGACCGGGAACAGATCCGCGACACCGTGGCGCGTTATGCCTGGGCGCTGGATACCGGAGACATCGAAGGCTTCGTGGAGTGCTTCACGCCCGATGGCGTGCTGGTATGGGATTCCTTCGCGACCCCCGGCGAGTGGCAGGGGGCGGAAAACCTGCGCGCCTTCGTGACATTCCTTGTCGCATTGCCGACCACCGCGGGGCGGCAGCATCATGTGAGCAATATCGTGATCGAAGGCGATGCGCAGGAAGCACGGGTGAAGGCCTATGTCTCGGTCATCGTGCGCCAGCCCGAAGGTGGCAGCCATCCGGTGACCGTGCTGGGCTGGTATGACGATACGTTCCGCCGGGGCGAACAGGGCTGGAAGATCGCCCGCCGGGTGATCCGCGACTGGTCCGGCCCGGTGCTGGCGCGCCTGGCAGGGCAGAATGGCGAACGCGACGCGCGCCCGATGCCCGCCGTGCTTGCAGGTATTCCCGGACGGAGCATGGCATGAAGGCGCTGCTCAGCCACGAGGCAGGCCCGCCGGGCACATTGCGGTTGGAGAATGTCGCGGATCCCGTGCCCGGCGCGGACGAGATACTTATCCGCGTCATCGCCTGCGGCGTGAACTTCCCGGATGTATTGATGGTGGCGGACAAGTACCAGTTCCGTCCGCCGCGGCCCTTTGCGCCGGGGGCGGAAGTGGCCGGGATCATCGAGAGCGTGGGGGCCGCGGTCGGCGATTTCGCAGTCGGCGATCGCGTGATGGCGATCTGCAGTTGGGGCGGCATGGCGGAAAAGCTGGCCATCAGCACGACCAAATGCGTACCGATGCCGGACGGGATGCCGTTCGACGAGGCGTCCGCCTTCCTCCTCACATATGGCACGGCCCACTATGCCCTCGCCGTATCGGGTGAACTGCGCGAAGGGCAGACCCTGCTGGTGCTTGGCGCGGCGGGCGGGGTGGGGCTTGCGGCGGTGGAACTGGGCAAGGCGATGGGCGCGCGCGTTATCGCGGCCGTATCCTCCCCGGAAAAGGCCGCGATCGTTCGCGATGCAGGGGCGAACGATGTCGTGATCTATCCGCGCGGCCCGCTTGACCGGACTGCCTTGCGCGATCTTTCGAAACAGTTCCGTGAGGCCTGTCGGGGTGGCGCGGATGTGGTCGCCGATCCGGTGGGCGGCGATTACAGCGAAGCTGCCTTGCGCGCGATGCGCCCGGGCGGAAAGCTTGCCGTGATCGGCTTCGCCGCCGGGATTGGCAGCATTCCCTTGAATGTCCTGCTGTTCAGCGAAGCGAGCATCGTGGCCGCGGCTTGGGGCGCGGTGGTTGCGAAAGACCCCGCCCGTTACAAGCAGGTCGCAGGCGAATTGATCGAACTGTATGGCAAGGGGCTGGTGCGTCCGCGCATCTCCCTCAAGCTTCCGCTCGACCGCGCGGGCGAAGCTCTCGACCTGCTGGAACAGCGGCAGGCCGTGGGCAAGATGGTGATCGATATCGCGGAAGGCTAGGGCTGGATCCTGCGCGCAGCCTAGGCGGACCAGCTTCGCGGAAGGTCGGCGGTCTGCCGCCGGATGGTGCACAGGCGGCTGTTGCTGAGCCACAATTCGGCCGGGCGATCGCGCGCTTCCTCATGCGCCATGATCAGTGCAAGGGCAGCGTCCGGTGCGGTGAATTCGATGGATTTGATCGACGCGCCATCAGGGTCCGTGAAGATCAGGCGATAGGTTTGCACCGGTGAATTCCCTCTCCGTAACGCGCCTGGCGGGAAGGCGCGAATTCCGGAGAAATGCGCGGATTCCAAGGAAGTTCCTCGCCAGTCGCCGAAAGCTTGTTGATCGCCCGCATTGTTCAGGGGCAATTGCGCCTGTTCCCCCTGCCCGTTGCGCTTGCGGTGCGAGATGGTAATGCGGCCGCGCCCATCCGGGCCAAGAGGTGCGCTTGCCTGATGTCCAATTCCGCTTCCGACGATCGCTGGACTCGCATGCTGGACGGGGGGCTGCTCCTGCGTGCCACGGACCGCGCAGATGCCCCGCTGCTCGAACATTTCTTCGCGGGCTATGACAAGGCATTCGTGCTGCCTGACGAGCGCGAGGAGCTTGACGGTTTTCGCGCTTGCCTGGCCATCAATCCGCAATCCCGCCATCGCTTCGGCCGCACGCATAGCGAGCTGGTGATGGTGGTCGACGATGCCGGGACGGGCGAGTTGCTTGGCGGCGCGAACTTCCTCGCCACCCGGATCGACGATGCCCCGGCGGGGCATCCGCCAGTCGCGGTCGCACTCAATTACCTTTTCGTCGAGCAGGCGGCGCGGGGCCGGGGCCTGTCGCGCGTGTTGAAGGGCGCGGTGGGGGAACTGGCCAATGCCGCGGTCGATGCCCCGGCGGATGCGCCGCCGCCTGCCCTGTTCATCGAACAGAACGATCCGTTGAAGCTGACGGACGAGGAATATGCGGCCGACAGCGCCCATGCCGGTATCGATCAGGTCGACCGGATGGCCGTGTGGGTGCGCCTGGATGCCCGGCTGGTGGACTTCCCCTACATCCAGCCAGCCCTTTCGGCAGGGCAGGAAAGCGATGACGGGCTGGCCTATGCGGTGATGAACTTTCCGGGCGATGCGCTCGATCCCGAATGGTTCGCCGCGCATCTGGAAAGTTTCTTCGGCATTTCCGTGCTCAAGGGTGGCGATCCGGTGGGCGATCCCGCCGCCGGGCCGCAACTGGCGGCGCTGCGGGCACTGGCGGATGATCGCGGGCAAGTGCCGCTGTTGCCGATGCAGCCCGCGATAGATGCGCTGCGTACCTTGCCTAACCGGCCAAAAGACGTCACTTTCCGGGAGTTTGCGCGCAAGACGGGATAGCGCGCCGAACCGGAAAAGGGGGGCGCATGGGCGTGGCGCAGGTCAACGACGAAGCGGGTGAGCGGCAGGCTTCGTACGAGGCGGAAGACGGCACGCTCTACTGGACCTTGTCCTTCTACATTCCCTATTCCGCACTGTGCCCCGGCTCGGCTCCGGAGGTGGTGGGCGACATCCCGCCCATGCCGCCATCGTTCGATGCGGCGACCCGGTTGAAACAACTCGATGAAATGCAGAACGCAGCCACGCGTGAGGTTCGCGACGCGGTCGATCCGCTGTTCAACGACATTGCGGACCGGACCCGGCAGGGCGATGTGCTGGATCGGCTGCTGGTGGACGGCAAGCGGGAGGAGGTCGCCTTCCATCTGCCGGAGAGTATCGGCTGGAAGACCGAAGGGCGCCGCTTCCAGGTGGCGCTGGCGAAAGGTGACCGGGAACGGCCTGCGGAAATGCGCCGTTTCTGGTATCTCCACAGCGATGGAGCGATGTCATGGCACGTGGCCTTCGCGGTGCGCTATGGCAAGCAGCTTGAGGCTGAGTTGAAGGAAGGGCGGGTGTCCTCGCTCTATTTCCTGTCGCTGTTGCAGAAGCTGGCCTGGCCGAAGGAATGTGACGCCAGCGGTATCAAGAGCCTTAGCACCGATGCGATGCTGAAAGTGAAGATCGGCCCAAAGGGGACTGCGAAGCCCAAGCTGTTCTGGGGACAGGTCGAGGACTGGTTCAAGGCTGACGGCGCACTGCTTCGGGATGTTCATCCGGCCGCCGTGGCCGGGTTCGGCACGCTCTTCCCGATGAAGCCCTGCATCGAGGTGCCCGGCCTCAATACCTGTGAGACCCGCTCGCTGTTCTTCATCCAGGACAAGGATTTCTTCGAACTCATCCAGCCCAAGACGGCCAAGGGCGTGCTGGTTGCCCGGCGCGAACGGATTCTGGACGATGTGTTCGAACACTATCCCAAGCGGGTGCGCGAGATCGTGCCCGACGCCGGCAATGTCCATCTGCTCGATGACGCTTTCTGGGCAGACCTGCTGAGCGAAAACGAGGCTTCGGAAAAAGCTGCGGCCCGTGCGGCTGAAGACGCTGAGAATGACGATTTCCCGCTGCCGAACGCGGCCCAGCGGCTGCGTTATCTGTTTCTGGCGGGCTTCAACCAGAACATCATCGATTGGGCCAATCAGGAAGCGTCCGAAGTGCTGGACAGCCTCGATCCGATCTATCCTTCGTCGGACGAGCAACTGGAGGAAGGCTTCTTCATCCGTTACGCCAATCCCCGCTCGCTGATCACCTATGTCCAGCGTTCGCGCACGCTGGAGGTGGGCAACGACCATATCCTGACTTGCCCCTACGCCTTCCTCATCCACGTGCTGGCGATGAACAACGAGCATTTGACCCGCCAGAAGGAAAAGCGGGCGTTCGATGTGATCAAGTGGGTCAGTGGGCAATTGCCGGCCTACGATCCCCACAGCCAGAACGAGATGGTGACCAAGCAAGTGCTGGCCGGCGTCGAACAGCAGATAAACCGCCTGCGCATCGACAGTTTCGAGCATTTCGACCGGCACCGCTATTTCAACCCCTTCCGATACGACACCGAACGCGACGTGTTCGAGGAACTGGAGCGGTTGCGCGGCATGTCGCGCCTGGAAGTGGCCTACAAGGAAGCGCTCAAGGCGCTGGAAGAGCAGGCGCGCGATCTGGAACGCATCCGGGCGGATACGGAGAGCGAGCGCGAAAGCAGGCAGGAGAAAAGGCTGGCGGCGCTGTTCGGCCTGATCGGTTTCTCGGGCGTGGGGCAATTGCTGTTCAACTGGTACGATTACCTGCACCCGGACGAGAAGCGAATCCATGGCATCTACGACTATAGCCTGTGGGGTGCCCAGGCTTTGCTGATCGCCATCATGGTTGCGGGCATGATCATGATCTGGCCCGGGAGGCGCCAGAAGGATTGACGAGCGCGGCGGGAGCGGGGGCGGATGCTCCCACCGCGCACCGGGTGCGTCGCTACCAGGGATTACTGTCGGAAGCGGGCACCGCGAGGTCATAGCCCGCGACCGGGTGCGGGAAATGGAATTTCGAGAAGCGGCGGCCGATCCCTTCTACCACCGGCTGGCTGGGGTGATCGGGCGGGAATTTCTCGCTTTCCGGCGTGGACTGGAAGAAGATGTCCTCACGCGGGATGGAGCAATAGAACGTCATCGCCACTTCAAGGCTCTGCAGCTTCCACACCCCGTTTTCCTTGACGTAGGTGTTCTCGTAACTGCCATCGGCGGTCATGTAATAGGGTGTGTCTGGGGGTGAATTGCCCTGCACTTCGGCGCGAGCACGGGCGCGGGCGCGCTGGCGATCGGGATCGACGGTGATAATCGGTTGCTGCTGGACGTGGTTGAACACCTCGTTGCGGATCAGTCCCCAGCGTCCTTCGCCGATCACTTCCAGCAGGAACTGGTGGATGCGCTCTTTTCCGTAATAGCGGCCGCGCCCGGCAATCTCCATCCATGATCCTTCATCGGAAAACAGATCGGCCATTTCGCGGAACATGCGATTGTCGACGAAATAGCCATAGGCGTACTGGACGCGCAGGATTTCGTCCTTGTCCTGAAGAATGCCCAGATCGTGTCTCAAACGTGCCATTTCCTCGTTCTGGAGTTCGAGCTGCTGCTTCAGGCCGGCAATATCGATATCGGTAGTCATCATGTTCTCCGGCGGCCCGTTGCGGGCGGGCGCGCGTAACCGCGCGGTCCCGGATGCCCCCATGGGTGCTTTCCGGCACTGCGATTGGACGAATTGTTGCTGGATCGGGCTGTCAGAGGACCTTGTAGTAGCGGATGGCATTGCCTTCCGCGGTGCGGCGGCCAACGCCCACGAAGCAATGCTTTGCCAGCCAGTCATGCTTGCCGGTCGGCGCTTCGAAGGTC